>Ga0307507_10004468_pt1 | contig 24777 bp, 3 predicted proteins | sample 7_EM_MG_FD_207223 | JGI IMG/M metagenome (GOLD analysis project Ga0307507, IMG submission 207223) | Populus trichocarpa ectomycorrhiza microbial communities from riparian zone in the Pacific Northwest, United States - 7_EM | ecosystem: Host-associated > Plants > Roots > Unclassified | place...
GGGAAGGTCTATAAGTTTCTTTGTAGACTTTTATTAGGCTATATTTTATAAAATAGGGTTTATAATCTTCCTTAGCTTATATTCTATTTTCTATAAGTTATCCTTTTGGTTTATATATTTAGTATAGCATTTAATACTCCTTACTATTCTTTATAGCTATATAGGGCCTAAGTTCCCTATAGGGAGCTCCACTAGCCTTTTATTAACTTTTTTTAATTTTTAGTGTGGGTAGCATAATATAGGTAGTCTAGGGGTAGTATAGTATATAGATCTATTATGGATTAAGCTATATGTCCTTTTTAAAGGCCTAGTCCCTATATATAGCGTTAGCCTAGTAAACGGTGTTTATCTATAGCTAAATAAAGTTCTCTATTATAAGACTAATTTCTTTTATAAAGAAAGGTATTATGGGTATAGTTTTAGGCTAAATAAGCTGTCTATTTTATATATTAAGCTACAAGCCTAAATAGGCTAGCTATTTTCTTCTTAAAATTATATTATAGCTTCTAAGGTCCATAATAAGGAAGGGGATATTATACTACCTTTATCTCTTAACACAGAGATAAATTTATAAAATGGTTATAATAGGTGGTCTTACCTATCCATTATACCTATAAATAAAAATTAGCTTAGGTAGTTTTTCTAAAGGCGCATTTAAAAAGTTAGCCAGTTTTAAAGCGCACTTTAAAATTAATTAAGGTAAAGGTATTTACTTCTAAGTCAGCTAAAGCAGAGGTTAAAACTTAATATTTATTACAGAATAAAGTATAAGGAATAGTGCAGCTTTTTCTACTAACTAACCAACCTAGATTAATATATAATATATTAATCCCTTTTAACCCTAAAGAGGAGTCTTCCTCTAGGGTTCCTCTTTTTCTAACTCTGCGCTATCCTCCTATATTAGCAGAACTTTATCTATTCTTACCTTTATTAGGCAGTCCTTAGTAAAATAGTCCTTTTATCTATATAAGAAGCAAGCTCCTTAATTATTAAGGGCCTATCTACAGGGGTTACTATATATAGACCAAGTATACGCTAGACCCGCGGTAGGGCTAGCTGCGTAGCTAGCTACTAAATTAATAGCAGGCTATATAGCTAGTGCTATTGGGGTTATTAATCATGCTAGGGCACTATAGGCCATTCTTATAGCGCTTATAGTCTAGTTTAATGAGTTTCTAGCCTTATTCCGCTTAGTATATGCCTTAATTTAATAGAGGCCTTAATTAATAGCCAAGCACTAGTCTATTAGTTCCTTTAGCGTCTATATAGTAGTAAAGACTAGTAGCACAGCTCGCTATAGGTTTAAGGTAAGCTTATTAAACATGTCTAGTAGTAGATCTTTATAGGGGATTTAGGCTTAGCTACTAGATATAAAAAGCGGGTCTAAAAGGCTAAAAAGGTCTCTGTTATTTTTATATTAAGAACTTTATAATTAAGGTAGGCATTTTATATCTTAAAGGGGTCCTTATAAATAGAAGATAGGTAGTTAACTATCTTTTCTCTAGAGAGGAAGGGGTCTGCTAAGTCCTAGGCGTATTACAGACATAAATACGTCTATATATCCCTACTAATACGGCCAAAGATATAGGCCATCTTAACTTAAGTAGTAGGGAAGTAGTCCATATTAACTTTAAGCTTATCTTATAGTTAAAGCTTCTAATTATTAAATATAGGGTTAGTTCTATCTATAAGCAACAGGGGGTCCACAACCTTTATAGACCGCAATAATACTAATACTATATGTTGTGCTAGGGCCTTAATAAGTCTTTAGGTATCTAATAACTTCTTACTAGGTATAGGGGTGTCTCTAGTTTTAAGCAGCTCTTAAAGCCATTTAATTTTAATATTAGCTACTATAAGCTCTTCCTAGGGGGTTAAGATAGCAACTATTTTACTATTAGAGGTATTTATAGGTCTAGCAGCAGCTTTACCAACTACTATATTTCTTAGTATAGTAGCAGGGGTATTAGGTAATTTCTAGTATTTATTTATTTTTTTGTAGTTCTGGTTCATATATATCCTATTCTTAGGTTTTGTGTTCTATTTATATTTCTTTAGTTTTTAGGGTTCTATCCTGTCCTTATAGTCCTAGTAATATCCTTAGGGTCTTATTTTATATCCTTATCCTATTTATAGCCTCGTAGATATATTTAAGTTCCTTCTTAAGAAGAAAGAGTAGTATAAGCTTTAGATAATGTTAGCAACTTAGTTAACTAAGGTATAAGTACGGCCAGAGGGTCGCGCAAGCCTATATAATTTGATTATCTATAAATAAGGATCTAAAGCTAGAGAAAGGAAAGGGGAAGGATAAAAGCACCGCTTAAAGTTATATACAATTCTCTAGTTATATAACGGCACTTTGCTATTATATAATAGCAATCTGCGGCAATCTAATAGCAATGTGCTAGTACTATAACAATATCCCTTTTATAGGTTTTCTTAAATAATCTTCTTAAGTACTCTTATCTTATTTTCTGTTAACTTATAAATTAAAAAGAACCTTAAACTTATTCCTAGTTCTAACTCTATTTTATAGTCCTATACTTTATACTTTAATAGCTTTTTACTTTCTAAGCTCTATAGCCTTTTACTATACTTATGGTATCTTTTTAGTAGATAACTTAAGCCTCGCTTAGTCTCTCCGTATATCGCTCCGACTTAGTACTATACTACTTTAGTAGTTTATTATATCTTACGCTATTAAGTATTCTTAATATTGACTTAACCTACAACCTAATTAATTTTTAGATTGTATTTCTATAACTAAAGCATTCTTAGTATTACCTTATTCTTTACTAATAGTAGGATATTAAAAGATATCTTAACTCGTCTTTCTTTAATAGTTATCTAAATAAGTCCTATTTTAAGGTTAATAATATCTCCTTTATAGGCTCTTAGATTTCTTAAATTGTTATTAATAAATATAGATGTTCTTTTTATCTATATAGTAATCCTATTTTTTAACTGCTACTAGTAATATATAGTTTCTTATTACTCCACTACCTACTAGCGCCTTAAACTTTTAATCTTACCACTTTATTTATAAATTTAGGTATTATTTTATAATTTCTTTAAGGATCTAAGGCTCTACTACTAGCTTTCTCTAGTTTTATAGGCCTCCCCTTTTTCTAATTATTAGCTACTAGATTCTATCCATACTTAGTCCTTCTTAGGCCAATACTTATTTTGCTTCTTTTCCTTAATATACTATAGATATATTTTTAGTGCATTTCTACTACTGTTATTTGTCTAGGTATTTCTCTATAAGAAACCTTTGTAATTAAAGTATTAAGTTACCTAACTTCTAAACTTCTTCTGGGTGCTATCTATATATATACTTAGTATCTCTAAATCGCCTTTCTTCTATTATCTAATATATCCTTATTAGATACTTATAATATTTGTTTTTTAGTACTCTGTGTATATTATACGTATTATCTATATATGCGATCCACGATAATATATAATATGCTAGGTGTTTTGGGTTAACTTCTAGTTTATCTTCTTCCTTAAGTTTAAACCTTTCTTATATTAACCTAAACGCTGCTATATTATTTTCTAGTACTAATATTTATATTATCTCTCTTTAGTCTATAGCTTGCCCTTTTAAGTTCTTTAATATTATAATTAACGCTTCTTTAATGTAACTTGTCTATTTTTCTATTATAACTTAATCTGATATAGCTTTCTTATCTAGCTATATATAGAAATCTTCCTACTTATTGGCTTTTTACTGCCTATACTACTTACGGTATAGCTCTATAAGTGTATACAATCTATCTATAAGGAAGCATCTCTTTATTACTATATTACCGTAGTCCTTTATATATTATTCTATAAATCTAGTTAGGATCCCTAAATTCTCTTCCTATTTTGGTTTATCTAACTACTTAGCTTTTAGCGCTTCTACCCTTAGCGTATTTATAATTTTCCGTATAGGTGCTCTGTCCCTTATATATTTTAATATAGTTAATCTCTAGTCTAGCTTCTACTCTTACCCTATAATAATTTATTATTTAAATTTATCTATGCTTTCTTATTTCCTGTGTTTTATAGCTAAATCCTTAAAGTCTCCTTGCTTCTTAATTATTATATTAACTTTTCATCCTTTAGGCTAAATACTGTATTCCTTTAGAATTGATATCTACCTTATTTGTTCTTTAAAACCTTAGCTCCCTAGAAATCTTTATCCTATACTTATTTGTTTATCTTTAAACTAAGCCGCTGCCCTCTCCTATTAATTATTATCTATTATAGGTTCTTAGGTCTCTCTTATCTTGTTTTAAAAGTCTTAAGCCTATAGCCTTTTACTTTTATTAAGTGGTAAACTAGTACTAGTAGTTATCTGCTTACTTAATTGTTTTTAGATATTACTCCTTCTATCTTATAAAGCGATAAATGCTGTATCTAATAGTGTTATAATACCCGTTACTAAACCGCGTTTTATAGTAGTTTCAGTCTCTACTTCTATTGTGTATTTAAAGTTTAGGTGCCCTTAGTTAGCCTCCTTTTCTTCCTTATTACTATTAATTAATAAATACTCTAACTCTATTATTATTTCTGTTAATCTCTATCTATATATTGCTGTAATATCTTAATCCAGCTTATAGAGTTAATCTTATTCTTTATTGAACTCTTTAATTCTCTTAAGTCCTTATAACTCTAGCTCCTATAGCTAATAGCTTACGCTATACTTAGCGTCCTTATAAATTTAGTATATATTATTATAATATAACGCAAAGTGCTTAATTAAATACTCCTTAGTCCTGCGTAATATACTTATATCTATATTATTATACTCTAACAACCTAGTGCCCTTTACTCTATGGTCACTCTATCTACCTTTATAGTTTTTAGTAAAATAACCTTGTTTTCTATAATTTATATAAGCTCCCTTTTTAAACCATTCTTCTTATTATAGAGTCCGCCTAAACATCTTCTGCTATTAAGGTCCCTAGTTTAGCCTCTACTCCTTAGTTCTATAATTACTTAATCTTTAACCTCTAGGTTTCTATAGTTTCTTATTCTATGTTTTAGATTCTTTAGTACTGCTTAGGTCTATTAGCTCTAGGTTACTATTCTATAGTTTTTAACTCTATATCTATTGCTATATACTCTATATCTTATATAACCATAGAACTCTATCCTAGCCTTTCTTAGCATATTCCCTTTAGTAGATCCTATTATTAATTTTAATTACTTAATTAATTAGTTCCCTTAGGATGTCCTTATCTTCTATTAGGATAATTATATCCTAAATTTTTACTTTAAGTCCCTGCTTATACTATGCTATAAGCGCCTTGCTATTTTATTTAACCTATATAGCTAGCGTTTAGAACTGCGTTATGTACTCTATTACTAAAGTACGTTATACTAGGTTTTAAAACTTCCGCCTTGCTATTATTGTTACCTCTAGATTTCCAAATATTTATATAAGTTAATTTATAAACCCTTACTAGCTTAAGAATATATACTTAACCTCTTAGTTAGTAGTTATGTCTCCGCGTTTCTATATCTTAGTAAGGTAAGGTTTAAACTACTTAAGTGCCCTACCTATTAGGAATAGTCCCACGTAGACTACTTAATCTATTAGTATAGCGGGCTTTACACCCTCTTATACTACCTTAAAGCGTATTTATATAAGAAATCCCTTAAGCTTTAACTTTCCCCCTAAGAACCGCTTAACTAATAGTAACTTTACCTCTACTGCTCTAATTCCATTAATTCTATCTTTAAGTACTTAATTATTATCCGTTAACTAATTAACCATTTTCTATAACTGTCTAACCGTAACTAGTTATAAATTAGTGTCCCTTATACTGGTGTCCCTACTAGTACCTAAGGTAGTTACTACCATTAATAGCGTTATAACTAGTACTTTTAGTGGCATATTATTTAAATTTGTTAATACTAGAACTAGGTAATAAATATATAATAAAACCTTATAGGAAATACTATGGTAGACTTACTAATAGGCTAGGTATGTAGGTAAATAAGAAGTTAACAATATAATAACTAGTGAAGTGGTTGCCTAATAGATTAACTCTAATTATATTCTAAGATTTACTATAAAGAAAGGAACTATCTAGGTAGGGACTGTGGTTCTTTAAATATATAACGTAACACCTATAAAAGTTATTGCTCTATTACTCTGTCTGCTTTATTTACTTAATTATAGATTATATAGATTATATTGATTATATTGATTATATCTTGTAACTTATTATATAACTTAGTTACCCCTTATTCTATAGTTTAACTAGTTCTAGCGCCTCCTACGCTTCCTCTACTGTTCTATTTATATCCTCTCTTAGTAGCTATATTACTGCTAATATAAGGTCCGTAATACGTATTAGCTAATAAAATAATAGTATACTATTAGTACGTACCTTTCCGTATAACCTGCCACCTATATAATATCTTAAGTATATACCCCCAAAATAAGGCCTAAAGTCCTTCTTATAAACGCGATATTTATAGCTATGCTTCTTATATAGAGTATATAGCGGATTACGCAGCTTACTAAAGTTACCCTTAATATTCTGGACGTATATTAATATCCGCTAGTGACTTTCCTTTATATTCTCCAAAACACTAGCTTTTAGGGTATACCATTTATTTGCTAACGGCACTTAGAAAGGCGCTTATTTATATTTATAGTACTATGGAGATTATAAGAGTCGGCGTTATTAAGATCCTTATCTTTGCCGCTATATAAAGATTTACTATCTAAAGAAACCTTATAAATAATGTTTAGATTACTATAAGAGGTAAATTAGTAGATAGGATATTAAAATAGTATAACTAACATATACAATTTAATGGCTATTTTGAGCTTTAGATTTATATTAGTAGCCTTTTTAGACTACTTTTTAAGAAAAGAAGATAAATAAGCCTTATTAAGCCTCCTTTTAGAAGTATTAGACGGTGGTAGTAGTAGAGAGACGGACGGTAAAGAAGTGGATGGCGAAGAAACTAACGGCAAAGTGGTTTATGGCAAAGATATAGGTAACGGAAAGGTAGGCAGCAAAAATGTACGCGGATTTTTAGCGGATTATGCTCTATCCATATTTTTGTTATTTATTAAATTCTATAAAGAGCGCTTTGGTATATATTTTCTAAAATCGCATTAGCTATAAGTATAATTTAATATTAAAAAGCCTACTCTTTAGAAATAGAGTCTAAAGGCTTAGTAAGAGCAGCTATAGTGTGCTTAACAGCATCCTTATTTATTTCGCGTATATTAAGTTCCTTAACTACCTAGCTACTATTATTTATATTAATATTGTTTAGAGATATAAATGAAGGCATTGTAGATAGTAGAACGCTAAGGGATTGTAGATAAAATAACAATAATAAAGGTTGTAGTGCGGTACTATAAGGTAAATGGTTAGTAAATAAAGAAAAAGTATAGAGGTTAATTTAAGGTAAATATCTAATCTGTAAATTTTATTAAAATAGCGCACTAATAAATAATTGCTGCTATAGTGACTTACCCTAGTAAATATTAATGGTGCAGATATATAAATATCTTTATCTTAGCTTGTGCGGATATCGTTATCTTAGCTTATATAGATATTATAATATTAATTAAGTATATCTATTAAATATAAGGTAGAGACTTAATTCCTATATACATAGTAGCAGAGAAGTAAAAGTTACTATTTTATTACTCTAAACCCATAATAACGGCTAACCCACAGTAACAGCTAATCTATATCTACTTAAGTTCTATATCTGGTAACTATCGTTGCGTATAAGTATAATAAGACCATGCTTTATAACCGCAAGATTATCCTTTATCTTACTTAAAGAACCTTTAAGCTTACTTAGCTGGTAATCTATAGCCCGAATATCTTTTACTATCTTAGCTACCCGTTTATAAACTATATTAATATATACGGAAATAGTAATTGCTAAATATACCCTAATATTTTCCGTGCTAGTAGTACTAGAAGTAGTACTAGGCGTGCTAAAAATTAGTAAAAGAGTAAAAAAAAAGCAGCGACAGAGCGGGTGCCTCTACGGCTATATATATTACTATAAGTGGGAGTCTTAGTCTCTAAAGGGGGAATAGTATAGGTATAAAGCTATCCGGATATTATACCTTCTTAGTAGGCGTTCTAGGTAGATTACTAGCAGAAGCTAATTGTATACATTTTTTACGCTAAAGTGTAACCGGCTCCAATCTTAGTAAACTATTATATATACGTGTTAGCCAACAGGATAGTAATATACTATTAGTATATACCTTTTCGCACAACCTACTACTTAAGCGATATCTTAAGTATATATCTCTAAAATAAGGCTTAGGGTTCTACTTATAAACGCGGTATTTATAGTCTTGCTTAGTGTATAGAGTATATAGCGGATCGCGTAGTATACTAGATTTGCCCTTAATATTCTAAACGTGGGTATATATCCGCTAATAAGCTTCTTTTATATTTTCTTAAGCATTGGCTTTTAGAGTATACTATTTATTTATTAACGGCATTTAAATAGAGAGGCGCTTATTTATATTAATATCTAATATTATAGCCTAGGCCATTTATGTACTGCGGAGCTTATAAGGGCTGCGGAGATTATAAAAGGATAGAGGAGAGCCTCTAGGAGAGTTGGCATTATTAAAATCACTCTTTTTATCGTTGTTTAAAATCTCTAACATTTCTATTGGGTTACTATAAAAGGTAAATTAATAGACAAGATACTAAAATAGTATAGTTAATATATACAATTTAAAGGCTATCTTATACTTAATATTTTACGCAGTAATTCTATTAGCCTGCCTCTTAAGAGAAGTAGAAGCGCAATAATAATTAAACTTTTTAGAAGTAGTAGGCGGGGAAATAAGTGGCTTAAAGGCAGGCGGTAAAGAGGTAGGTAGCAAAAGGGTAGGCAGTAAAGAGGTAGGCGGTAAAGAGGTAGGTAGTAAAGAAGTAAGCAGATTTCTAGTAGATTTTATAATAGCATTATTATAGTACTCTGCTATATCTAACAAAGAGTGCTTTAGTGCATTTTTTTTGAAATTATATCAGCTATAGGTATAATTTAGTATTAGAAAGCTTATTTTTTAGGTAGAGATTTTAAAGGATTAATAAAAGAAAGAGCGTCCTTAAAAGCGTCCTTAATTATTTTATTATTAACATCGCGTATATTAAGTTTCCTAACTAAATAGCTATTAAATATATTTAGAGGTATAAATAAAGGTATTATAGATAGTGGTATGCTAATAGAGAGTAGATAAAACAATAATAGTAAAGTTTATTGTGTGGTGCCATAAGGTAGAAGGTTAGTAGAAGAAGAGGTACGGATGTTAATTAAAGGTAAATATCCACACTGCCAATTTTATTAAATTAGCTCGCTAACGAATAATCGCTGCTATAACTTACCTAGTAAATATTAACTACCTTATATATACTTATTTGTAACGCGTAAATCCTTTATAGTTAAGTTACTGCTAATTAAAAGTAAGTGGACGCCGTTTAGTTAACTTATAAAGTAATATTAATATAGAATTACCGCTTAATTAGGGTGCTGGAGAAGGGTTATAAGCGGATTTTTTACTTTTAAAGTACGCAGACACGTCCTTTTGTTTTCTCTTACTATAAGGCGGATCTAATATTAGCTAAAAGGCTTAAGGTATAGTAGCCTAAGAAGAATAAATAATATCTAATTAAGAGAATTATAAGATACTTAAACTAAATGGCTAATATAATATATTATTATTCATTGCTTAACGTCTGATTCGGATCCCTGTTGGGCCCACGCGGACTACTCCTTATATACATGTAGGGAGAAAACTCTATTTAAGAAAACCCCGTAATCCATCTCCCCGCCTTTTAGGGCTCGCTTATAAGTCGCCTGCGAGTTACCAGTGGTGCTCTACTACCTTACTTTTTAACCTCCTTGGGAACTACTACTGCCGTAACAAACCTACGGACGCGCTAGTATTACACACTGTACTCTACTCCTGTAGAGTTATTAGGGGGCGCCTATTACTTACCCCTTTACCTTCTATTGCTATTTCCTTTGCAACCCAGAACTGGTCTAGCATATTTTAGCTAATAAGCCACCGGGTAGCCGCCTTGAGGCCTTTCTATATTAAGAGCAGTGTATTATAGTTTTCTGTGCTAGCTGCTAAAAGCATTGCTTCTTAGCCGGTGTATAAGGGGCATAACAGTATTACGTGTTTTGGTGTCTATCTTAGCCAGCTATATTCGCACCTTAGGCTACCCACTAGGATATCTACCCAGTAAAGCCAATCTTTTAGTCCTATTATTCCTGTCCTTAAAAGTGTTGCCATTGTATTTTCTGCCTTTGTTAGGCCCTCTTAGAGCCCTTAGGTATTTACCCCCTATAGCATTACCTATACTATAGCTTGGGTTCCCCTTGCCTAAGTCTACCTCTGTACCTTTAACTCCTATTCGTCTCTCCAGCGTCAGTCTAACCAGTATTATGTTGCGGTAGATGGTTTTCTAGTACTCTTTTATGCTCTACTTTGGCTCCTTTCTCTCCCTTACTGTTATCTTTACTGGCCTTTTACGCGTCTCCCTTTCTCCTCTATATAGGCCTAGGCCCTAGCGCCGCACTATTCTTCTTCTGCTTTTTCTACCTGTTTTCCTAATATATCTTCCCTACTTTGGGGTTGTTGGTTCCTTCTCCTATAGGGCACCCTAGGGTCCCTCCATAGTTTGTTTAGGCGTGTCTTAATATACTTTATAACGTTAGAGTTACGTTTCTTTTACACCCTTTGCATTGCATCGGCTTCAATATATAGTTATAGGGGGGGAATATTGGCTTCCTTCTTAAGTAGTGCTGTAGCCGTTCGCTTATACCCGCCTGTTATACTCCTAAGGCAGGCTATTTGGACCTTTTGGAGTGGTTTAAGGAGTGATTTAGGGGGGCCTTTCTTAGTTTCTCCAGTGGCCTAAATACTAGATCTATATGTCATGGTTAGCCGGACAACTGCTATATATAGTAGGCGTAACCTCTGGAAGCATGGACCCCATATAGAATTAACAATCCTAGACATAGCGATATACTATACTTGGCCCTTACGGGCTGCTTACGCCGTATATGCGCTCCACCGGAGCTTGCTGTCTACCCATACTCCTAATACCCTTAGGCCTTGAACCGGTTGACCCCCAAAGCCTTAGATATAGATTGTATGCTAAAGATCTACAGATTGGTTACATTTTCTTATAAAATGGATTAGCTGGTATTTCTCTAGTGAGAATTAGACTCTATGTCGTCTTACCTATTCTATATAGGTATTGTGGGCTTTCTCTAATGTCCTACAGTTCTCTACGGCTGTTGGCCCATATGTAATTAGGTTTATATCATTAACAAAGCCTATCCCCTAGGTCACCCCTTCCTTAAAGGTGTTAAGCAGGTTGCTTACAAAGAAGAGGAAAAGTATAGGTAATAGAGGTGATCCTTATAGTATTCCTATTACAACTGTAATAGGGGGGCTCTAGTATCCGCTAAAGACCAGTAATATTTCTTTCTGGCCTATAAATCCTTAAATAAATTAAATAATCCATTCTAAGAAGCCCTTTGCCCTAAAGATATATAGGAGACGCTTATGGGGTATATTATTATAGGCGCCGCTGATATCTAGGCTAAGTATTAATACTATAAAGTCCTTTCGCATAGCCCATGCAGTTTTAATGGTAGTAGCGAGTAGTATAAGTGCTAATAGTATTAAGCGATTCTTTCTTGCCCCTATTTAGCTTTATAGTAGTAGGGCATGTTCCTCTGCCGTATCTACTATATGGTCCGCTATAACCTTTTTTAAGATCTTGCTTAGGGTGTTTTCTAAGGCAATAGGGCGGTAGCTTCCTAGGATTAAGTAGTCTGCTTTGCCTTCTTTTTATAAAACAACCGTCGTTATGGATCTTCTAAGTCGCGGGTAGTAGCCTATTACAAAGTATACTCTGGCTACGTCTGCAAGCCAAGGTGCTATAAGTGGTCTATAGATCTTTAGGGCTTTGTTTAGGATCCTATTTAGTCCTAGTGCTGTATTATTTAAGAGGCGGCTAATAGTTCTAGCCATTTCTTTAGTTGTCATGTCGCTGTTAACCCTTAGGCGAGTCACCAGTGTTTTACCAGTAATGTCGCTAAGGTCTGCTAGAGCCGGTTAAGGGAAAAATCTTTTTATAAGGATCTTTGCCTTCTTATTATTGTTGCTTGTGGCCTGTGGTTCGCCTGCTCTTTATAGGGGTGGTAGGTGTGGATCTTCTACTAAATATCCCACCTTTTTCTTTACCTATTTTGCTATGGTCCAAAGGCCCTTATTATAGGGGAGACTTAGGTTAATAGTGTGTTTATTTATAAACCGTCTCTAGTTATTCCTTGCTTCTTTTCTTAGGGTATTCTTTAGCTGGTTTCTTGTGTCTTTATATTATCTCTTGTCCTTAGAATCGTGGCTGCTTATATATTTCCTCCTTGCTCGTCATTAGCCGGCTATAAGGGCCGCGCATTATGCGGACTATACATATCATGTGTAGGGGCCCGGTTTTAAACCTGGGCAGTACTCTTTTAGCCCACTTTTAATTGCTGCCTGGATCCTTTCTAGTCTTTAATTAATTTCCTTAGGGGTAGCCAATAAGCCTCGCTTGTTTAGTATTAGGTGGATTTCTTCTAGGTCTTAAAGTTGTTATTTAATTATATTAAGGAAGCTATCTACGTTAACCTTCCTTATTGCGTATCTTTTACTATTTGGTTGCGCCTTAATGTCCAGATCTAGTTATATCTGGATAGGGATATAGTCTAAGGTAAGTGCCCATTCTTCTTTAGGGGAGCACCTTTCGAGTCTCTAGTATAGGTTTTCGTCCATAATTATAAGGTTAATTATACTTTTAGCAGTACCCTATTGCTATATAATTGCACCTAGGGAGGTAGCTAGCTTAAGGCCCCCATTGTCTATAACTCTTAGTAGGCACTCTACCTGTCAATCAGCAGCAATATAGATGCCCCCCTACTATAGGTGGTAGAGGTTTATATCTCCTAGTAAAATGGACTCCGCGTGTTCAGTTTCTAGCAAGCTTATTACAGATATAATATTCTCTATCTATGCTACCCCTTTAACCCTAGGGTTATAGACATTAATAATTTATACTAGTCCCCTATAAATCTAGATAGTTATAACTGCAATATCTGGGTTAACTGCCTACTATAACTATAAGGCAAGGCTAATATTTTTGCTGATTATAAAGCATACGCGTATAGCTGCTTTTGGTTTATATAGGAGCTAGAATCCTTAGGGGCAGTATATTAATTATATATAGGTATTGTAATACAGCTCTTATATAGCAAGAATATGGTATTTCTCTGGGTCTAGACTGTCTAGTAGGGGCCTTACTAGACGGTAGTTCGTATTGCCGCAGTTATACTATATAATGGTCAAGTGGCGGACCCCTAGCGGGGGTCCTTCGCCTCTCCTTTACTCCTCGCTTTTTCCGTTTCTACTTTCTCTAAAATATTTAGAACTTCTATCTCCTGTATTTACTCCCTGGCCACTACTTATTTTATATAGAGCTTTCCATTTCTGTATTTTATATTCCTACTAGCCTTTCTAAATCTAAGTCTGTTATTGCCTCCGGTTCTTCCCCCGTTCTCGCCGGTTAGCTATATGCCCCTTATAAGCTAGCTACGTGTATTATATTTACCGCGTTAAATCTAATTCTTAATTATCCCGGCCTTAAACTTGCCATAGCCGTCTATAGGGGTCTTCCTACTGGGTGTCCTCTCCCTTGTGTCCTATATATCCCTTATGTCCCTGTTCAGTCTAGTAATATTGCACGGCGTCGCTTTTAGCCCGTTGAGGCTTGGGATGGCTGGCTTAGCCCCCTAGTATTAAAGGTAGGAAACGCTGGGAAGACACCTACGTCCCCCTAGCTTATTACCTGTTGTTTCCATTTATATAACCTAGCGTGCAGTTATTTCCGTAGCTATTAAGCCCTTTCCTTCCGTCTCCTATATTTAATGCAGTCTTCTCTCTCCCACGCCTTATATGTGCTTCGGTAACAGTTCGCGCATTTTGTTTAGTCTTAATTTATATATTGTCTTATATCGTAGGGGCCTGCACAGTGGCCGCAGCACACCTGTGCTGCATATATAGATTGGGTGTGTCCCTATTATGCACAGCAATAACATCGTTCCAGGCATAGTCTGTGGTTATAGAGCCTTATATTGTATATAAGGCCATTTATAATTATTCCTTTTTAGATAAGGAGTTTTTGCATTCCTGGTGTATATACGCTGACGATAAGGGAGCTATACGTTCGTCTATTATCTCCCTAGCGAGTCTCTGGCGCCCCTTATATCCTCTTATTATTCTTATTATATGCTTAGTTTATATTTTCCTATTAAAGCTATTAGATCTGGGTAATTACAAGTCCTAGTATAAGGCATTCCGTTTATTTTACTATTTCCTATATAGTTGCTGTATTGTCCGCCTGGCGTCCCCTTTCTACCCTAAGGCTTATGGGAACCGACAGGACTTCAACTGGGTAATCTTCATAAAGCACTTTTATATTAATACGCTCTCCTAGCCTGTCCCCTGCCCTTACGGCCCGTTCCTTTGCCTATTAGTCCTTTAGGGTAACTCTAATGTCTCTACTCCTAAGGTGTTGGACTGCGATGGCGTTATAGATCTCCTTGCGAATCTCTATAAGAACTTCTGTTTCTGATTATCCCCTAAGTTCCTCTGCCTTTTCTGTATTTGGTCGTATTGTGATTATATACCCGGTTGTTGTCTTTAGGGGGGTAGGTTCCCTATGCTATAGGAGCACAGCTACAGTAGCCTAGGTACGGTTCGCCTGTAGGGGGAGGTTTTATTTATCTTTAATTTTATTTAGCCGTTAGAGGATTTAATTAAGGGTTTGCTGGAGGGACGCCTAAGGTTTACTGGACTAGAGCCATTCTGCTAGCTGTATTAGTTCGTAATGGCTAACAGATACTCCCCCACAGTTTTGGATACTAGACGCGTCTAATAGGCTTTATATTTTGTCAGATGCCTTCTTAATTAGGGTATTTCCACTTTCTGGTGTGGTATTTGCCCGTCCTTGTTGTTGTTGTGGGGGGCTATTGTTAGGTATGGGTCTAGCAGTCACGCGTGACTGCGTACCACTATCGTTCCACCTGTGCCTCCCCTGTAATGCATATATCTCAGGGGATTATTAGGGTGTTTTTTAGGGTTCTTTTAGTTGGTTTGGTCTTTTTGGGCCAGGTACAGCAAGAGCTCTAAAAGTCGTTCCTAGTAATTGCGTGCGTATATACGTACTCTAGGCGTAATTACTAGGCCTGCCGGCTAATATAATATAGGTTTTGCGGGTTTTAGGAGCTTTAAATATAAACCCTAATATCTCTTTAAATAAGAATCTAATGGACTATTTAAATGTGTATATAGAGATTAGTAATTAACACCTAGATATTAATTAGAGCTCTGCCTTAGTCTTAGTTAAGTTAACAAATAAGTAAAACACTAAGGAATATTAAATACTAACCTACTAAAGCTGCGTTATATCTAAACCCAAAGGCGGAGATTAAGCACTAGGCTATAGGTTTTAAGCTACGCTTAGTTTAGAGAGCGGAGATTAAGTATTAGCCTATAAACCTTAAGCCTTAGACTTTCCTAGGAGCGGAGATTTAGTATTATAACTTAAATCCTAAGCCTGAGGATTTTCTAGAAACGGAGATCTAATACTATGTTATAAATTCTAAATTTCCGGATTTTCTACTACCTGGGAACTAGTGTTATACCGCGAATATTAAACTTTGGAATTTTTCGTAATTGGAGATCTAGTGCTATATTACAAATATTAAACCTTAGGCTTGTCTAAAAGTTAAGACTTAGTATTACACTATAAGCTCTAACACTTAGGCCGCCCCAAGGATTTAAATTTAACGCTGCTCTATAAGCTTTAATATCTAAATTGCTCTAAGGGCTAAGACCTAATAATACGCTATAAGCTCTAATATATAGCTCTTTAGCTACGGCCTATTTATACTTATATTGCCACTAGTATTAGTAAATAGACGTCTCTATGTCTTTCTTAAGGTTATACTATTAGCTAGTGCAGTATTAAAGGGAAGGATTGGCTAAAGAGACTGGCTTAGAGTTATATTAGCACTAGCTATATAAGCAGAGGTAGTACTTTTTACTTAAGTAGAGCGGCGAGAAGTACTAGATTTGCCTTTAGTTAATTCTACTGGCTAAAAGGGAGCTAACTTTATACTGGCTAATATATTAGCCTATAAGTCTGCGCGTTAAAATAAGCTTTTTAACTATACTAGTAAGCCACTAGGCGAAGCATATAGTTATTAAGTATTAGTATACAATTAATTGGACAAACTATTTAAAAGCCGCTATAAGTAATAAGCCTAGGTTAATAGATAAGCTGCTAAACCACTATACCAACCCTATAGATATCTATCTATACCTGCTATATAGGCCAATTCCCTTCTAGTGTCTTACTGCTAGGTTACTATAAAGGGTGCTATAATGCGGCAGTTTGCCGTTACTGTTAACACTAGATTACTATAGATTGCTATTAATAATAGACTATTACTAGTAGAATTATTAAGCATTAGAGAAAAACTGTAAGAGGGATAGGGGATTTTTCTTTAAGTATTTAGCTATTATATAGCTAGGGGGAGAGGTATATAGGGACCTGTTCCTACTATAATATCCGCAATATCCGCAATATCCGCAATATTCGCAATATTCGCAATATTCGCAATATTCGTAATATTCGCAATATCCGCAATATCTACAATATCTGCAATATCTACCAAATTCTGCCAAATTCTACAAGTCCACTGAATTCAGCTAAATTCCACTTGGTTGGGGTAAAAAAGCCCCGCATGGGGCACTTTATCCTTATTGATTGTGATATTATATACATTTTCTATTGGATAAAGGATATTTTATACTCGCTTATTCGCATTATCCAAAACCACCCTATATACATTCCTTATGCTATCTCAAATTTGAATTTAAATTGCTATAAGAATTGGAATTGCCATTAGAATCTAAATTAGAATTGTTTTAAAGGGTTATAAGTGTAGAGTTATTAGTAGTTATAGTAGGAGATACCTACTACATATAGTAATGCTTCTTAAATTCCTTAATTAAATTAATAATAGATGGGGCGTCTTTATCCTTCCTGTCACGGGACACCTCCATAACACCTTACACACGTCCACCTGTTTTCACCGTCTCGACCTCTATGTTAACGACTCAGTTAATTAAGACACATAACGGCAATCCAAGGCAATTTGCCATCACATAACGGCAATCTACGGCAGTTTGCTATCCTCTACTATATTCTACCACATTCTACTAAGTTCCACTAGGACCATAACCTAAAGCCTATTCTACGCTGTGTATGTGTTAACTAAGCAACCAAGTTAACAATATATACCCCTTTCCTCCCGTTCCTTACCTTCTTTTCTTATATAATGTCTTAACTTTATTACGCAGTTTATATACATAGCTTAATAATATCTACTTTGCTATATATTATTACCGCTTATACTTACTCTATAATACTATATTGCGTTAACCTTATATACTACCCTCTAAAATGCAGAATAACCCTAAAGCCCCTATAATAGCCGCTGGCATTATATCTACACTCTAAAAACAATTAGTAGAGATATAGAAGTCCTTTATAGACGCCCTTGCATAGAACTAAGCTACTTTAACTTAATAATAAGCTAATTAAGAGGCATAATACCTATAAATAATTAAGGACCTCTAAGAAGAAGTCCGCACCCTTAAAATGCCCACACTAGGGCTCTAAAACCAAACGCCTTCTCTAGAGACAAATATGTGGGACAAGAGTCCCAAACCTATAGTAACTGTTTACCCCAAACTAACTACCACACTATAACAATCTAAATAACTACTAGACCCTCTAATATTTACTAGTAAATAATAAGAACTCTAATTATTCCTAAGCTAGCTTAAAAATAAGCTAACTGGTAACACTAACCGCTACCTAACCAAAGCTAACTAACTCTGCTACGCCTTAAGTTGACTAGGAGGAGACATAGCTAACCTTATTAAACCCCTTTAACCAAACTTAGTATAAAGCCTAGTTATACTACTTAAAGCTATATATAATAACCCGAACCACTAAGCTACCGCTTAGAGGAAAATAAACCATATAACTTAAGGAACGAAAGGCTTTCTAGTATACTTCTCCAAATTTAACCATTATGTAAAGGAAACAGGCTGGAATAACTCCGCACTAGTTAACAGCCTTATTAAGTCCCTAAGCCCTAAACTAAAAACCTCCCTAATAGGTATAGACCTACTAGAAGCCCTTAACGCCTACGCAAATATTATTAATAAATGGTATAATAATATACTACGCCTAACACCAAAGTCCACTCCTTAATATAATACAACAGCTCTATAAACGTCCGCTAAGTTATTATCTTAGCCTAAGCACCCTAACGCCATGGATATTAACACAGGGACCCTAGGATATGCTCTACTAGGGTCCCCTAAATAAGAACGACGTATTAAGCTAGGCCTTTGCTTTAAATATAGAAGCAAGAATTACATCTTAAGATATTACTCCGTCCTTATGCCTTAATACGACTTATAAACGGCTAACACTAATAACTGTTCACCGCATTAATTCTCTAGTTACTGCCCCTAATTTTTATCTAGCTCTAACTCCGCATTTAGTAAGCACCACTTATAAGAACAAAGTTATAACCAATGTTCTGTAGGAACTCCTTCCTACTTACTACTAAAAGGTATGTCCTAAAGTTAAGTCGCTCTCTAGGACAGCTATATTACAGGATCTCATTAAATATATTAAATGTTATAAAACCTAACTCTTAGGATTGTAGTATAACTGTTAACTACTATTTTTAGCAGAAAGGTTAATAGGCTAATACCTAAGTCCTAATTAACACAGGAGCTAGCGGTATAAGATTTATTAATAAGATCTTTGCGTAAAATAATAGATTTACCCTAACACCCCTTAACTGGCATATTAATGTATTTAGATTTAATAGCAAACGCATTATCTTAGGCCATATTACTTACATAGCGGCCCTAAGACTCCAATACCTAAACCATAAAGAATTAATTAAGCTCTTTATAACTACCTTAGGTTACCTAGTAATCCTTAAACAACCCTAGATAAAGCTATATAAGGTAACCATTAATTAGGATAACCTTAAGCTTCTATTTACCGCCTCCCATTACAAGTAGAAGTGCCTTATAACTCGCTACTTAGACTCTAAAATAAAATCTGAAAAATCTACTAGGATCTACCAGTCTAAAATTTCCACCGACGTCCACCCTATACCTAAAAAGTCCACCCAATTCCACCTACCTAAGAATTCTACCAAATTCTACCTACCTAAGAATTCCACCAAATTCCACTAATATAAGATTTCCACCAACGTCCACTAAGAACCCGGAAATAATATATAACTACACAAACTAACTCTAACTGCTGCACCCCAAACTAAGTAGAAGCTTAAGCTTAATATATAAAAGTACTAGAAGAACTAGTATTCTACTATAAAAAGGATACTTAAAGAACCTAAACCTAAATCTAATACTAACTCTATACCTAACACCGAACCTAAACCTAAATAAGAAACCACACAAGAAACTAAGGATAATTTAAACTCGCTTAATACCTTAGATATCCATATAATTGGAGCTACTTCGCTGGCATAACTTGCTAGGAAACCAGAACATATAATCTTCGCTGTTATAATGGCCAATATTAAGAAGGCCTTAGCACTAAAGAAGCACACTAACCCCGCCATAAAAGTACCAGTAGAATACCATAATTATCTAGATATATTCTTATAAAAGGAAGCTAATAAGCTACTAGAACGCCGTCTATATAATTATAAGATTATAGTTAAAGAAGAAAAACATCCTAGATTTGGACCCTTATATAGGATGTCCTAAAACGAACTCTAGGTACTATAAAAGTACTTAGACGAATATCTAGACAAAGGATTTATTAGAGTAAGTTCTTCACCTATAGCCGCACCAGTAATCTTTATTAAGAAACCTAGTGGCAGTCTGCGCTTCTACGTAGACTACTAAGCTCTTAACACTGTTACCGTTAAGAACTAATACCTAATCCAGTTAATCTAAGAGACACTAAATCAATTAAGTAAGGCTTGCTTCTATATAAAGCTTAATATTATCTACGCATTTAACCGCCTCTATATCGTGAATGGAGACAAATGGCTTACTACATTTCGTACTTAATACGGACTATTTAAATACTTAGTAATGCCATTTGGCCTCGCAAATGCCCCAAGTTTATTCTAACACTTCGTAAATAACACCCTATATCCGTACCTAGACGTCTTTTATACTGCTTATATTAACAATATCTTAATATACAGTAATAGTCTAGCTAAATACCAAAAATATATTAAACTGGTCCTGCAAGCCTTGCGCGGAGCCGGCCTATAATTAGATATAGATAAATACAAGTTCCATAAAACAGAAGTCCTATACCTTAAACTTATTATTTCTATAGATAGCGTATAAATAGACCCTAAGAAAGTTAAAGCAATTATATACTGGCAAGAACCCAAGAATATTAAGGACGTAAGGGCCTTTATAGGCTTCGCTAACTTCTACCAACAGTTTATTAATAACTTCTCCGCCTTAGTTTTACCCCTTATAGCCTTAACCTAAAAGAACAAAGCCTTTATCTTTAATAAGGAATATAAGAAGGCCTTTGCTTATCTAAAGGTTATATTTACTACTACACCTATACTTTAATACTTTAACCTAGACTAAATAAGTGTTATAAAAGCTAACTTATCTAATTATATTACTAGAGGCATTCTGTCTTAATATAACAAGGAAGGAGTATTACACCCTATAGCATACTTTTTAAAACAACTAAGCCCAGCTAAATATAATTACAAAATCTACAATAAAGAATTACTGGTTATTATTAAATGCTTTAAGCAATAGCGACTAGAACTAGAAGGAGCTAGATTCCCAATTAAGGTTCTTAGCAATTATAAGAACCTATAGTACTTCACAACCATAAAATAGCTAAGCCACCATTAAGCCCGCTAGTTAGAATATCTGTCCTAATTCCAATTCTTAATTATATACCGCCTAGGCATTTAAGGTCAAAAACCTAATACCCTAACTCAACGTTTATAAGACACAACAGCATAGGAAGAAGTACGCGCCTACTATAATTAAACCCTACTTCGTCCCAAATTATTTAATCCCCTAGCTAAAGACCTTATGGTACACGTTCTTAAAATAACTAATTAATTAATTAAACAGATTATAATCAACAAATACCCAAATAATAAGTTTATCTAAGAGACACTCAAGCTAATTTAAGATGGCGTTAGACGCTCTAAAAAGATCTCTTTAAGTAAATATAAAGCTTACAGAGACCGCTTATACTACCAAAACCGCCTAATTATCCCTAATTATAATAAACTTAAGCTCAAGCTCCTTAAACACATACACAACCTACCAGTAGCCGGCCACCTAGGCTAAGGGAAAATCCTAGAACTACTCTAACGGGAGTACTACTGGCTAAACATATATAATATAATATAAAGGTACGTCTCTAGCTGCCACACCTACCAACAAGCCAAAGCTTTATATAAGACATACAACGGCTTTTTAAAGCCACTGCCTGTTCCAAACCAAAGATAGAAGGATATCTTAATTAACTTTATTATTAATCTCCCCTTAAGTAAAGGCTGTATAAACATTATAGTAGTTATAGACCGACTATCTAAAATGAGACACTTAATCGCCTGTCTTAATATATTAACGCCTACTATCACCTAACTGTTCCTGGATTATATATAGAAACTCCATAGACTCCCTAAAACAATTATCTCTAATAAAGGCAGATAGTTTATCTCTATATTCTAAAAAGAACTAACTACCCAACTCCGCATTAAAGCACTATTGTTTACAGCATACTACCCAAAAACGGATGCTTAAATGGAACGTGTAAATGCTATAATAGAACAATACATTCGGATATATACGTCGTATCTACAGGACAACTGGATAGACTAGCTTGCATTCGCCAAGTTTATAGCAAATAACACTATCTTAGAAACCACAAAGGTCTCCCTATTCCTAGCCAACTACGGCTAGTACCTGCAAATGGGTTTTAAACCCTTTAGTAATATTCCTTACCTAGTTTATTAAGCCTTATAAGTTACAAAAGTAAACAAATTTATAAAGAAAATAGAAGAACTATAGGAGTTTCTTACTAATAAAATAATATAGGCCTAGTCTGTCTATAAAGCCGTAGCAAATAAGAACTAAACCCTAGCACCAGCTTACCAAATTAGTAACTTTATCTAGCTAAACGCAAGAAATCTAAACACAAAACGACCTACTAAGAAACTTAATTAGAAGAACGCCGGCCCTTATAAGGTTAAAAAAGTTATCTCTCCTTATGCCTACCAACTAAAGCTCCCTAATACGGTTAAAATCCACCCTATATTCTATACGTCAGTCCTCTACCCTGCCGCCCCTATATTAGACGCCCTACCTAGACAGATCTAAGACCCTCCCCTACTAGTTAAAGTAGATGGCAAGGATAAGTACCTTATTAAAAAAGTTAACAACATTAAGTATAACAAACAGAAACGTAAATATATATACCTTATAAAATAGAGAGGCTTTACTAAGCCCTTATAGGAACCCGTTAACTCTATAGGACTTACACAAGCCGCAGAAGACTTTTATAAACTCTACCCAGAACTACCACAGCCCCATCTTGCAGAAGCTTGAGTTTAAAGGGAGGGTACTGTTATGGGACACCTCTATAACACCTTATACACGTCTACCTATTTCCACCGTCTCAACCTCTATGTTAACAACTTAGTTAATTAAGACACATAACGGCAATCCGAGGCAATTTGCTATTATATAACAGCAATTTACAGCAGTTTACCATCCTCCACCATATTCCGCTATATTCCGCTAAGTTTCGCTAGGACTATAACCCAAAGCGTATTCTACCCTGTACATATATTAACCAAGCAACTAAGTTAACAATATATACCCCTTTCCTCCCGTTCCTTACCTTCTTTTCTTACACAACGTCTTAACTTTATCACGTAGTTCATGTACATAGCTTAATAATATCTACTTTGCTATATATTATCACCGCTTGTGCTCGCTCCGTGACACTTCCATTCTTTGCAAATAAGGCCTACTTCTAGTGCTCCTGCAAAACTAGAAGAGATGGGCTTAATGGCTTATATAAAATTATAGTGGGGTCTAAATCCCTAGACGTCTAGTAGCTCTAATTATTCTACCAGCTTATAGACGTTCCTCCAGCTATTTAACTATTTGTTAATACTCTAATTTTAATTATAGACTTTAAGAGCCGTATATTAATTAAGGACGTTATGCTTTTAACCTAAGGTAGTAGGGGTAAGTGCAGTCTTTAATGCTTAAAGGCGTTTATATACCGTATTAAGGCCGTTAATAAGTAGAAAGTAGTCTACCAATATTGTTTAAATAATGTAGTTGCTAACATCGCTTGTGGCTTACTCTTGCCTCTAGTGTATATGGAGGTCGTCCTTATATTCTATATAGAGTTAATTATAGGCAATAAGTTGGTTTAGATCTAGCTTAGCTATTAATATAGCAGTAGGAAGCATGTCTCTTAGTATAGGTTAATTTAGTAGTCCTAGCTTTAGAAGCTTATCTTTCTTCTTTAATAGGTTAATATACTATTATACCTTATTGGTTTTAGTAGTGTCTTAGATAATAAAGAACCATTAAAACCAATTAGATGGCTAGTTAAGGATAATATTAATTTTTAATTTGCTCGCGGTTGTTATTTTTAGAATTTTAATAGATTGAGTAGGGTCCTAGGTTAGCGTCTTAGCGAAACCTTATTTTAACATTTTTAATTTATTAGTTTGTTTGTTAGTTGGGTTTAATTATCTATTTAACTAGTAGTAACAGAGGTCGTCCTTTAGTGTAGTAGCTATAAACTAGTTATGGACGTCTATAGCATAATAGCTATAGACTAGTTTTAGTATTTAAAGAAGCTTAAAACACTTATAAAGGTAGTAGAAGTAGTAACTTCTTAAATAAGGTAATAGATATTGGAAAATAAGCCCGTAATAATATTACGTAATAAGACTTGTAGGAGATATCTCTTAGCAGGAATCTAACCAATTAGACAACTTTAACCATTAGTTAAAGTTCCTTAAAATCTGTTAGCGACTCGGTTAATCGAGGCACGAGCACGGCAAGAGGGTCGCGCAAGCCTATACGATTGGATTGTCTATAAACGAGGATCCAAAGCTAGAGAAAGGAAAGGGGAAGAACGGAAGCACCGCTCAAAGCTATATACAATCCTCTGGTCACGTGATGGCAATTTGTCAGTACCGTTTTCCACTAGCGCCGTAACATTACCCCCCCCCTCCGAAAAAGTCTGCCCTCAGGCTTTGTATATCCGTATTATGTCCGTAGGGTGTTCTTATCTATATACTTGACAGGTAGCTTATCATCTTTGCTATACTAGCACTCCATCTATAAGGGCGCGAAGAGGCTTCGGGAAAGATTCGAAGGAACAATATAAATTCTATCTAAATCTGAGGGTATATAGCTCTTGCTAGGAACAAGACGTTGCGTGAAGAAGAGAAAGGAACATAGGAAACTTGTAACTAAATATTCGAGGTCTTGGCAGCAGACGCGTGGGCACGAGCCCACGCGGATTTCGACAGGTTTCGACCAAATTCCATCAC
>Ga0307507_10004469_pt1 | contig 24757 bp, 7 predicted proteins | sample 7_EM_MG_FD_207223 | JGI IMG/M metagenome (GOLD analysis project Ga0307507, IMG submission 207223) | Populus trichocarpa ectomycorrhiza microbial communities from riparian zone in the Pacific Northwest, United States - 7_EM | ecosystem: Host-associated > Plants > Roots > Unclassified | place...
CTTCGTGCAGAGCCTCTGTACGCAGAGCTTCGTGTAGAGCTTCGTGTAGAGCTTCGTGTAGAGCTTCGTGTAGAGCTTCGTGTAGAGCTTTGTGTAGAGCCTCGTGCAGAGCCTTGTGCAGAGCCTCTAAGTAATAAAACTATATAAGATTGTATAAGATTATATTAGATAATATATAATAGTTAAATATATAGCATATAACTTTACCTTAATTGCATGTTAAGAAATATATAGTTACCTTTTAAAGTTGCTAAGTAGGTTAATTGCGTGTTAAGAAATATATAGTTAGCTTTTAAAGTTATTAAGTTAGTTAATTGCATATCAAGTTAGTCGAATTACGTATTAAGTTGGTTAATTGCATATTAAGTTAGTTAAATTGCGTGTTAAGTTAGTTAATTGCGTGTTAAGTTAGTTAAATTGCGTATTAAGTTGGTTAATTGTATGTTAAGTTGGTTAAATTGCGTGTTAAGTTGGTTAATTGCGTGTTAAGTTAGTTAATTGCGTGTCGAGTTAGTTAAATTGCATGTTAATTACGCGAAACGCGAAAATCAAAGTCTACTTAAATCTCATCCTATGAATATTTTCCCGATGTAGCAAACTTAGCCGTTAATTATTATAGCCGCGTAGATACTCTAAGTATTACCTCTTTAAAGATCGCCCTTATAGCACGCCTCCTTACTAATTAGAGCTCGCCCTCTTATCCACTAGCTGGTCTTCTTATTGAAAATAGCCTTATTAAGGAATATTATAATATCTACCGGAAACCACCTTATATTATTACAATAGAGCTCCCTTAGCTATAAGTTATGGCCCTATACTATATACCTAATTGCCCTCTTTAACCACCCTTCCTTCTTTAAAATATAGTGGATTATAAAATAAGCAACATTAAGATTACGTTCGTAATAGAGCCAGTACTAAATTTTGTCTATATATTTCCAATTATTATAGAGCAGGAGTTTAAGGAGAGCCTCTCTATTAGCTTTTATTAATGCCGCTAGCTGGCCAGCCTTCCGTACATAAGGCCTAATAGGCTAGCCATATCGCATAAGGTGACGTTCGGTGTTATATACGGTAGCTCAACTAACGTATAGCTATTCTGCGATAGCATCTAGCCGCCAGCCTAATTTAAGTAGACGGACCATATCCGCGCGACAAGCAGGGTTAATAGGAGGCACTACAACACCAGAAAACGCGTCAAGATAGGGCAAATAGTAGGGCGACGTCGGCTTTAACTTACTAACTGACGGTAAGGAGTTATGTCGAAAATAAGGCGTGTTGAACGTGGAAATAGGCTATCTTACGGTTTTACACGTAGGGTTGGGTGCAAAAATCGGGGATCTGCATGCCAAAGATTCTAATGCATTTTGCAAACGACAAATTAACGTCTGTCCACGCCAAGCGAACTCCCAAGCTCCTGAGTTCCTCAGCACAGATTGAAACACAAAGGATTCACAACATCCTGCATGTATCTCAAAATAAGACTATATTACTCTCTATAACCATCACTAAGGAGTGTTGTTCAAATTAAAACAGACATTATGTTGCTAAGCGTGCACTGCCACAGGTCGCTGCTAACGATGTCTCATTTGATTGTCTGCACCAGCATTCAACGAAATGAGCATATCATATGCTTTCGCAACATCACTGTAGGCACACTAGTCCCTAAATTTCAACTCGAACCAGCGAGACCCATAAAGTTGGACAGGCGATTGCCACAACGTGCCTCCAAACGTGGAGTCGATTGCGCCAATTTCCGTCCAGCGGTTCAGCGTATCTCGAAAACTGTGGTCAAGATGCCTTCGTTGTTTTGATGCGCCATAGCCTCGCCGTCCATCATACCATGCACATAGCACTCTCCCATCATTTCATAGTACCACTGCCCATCGTCGCCCATTTTAGTGACGAAATTAGCCTCAACTCTCCGCTAGTATTCGGCTTTCTCCCTCTTCTTCAACCGCTGCCTTCGCCTCATACCGCCATAATCTTTCTTTTTGGCTTTGCTCTTTTCTATCTCCTGACTTTTTTCCTTGTCTTCCCCTGCAACATTCTCTATATCTTTCCCTACACCTTCCTCCTTGCCTTTCTTCTCAGCGATCCCCTCAACTTTCACATCTTCCCTCTCCTCAGTCATTACCTCAGCCCTCTCCTCGTCTGCCTCATCATCTGTCTCCTCATCTGTGTCCTCGTGATCATTTCCTTCTTTCTTTTTAAGCTTCTGCTTTTTCCTCAGTTCTTTTTCACCTTTGGAGGGTGGTCTGAAATCGTGATGAAACTTGCCATCTTTGCCGATAATTCGAGGCGTGCCTCGTTCCCATCTAGCAAGATGCTCATCTATACTGGTTTGCGTATCGAGCCAGAATGATGGTAGTTCTTTCTTCTTCTTCTGAACCCAACTCTGGAGCACTTGCTTTGATGCGAATGTACGCTCTGAATTTTCTTCCAGTTCTGCATGCAGCATGTTTCGAATTCGCTCTAGCGCTAATTGGGTTTGAGAGCGCTCTAGCGTGGGCATCTCCGTCAGATCGTACTCGTCTGTAAAGCTGACCGGTCGAGTACGAGGGGCTCCTTGGCTGTCTTTACCATGCCTGGCAGAATTGTTTTGGTTGTTGGAGATCTGCGACAAGGTCTGTGCGGTGGGATCGTTTGGTTGACTGCAGACCTGCGGAGGATAAATTATCCTATCCGGTCGGGCGGATAATAATCCTATCCGAGGATAGCTCGGATATTGGATAATATCCGGATAATATCTGGATATCCGCAAAATTTTAACTACAAAACTAAACCTTTACCCCCTATCGTACGACGCTATAAATATGGCTGGTACTAGTAAAATTCACCCTAAAAACTTTAACGATAATAATTCCTTTAAAGTCGACACACTTTCTACCCTTTTAAGCGGCGTTAAGACCAAAGCTAATACTGGTTTAATCCCAACTACTTATACAACATAGATCTCAAGACAAGTCTCCTTAATTTATAAACATACTCATACGGTAACAAAGGAAGAAAAGGCTCATACAAAGAAACGCTACTTTTGTAAATACTATCCTCCTTAAGACCCAAAAGGACACCATTCCTCAACCGTTGGATTACAAGGCTATCTTAAAAAATATAATATTGAATAGGATCCAGCAGAGAATCAGGAGTATATAATAGTAAAAGATTAGGGGGAGAGATCTCTTTTAGAACTATATCAAAAGCTTTTAGCAAGAGGAGAAGTTTAAGGTCTTAAGGGTAAGGTTCTAAAGCGTATAGTATATCAAAATACTATAAAGCAAGCACTTCTAGATCTAATTATCGTACAACGGCTTCCCTTCTTATATATAGAATGGCCAGAGTTTTATACTTTTGTAAAAGCATTAAATTGAGAAGCACCCTTAATTATCCCTATACACCACTCAACAATTACAGCCTAAATTCTTCAACACTTTACTAAAAGTTAAGATATTGTACAAAAAGTACTTTAATCTATAAAAACAAATATTCACCTTGCCGTAGATATCTGGACCTCTCTAAGCTATTCCCTTTTTCTTAGAATCTGTGCTAGCTTTGTTAATATCCAGGATAAATACCGGAACCCCTTAATTACCCTTTATACGGTATCTAGTCAGAGTGGTATAGATTAATAAAAGGCGCTTCATCCGGTTCTTATTAAGTATGGCATTAAAACAAAGATTGGAGCTCTTATTAGCGATAATGCTAGATTAAATAATATTCTCTATTATACGATTAGCCAATGGCTTAGCCTTAAGTATAAAATTAACTAGATCGCAACGCATTAAAGAATTCACTGTTAGGGGCATGTTATTAATCTTATCGTTTAAGCCTTTCTATTTAGTTTAAAAAAGGATAAGAAGCTTATAAACTTGTATAATAAAGAGGATAAGGAACAGGACAAAGAAGAAGAGAAAGAAGAAGAAGAAGTTATACAACAAGTACTACCGCTAGTTAAAAGAAAGAAAAAGAAGGATAAAGAATTAGAGCTAGCATTAGACGAAAAGCGTAAAAGAGGTAAAAATATTCAAAATATTATAGGGCTAATAGGAAAGCTTTATAACTATATCATTTATATCCGCAGCTCAGCTAACCGTATAACATGGTTTATTAAACGTGCTAGTAAAATAGTTCCTCTTAATAATTGTATAAGATGGAATAGCTGGTTTTTTATACTATGTATAGCTCTAAAGGATAAGGTAAAGGCTAGGCTTTAACTCTACATAGAGCACTATAAGGATAACTTAAAAGATAATATCCTTTTAATAAGTGAATGGATACATCTTTATATAATTTATAATTTCCTTTAGTCTTTCTATAAAGCAACTCTATTTCTTCAAGGAGATTGTACGACACTAGAAAGGGTTCTAGAATTAGTTAATATTCTTAAGGATATAATACAGACCGCATTAGTATATTATATAATACTCTTAATATTTCTTTAGCTAACTTTCCTACAGGTAATAGCTACTAAGGCTAAGGATAAGTTTATAACTCCTTAACTCTAACATACTAAGGAAAAGCTTGCAAAGTACGTTAAGAAGCTAGATAATTCTCCCTACTATCTCACGGCACGAGTTCTTGACCTAGAGTGTCGTACGGCTTTCTTAAAAGATTAGAACGATTGTATCACTATTAAAGGAGAAAAGAAGCTTTTTAGCGTATAAAAGCTCTGGGAGAGATTCCGCAAGAAAGCAATACTTTTAGGTTTAACTGTATCATACGCAACTAAGAAAACTCAAAAGTCGCCTTTAGAGTCTAAAGAAAACCTCTCTGCCTTCCATAAGGCTCGTCTTTAGCATCGTTTAAAACATACTCGTCCGCAGAGTCTAGATGAGTTTAATAGCTATATTAACGAGAATCTAATTCCGCTTAATAGTCATATAACAGCTATTTAATGGTGGAACCAGCCTCTTTAGTATACAAGATTTCCATGACTCTTATAGCTTATAATTAAAGTTCTCTTAATGTCTAGAATAAGCAATAAGCTAGAGAGAGTATTTTTAGATTCTTAATATCGCGTTCTATGGGATTATACGAGTACTACTCTATAAATACTTAAAGCATTAGAATGCGCGAAGGACTAAACAGCTTATAAGATTCTAAGTATTCTCTTATAGTCGTATAAGGGAAAGTATATAAGGGGTATATTATACAACACTAAAGGGGGGAAGGGGGGTATATAAATAAAATAATTTTAGGCAAAAGGTAACCACTAAAGGCGTGTAGGTAGCGTAGGTAAATATATGCTAACTTTAAACTTAATAGATTATAAGTTCAAATCCTACTAACGTCGTCCTTTATTAGGAATTGGGAAATATAATTATCTGGTATACTTCCCGTCCTACTATACAAGAGATTCTCCGGCAATATTGCCATACTATAAGTAAACTCTCCTCTCTATACAATATACCTATATAACTAACTACTCTTAGGATGAGTAGGAGAGGGTAGAAGCTTTACCAGCGATTAATATAGAGGCTTAGGTGGGGGGTGTATTAGAGAGGCAGGTGCGGATAGGGAGGCCCTTATATATAAATGCAATTCTGATTTAGAGCCGTGGGTCTCTAAATATAACTATAGGTAACCTATATTACTTATATAAGGTAGAGAGCTAATTAATACTAGCCTTGTAAGGCTTATATAGCGACTCTATATTGTTTAGTGGGCCCTCGCCCCTTTACTAAATGTCAGAGTCTCCTAGGGTTCTGTGGTGGGTGCTGTAGAAATTATAAGTAACAGTGTAAGGGCGCGAAGAGACTTTAGGGTAGATTTGAAGGAATAATATAAATTCTATCTAAATCTAAGGGTATAGCTCTTGTAGAGAATAAGACGTTGTATAAAGAAGAGAAAGGAATAACCAGAGAATCTTGTAATTAAATAGTTAGGGGTCTTGGTCAATACGTGCGCACATATACACGCGGACGGACTTTAGTAGAATTTAATCAAAGCGTCAAGTTTATCTGTTAAGTGTTTTACTGAGACATTCCTACTGTAACTAGGCTAGTCCTGTTATAGTACCCCCCCTTTGGCCGAAGGTTCAAAATAGTTTAATTTGGTTAAGAATTTATAGTTTTATTACGTGTCGTATTTTCGCGTTAGGTAGCGGTCTTGGCAAGGCAGATCTAACCAATTAAACAACTTCAACTGCTAATTAAAGTTCCTTAATATCTTGCGTATCACGTAATTGCGTCACAAACGTCGTAACTTATTTTAAGTTCTTTTCAAATTCAAGTTTTATGTCTTTGTGTTAGGTGGCAGTTATTTGCCTTTATGTCGTGTCCATTCAGCCAGAGCAGGCCGCGAAGGATGGTCCTTATGGAATTCTTTTACTAAGGAAGGCGCGTTGGCCTTAATCTAATTATAGGTTTCCTAGGTTCGTGTTTTATATCCTTCCTGTTACGGACGCTTTAAGTACAATGTTACAACTACTTAGAGAGGAGTCGGCGGAAGCTAGTTGGTTAATATAGGCACGGTCCAGGATGGATTTGGTAGAACCATATAACAAGGAATGGTAAGCGAGTCACATAATATTATACACAGTATACGCAGTGTACGCAGTATACACTATGTACAACACGTATAACACGTACCTTACGTACAAGAGAGGATTTCTTAGGAGTACGGTTGTGTATTTAAAGGACCTTAGTCCCTATTGTAGATAGTTCTCTCCTTGTAGTGAATCTTAGAATATAATTGGAGTTAATCTGTTAGGCAACTACTCCACTAGTTGTTATTATATTGTTAATTTTGTTTATACCTATATACCTAGCCTATTAATAGAACCTACCGTAGTTCCTGCTATAAGGTTCCGTTATACATTCACTACTAAGGTTATGGTATTGAATAGAGAGATTAAACAACATGCCACCAAGAGCAGCACCAGTTATAATAGCGTTAATGGGAGCTACAACCTCAGGTCCAGGTGATACTAGTATGGATAAGGGAGATTCTTAAGTGGTTACGCAAGGTCAGTTATAGGAAATGGTTAATCACTTACAAGACAATAATAGGATACTCGAAAAACGCATTAATAGAATTAGAGTAGTAAAGATCAAGTTACCTTTAATTAAACGATTCTTAGGAGAAAAGTCGAAGCTTAAAGGATTTCTTACGCAAATACACTTTAAGGTAGTATAGGAAGGAGTAAAGTTAGCAATATTATTAGATCAAGTAGCCTATGCAGGATTGTTCCTGATAGGGAGGGTACTTAAGTAGTTTAAACCATATCTCACGGAAATATAGGCTAATGGCATGACAACTACTAACCAGGATATACGGTATATATTTACCAGTTAGAACGGGTTCGCAGAGCAACTAATATAGATATTTAGAGACCTGGAGGCCACAACCACAGCGGAATAAAAGCTTTAGAACTTAGTATAACGCACTTTAGCTATTAAGTATACAACACAGTTTTAAACACTAGCTATATAGGTTAAGTGGAACAACAGGGCGCTTATGGTATAGTATAAATAGGGACTTAAGGCTAAAGTCCAGAACGCAATTATCCTGATAGAAGATGCGGATACTCTAAGGGAGTTAATAGATTAGTTAATAAAGATCAATAATAGAATTTATTAAAGGGAATAAGCTAAGAGAGGGCAAGACAGAGTTCTATAGTCGTATAAGGCGTAGAGTACGCAATAATAGACATAGAGTTAAAAACCATGGAATAGCGCAGAGCCAATAGACCTAAGCGGTACTAAAGAAACCTAAAGATGGGAAAAGAAACTATAGAAACCCAGAGGTTAAGGATTAAGTAATTAAAGGACTAAGGAGCAAAGGCCAAACCAGGGATCTCAGTAGTAGAAGACGTTTAGGCGGACTCTATAGCAAGAAAGATAGTTTAAAGATGGAGCTTATATAAATTACGGAAAATAGGGTCATTTTACTAGAGACTGTAGAGGTGGTTAGAGTAACCATATAGTAAAAGGAACTAGACCAGCAGACGGCACATATATACAAAGGGACAATAGTGCACTGTAAGGAATAAAAGAATGTTTAGTTAACAGTTTTACGTATTATTATAATAACGCATACCGAATTTATAAGGACGCTAAGTACGGCGCAAGCTATTAGCTGTAAGAGCCAGAGTTAAAAGGACTCTAAGGAACCAGAGAGTTAGATAAAGAATAAGATCAACTCTATAAGCTAGATTAAGATATTATAGCAATATACGGACAAAGATTAGCAGTAATAACAATAAAGTTGAAGTACTTATTAATCAACAGCGACGAGGACGAAAAGGAGGCTAACTGGGAGCACTTAAACCTTGAAAACGCAACAGAAGCAGAGACTAAGACCACTACTAAGCGAGGTTTAGTAATGGGTATAGCGACACCATTAGATACGATTTCCATCGCTTTATAAGACAATAGGAGCAACGTTTAAAAGAAACTAAGTAAGTAGACAACTACTAGTGCTAGCTTATTACTTAATAAAGGCAAAAGGCCACAGGCTTAAGATTCTTAAGAAGAGATAAGAGAAGCTTAAGATTCTTAAAGTAAGATAAGACACACCTAAGAACCTATAATGGACGAAAACTAATGGGAAAGGGCAGTAACTTAGTTTAGTAACAAACGAATGAGTACAGGACGCAAGTTCAAGAACTACGAGTTTAGGGAACAAATAAGAACGTCAGCAATTCTAGGTGAACGCAGTATTCAGCCTAAAGATTAAAAAGTCGATACTAGGATTAAAAAGCAAGACGACTATAAGGATCTAGCTGCAAGACGCAGAAAATAAGAAACTATAGATAAGTTTAGAACAAGAATCATTATATAGCAAGAGTAGAAGCTAGACAAGAGGTCAGCTATGCTAGGTTATATAAGGGACAGAGCACCCATATAAAGAGTTACTAATAGGCCAAGTGCAGGGACACCTAGGGTAAAATGGTTAGACGAACTGGAATAAGAAGAGGATCTAGATATTCCAACTAGGTTTAAAGAAAGATATACTAAAGGATGTTACAATGCAGTAATAACAAGGTACTTTCTAACGGATAGACTATACACACTAAACCAGCTGTACGGAAAGTGGTATAGGCAACGACACAACAACAAATAGGAAGATTTTTATATATAGCTAGACGAAAAAGTTGTCTAAGACTAACCTATTACGGAGAAACGCATAAGTCATATTAAAGGAGCATTAATTATAACGTTAAGGAACCTAGAAGAGAGGTCTAGGGACTAGAGAAGCGAGTGACAAATCTTAGTACCTATAGTAGAGATACCAGTGGTTAGGTCGACTAGGTATAGGTTTAAACTTAAAAATAAAAACGAACTAAAAGTTAACCTAAAATATATAGCGCATTATATACTATCGTAGATAGCTTGTATGGATAATATATGTAACATGTATAGAGCACTAAAAGATAAAAACCGGAAATACCCAGTAAGAGTATATTGGGCACTAGAGGAAAAAAGGTTCAGGAATGCTAAGTATATACATAGTTAGCACCTAGTAGAAGTACAAGGTTAAGGAGACTTAATACTTTAACTAGGAAGATTCCTTATAAAAGAATACCTAGATGGATAATAGTGGTGGGAGTACCTAGAGAACACTTATCCATAGTATATAGAGGAAAAGAAACGAACTAAGTATTAGCTAAAGTTAGACTAAGTATAGGCAGGATCTAGCAGCCAACAGTTGGGAAAAGGGGAGGCACATAGGACTAGAGGGAACTAGTATTAGAGCCTTAGACCCTTAAAGAAATTTAAGAATAATACCTAAATTTAAGAGCTAAGTGGCAAGATCAGCAGTTTAAAGTATTAGTAGATAGTAGAGCAATAAGGAACCACATATTACCAAAGGCAGTGGAAAGGATAGGGTTACCATACAGATAGAAGGAACACCTATATCCACTTATAATAATTTTAGGAGATTAGATAGCCTACGGAGGAGGCATTATTAATCTTAAAATAGGACCTATTTAGATAACTATTAAAGGGAGACTAGTTAGAATGTCTTTTAATATTCTACCATTAGAATAGGATGAGGCGATACTAGGAATACCTTAGTTATAGGAGTATAATCCAAAGATTAATTGGGTTATAGGTTAGGTCAATATTAAGAATATATAATAACGCAAAGTGCGATAGTAAACCAAGTTGGTATAGTACCAAGTCGGAGCGATATATAAAGAGACTAAGCAAGGCTTAAGTTATATACCAAAGAGATACCACAAGTATGGAAAAAAGTTATGGTTACTAGAAAGTGAGAAGCTGTCAGAGCATATAGCTTAGGACTATAAGATAGAATTAGAAAAGGGAACAAGTCCAAAGTTCTTTTTAATCTATAAGCTTACTAAAACAGAGTTAGTAGCGCTTAAGGAGTTTATCTAGGAGAACTTATAAAAGGGATATATTAGACTATTGTAGTTATTAGCAGGATATCCAGTACTATTTATCCCAAAGAAAAACGGAAAACTTAGGATGTGTATAGACTATAAATAGTTAAACAGCATTACTAGGAAGGATAGGTATCCTTTACCCTTAATTAGCAAAATCTAAGACAGAATAGGCAACGCAAAGATCTTTATAAAGATAGATCTAAGATGGGCGTACTACTAGATCAGAATCAAGGAAGGCGACAAATAGAAGGCAGCCTTTAGGTTAAAGGAAGAACTATATAAGCCGTTAGTTATACAGTTTGGGCTTATAAACGTACCAGTAACATTCCAGAAGCGAATTAATAGTATATTAGGAGAACACCTAAATGAATTTGTTATAGCATACCTTAACAACATTATTATCTACTTAGAGAGTAAGGAAGAGCACGGAGAACATATTAAGTGGGTCTTAAAGAGACTATAAGAAGAACAAATGCTAGTAGTAATTAAAAAATGCGAGTTCTTTACTAGGAAGACCGATTTCGTTAAATTTATCGTTAAACTAGGCCAACTTAGTATAGATCCAAAGAAGATTAAGGCTATAGTAAATTAGCAAGAACTAGAGAATATTACGCAGTTAAGATTGTTTCTAGGGTTTTGTAATTACTGTAGAAGGTTTATAGCGCAATAGTTATAGGACATTAAGCCGTTTACGCAGTTAACTAAGAAGGAAGAACCGTGGATATAGGGAAAGGAGTAATAAGAACTATTTAAGAGAGTTAAAGAGTTGTTTACCTAAGAGCCAGTTCTTAAGATCTATTAACTAGGGCTAGAGACGGTTATAAAAACGGATGCATTAGACTTTATACTAGGGGCGTGCTTCCTATAGAAATATTAAGATAGATGGCACCCAGTGGCATACTATAGTTAAAAGATAACACTACTAGAGTTAAACTATGACATCTATAACAAGGAGTTGTTAGGTATAGTTACAGCACTTAAGGAATGGAGAGCGTTCTTATAAGGCACAGAGAAACCATTTATGGTTAAAATAGACTATAAGAACCTTATAGGATTCCTAATAACAAAGAAACTTAACCAAAGACAGATTAGATAGGCGGAAATGCTTACAAAATACTATTTTAAAATTTAGCATACCAAGGGTATAGACAATACATAAGCAAATACTCTAAGCAGGAAGGCTAAACTATAAAGTAATAAAAAGCTATCGGGAGCTTTATTACAAAAGGATTAAGACGGATTAATTAGGTATAATTATCTAAAGATTATAGTAACCAAGGAAAGTTAGATCCATAAATTACTAGAAAGTAATTAGACACGAAAGATCTAAAAAGCATAGAAAGAGGATCCAAACTTAAAGCAATATAAAAATAGAGAGGCAACGTATGTACCTAAGTCTATTACAGAGAAATTTGTTAAGAAATTCCACAAGGGAATAATATAAGGACATAATAGAGCTATAGGCTTAGTATTAAGACTTTAAGAGGAGTACATCATTTAAGGAATCTAGGGACTAGCGAGATAAGTTATAAAGGAATATCCAAATTACTAAAGGAACAAACCGACGAGGTATAAGCCGTATGGAGGGCTACAACCTATCAAGACACCAGGAAGACCATGGGAGGTTATATTATAGGACTTTATTATTAAGTTACCAAAGTTAAAAGATCCTATTATAGGACAAGATCATGACGCGATTTTAGTAATAGTAGATAAGCTAACAAAGTGGGGATACTTTATAGCATGCACTAAAGAGATATTAGCAGAAGATGTCGCTAAAATCTATATAAAAGAAGTGTTTATAAGATATAGAGCACTAGATAAGATTATATTGGATAGAGATCTAAGATTTATAGCAGTATTTTAAAAAGTATTTCTGGCAGAATAAGGGGTTCGCGCAGCAATATCTATAGCGTATTATCCGTAGACAGACGGACAAACGGAAAGACTAAACTAGACACTGGAGCAGTATCTAAGGCATTATGTTAATCACGTATAGAACAATTGGGTATTGTTACTACCAGTTATATAGTTTGCATACAATGCAACACTATAAGAAGGAATGGGAACATCACCATTTAAGGCGAACTATAGGTACAAGCTAAGAACATTATTATCGCTATAATAAGCAAAAAAGACAAGTAGCACAGCTAAACAAAGAATAGAGACATTAGTGAATCTTTATATAGACCTTAAAGAAACAGCTAAACTAGTACAAGAATAAATAAAAAGGTACTATAATGCTAAGAGATCTAAGGGACCAGATCTTAAGGAGGGGGATAAAGTGTGGCTACTATATAAAAACTTTAAGAGTTAATAACTAAGCAAGAAGTTGGACTATGTTAGACTAGGACCTTTTAAAGTTAAGCAAAGAATTTTATTAGTTACGTATAAGTTAAACCTACTAGCCAAAATGAAAATCTACCCTATATAGTATATCGCAATGCTAGAACTAGCATACAGAAGTGTTAAGCTACTAGTCTACAAGACAGATACATATAAAGGACAGGAGGAAGATAAATAGTAAGTTTTAAAGATTATCAGTTACAAGGATGTAGATAACGAAACATAGTATAAAGTAAAGTAGATAGGCTATAGTAAGACTACCTAGGAACCACTAAGCAACCTAAGGAACGCTATAAAAAAGGTATAGGAGTATTAAAAGAAAGCAGGTTAGGTAATATTAATAAAGAGGAATTGCCAAAAAATAAGTCGCCTAAGGGGGACCTAAAAAAAGCAATTGCCAAGCTACTTAGAGTTGTTTTCCTTGTAGGAGGAGAGTTAATTCTTTTATTACCTAGCTTAGATAAACCCTATTAAACAAGTTTCCACTCTTTAGAACGGACCTTCTTACGGACACGTTTAAGATGAAGAAGACGGGTAGAAGCGGATAAACGGGCTTTAAGGGCATGCTATTAAGCAGCTATAGCCTCCTACTCCGCTTTCCGCGAATGATAAAGCTTATCCAAGGCGCTTAAGAGCTTACCGTCAAGTTTTATAGTGGTAGATTAAACATGAGACCCTATAATAAGTTACTTAGGGAACTTAAAGACTGTTAAGAGTTATTAGACGCGCATACTTAGTATTAGAAATAGAGCGAACATTATAGGACAATTAAATGTTTGCTTTAGTACACTCTGAGTAAAACAAGGGTTATTAAGACAAAGGACTTGCTAGCGCGACATATACTAACCCCGCCTTTACGCAACAAGAACACAGAAACGGCATTATCTCACTAAGTGATAGTATAGCAGCCACGGTGCGAGCATAGCGCTACGCTTATAAAGAAGAAGGAGCTTTAACTATAATAAGTATAGATATTAACCAGACTAATTAAACGGATATTACACCTCTAGTAAACAACTTGGAGATGTTAGAAATCTTTAAGGATAAAGATAAAAAGGAGAGAGATAGTGTTACAGACACTTTAAGTACAATATTACAACTACTTAGAGAGGAGTCGGCGGAAGCTAGTTAGTTAATATAGGCATAGTCTAGGATAAATCTGGTGGAACCATGTAATAAAGAATGGTAAGCGAGTTACATAATATTATACGCAGTATACGCAGTGTACGTAGTGTACGCTATGTATAATACGTATAACACGTACCTTATATACAAGAGAGAATTTCTTAGGAGTATAGTTATGTATTTAAAGGACCTTAGTCCCTACCGTAGATAGTTCTCTCCTTGTAGTAAATCTTAGAATATAATTAGAGTTAATCTGTTGGGCAACTACTCTACTAGTTGTTATTACGTTGTTGATTTTGTTCATACCTATATACCTAGCCTATTAACAGAACCCACCGTAGTTCCTACTATAAGGTTCCGTTACACTTCCCACTTAATAAGAAGTTTGAATTATTTAAATCGTGTTTTCTATTGCATATTATTAATTAAGTTAATAAAGTAAGAACTATTACCGTTGTTAATAATTATAGAAGGTGGCGGCGGCACTTTACGAGTTAAAGGTTTACCCTTTAAAGGTTATAGTAAGCTTACATAAAACGTCAGGTGTATTTTTATCTCAGTTAGCAGTTTGAGCTTATAGGTATATGGGCTTAGTTTCTTTTTAATTTGGTATAGGCCTATAAACTTCTAATTAAGTTTCTTTAAGGGCCGTTAAGTCTTTATGTTTCGTGTATTTAGGTAAACTATATTACCTTCTTTAAAGTCCCACGCGGGAGCTCGTCCTTTGTTTGCATGCCATTCCTATACTGTTTAAGCATATATTAACTTACTTTGTAGTAGTTCCGTTAACTGCTTTATTTAATTAGTAAAGTTGTGCGCATTGATTAACTGAATCCGTTTAATCATGGGTCCTGTTGTATTAATTTCAGGTTATGGTTTAAATCTAAGTTAAGGGTCTTGTCTGTAGGTCGCGTAGAACGGCGTTATGCCTATTAATTTGTTTATTATATTATTTGCAGTAAACTTAGCTAAAGGCAGCCACTTTTCCCAGTTGTCTTGTAGGTAGGAGCAGTACATTTATAGGTATTGTTCCATAATCGCGTTTACAATTTCGGTTTAACCGTCTGTCTCTAAATGAAATGCAGTTGAGAGTTGTGTTTATATACTTAATTGTTTGCATAGAGCTTGCCAGAAGTCTAAAATGAACTGGCTTCTATAGTTGGATATTATTGAGTTAGGGAGTCTATGCAGCTTAAAGACGTGTTTAACAAAACATTCAGCTACTAAGATAACATTGATTAAGTCTATGGGAATTATATGTCGTATTTTTATAAGGCGGTTAACTACTACCATAATATTTATAAATCCGTTACTGCTAGGTAAATCTACCATAAAGTTAATTGAGATATCACGCTATCTTTGCATTGGAATTAACAATGGTTAAAGTACTCTTTGTTTCTTTACGTAAGAAGTCTTTCTATAAACACACATTCTGTATACTCGGACGTATTTTCGCACATAGTTGTGCATTATAGGCTAGTAATACGCTCGTTGAACTATCTTATACGTCTTTGCATAGCTAGGATATCCTGCTATAGGAGAGTTATGTATAAATTTGAGTATCTTAAATTGTAAAGGTTTGGAATTCAGGACTACCATTTTCTGTTAATAGTATAGTCGATTATTACGAATTTCGCATTTGGCGAGTGTGATATCTTTATACTGTTGTTTTCCTGTTTAAATTGCTCCTATTATATCTGCTATCCATGTGTTATTCTTGTATTTATATTCCATTAGCTTATTAATTTCCATTTCCTATTTATTAATTTCTGATTCGTTTCTGTTGAGTTCCGTGTTTAGGAATATAGGATGTAGTTTCTTAAAACGTTTAGGGGGTAATAAGATCTATAATTAATTTGTAATCCGTTCGTTTAAGGCGTTCGCAGGTAAGTCTTATAACCGTTGTGTTAATGCGTTAGGCTTCTAATTAAGTTTGCCCAGTCAGTATATAATCTTAAAGTCGAATTGTAAGAGGTATTTGGCCTAACGAATTTGGCGCTGCGTTAATTGTTTTATAGTTATAAAGTACTATAGGTTCTTGTGGTCTGTTAATACGCGTATTAGGAACAACGATCCTTTAAGCTTAGAACGCCATTATTTAAAATATCTAACAATTGCAAGCAGTTCCTTATTGTATATCTTGTAGTTCAATTTAGTAGGGGCGAGTTTCCGAGAGAGAAAGGCTACTGGACGTAGCTCGCCGTTCTTATTATATTATAATAACACTCCTCCTAGTATATAATTAGATGAATCTGTTTTAACGATGTATTTAAGGTTAGGGTTAAAGTGGGCGAGAATTAGAGCAGTTGTAAAATGATGCTTTAGGTTATTAAAAGCTTGTTCACATTTGGTGGTCCATTTAAATTTTATATTCTTTCTTATTAGGTTTACTAATGGCTGGGCAATTTCCAAGAAGTGGTTAATAAATTGATAATAGAAGTTTGCAAATCCTAGAAATCCTTAAACATCTTATATATTACTAGGGCTTCCCCAGTTTATAATTACGGCAACTTTCTCTGGGTCTATTTTAATTCCGTTATAGGATATAATTAAGCCTAAGTATATAACCTTAGACGCGTAGAACTTGCATTTCTTAATATTGCATTATAAGCCTGCATCTTGTAGGCGTTTAAGAACCATTCTAATATATTTCTAATGTTTAGAAAGCGAGGACAAGTAGATTAAGATATTGTTAATATATATGGTAATAAATACATTAAGGAATTTATGAAGCGTATTGTTAATGTATTACTAAAACGTACCGGGACCGTTTTTTATGCCGAACGGCATTACTAGGTATTCAAAAAGTCCCCATTATATATGAAAAGCTGTGTACTTCTTATCTCCTTTATATATATGGATTTTATTAAAGGCAGCGACTATATTAAGCTTTGTAAAGTACCGTGCTTTTGCCAAATAGTTAAGCGTTTCTTAAATTAGGGGAATTGGATATTGGTTTCAAATCATAATTATGTTTAGAGCTTAATAATTAATATAAAATCTTAAGCCTCCTCCTGGCTTTTTAATGAATAGTATAGGTAAGGTGAATGGAGATTAACTAGGGCAAATAAATCCTTTTTCTAGATGCTTATTGAGGTATTGTCACATTATAAGTAGTTCTTCTTATAATATACCGTATAGCGGACCGAACTTTAGTGTTATACTAGGCTCAAGTTCTATCTTAAAATTATACTTATCTTAGTGCGGGGCTAGTTAATCTACAAATTGTTTTTTAAACTTATTGATTAGATTGTGGTACTCTTTAGGTACAAGAGGTTAAGGATTAATATACTGTTTTAGTTCTAGTGCTTTTTTAATGTCTTCTATGGTTATAGCAAAGATTTTATAATCTTATCTTTTTGCTAATAAGATAAAGGGTGCGGCCTATATTATACAAATTTTAAGAGGTTTTGATGTAACATCTTTACATTCTTTACTACAATCGGCAGTAGTAGCTTTATTGTGTTGGTTTAAGGTTTATAGTAAGGGTAATTTATATCGTTTTAAATTTAAATAGTTGTGTGTATGTTTATAGGGTAAATAGTTTTTTAAGTAATAACTTCGGCAGTAGGTTATATGGAACTTTAGTGTTTCTTTAACCCAGCTAATTAAAGGGTTGTGTTGTTTTAGCTATCTGTATCTAAGTATTACCTTATAATGCTTTAAAGGTGTTATAAATAGGGAAACATATTTAAGGTGTTTACCTATCCGCAATTTTATAAGAGCGTAGTGTATTAGTTCGCTATGTATTAAGGGTTTGCTGTTAAAGCCTCGTAGGCCTTAGGGCTTATTAAGTTTCTTTAAATTTAGGCGTTAAGTTTTCGCGTAGTTTATATTAATAAAGCCTATACTAGTGGCTCTGCTATCTATAAGGATTTATACTTCCTTCCATTTTCTAAGTGCTTGAATTTCGCTGAGTATATTAAGGGAGTTGTGTTGTGTATTAGCGCTAAAAGAGCCTAGACACTTATGCTCTTCCACTTTTTATCCTAAGGTGCGACTTGGCCCTAGGATAATTTATTTTCCAAGTTAACTAAAGGCGAGGTGCTTTGTAGTATCTAAGTATGATTTATAGAACGGTTATAACTTGAGGAATGGGTATGATTTAAGGATTAGGAGGAACTATAGCGGACCTTTTTAAAAGGGTAAGTTTAACAATTCCTTTGGATATATCCCTTTTTACCGCATCTAAAGCATTCTCCATTTATGGCTTAAGTTCTTCGTTCATTGGTTCCTAAGGGTGCATAGGATTAAGCGGTATTGAGGTCCATAGGGTTGTATATAGGGCTTTTGGGTTTTGGAGACGGATTGCGCTTTAGGGTATATACTAGTTTTATAGGGTTCTAAACGCGAGGCGTGGTTAGCTTTAGAGAATAAGTCTGTTTATTATATTAAAGGTCCTCATTAATTTATTAATATATTATAGTGAATTTGGGCAGGTCTTTTAGTAGTTCCCTGCCTACTAACTGGGCTCTAATCTTATCTAAAATAGCTTGTTAAAGAGCAGCGACTTTAGCAGCTTTATTCCAATCCAGCTCGCTAATAAGGCCTAAAAATTCCGAAAAGAAGCTAGTGAAGTCTTGGTTCCGTTGTTGTAGGTTTTTAAGTTTAGTAACAGCTGTATGTTCGCGGCTGGCGTTATTGTACATTCTTTCTAGCAGAGAGATAAAGATTTTAAAATTAACGAAGGTGCTGTTATAAAAGAATGGATCTATAGTTTGTGCAGCGTCCTTGTTTAAACGAGACATTCCATAGCTAATTTTGCTAGCATTAGTAGGGTATTGGTTATGGTTTATTAAAAGTTTAAGACGGAGCTTGGTTACAAAGGGATATAGGTTATTTTAATTTCTATTAAACATTGGAGGGTTGGGAAGCTTTTTAGATTTCATAATGGGTATTAGATTTATTACAGACACGGGTTAAGTTACTGTTACTGGTTTAAGGTTTGTGTTTAACGGGCCAGGTTCGGATACAGTTATTTTGATTTTATTTGTAGGTGTTACTGTTAGGGTTTCTAACGCGAGTACTTTAGCGTTGTAGAGTTCTTTGCGTATTGCTTTAATTAATTGCTGATGCTAGGCTTCTAGTATAGCTTATTACTGGGCTAAGGCATCTATAAAGGACTGTTGCATTATAGTTATTTGTTCCCTAACTAGGGTTATAATAGTTAACGTGGCGGATTTGAGTTCGTTTGCTATTTTAAGGGTAGTGGTATTGACGCAACGTAATGTAAGGGCGCGAAGAGACTTTAGGGTAGATTTAAAGGAACAATATAAATTCTATCTAAATCTAAGGGTATAGCTCTTGTAGAGAATAAGACGTTGTGTAAAGAAGAGAAAGGAATAACCAGAGAATCTTGTAATTAAATAGTTAGGGGTCTTGGTTGATGCGTGCGCACGTGTGCACGCGGACGGACTTCGGTAGAATTTGATCAAAGCGTCAAGTTTATCTGTCGAGTGTTTTACCGAGACATTCCTACTGTAACTAGGCTAGTCCCGTTACAGGCAGGATTATAGGGCTCAATGTTCGTCATACAATATAAATTCTCAGCCTATAGTGGCGGCAGCGGGAGCACTAGAGGGTAAGGATTGGATTGTGGAGCTGGAGGATAATAAGAAGTAGATAAAAGTTACTAAATTTAAACTGCTGGGTCTCCTCTCTTTTTTCCTATTTTTATTTTATTTTATAGTATTTTATATAAAGAGAAGTATAAATAAAAAGGTAGAAAGGAGATATCTAATTAGTAGGAAAGCTAAAGGTATTTACTAAGGCTCTGCATAAAGCTCTGCACGAAGCTCTGCATACGGAGGCTCTGTATAACGGCTCTACGTACGACGGTTCTGCGTACGACGGCTCTACTACGGAGGCTCTATATAAAAGCTTTATGCAGAGCTTTGTGTAGAGCTTCGTGCAGAGCTTTATGTAGAGCTTCGTGCAGAGCTTCGTGCAGGGCTTCGTGTAGAGCTTCGTGTAGAGCTTCGTGCAGAGCTTTATACGGAGCCTCCGTAGAGCTTCGCGCAGAGCCTCCATACGCAGAGCTTAGTGCAGCGCTTGGTGCAGAGTCTCTGTACGCAGAGCTTCGTGCAGAGCCTCCGCAGAGCTTCGTGCAGAGCTTCGTGCAGAGCTTTTACTGGTAGAGCTCCGTGCGGGGCCTTATTCCGCGGAGCTCTTATAAGCTTTATATCTGTATAACATTACTTATCCTTAGGATATTTAGATAAAAGTGGTACCATTTTAAAGCGCTTTATAAGCTCTATAAATATATACTAATAGAAAAAATATTTATTTAATATTGGGGGGTGCATTACAAGTATAAGTATATTAGGGGGTTTTGCCAAGACTATCCGGAGACTATCCGGATAGTCTCCGGATACTATCAGCTGATAGGTCTATTATCCGAGAGGCCTATCCGGCCTATCCTCCGCAGGTCTGTGGTTGACTTGGCTTATCGTTAGCGTGATTGGCGAGGGTGCTGGCATCCACCGTCTGGCTTCCTAGGTGGTGGAAAGTTTCCCCAACTCGGTCTGCGCCAGCTCGAGTATCGTCGTTAATTGCGTCAGTGGAAGGATCTGGATTACTTGGTGGGGTATGAGTTGCTGTGACTCCGGTGTCTACCTGCCTATTGATGATATTGGAAGATCCAATTCCGGCTTGTTTACCTGCCCCGTTGAACGCAGTAGTCGCAGTCGCCCAATTGGGGTATAATATTGCCCGATTTCCCTTCTTCCTCTTTAGATGTTCTGTCCTTATCAATTGTCGATTTTTAAGTTCTTCAAGTTCTGACCACCGTTGTTCCTGCTCTTTTACGTGATCTCGTTTCCGCCTTTTCACGAGCCTCAGCCAATGCCGGCCGTAGCTGAGCGCTATCTCAAATTCTTCCCAATTGACCACTTCAGGTCTCCAAGCCTTTCTCCACCTCTCTAGAAAAGGCTCCTTGTCCCGCTTTTGGGCCTTCTCCTTTCTCTTGTCATTTTCTTCGTTCTTCCGCTGTTCCAGCTCTTGTCCTATTTTCTTCCATTGGCTCTTCTCCGCCTCCAAAGTTTCCGGCCTGATAGCCTCAGGGTGATCGGAAAGCCAAGTTTTTCGCCATTCTTCAAATCTAAGTCTTTGCTCTTTGATTGTATTCTCTTGTAGATCAGGATTCTCCAGACCCTTCTTGTTCATCCAAGCATTGAACGACTCAACTTCGGATTCATCCTTATCCCTCGTGCGATGCCATTCATCGTCAGTCTCCCACTTTTGCTTGTTCTTCAAGACCTCCTCTGGCCCATAGAATTTGCCCCTCTCCCTCAGCCAAGCTCTAAAAGAGTCAATGCAGAGAAACCAGGAGTTCGCTGCTGCCCATTCTGTTGTCCAATCCTGTGCTGGCTTCTTGATCCATTCCCTGCGGGTCTCTTCCCGGTCGTCAGGATACACAATAGGTTTCTTGTGGATGCGCGACCACACACGGAAGCCCTCATCCTCGCGATAATCCTTCTGCGTTTTTTGCCACCAGGTCCTCCACTCATTATCTTTGCGAAATAGATCCCACAACATCTTCTGATCTTCATTCAGTCTGAAAGACTCACGACACGTTGCGTTGTCATTTAAAGATCGAAGTCGATCCATGACATTCTCGTCACTGTCTCCGCTTTCCGATGCCCAGGCGGCAATCTCATAGATCTGTGAGAGCAGGACGTGAACATAGTTCCGCATGCTTTCGATGGTCATCTTCGCGGCGTCGCAATCCCCTGCGTTCTCTAGCTCCATTATCCTCCTCTTCATGACCCAAGCTCTGAACTCATGGATGCGCATCAAGCCCGCCTGCACCAATTTCCACCGTTCGGTCCAAATCGCATCATTCTTCCACTGTTCGCGTTTCTTGAGCACCCAATCCTTGTAGGTCTCCTTGTCTTTTTCGCGTTTCTCTCTGAAAAGTTTCCGTCTACCTCAGACTTGCTGATAAGCAAGCAAGCAAGCAAAACACCCCTCTGCTTGCTTGATTGCCCGATTTGGAAGCTCTCTGCTTGCTTGCTTGCTTGTTAGCCTTAAAATCACGTCTGCTTGCTTGCTTGCTTGTTAATTGCTTGCCAAGACAGTATAGAATTTGAAGTTCTACAGAAAATCCGCTATGGCTTCACCTAGTAATAGTACATTGCCCACTAAGCTCCTCTACTATTAATCAATTGTAGTATAAGGTAAGCTCGTTCGCGCGGCTTGAAGGCAGTTTATAAGGCAGACGCGGTAAAGGCAGCGCGTAGATCGCGATCTTGGCGTGGTGTAGAGGATTGGGAGGTAGTAGAGGAAGGAGGTGTAGCAGCTGTTCCTTTGTTAGCTATTAGCTTTATATAAATTAATAGACTTACTACCTTCTCTAGTGGCCTTCTTATAACCTATCTTCTTCTAAGAACGCGTGTATTGTAGAGCAGCAATTATTATTGGCTGTAGCCTAGATTAATGAGGCTCTAGTAGATTACCAGCTTTATTAAATCCTCGCTTATAATCCTCGCTTATAGCTGGTATAGTTAGTATATTAAAGGCGAACTGGGTGAGGTGTGGAAACTTAATTTGCATCTGCTACTAGTACTTAATTGGATCCTGAGCCAACGGGTGTTCCTTTAGTAGAGGATTAAGCAACTTCCACTGTGTGTACTCATTCTTGCAGACTATCTGGCTTAGTATTAAGGCACTAGAGTAGGTGTTAATATGGCTGTTATGGCTAGTGGAGGCTCGCACGCGTTTTAGAGGCCGTGCCTCTATTTCTGTTAATGAAGGTATTAAATAATCTTTGTACTAAAGCCAGAGAGTTTAGAAGGCAGTGTTGCCGCTAATAATCTAATTGGGCCTATCCTTTTACGCGTTCTGGCAGAAGCGCTTAAAATGAGGATGTAGAAGGACTACTGCGTAATATACTAGAGTATTGTTAAGCTTAAGGTAGTAGTTGTTCAGCTTTACCTAGGCCACGTTTAGATTGATTATAAAATGATCCTCTATGGCTTCCTGATTTGGATAGTCCTCTATTATAGCTTTAGTGACGCGATCCTTCTTTTCTTTAAAGACTCTAAGCAGCTAATTAAATGTAGGAATGACCTCCTAAATCGCGCTGTGTTTACCAGCCTTGCCTCTACCTTTTACTAAGCTCGTGGCTTCTTTAAGAGGGCTAAGGATCTCTATGTATTTATTAATAATTGACCAATTGTATGCGTTTAAGCCGCCAACGGTGATATAGCGGTAAGGCTTGGGTACCTTCTTGCCTTTAGATCTAAGGGAGGCCGTTTCCTTTTTATGCTTTGTAATCTGGTACTAAGTAAATAAATTAAGAGGCGCTTGGAGCTCGGTAGCTCGTTTAAAGGTAGTGTGGTAGCTATTCTAGCGGGTCTTAATAGGCTTAATAAGCTGCTTAATTTAGAAGCCTTTCTGCGGAGGTATGTTCTTATTAACTTAATATTGCTTAAATAGCTGTATAAGCTAAGGCGTGTTAATTAAATTAATAAGGTTATAAAGTGTTTTAAGCGGTCCTTCCTTTTGCTACTACTCTAAGAACTCTTCTTCTTCTAGTATATTTGCATCCTCATTTTTAAAAGCTTCTTTATTTTTACTAAATATAAGCTGCTAAGCAACTAGATTTAGGATATGGTAAGCATAGTAGGCGCGCCTATAGGCCTTATTAAAGCTAAATTTGACTGCCAGATAATTTAAACAAGTATTATTTATGTGGGTGTTGTTAGTAATAAAGTAGCTAAGCCGTTCCTTTGTAATCTTAAATATATTAAGGACGTTACTAATAACTTCCGTGTAGTTAATTCCTAAGTGCTGGCCAAGCTGCGTGGGTAGAGTAAGTATATAGTCCACTACACAACCTTCCTTATTAAGGTAATATATGTATATACTGGTAAGAGTAAGCTTGCTATTGGGGGTCTGCTAGCTATTAAAGGATATATATAGGAGTAATCTGGAGGCAGTAAGAGTCTTAGTAATAGAGGGGAGGTACGCTTTGTAGTTGGCTAGTATATAGTCTGCTACCGCTTAATGATTGAGCCAGAGTACGCGCTTAGCCTTAGGATTCGCAATTCATATTATATAGCGGAAGGACGAGGTTTCGAACTCTTATAGTAGGTAGTTGTTTTTAGTAAGCTAATTAATAGCTGATTGCTTAAATATAGAGGTATTAAAGCCGCTAATAATTGTGTTAGCAGCTTCTTAAGAGACGTATTGGCCTAAAGCCTGAAGTTGCTTAAGAACGGTGTGCCCGCGCTTTTTTAATTTAAATATAATCTCTCTATTTTTATTGTATCTATAGCCAGGAGTATTTTTAGCAAGATGCGTTTAAGTAGTAGTATTAGCATTTGATATATTATAACGACCAGGGCCTCCATAGTTAAGAATTTTATGTTAGTGGCAGTACTTGCAGATAAAGATAATTTACTCTAGCTTTACCTAACTTTGGCACTTATACCCATATTTATAAATAAAGCTAGGTGTCCGCTTTAAGCTATAATGAGGTTTTTAAAGATCTGGAAGTTGTTTCCAGTTAATGCTATTATAATTGTTAATATTATTATCGTCTGTAAGCTAGTCGGGCGCGGCGGCTTCTAATAATAAGACTGTAGGGGCTGAGGGGTTTTCTGCGGATATTGCGCTTATATTCACGTTGGTAGGGTCCTGTGCTATAGTAGTAGTGGTGGCTAAGTGGGTTCTATTAAATTGGTGGAGTTAGTAATGGATAAGGATAGGAAGGTGTTTATTGTTTACTATAAGCTACGCGAGACTTTTGGTCGGCGCGGAAAAATGTTTTAAATAGGCTTAGCGGTTACCTAAAAGGGCTTGTTTACACTATTTGCATTACCTTAGCCACCAGAAAAACACCAAAGGTCTATTACCAACTACTGCTACTACTAAATTAACTATATACAAGCAATAAACAAGCAAGCAAGCAAGCAAGCCCTTCCATTG
>Ga0307507_10004470_pt1 | contig 24746 bp, 27 predicted proteins | sample 7_EM_MG_FD_207223 | JGI IMG/M metagenome (GOLD analysis project Ga0307507, IMG submission 207223) | Populus trichocarpa ectomycorrhiza microbial communities from riparian zone in the Pacific Northwest, United States - 7_EM | ecosystem: Host-associated > Plants > Roots > Unclassified | place...
GAGTCCTCAGCCTGTGTCATATAGCAGCTATATGGTAGTACATAACATAATTACACTTAAGACAAGTCAATATGAGGCTCTACGGTGATCTTGGGCTTGAGTTGTCGAGACCTCCATTTTTTTTTTTCAGGCCTTCAGCTGGACTAACTAACCGGGTATAGGTCCGGCATTCTATTGCCGGAGCACCCTTGTCCGTTAGTCCTTTTTACTAAAATTTTACGTAATAAGTCCATTAGTGCCTTCACTCAAAACCACTCTCATCACCTTCAAGCAAAGCATGTTATATCGAGTGCCGCAAGAGTTGACTAAATATATAAGAGGTCGATGGAAGGTAGCTAGCAAGGCTGGCAAACAGAACTGAAGTGTGGGTGTGATTATGTAGTATATGTATCAAGTTCGTGGCGCCAGTGCCACACACAAGTACTAAGTACACACACCCAGCGTTCCCCACTCGGCATCGCCACTTTCACCCATGAATCTCGACACAGATACTCCCCATCGACGCATTCCAACGCTGGTGCAGCTATGTCAACGAGGTTAGTCCCCTTTCATTGTCCGTGTTGGAGTGAAGCTAACCGCCTTCCAACAGTTGCGGCAACCCACGTCGATTGTACGATCCCTCTCTTGCGGTGACCCCATAATTCTCATCTCACTTGCATAGCCATTTCGTCCTTGGGAGACGACTTGAGTTACAATTTAGTGAAACCGATCCTGGAAAAGTGCAGCACAGACCACCTCCTTCGGCTCGAGCAGGCTTCGCCGGTCAGTTGACATTGCTGGCTTCAGTGTATCCGTTACGAGGCTAAGGACTTCCCCACCAGCATCTTCAAAAGGATACGCCAGGTGAGGTCACACCAGCTGTATCCATACTCTTTCCTGACTTTACACAACTAAATAGAGATATGGAAATATTTGTGTTTCCAGAAATATCGATTAACGGCAACGGAGCGATATTCTCTCAATGACGACCTCCAGGAATCAGACTCATGGAGAAATCGATATTTCGTAAGACTTCTTTTCTTTGATATATCGTGTTTTGTTTCAATGTCAGGTTATAGTTGTTACAAGCTGCAGAAGCTAAGCGGCTCGAAGAAGTAGGCTCTAAACTTCGGTCCCAGCGTCTCGAGGCAGACGAACGCAAGAAGGAGAGGGAAGTCAAGTTCACAGACCGTGTGCCTTCCCCTAAACGCCCACGCACTGGTTGTATGTCATATTTTTTTCTGTCCCCGTATCCCCGTGTTCTGATTGAGTCTGTTGTAATAGGGTCAACACCGACACAACCCAAATCTTTATTCCAGAAGACCCGGACGGAAGCGTCGAAGATTCAGAAAGCTATGTACAATGCTCGCGTTATCCCCCCAATGCATGTTGGCAAAACATACTCTACACTGCCGAAACCGCCTTGCAGCCAGCCCATCTTACCCCCGCCAAAGCAAGCTGCCCGAGTGATTGTGCACACCGTCATTCGTCCCGCCCCTGCTTTATCCACGTCAACCGCAACCACGCCAGCGCCGCACTCAAGAGAACCTGTAGTGCCAGATCCACATAACTTAAACCTCTCACGTTCAACGTCAAATCCTACACCATCATTTGCAAAAAGACCACTTTCACATTCAACATCAAACTCGAAGCATGCATCCTCACATTCAACTTTAAACTCTACACAACCGTCTGCAAAGCAACCACTCTTACATTCAATCTCAAACTCTGTACAACCACCCGCAACGCAATCACTCGCTTCAAGTTGTCCGACGTCGTCTCGACCTGAACCTCAACCGTTTAAATCCCCTGCTTCCGCCAAGAAAGATCCCATGGCGTCGCTTTTTGTCCCGAAACATCGAGCTTATTCACAACGCCGGGTGTAGAGAATTCGCCGTCACATGGTATCTCTATCTTATCAGGTAACGGAAGGAACGCTCCACTTGCCTCGTGTTGTCTCCCTAGACTGACGGTATCGTTGGTATTTATTCCATAATCAAGTTTGTCGAGTGGTTCGACTAATAGAAGCGTTCGAGTGTAAGGGCCAAGGGGTATGAGACGACACGAGGCGCAACAGGAACAGACCACACTCAAGGTTTATGACTTTCATTCTTTGTTTCAGATTAATAGTTTGGATGATTTATGTAAAGCAACCAAGTCAGCTACCTTCCACATACTTGGTGGGGTGAGGGGGGGGAGCAAAAAACCGGAGCTTTCTATCATTCTGTGTGCGTTAACGAAGAGGTCCACGTGGGTTGTAACTATGCAAATACAGCCGTGATGACGAGGTGTTGGATAAGATGCGATGATGCGTGTGTTGGAGCGTTCAAGCGATGATGTATGTGTATGCAGGGAGGAGACCAGACGGCCTTTCGTCGTCGATTCAACCTTCGGAGAAAAAAGTGGGTTCATATTCGCGTGGCGTTAGAACCTGAAACAGAATCCACGTCATCTTCATCCCAGCGCTGCTGCGTCTTGCCTTTCCCTTTACCAGGGAAAGGAGGCGTGCGGCTCGGATTGTGCAAAATTGAGTCGATCGATATTTCTGGCGGAGGTGCCTCCCATATCCGGATTGTGTGGTCGTCCGAGCATGACGCAAACATGCGTTCGTTACGAGGATTCCAAGCAACAGAGTTAACACTTCCTTCGCCGTGGCCTGAGAGAACTTCCAGTAGAGCGCCGGTATCGCGGTGCCATACATATACATTGCCATCTGTTTGCGACATTAATGAAAATTTCCGTGGAGATGAGACCGTGATTAAATCAACGTGCCTTCACTTCCGCTAACCACGAAGTTTCCGTCAATACCGCCGAAGCAACTCCGGATAACATGACGCCCCTGTCGTTGCCCGGTGTACTTGCGTGCCACTCTTCCCGCGTTCAGATCCCAGAGATGAATCTCCTATAAGATAGAGAGATAGGCGGAGATTAGATGAATATTACGCTACAAACTCAAAGTACTTCACATCTGGTGAGTGGTTGATGAGAGCATATTGTGAATTCTGGGAAATTTTGACACTCGTGAGTTCGCCTTCTAAGCGGATCGACCTTTTCAGAGAAGGTGGTAATCAGTCTGATTTTAGATAACGAAGACGCGTAAATAACAATACATACAATTCCGTTTGCTTCGTCGGCAAATCAAAAACGATCATCCTGTGTGCACCCTTCGATCCTATGGGCAACGGAGGATTACCGCCAGAGGGGGTGGGTGCATCACCGGCCGGGGCTCCCCTTGACTGAGTAACTTCGACGGTCGGGGGTAGGCCAGGTTGGATCTCCATTCCGACAGTCACCAAACGTGTAAAATCGGGTGTCACTGCCAGGTCGGTTATCCGTATGGCCGTTGTGCCCCATGCATCACGTAATTTACCGTCCGCCTCCTAAACAAAGGCGTAAGTGATCAATGTCCGTAACGTCAAAAAATGTACGAGAAAGTGAGGGGGAGGAAAATGTCGTTCCTCGTACCCAGTGTATAATCTTACGATCGAGACCTCCTGATATGAATCCTGATCCGTCTGGCAGCCACGAAAGCGCTGTCACCGTATCAGTATGTTCATTAAGCGTGTTAATGCATACGCCAGTCTTGGGGGTCTGATGTGAGATTAATCAAACAAATTCACCCGTAATGGTCACCTTGGTGTTCCACATTTTGATATAGTTGTCAGCACTGGTGAGAAGCACAGAGTCGTCCTTCGACCAGGCTAAGCAGCCCACTGGGTAGGGATGATCACGCAAAACAAAGAGTTGGGTCCAATCCTGATGCGGGCCAGCCTCGTGAGCGGCGGAAGACTTCGAGTAGGTGTTAGTTCACTTGCTAATAAAAAATGACAAATAGATAATGCGTACCCCTGTCCGCCAAATGATAGCACTCTTGTCTTTGCTGGCACTCGCCAGGTAAAGGCCGTCATGGCTCCATTCCATATTCCACACCTCATCGGTATGCACTTGAAGGATGATGGTCGTGACTCTCGGAAAGTCAGATTTATTACACTGGTGGTCAGAATACAACGAGAAAGCGGTGGCGTCCGACGGTGAATTGTGATATACACAACGATACCGTTGATAAGCTCGTGCTTGGTGGAGGAGGGTGGAAAAGCGTTGTTGTGGAATCATTAGTGATGAAGGAATGTAATCTGTAGAGTGTTTAAAAATGGTTTTGGTGTCACGGTTGTGTCGCCTACTGTGAAGACTATGGAGCAGTTGACGGCGAGATGTGCCTGAGGCGCCATCCCAGCCAACTCGCCTCCTCAGATCTTCAGGTTCCGAGCACATTATCAAACTTAGGGGGCGTCATTTTTTCTGTACAAAAGATGAGAGCTAACGCAAACCTTGATAATGTATGTAGTTGGTCAGGGTCCACACCCAACGGTGTAAGTTCGTTGCGGAGAACGTGGAGTGCAGCAGTCGTCTTCTTGGCCTCAAGAAGCTCCAGATACTTCTGTTGGCGAATGAGAAATTGGGCATCCTGAATGACATAGACGGTGAGGCTATATCATCAAGTGTAAGAGGGGGTCAATCACCATCAGTCCATTTGGGTCCGAGACCCCCAACCGTAGCAGAGCCGCTTCTGCTTTCGCCCATGAGCCGTCAAAAATATATTGTCGGAATTGGGCCACTTCTGGCTCCTCCATAATATATCCTGACTCAGCCTCGAGCGTTGCCGCCGATTCACTAAGAAGGGTTTTAGCTGGTAGTGATAGAGATGCATGTAGCCCCACGCACACATAACCCACATCCCGCAGACTTTGAATAACCAAACGCACAAATTCTTCCCGATCCACATAAGAGTCTTCATAGAGCGTCGTACCGGGTAAATTAACCCTGGCGATAGACCTGTTATGGCTCTGTACGCCATTCCCCATGACCGCCGGTGTGTTACCGTTGGTCATAGGCGCATGCCCATTGCCGTTGGTGATGCCATTGCTAGGCAAATCAAAACCCGAGGCAGAAGAGGGGCCTGCTTGGGCAGGCACGTCCGGTGAATTCGACAGGATAGAGTCGTGATCTGATTCCGAAAGTCTCATAGTGCTTCTAGATGAGCCTTCCTGATCGATGCTAGTGCGGTGGGTGGATGTAGGACTCGTGCTATCAATCCTTTGTCGCTTGCGAGCCCTGGTATGCTCGGCGTCTGCCGCGTCGACTACCAGTTAGCTAAAAGTTCAAGCAATTGAACGAAAGAGTACTGTACCGGTATGAAAGGAAGGGAGGGCACCGACGCTGCTGCTGCTGCTGCCTTGCTCGAGCTCAGACCTTGAGCGGGTGGCTGGGACGAGAGGGGGAGGCAGGGACGTTCTCGAGGTTATAGATGACTGTGATAGACGAGGGTTACTTGAGGTGATTTGATCCAGAGGAGGTAATGGAACAGTTGAGGGAAGCAAGTCCCGCACAGGGTTTGAGTCGGTAGGGGAATCAATGGTGGCGGAGGACGATAAGTGCAGGGGCAGGGTGATGAAAGGTCTTTGCCAGTTCAACAAAAATTTGGCCAAAGACGTTAACAGGATGAGAATAAAAGGCGACCAGAGGCTCGCCGACGACGTTGGGGTGTTTTTGGAATGGTGGGCTATTGAGGGGGACAGTTAGCAGACAGCAGGTTCAGGTCAGTCTTAGGGTCAGTCCTTGTGTCAACATCGCTCAGGTCTGATACGGCGCGCGTCCCCCATTTAGCAACAACATTCACTTTCTCTACAGTATAAAAACCATCTACTAAAACGTGGTTTGTGCCCTCCACACCCTAAGCTCAAGTTTTCCAATGTCGATCGGTATTTTGTATTGCAGGGTTTTCATCAACCCAAGTGTGGTTACAGTGGGGGTGACAAGTGACCGTGTATGATAGCTGATGTAGTGAATTTTCCTAAAATGATGATGAAAACGAAATGAGAACAATGTATGGATGTAGACGATGCGTGCGGTAAATATGCGAGTATTGGATGTCGTGGAGAAAATATATAACGCTGTAATGCTAATGTTGAATGGAGGGGAGATGCTATTTCATAAAATATGTACCAGGACATGGGTGGCAAGGTTCCAAGTAGTATGGGCGGATGCGAGGTGTCAAGCGTGGGCGTGTTGAGGAACAGCTTGACATTACAGAGCGCGAACAACGAGAAAGCAGGTTGGGTACGAGATATTGGAATATGCGAGAGACGATGCGGAGTCTCTAAAGTTTTGGAGTGATGGAAATGCCTCCCTATGGAGGTGGTCGTTTTGGGGGTGGTCGTGAAGATGATGAAATTGCTGAAGCAGTTCTACAGCGGCACTCGCATCAAATGTGATGCAAGAGCCCTCTCTCGACTGACAAGGCCGCTGCGTCCGCTGCCATACCCGGGGGCATCAGCAAAAGAACCCACTCCATCGAGTTCTTCTACCCTTGCCCTACCCCTAGTCTTCGGCTGTGTCCTGTTCCTGGATTTTGACCTTTCCAAAATGTCAGCATCCCTCATCGCAACGAAGGCTCTCACAGAGTCTTCTAGCAGAAGCATCTTGGCTGGAGGTGAACTGTTGCGGCGAGCCGCTTCGCGACCCCGCGGTAATGCAGCTGCCCAATCCACTGCATGTTCCTCAGGACTCCTCACTATCGCGTGCCGAGTTCGCGAAGGAGACGGAGACTGAGAGGAGCGACCAGAGCGACGGCTACTCTTGGACTTTCCAGGGCTTCGACGACGACCGCGTGGTGTTGCCAAAATGGAAGGCATGGGAGCCGACCCCGCGGTGCGCAGGGCAAGCGCCGAGCCTAAAGTGGCTTTTGGGGTTGGGGGGGAAGGCCGCGCAATCGTGTTGCCTGGAGAAGAGATGGGTGATAGTTTGACCTCCTTTGTTGATGGTGACACCATCTGCAGCAGAGAAAAATAGGCTGGCAAGCTGGAACGATTGTGACTACGTGCTGGATTTGGCTTGAGCTTTGCATCAATCCAGCCCTTCTCCGAATGTATGTCATTCTCATCTTGGTCTAAGCATTGCGAGGAGATACCAGAGTCGGAGAAACTTTCCTCATCATCTGAGGAGGAGCGGGAAGAATGAACGGCTGGGCTTCGAGGGCTTTGCGCATGGCCGGAAGAGGAACCGTCGGAAAACAGACGTCGATGAAGATGGGGAACAGTCGACCGATTATTGGTCCCAGAAGGGCGACGAGTGTAGGATAAGCCTGAGGAATGAATGGAGTAAACAAAATTGGCCGACTTGGAGGTGCCTTCATGGAAAGAATCCGTACTGCCATGTTCACTGTACTCCCCCCTTAAACCAAGAGCAACGTCGTCTTCATCGTCATCCGTGACGACGGACCAGGATGTGGAAGAGGTTGAAGAAGACGATATGTCGTAGAAGTCTCGACCTTGATACTTTTTCAAAGCAGAACCCAATGTGGAAGGGATAAGTGCAGGGACGTCGCCACCCGCAGCAAATCCGAGCTGAGGAGATGAAAGGGCACTGCTAGAGGAAGAAACGGAGGGCGAGGCGAGATCACCGTTCTCGCAATCATCGCTACAATAAGCTCGACTGAAATATAAAGAGTTGGTATAGCGAAAACGGCGAGAGAGAAAGACAAAGCCTACCCGTCCTCCTGGAGGTGCTTCCCACAGACTAGACAGATTTCCTCGAACATTCAGAGTCGAGGTAGATGGGTGTTGGCTGGGCGTTGTGTTCGGAAGAGGGATGTGATGGGGGATGGCGTTGGTATATAAATACGCAATGTGAGTTTATATAGGGAGGGTGTGCAAGGGGAGGTCGCGACATAATTCAGAGAATTTTTGAATTGAGTGACAGGAGCTGAATCTGTGACATGAATCTTGTGACTGCATCGGGCAGCACTTGACTCAATTTCCCATCACACGTGATCACGTCACATCCGGCAATCATCTTTAAAACTCCGCGATGTCCTTTATTGGCGATGCTCTTTTGGGCTACTCCTGGTAGCGGACAATGCAATTACAACGAAGATGCAACAAAGATGCAGCACAGATCCAACGTCCCTTCTGAATCTTCTTTTCTTTCTATTTAATTTTTGACTTTGTCTTCCTCCCAGATTATATGTCCCCCAAATCGCAGTCTCCCGACTTCTTTCATCACACGTTTGCCGCCGTGGTAAAACTTCCAAGCTAAGCCCGCGAGTACCTATCTGGCCCCTCTGGGCAAACATCAGATGACTCGTGTTCCTGCCGTCACTCTTCTCCTCTGCGACTCAAACGTGTTGCGTGTTAGTTCGCCACGTTTCGCCCGTCATGAGTTCGCCCTCGACTTTCAAGTCGTTCACACATGATCCAGAAAATCCGTTCTTTTTAAGCCCCTACAGAGAGAATGACTGGTAAGGTTCTCACTGGGCGACTGGGCTTGCGTCTATTAAATACAATATACGTCACGCATGATGCACATGATGCACGTATTCGTAAAAATTGGGTGCTTTGCACGTCGTCGGCTTTTCCACCTCTGTCACACCACCAGATCACATCGAGACAATGTCATCGTCATCACTCGTCGGCCTAGTCCCCGAATATATAACACATACGTGCTACGTCTCCGTCATAGAATCGGCTACTTGATCGAAGATATCCCGACACCAACGTTCATGCACATGCCTTAGTCACCACATTTTGTGATATGGACTTGAACCCTTCAAAGGGTGAAGACTTAAAATGCATTCCACGTTGAATTCCATTCCGACCATCGTTTGCGGTATGTAAATCCTCTTGGCCAGACAGATGACAACACAGCTAAACAAAGTATTCGATAGAAATGGAATGAAGCAAGAGTGCATGTCATCGTACCTCAGGCCGGAAAACCTGTCACATGTGCACCTCGAGGCTTGCTCGAAATATAAGAAGATCTTTGAGACGGAGGAGCATCGCCTCCCAAGTCCTAGCGCAACCACCGTCAACTTCGACAGGCATGGCGAGTTCTAAGGATGCCCTTCATCTGCAGAACGCCAGTTATGCTGACGCTGGGACTAAAATTCGGCTTTCTATCCTCGCTACGGCCCTCGTTGATGCGTTAGGGGGTCCTGCAGAGTTCCAAACTCGCTTTACCTTCCCCCTTGTTACAAAAATGACACCAAATCGGAATTTTGGTCTCCCTCCTGGTGTGTGGACCGATGATACATCGATGACTCTATGTCTCTGCCGATCCATTGCTACGTACACTCCCAAAGGTCAGGGGAATGTCGCACGCCAAGGCGGCTTTGATGAAGCACATCAGCTGGAGGCATATATGAGATGGCGCGGTGAGGGTGTGTTATCTGCCACTGGGGATTGCTTCGACGTAGGCAACACAATTGCGCAGGCGCTATCCATATACGCGCAGTACGACACTAAGCCAAAGAAAGCGTTGGCACAGATCCGCCTTAAACTCTCTGGTGAATATAGTGCAGGGAATGGGAGCTTGATGCGTATCCTCCCCGTGGGACTTGCGTATTGGCGCGATGAGCAGGCAGCGCGTACATACGCGCGCCGAAGCAGCGAGACCACGCATCCAACTTCGATATGCCTTGAGGCGTGCGAGATGTGGACGGGCGCAATCACAAAGATAATGCAAGCTACCACCGAAGCAGTCGAGTACACGAAATTAGACCTGATTGAGTATATCTCGTCATTTCCATATCAAAGCGACAACTTCCGTTCCGTCCTCACTTTCCCCGATAACGTTCCGCCGAAGCCAGATAACAAAGAAGAGCTCGAAGAGTATTACCAAGAACACCATCCGCTTCTTCGACTCATCAAGAGCACGCAGGAAGGTGTCCAGATTAAGCCAGAGCATATCAAGGAAGGCTTTTCGTATGCCCTACCCACGGTTCAAGAACTTCCATCCACTGGATACGTGGTGCACACACTGATTGCTGCGCTTTATTGCTTTTTCGCGACAAAGACATTCGAAGAAGGCGCCATCATGGCGGTGAACTTGGGAAGCGACGCCGACACTGTCGGGGCAGTGTACGCCGGTTTGGCTGGCTGCTGGTATGCTGCGGCCGAAGATTCGGAGGTGGGACAGGCGGTCTTCTGGTCTGAAAAGGTTAAAGATTGGCGGCTAAGGCTGGTAAAGAGGGATCTAGTCGAACACGTTGCGGATGAGCTCGTCACGTTTCAGCGGACCGCTCAAGAGGGTTAACGTTAGTCCGCCAAATAATTCCATGCGTATTTTTGTCGAAAAATTCTGTATCAACGACGTGATAATGGTAAATGAATCTTTGTCCATGGGCAAAACCGAGAACAATAAGATCTGGACGGTTCACAAAGAGAAAGAAGATCCCATCAGACCCAAGTAAGTAGATACAATGATGCATTTTACAGATCTGCTCAAAATGAGTTAGAGGCGTACGTCCGGTGACTTGAATCACGGTGAATGCTTGCACGCCGAGTCATACTTTGCGTTCTATCAAGTCCTAGCAACCAATGTGACTTCAAAAAAAAAGTAGGGACCCACAAGGATAGATAAGACCACATGGACTTATATTTATGGATACAACCCGAGTCTTGTATTCCCAAATCTTGTGTCACCCCAAAATTTTGGTTGCATTCCTTTTCCGAAACGTCCGGTCGCACCGTGCAATATGCCGCTGGCGCCAAAGATCAACAAAAAATATACAATTCCGCCCCCATGAACCCTGATATAATTTCTAAGGAAACACAATCAATAAAACAACAGCTCTAAGGGGTGAAGACATCTGCATCCAAACTGAAGTACCGCGGTTCGAAACCGAGCTGACGTCGTGGGGATTCGATAGGAACAGGGAATTTCCTGCCAGTCTGCCGTGGCGCTCAGCCGGAGGCGTTTCTGTTCAACAGATCCAAGAGTCGTAAATCCCGGGGATGCATGGCACAACATGTACACGGAACGCAAGTGATCACTCCGCTTGATGTGGTATCTGATGTTCCTGACTGGGCGTAGGTGTTGCAGCTGGTGAACTGGCTTCAGCCCCATCACTGGCCACATCTGCCATCTGCCGTTGCTGCGATGCTGAATCTTCCGAAGTAAGCTGTACCTCTGCCTTGACAGGTTCAACTATTTCTTCGATAGGAGGTGACATTACGAGAGAGAGGTTACTGCCACTCATGGAATGTTCAGTGCCGTCGTACACACTATGAGCGGATAAGAGCGGCCCTAATGATCTCGGCTTCTCTGGGGGAGGGTCAGGGGTTTGGGTAGGGTTGGGAAGTGCCTTGTCAACCATAGATGACCTTCCGGACAACAGGCCCTTGAGCCGTTGATTTGCGCTAATGGTGTTACTTCGTACGGGTGCTGGAACGTTTGGACGAGGAACGGTTTTCTCTGCTACAACGGTTTCCAGCATCCCTGTGGGAGCGCCCACATTCTTGAGCACAGCAAGTTTCGAATGCAAGTACTTGGCATCCGCAAGCAAGCTGAATTTGTCAAAGATCAGCTCGTGCCAGAATTTGAGCGGTCGTGATCGGAGCATAACGCACCGTGTCTTCGCCTGTTGATTCGGTAGCTCAATTTTGCCATACTCTTCCGACAAGCGGTGATTGATTGCTGCGAAGACCTGCGTCATGACGTACTATAATGGCGAAATGTAAGGGCAAATGGGAAGTTAAAAACGTCAGTCGGCCTAGGCTTTTCTTACCTCAACAATAGGAGGGGCCAAATATCTGGAGAGGACCTTGTGCAGGGTTACAGTCTCCTTTACCAGAAGCTCCATGTAACCATTGACTGCGCCTTCCGCGCTTACAGTTTTCCAGTCTATAGCCTAAGAACGGGAGACGAAATCAGCAGGGTCGATGGGCGCGAAATAGGTAGCGAAATGAGTTGCACTCTTCCTGACTCACTTGCAGGGTTTTGATGTGGGCATTCAATCTGTCACCCATAATGGCAATTAGTTTAGCATGTATTTCGTTCTGATGCTCTTGGTAGTCCTATAAACTGATGAGATACAAGCCACATTATTAAAATTGATACAGCATACCCGTTTAAGTTTGTCGAACTCCACAAGCATGACTGCTTGTTTTTGACTCAGATGCCTTCGAAATGTTTCTCGGACGTATGGAATGAGTTCGAAAACAATAGATAACGATTGCGACGCCAGAGCTAGTTAGATATGGATAAGATCATTAGATGCTGTAAGCATTTGGACGCACCAAGATGTTTAGCCGTGATATTTTTCAACCCCGCAGACCGCATTGCGCCAGCACCCAGCACAACCTGACACGTCCTTGAGTTGAAAGCTTTTAAGAACTCGATCACCCGGCTCATGGCGTCCGTTGTCAACATCGAGAGGTTCACAATGACTCTCAGATAATCCAGGAGCAGGACCAGCACATCAGCAGTAGCAGAAACAACGTAGTACGACCTTTCTTCGATGCGAAGATGCTTCGACCCCGGACTGCCACCATTACTTGATACACGGGAGATAGCAGCAGAAAACGATTTCGCAAATCCTGAGACCCCGGTGGTTGGCGGGGCTTCGGAATTGGGAGATGATAAAGGACTGAAAATAGTTTCCTCCGATTTAATGATGAGCTCAGGAGAATCCCGCACGGCTGAGTCAATGAGAACGTTTGCCATGTGTTGCAGCTCCGATGTGACCTCCGTAGGGTTCCACAATTCGTCTTCAACAAGTTTCGCAGACCGAGATATCCGTATTTGGTGGAAGGCTTGAAGAAACAGCTTAGCCTGAAGTTGAGGTATGTCATTTTACCACATTCGAAAACTTGACTATAAATGCTTACTTGGCCAACGACGGTGCCTCGAAGGCCAACGATCATCCGCCGGCAGATTATTTCACATTTTACGACGAAAACCCAAGAATCGTTGAAGAAAGTGTGGAAGTCAGGAAGGTCTAGCGCCGCGTGTTGCTCTGCACGGTAGGTGATGACCTTGGCTGCTTGTGTATTCGACAGCTCAGCAAACGATGAAACAATGTCCGCAACATCTTCCTCTAATGAGGGGATAACAAAGGTTTTTTGATGAGAGTATGACCTGCAGAAGAAACTCAGTAAATCTGAGCGTAGACAAGAGCGAGAGGGGCGCACTTGATCGCCTCCAAGAGTTCCAGAATGATTGTTCCCTGCCCTTGGAGGCCTTCGACGCCGTTCAAGAGACTTCTATAGATAGTTTGCAGGAGGGCCATGAATTGCGGTTGAGACATACTCCGGAGGTAATTGGCTAGGCCCACTCTATACTTCCTTGAATAGCTGAAACCGCAGAGTCAAGAAGAACACAACTTACTGCCCCTCGTTTGAGGAAGAGCCACCATCCTCTCCGTCCGAGTCGAACCCTGGTAATCGCTACAACTTCTTCAACAATTGGACATAAAGAAAAGAAATTAGATTACCTCCTTGATCAAGCCACTCACTTCACTCAAAACAGTTTCTCTCCATGATAGCATACCTTCTTTGAGGCCTTTGGTTCTCGTCAAGTTCAACAAAAGCGGCTTCAAGCGATCCCGTAGCCCTTGGTCCGCCTCCAGGCCCCTGTTTCCACTGATTCGGCCTTCGAGGTCATTTCGTAGGATCGCAACAAGTTCATTTGATAAAGAAGCCGCAATCTCCATGGTCAGGGCGCGGAGGTGTGATGGAAGGGCTGAGAATGCTCGAAGAGATGACAGAGGTATGGGCGGTATGGGCTTCTTCGCTGGAGTATTTTCTAGTTCCAGGACCTGTCGCTGAACCGTTTCCGCACCCTGTCCCTCTGAGCCTTCTTCATCACCCTCGGGTGTGGGCGGTAACGGAGACAATTTCTCGTTAGGATGCCCATTCCCATTTAACAATTCAGGTTTACCCTTGGAACGCGTCTCCGGCGCTGGATTCGAGCTTTCCCAAAGCCTGTCTACTTCCTCGATAACGCCCAGGGCTTCACCCCATTGTCCAGCATTGACCAAGCCCCTAGCAACACCTGTCATTTCCACAATACTGCCAACCATCCGCACTCCTTCCGACACTCTCCACAGATTGCTCATCTTACACTCGGTGCGTACCATTTCCAGCCCACGCTTTGCGGCGTTGTTGTCCACATCTTTGAGCAGAGTACGAAGCTTTCCGATACGATCAAGGCATTGTTCAGATTCAGACTGGAGATCCTGAAGATTCGCGAGGGCAGCAAAAAATGAGGTAGAGCGAATGGATATCTCGCGTACGAGATGTTGTTCGACTGTATCGGCGTAATGAGAAAATCCTTCGAGTAGAGGGCCGGAACGAGCTACAGTGAAGGGGTCGGCATAGGAGTCTTGATTTTGTGGTGACAAGTCTTGCTCCGTTACAGTGTTGAATGTGGCTGGGTCACTGAGATTGAAGTTTGACTGAAAGAAGACGGACGGCACAGAGTCTAGCGGAGGTATATTCCGTGCTTGTACTGGAATCAAAGTGGATAACCGACGAGGGGTTAATAAAAATTCGTCGCTGGGAAGTGTAGCCGAGTGGTTGATTTGGATCTGAGCTTGTCCTTCTCTACCCAGTTGCGAATTCTTCTCGAACCGTTCCCATTCTGGGCCAATGGCACGTAGGTACGAATCAAAGTCCTTCCGGCGGACACGAGGCAAATCTGCAGGCGGTACAGTAGGCAGATGTGAGTGAGCCTTGGGAGGCGCCTGACGTTTATGTGGATTGTTAAGGACGGTGGAAATGGCTATACGTTTCGTTATGGTTAATTTTTGAACCATGCTTTGGAAGACACGAACCATGGAAACCATGTCGCGTACTACTCCATTCCTCTGGCAGGGCTCCAACGGCAAGAGTTGTCGTAGAGGTGTTCAGGAAACCTAAGGGCGGTAGCTGGGTTTGGAAATAGTCACCGCGGCCTTCAGTGGTGCCAGACACACTCTCCGGACCCGGCTTACGCGTTGAAGGATCCCATGTAAATCTATATGGGCGAGCGGTGTGGATTTCGTCGCCGGCGGCGCTGACGGGCGTGCCTACTCTTGAGGGAGAGGTTGAAGCGTCGGACATGGTATGGACATGAGCTGTGACCAAACACCACTTACGAGTAAATCGTGGAAATGGCGTCCATGTTCAAACTGCCTCCCCTCCTGGCATCTTTCTTTTCCCTCTTCCCTCTCCATACATATCCCTCAATCACCCCTCTCAACAAACTTGCGGTCTTGCTTCCTACTTTGTGGATACACCCACCACGCGATTCATCCACACCCTCAGACGCGAACCTGCTCAGCGAAGATGTTGAATGCCTTAAATGGCAGGCCTATCTTGCCCTTCGCGGTCTCACAAATATCAAGATTCGGAGCGACGTCAAAGCCGAAGGCGGTATCGACCGTCGTCTACCCACCCTCCATCTTCCAATCTCTGAGAGTCTCGAAAAGAACGAGGCCTTGAACATCTCTGAAAGCTCAGAGAACGGACAGCTACTCCCCACCCATCTCATCCCTACTTGGGTCGACATGAAGCTTGGTGTAAACTTCAATGCAGACCCCTTGGAGGGATACAAAGACGAAGGTGCACGAGATGAAAGCAGAGCATGGGTTGCTTTCCTCGAGGGTGTGGTTCATGCAGCACTTGTATGTGCTGTCTATCTTTCACGCATTTTGCCATAAATTCTCGCAGATCTTATTTCAGCCGACACCATCACCCCTTTGTTTGCTCCTACTCGCTCCGAACGCGATTTCACCCAACGAGATCCTCCATGTCATCCTTTCCCCCCCCCCAGCCCCTCTTACCGGCCTTTCCTCATTTCTGCCGCCCTTTGGGACGCGTCCTCCAAGGGCCAACATCCTTTCACAATACCGCGACGCCATCGTTTCCCTATCCGAACGTTTAGGGACGGACAAATGGTTTCTTGGTTCGAGGTTAGAGTTTCGTACCGCAATCTCCTGATTTGAATTAAATACCCAAAACTCTCTTCAGTGAACCCACACCACTCGATGCCCTCGCATTTGCCTACCTCCACTGCCTCCTCCACTCACACGAAACCATACGCATCGAGGTGACGCGTCGTGTCAATCTCGTTGCTTGGGAGTGGCGAGTGCGCTGTCTAGTGCGGTCTGGATTTACGCAATAGTCTTCAGATACCATAAAAATAATTCTGAAGACCTACTTCGACACCAATACGCTGTTGCAGCTAAAGATGTCTGAGAGTGCAAGTCCATCTCTGTTACGATTACAAAAAAAAGTTTATTCCTGGCATATATTACTTCAAACTGTATCGAAATACCCGTGATCTATGTCTTGTAAGTAGGTTCCGTGCTAGATCAACGCTACGACTACATTGGATAATATGTCACTAGAAAGGAGAATGTGTAATCATTTCAGGTCATCTATTTAAGTGCTGTTCTCTACATGTGCAATGCGGTTCCCATGCTCGGCGAGTTTTGTTCGTTCATCCGTACCGCTAAATCGTTCAATGCGAATAGCAAAAATTATCTTTGTAAACCTGCAAACAATCAGTTCAAAGCCAATGTCTAAGGCAACGCAAGACATACCAGAACCAGTTTAGTCCTTGCAAAACAAAATTCCCAAGGCTGTACACCAAGCGGTACGCCAGTGGCCCCTCCATAAATGAGTCTAACACCAAAAAATGTCGAGAGAAGAAAAAGACTGTTGACAAGCTGAGCACGGCTACCAGTCTGCCCAGTTTTATCCAGGAACCTGATTTGAATTAGCCAAATTTCCGACGACAAAGATCGCTTGAAATTACCAATGAATGTTTAGGAAGGAGGTGCTTGCTTCCCATACGAGAAACCGTGTACCGTCATAGTAAGCAACAAAAGGTGTCTAGGCGATGTTATGGGTTAATTACAGCATATCAAGGACAACAAAAACGCTCACAAATGACATGATGTATATCAAGGTGTATCACGAAGCCAAGGCCAGTAAAGTTTATGGCGGCATCAAGGGTATCCCAGAGAAAGTAACTAACATAACAATATCACCATGAACTCTCGTAGGCTTGGAAGCCAGAGTAAAAAGCAAACTCACCCGCAAGCAACAGCATGGACATAACCAATATTTTTCTCCCACCCAAATGCGCGACATCCGTTCTAGACTCTCGTTTAAAATGCACCATCGAGAAAGGGGCAGGATGGTACAAAGGCAAGCGACGAGGTGCTTATGTAAAATATGCAGTGCAGCGCTGTTTACCTTTCTACCTTGACATGCCACCGAAACAAGCCAACAAAAGACGGAAGGTGGCAACCACGCCTGAAGAGGCGACAGCATCGATCGAGCTGGAAGAAGGTTGGCTTGGCAAGTTCCTAGAGTTGGCACCAGAGGAACTTGCTAAGGTGCTGGCCAACATTGCCAACCAAGGTAGAGTCAAGACCGCTGCATTCAAGAAAGCCAGAACCAGCCTCCCATCCTTTTCTGCTGTAAAATGGATTGATTTTGCTGAAAATTTTGGCCTCCACAATAGGCTGGAAAACAACCAATTTGAGCAAGTTACCACCCCTACATATTGGCTCCCACCATCCATTCATGAGATCATGTTTGAGGCAGCATGGCATACACAAGATGTTTATCAAGAATGGCATGTTCAGAGGAGGGAAGCAGCAAGGGTCAGAATTATGGATCCGGTGTGTCTGCAAAGTCATTTGTTATGCTTTTCTGATTTTAAGATATGCCAGTACCTTGTTCACATCATGGGGTTATTTCAGGGTCGAGTAATTGACAAACCAGGAACTGAATATGCTAGTGGAGGTGAAGTTGAGCATAAGGTTTGTCTTAGTCTGCATCAAGATGTGTTAATCAGACTATCTTACCCAGATCTTCATGATTGGTGGAATACTTTTTTTAATTGCCAAGTTCAAATTTGAAATGAGTTTGGAGGACAATGTGGCTCAACTTTTTGCTGAAATTCTGGGTGTGTCTTTTTTTTTCCAGGGGAGATCTTAGTGTTCACCAAGTTGCCAGCTGCTGCCAAAGCAAACAATGATGTAGATTTTGCAAATCTACATCTCTATGGCCTTCTTACCGACCTCATCTCCTTTCATTTCTACTCTTATGATCCTGTTACCAAAAAATTTGCCTTTGATCAGACCTTGCTTGTGAATGTTACAAGAGATGTGTCGTTCACTGACATGATCCCAGGTATGTGCTTTCTTCTACATACATAGCTCACAATTGATCAGACATATCTAGTTGGCAACAAAATTTTCAGTGTGATCTTGACTGCATATATTGATGGTGTGGAAGCAACAATGTCAAAGAGCATAGAAAGAAAAAGGAAAGGAGATGTTAGTGACAGCTCTCTCTTGCATTTTAGATGGTGTTGATCACATCTGTAGCTTTCCTCTCCAGGCTCTGCACCTATCCAACAAATGCAGGCACAGAAGGCTCCATCTGAGCCAGGGCCCAGGGTATGCTCATAGTGATATTCCATTGCAACTGGTATTAATTCTAAATGCAGCCTTCTCAACCACATACCTGTGGTAGGAAGCAAACATCAACTGACTGCTGGGAAGTTGCACTACAGTTTGCACAGGAGTGCTGTGATAAGTTTGAGGAGCTGGTTGAAACAGTTGAGGATATTGAAAGGAATTCAACTGCAGCATTGGAATTGCTGGCCAAGAGGTAAGTTCTGAATTTTACTGCTGCTCCCCTTTCACCCTGAACATTGACCATATGCTGATACCAGTGTCCGGTCTATCCCTCGTGCCTCACCTCTTACAGGAGTGACTGACCCTTCCTCTATGGAAGAAATCAAAGACTTGGCACATCATACAGTTCACAAGAAACACCTCAATATGATTGATGACTCTTAGCCTGTTGCCCTACAAAGGATCATGGCATTCAACTTTTCATGCTTGCATTTTTATATTTCATGTGTGTCATCTATCATCTGTCTTGTACCCACCCCTGTTGAATCATGTGTTCCATAATCAAGTTGGCAGGGAGTTGTTGTACCAGTGAACACAATTAATGTATAATTTGTATACTTGTAGTAATAGGTTGTCATTTTCAGTTTTCATTTTTCATCCATTTTATAAAAGTGAGCATGCTATGTCATGTTGCTCAAATAGCATATTTGTACACCTTAACCAAGTTAATCTAGTATTGTTTGCATCGATCTCTGCTTTAGATAACCACATAGCATACCTTTGGGTGCAAGACCTGCTACTGTTTTATCTTATAACACACTTAGTGGTAAGTACATGTCTGGTGAGGTAAGATTGATGCTTGCATTGATTAGATTCATTGCCACAGTCAATTGACAGTCAACATTCCATACTTGTGCAGCTGATATCAATCTCATATTCATTCAACTCAGTAACTAACACACCACCTGAAATCAGCCATCCCACAGTGATGGGACAACATCAATTTGGGACACTATGCTGTATGTATGTTACAGAACACGGTGGTGCAATGAGCAAACTCAGACTGCCAAGTACCAGGTCTGGGGGCAGTGGAAGTGGACTGAGGTATGGCAGCAGGCTGGTAGTGAAGAATGGGTGAATAACAATGTGGGGAATCATGATCCACTTGAGTAAATCCACAGCTAACATTTGTATGATCAAGTTCCTTGCATCAGGTGGAAGGAATGATGGAATGTGGAAGTTGCCCTCTGCCAGTAAATGCACCAGCCAAGCAGACAGCAAATAACAGAAGCTAGCACCCATGCTCATTGTTGTCCTCAAACGGTAGGCACCCACATAATGCTGGAGCTCCACATGTCAATCTCCAGGCCCACATAGATCCCACCACAAATCACCTCTGGTGTGGCATAATTCAGACTTCTACAAGAGGTAATAAGAAAGTCTCCATTGCTGATCTCATTTGACAGCCCAAAGTCAGTGCTTTTGATGTTGAGATTGTTATCTAGCAGGATGTTTTCAGGTTTTAAATCTCTGTGCATGGTCTTGAGTCTGTGAGAGTATTCAATGCCTGAGATGTAGCGTTGCTGAAGTTTGGTCCAGAACCTCAATTCAAACCCAAACCTTCTGGACTGAATGCAAAGTTTGGTTCAAGTTCAGGTTCAGGTTCAGGCTCCAGAAAATTTCTGGAGAACAGGTTCAGACTGAACTGAACCTCTGAACCTTTAGCCACTGGGGAGCATACTTTCCCTCTATTTTTGACATTTTTTTTGCAATTTTTTAGTTCAAAACTATTGTAATTGATAACTACTTGAGTATTTTAATGTAAAGTATCAATGCTTCAGCCAGGTGATGGCTGATGGCCATATTTTGGGTGGCTTTCCTGCACATGTGCTTGTTGGGGTCTGTTGTATGATATCTATTTGGCTTATCAAAGGTGGTTTGTGATACAGCTTTGCATAAATAACTAATTTTTAGAGATTGCACATGTATTTCAAAGTGTTTGGACACAAAAAAAATTGAAAAATATGATTCTAAAAAATTACAAGGTTCAGAAGGTTCAAACCTGAACTGAACACACAGTTCAGGTTCACTTCAGGTTCAGAAAATTTGTAGGAGGTTCAGGTTCAGGTTTGGACAAAAGGGGGTCTGAACTGGACTGAACCAAACTTCAGCAACACTACTGAGATGATCTGCTGGAAGAACTGGCATGCAACTGTGGGCAATGATGTAGTTGAATAGTTCACCTGCTGCATATTTGAGGATGAAGATGATGTCTGTAGGTGTTGGTTGATATGACTTCATATCTGTGTGTCAGGCTGTGAAAAGTGATAGGATATGAAAACTGGAGGGATGTGAGGTTTTTGCTCACAGTTTGATGATGTGCAGGTGTTGAAGTGTGCACATGTACTCAAAATCATGGTGTACATGGGTCTTGGTCTTTTCTTGTTGTATGATAGCCTTTGTGATTGCTACTTGCGCCATATGACCGTGTGTGTTGCCACTGTCCACCAGCTGCAAAGAAAATTGCTAATTCATTGTGCATGTTCGATATTGCCAGTAGGTAGCTATGACAATCAAAAAGATCGTCAATGATGTCCAAGTGGGGAAGATGACTTACAGAGGACCCACCCAGCACACTTCATTGGACTTGTTGATGCAAAGATTACTGTGGTATTTTGACTGACTGTTTGGTCACTTGTCACATTGGCCTATGAACTGAACAGATCTGGTACTTGTCACAGGTCACTTGAAAGGTTGAATAGGGTAACATTTTGCCCTAAAAAGGAAAGTCTCTCCAAAAAAATTCTCCACTGTGCGGCATATGCCTATTACGAAACGAATACCATCCCCTAATCCTCATCTTCTCCCTTGTCTTGATGGTCATGCCACCACTCCCCACTATACAAGTGCATGAGAGGCCATGAACCCAAGCATGGATCTACTTAATATGTTGGTCAGTAAATATTGAAAAACCAGCCAGGCAATGCACCAACCTCTTTGCATTGTGATCCACCAGTCCAGTTTCCTTAATTTCGTGATTCAGGCCATGAGATCACTTCTAAAACACCTTCGTTCAATTGCTGTGAAATAGAGAATCCAAGAGACCTCACCGAGATGAAAATGTGTCCAAATGGGAAGTAGATGTTGAATTATAGAAATCTAGAACTTTAATCAGGGAAGAGAGTCATGCTGGATGAGAGGTTGTGGAGGAGGCAAGAAGGTTGCTGCCAGATGCCATGTCAATGAACACTTGTCGCTGGCCAAACACTTTTGTTGCTATGTCACACCTGATTTCGAACACACACACACACACACACACACACCCATCTGTTTGAGGCTGTCACGTGTCATACCAGCCAAACAGTTGGTCAAAATACCACAGTACTGTACACAGTCAATCAATCATGTGGCAAACAAACAAATGCAAAAAGCTAGTGTTGCCACAGCTCAGCTTGGCTTTTGCTAAAACCATCAATTGATGGCTTGGCTCAAAGCTGAGCTACATCTGATGGCAGGGTTTTGACTTGGTTCTGGCTTTTTGACAGCTAAGCTGATGGCTCTGTTCTATATTTGGACACAACAATGAGAAGTGTTCTTTTCAGCAAGTAGCATCCATAAAATGTTTTATGCTACCTACAATTAGTATATTGTCACTCCTATATGGTTTCTGATGTGCATTTTTGTCACTTCTCCAGCCAAATGCAAAAAAAAATTGAAGGAGTAGATGTGATTGACAATATTTATCTTATCTTAGCATCTTATCACGTGTTATCACATCTCAGTTCATCAGCCATCAGTTCTGCAGGGACATAATCAATGGGTGAGTTTCTGAGTCTACTTCAAGTGTTTATGCAGCAGGAAATATCCCACTCACCACAAAATGCTGTTTTGATATTGCTCACTACACTAGAAGTATGTTCTACAGTGTCTATCATGTAGTCATTAGAAACTTCTTGTTTGGGACCTAAGCTGCAGCTTAGGCTGGCTTCTGAGTGTAATCATGGCAATGATTACTACAGTTCCCATACTGTATCTAGTGATTGGCACAGGTAACCCCCGGGTCACTTTGCGATGACCTATACCCATACCCTCCAGAAACCCGTACCCTTGACATGGGTCAGGGTAATCTGTGGGTACAGGTAAGGGTGTACATGGGGTTTCACAGGTTAAAAACCCATGAAGGGTACATCCAAGGGTAACATTTATACCTCGTGAATGTAATGCACATGTCAATTGACATGGCAATAGCAGTTGCAAGATGAAGTTCCTGGTGTTGTCATTGTGGTCAGAGGGGTTATCATGTCCTCGTCACATCATTGTCGTTGTCCCACATTGTTGTTCTGTCGGTGGTGGCCAACATGGCACCTGCTGAAAAAATGAGAGGGGAGGCCAGTGGGATGGCTCACCTTGTTGACTGCAGTTTGTCATCCTTCATCCGTTGTTAGTTGCCATGTCACCGTTGGTGACATGGCACCCTCTTCTTGTGTGAATAGAGGGGGGGAGGGGTGTCAGGTTGCTCACCTTGAGTAACATGGACAGGGATGACAACAAGTGTCATCACCGTGTAGACAACGTGCCAGGTTGCCTTCACCATAGTTGTCCAAAGGCATGCGTATGGGGCCTGTGATGTGGCATTGCCACCCTGTTGTCATCATTGGGGTATGCAGTGGTGGTGGAAGGTGGTTGAACAACAGCTGCCAGAGGTGGTGGTGGTTGGCGATGGTGGTGATGCAGTGGGGTGGTTGTGGTTGTTTAAAATGAAAAGCCTTGTTTGTTGATAACACATTTGTGATGTGGCAAACACCCACAAACATCACAGGTAACAATGAGGGTATACCCTTACCCTCACTCAAGGGTAGGGGTTTATGTGGGGTCGGACATTCCATACCCTGACCCCTACCCTTCCAACCCTTACCCATGTACCCGCATGGGTTTCCAAACCCTTGCCAATCACTAACTGTATCATATACATCTGGAAACAGAACAACGTCTACATAGGTCTATGTAGACATATAGTGATTGGTAGGTCCATTGATAGCCTCCTCCTATGTAAGGCTCTGTAATTTCCCCTTTTTATGGTAGAACAGTGTAGTTCGGGAAGACAGTTCCTAGCTGGTCTACCAGGCTCTACAGGCCTACCGATCAACCAGATCTCAGCAGTGATTGAGCAAATTACAGCCATGTGATCTGTCACTTTCATGATCACTGGTCAGGGAGCTCAAGAATATCCGAAAATTAAGCAAAAAAATCCATATTGTAGCAGGTACTACTTTACATGCCACTGTAGATATAGATTACAACTACCTATTAACATCCAAAAGACACAGGCACTACACACAGAAAAGAGCAGGGGGTGAAGTCAATGTAATTGATGTAATACTGACACCTCAGCTTCGCATGATTATGGACTCCCTCGGTGTTGCGCAATCGGTTGTGAAGGTGCATCCCCACCTAGCAAAGTTGTTGCACTGTATACTCTGTACACAAGGCATTAGTGTTAATGTTGGTCAGATTTATGTGATGCACTGTAGGTTTGCTTACCAGGGGTGAGCAAACGATCATGGATGTGCCTACTGCCTAGGCAACAGCACAGGTATTCCTGTGGGTATCGCTCTGGTAACCCATACCCATAATTCTGTGGGTTTTCCCATCAAAACGAGTCCAAAAACAGCCAAATCGACCCAGAAATGAGTGAGATATGGCTAATTTCAATGAGTTTCACAAAATCAGCTATAGCTCATTCAATTCTGGTCCAAAAATTACGTTCTTGGACTCATTTTAAAGGCTGCAGGTAGGGCTATCATTACCCATACATGCACCAGTTGGTACCTATACACGTGACCCATGCGGGATACCCTAACCCATGCTGTTCCCTACTGCTGCCCATGGAGGTTAGCATTTAATTGGCAGTGTTGGTTACATAGTGGAGCTTACCTGGGTGGTGATTGGGAGCAAGACCTTCATTAACTGGCATTTGAGTCATCATGAGGGGTAGAGAGAAGGGGAGGGTGAGGGGAGGTTGAGTGTTGAATGTTGAACTTCCAACTGTAAAAAGCACAGTCAAATGCTTAGATGATCAGTGTTCCATGGCCTGTTTTTGGCAGTGGATAATGCCACTTGCATCATTCCAGGTACAGATCATCTGCCAAGCCTGATATTCTACTGCGAGTATGAATCTACAGGTAGCTACAGGTCTACCAGACTCTACTAGACCTAGGTAGCTGTAGGTAAATTTGAGAATTTATGTATGGCTACATAATCACAATAAAATTACCCAGCCAAAATGCCTTTCCAGATGTATAGGATGCACTGGCTGAGAATATAACTTCTCAGTTATTCTGCCTTTTGGCTTAGGTGGTTCTTTGTGCATCCTAGGGACTGCTTACATTAACTGAGAAGTTACAGCTGCAGGTTCAATCCTAGCCCATGGCAAAGCTGGCTGTGGGACCATGGGAATGGATACTGTCAGTTGCAAGGGGGTAGACCCTTGGGGTGGCTAGTGATGTGCAAGGGTTTGCAAACCCTTAGGGGTACAAGGGTAAGGGTAAGGAGGGTGGGGGTAGAGGTCAGG
>Ga0307507_10004471_pt1 | contig 24742 bp, 5 predicted proteins | sample 7_EM_MG_FD_207223 | JGI IMG/M metagenome (GOLD analysis project Ga0307507, IMG submission 207223) | Populus trichocarpa ectomycorrhiza microbial communities from riparian zone in the Pacific Northwest, United States - 7_EM | ecosystem: Host-associated > Plants > Roots > Unclassified | place...
ACCACACATGCAACCTTACTAAAAGGTGGCGCCGCACTTCTAAACTTACGCATACCCATTTTACTATCAAAAACTATCGATTTTCCAACTTTCAAGACCTAATTCCTACTGCCTAGCGAGCTAGAGGTGGATTTATTCGTTGTTTTACCCCCTTTTCCCCAACAGAAAATTCTTTCTAGGGGTGGTCCTAGCTTATAAGCGAGGCACGGACAGGAACACTAAAACCGAACACCAAAACCAAATACCAAAACCGAACACTAAATAGGGGCTAGTTTTCCTACTACCTTTTAGCCTAATCTCCCCAGAAATCTTCTAGTAGGATTAGTAAGGAGAAAGGGTATAAGGATAGTAAAAACTAGTAAGGCTTTTTACCCCCCTATAAGCTATTAGCTACAAAATGTCAAAGAATCCTCAGGCTACTAAGCCTAAAAAGCCTCCTAAAGAAATAAGTGACAAGGAATCTATATACACTTTTTCTTCCTCCTTTCTTTCTTCTAGCCCATTTCGGGCAGGAGAAAAAAGGGAACACCCTCTGTCTTCTTCTGAAAAAGAAAACCAAAAAAACCCTATAAAAAGGATAACAAAACCAACGAATACTATGAATAGTATACCTAGTATATTTTCCCCTCTATTCTCTCCAGAACAATACCTACAAAAAGCTTTAGAAAGCCTAACTCAGGCCTATAAAGGGCTAGAAGAAAAAAAAAAAAAAAAAGAACAAGTTAAACAGCTAGAGGATTATATACGGAGTATTCTAGCAGGAGAAAATCCCTTTACACAAGGAAAAGAAAAGGCAGACAATGTCCTAAAAGGACTAGTAGAAGAAGTAAGGGCTCTCCGTAAGGAGGTAGCCCCTACTAAGGAAACGTACGCAGAGAGGCTAAAGAGGGACTTCTCTTCTTCATCTTCGTCTTCGTCCTCTCTACCCTTCTCATTACCACTATCTCCTACTCCTACCCCTTCTCCTTCTAGTAGGAGTTCTACTTCTACTAGAAGTAAAAAAAAGCAGCTATAAGAAAGGAAGTTAGTCCTAATTACAGACGAAAAGGACCAACCTCTAGATACCTTCTCTATACGAAACAAAGTCAATCAACTATTTGTATCAAAACTACAAGTAGAAAAGCCAGTTTTAGCGTCCATAGCTAGAACTAAAGGAAAACAAAATATTCTCCTTACAACTACAGAAGAGTATAATGCAGATTTCCTAGTCAAATATAAGGAGATCTGGCATAACTGCTTTACCTTTCAAAGAGAACAAAAACTAGAACCATGGGTTCAAATTATAGCCCATGGGGTTCCTACCCTACCTTTTCTAGGAGAGGGAGGCTCAAAGCTTCTAAAAGAAGAAATTGAGACCTTTAATCCTATAGGGATACAAGGACTACCTAGATGGATCTTATCTAGTGTAAAAAGACACAACCTACAAACCAGGTTCGGCTCTATAGTCTTTACTGTAGAAAACGAAGAGAAAAGACAAGAAATCCTCAAGCAAAAAGAAATTTTAATTGCAGGTACAGCTACTAAGGTAGTAAAATACCTAGAAGTCTCTCCTACTACACAGTGTACTAGCTGTCAAAAATTCGGCTATATAGGAGACAGATGCTCTACCAGAGCGTGTAGATTTTGTGCGGCTGCACATTTATCTAAAGACCACACCTGTCCTACCTATATAACAATAGGCAAGCCTTGCAAGCATACTACGCCTCTTTGCATCAATTGTAAAGAAAAACACTTTGCTAATAGTAAAGACTGCGAAACTCTGAAAGCAGCTAAACTAGTAAGCAGTACTAGCTTAGAAGGTTCTATAGAAGAATAGACAAAACGAATAAAATTCTAGAAGGAGGTAACTCCTACTAGGGTCTTAATAAGATATTAGAGAGCAAAAGGACAGAAATAAATTACAAAAGGACAGGGACAGGTGTTAGGATTTCTTATAGTTTTTCCTACCGTTTTCTCATTCCCTAGTAGTTGTAGAAACTTGGTGTTTTGCTAAGGAACTATAAACTCCTAGTTTAGGGGTTTATAAACTACTAGGACATAGCTACTAGTACATATTAAGCTGCCTAGAAAGGATTCATGTATATAGAACTATAGCGCCATAGCCTAGAGGCTGCATGCGCAGTATTGTACGTAGTATAATACAACGGATTAAAAAATAAAAATAAAAAACCGTAAAGGAAGAGCACTAGCCTAGATAATTAGTAGTCTATTAATAAGTATCTAAAGCTAAAGAAAAGGAAGGGAAAGACAAGCAGTAACGCGAGAAGTTTTATACAGTTCACTGGTTACGTAAGGGTTATATAAGCTCTACATCTATTATAATGTCTACTATAACCATAACTGGCTGCCATTTTCTACCAGTGCCGTAACACTTAAAGTAGTAGTTGTTTAGCTTTGCCCAGGCCGCGTTTAGATTAATTATAAAATAATCCTCTATAGCTTCCTAATTTAGATAGTCCTCTATTATAGCTTTAGCAACGCGATCCTTTTTTTTCTTTAAAGACTCTAAGTAGCTAATTAAATATAGGAATAACCTCCTAAATCGCGCTATATTTACTAGTCTTGCCTTTGCTTTTTACTAAGCTTATAGCTTCTTTAAGAGGGCTATGGATCTCTATATATTTATTAATAATTAACTAATTATATATGTTTAAGCTGCTAACGGCAATATAGTGGTAAGGCTCGGGTACCTTCTTGCCTTTAAATTTAAGGGAGGCCGTTTTCTTTTTATACTTTATAATTTAGTACTAGGTAATCAAATTAAGAGGCGCTTAGAGCTTAGTAGCTTATTTAAAAGTAGTATAGTAGCTATTCTAATAGGTTTTAATAGGCTTAATACGCTACTTAATTCGGAAGCCTTTCTATGGAGGTATATTCTTATTAACTTAATATTGCTTAAATAGCTGCATAAGCTAAGGCGTGTTAATTAAATCAATAAGGTTATAAAGTATTCCAAGTAGTCCTTTCTTCCACTACTACTTTAAAAACTCTTCTTCTTCTAGTATATTTATATTCTTATATTTAAAAGCTTTTTTATTTTTACTAAATATAAGCTACTAAATAACTAGATTTAAGATATAGTAAGCGTAGCGGGTACGCCTATAAGCCTTATTAAAGCTAAATTTAACTACTAAATAATCTAAATAAGTATTACTTATATAGGCGTTATTAGTAGTAAAGTAGCCAAGCCGCTTCTTTATAATCTTAAATATATTAAGGACGTTACTAATAACTTTTATGTAGTTAATTCCTAAGTCCTAGCCAGTGTGGTCAATAGCGAGCGGTTAGCAAGCGGTCCACTTTTTCGCTGGCCTGCTGCCAAAAATATAGTCCTGGCGCTGACTCGCTGCCATTTTAAGGGTTTAACGCTAGCGCGCTAATAGCGCGCTTTCCTAAATAGGAAAATTAGATGGATTCTTTAGTATAGTAAAAAAAAAATAGTCTCTATATATATACGTGTTCGTACTAACTTAATAGCACGAGTGAGTCGTATCCCGGGGCATGAAATACGTATAGTATTATATGCTCTTTGGGATGGTAGTGACTGTCAATTGTATAAAGCAGACTACATGGTCTATATACTAATGCGTCCTCCCCCTAATTAGTCAGTGCTTCATAAGTGCACTAGACGCGTAAGCGAGTGGTTGGTACACCAAACGCGTAAACGCGTACCTAGCGTACCGAACGCGTAGGCACGCGGTTGGTACGATAGGTGCTGTAATTATACACTGGCGGTACTTGAAAAATAAAACCACTTATATACAGCCTCCATAATTGCTTTAATAGAACCATAAAACACAAAAGAAAATACATAGAAAATCTCCCCTAAGGTGCCATCTAGGCTGCCTTCCAAACGGTGCCCTAAGCTGGCTGTAAGTTCTGCTTACGGTCCGTAGAATAAACCGTACGGCCTTTCAACGGGCAGTAGACGAGCCATAAGTCAGATCATAAGGGCTGCTAAGGCGCTAGTGCTAAGCAAGCCAATGGCGATTTTCTATCCCAGGGATGGAAAATCGTGATTGGTTAATTCAACTACCCTGCAAAATTTAGCGGGTCACGTAAGTCTACTAAGTTCCACCATAGCTTTCTACCGTTTTCCACCTGTACCGTAGGTGCTCCGTTAGTCCCGTTCTACCCATTCTATAACTTCTAGGTTAAGCTTATTCGTGTTAATTAGGGTTTTAAGAGCTTGACACAGCTTTGCCTTAGTTATAGCGTCTACTAGGTTGTCTCTGCTGCTAATCCATTTAACCTCCATAATCTCGCGCCATTCATAGGCCTAATATAAGCATATAAGGTCGACTATAAGCCTCTTCTCTTTTATTATACCTAGTTTAACTAGGCAGTTGTAGAGGGACTTTAAATTGGTGCATAGAACCAGGGGTAACTGCTCCAGTTATAGAATCTTCTAAACCGTTGATTTGATTGCGGCTGCTATATTAAAGCCATAGGCTAGTGCGTATAGCTTAGAAGCTAGTACACTGCGGGTTACTTATTTACACTTAATTAAAGACTAGTGCAGTATATTTACGTCCTAATTGCGGTCCGTAAGTACAATCACAAAGCCAATTTGTGATGATAGGTCTTTATTATTAGCAAAGGAGGCATCCGTAAATGCCATTACACTAAGGGAATTTAGGTCCAGTAGTACAAAAGTAAGTCCTTTTATTACATTGTTAATTTGCCATTAAATGCGCTTATTAAGCTACTTAATATTTTCTTCTTACGGATCTACTGCCTAGGCCGCAAAGGACAAGTTATAGGCAGATTCGGGTTAGCAGACTGTGGCGATATAGGCACCTCTTACACGCTATGCAGCGTATTGGTCCTTTATATTTACGGTCTTATAGGTCTCTCCGCGGGAACTAGTAAGGTCTATAGGCTTTACCGTAATAGGCTTTAGGTTTTAAGCTTAGCATTCCTAAGTTAGCTAGATTAAATTGCCCTTTTATATAATTAAGCCTCCGTTAAACTTAATTGGAGTCCGCTTAGTTAACTACTCTCACGGCTTTGCTAGGAACTTGGCTTCTTACAGTTCGGTTTCTTCCGCGTCTACAAAAGTTTAGTCCGCTAAAAAGAGGGTATTGTCCATTTAGAGTCCAACAATGCCAAGGCCGTTTAATAGGGTATGTAGGAGGTAAGGGTTATAGGTTAACTGCTCCATCTTAAGTTTACTAACATGGTACTAGTGGTATATCTTAAACCAGTGGTTTCTAGCTTCTGGTACTCCATAAAGTGGTTTTATAACCTGTAAAATTGTTCCTAGTTGCAGATTAAGCTCGAGCGGTGGCTATATAAAGATGTCCCTACTTAGGTAGGTATTAGACTGCATATAGGCTTGCGAGATATCCCGTAGGTAAAGAGCTACAGGTTTACTTTGCTATAGTCCAGGTATAAGTGCAAGTATAATCCGTTAGCTGACTTGTTAAATTGTAGGTAATTGTATAAGGACTAAGCCCTTCCCCTAGTTATTATAGGCTTATATAACAAGCCTTGATTTTTTAAAAGCTTTATTAGTACCCAGGTGCTTAATTTCGTTAATAAAGCGTAAGTTAAATATATAGACGCCTTACGGAACGTCTTTCTCCATTATAACCGCAAAGACGCCCTTTTTAAGTAGTCCGTTGATCTCTTTACGTTGTGAGTCTATAAAGGGGGTTTCCTGTACTAGAACTAATATATCCGCAGGCAGAGATTGCCTTGTGGATATTCCTGCGGAGGTTAGGTAAGTCTCCGTTATAGTATTCTTAGTTATAGGGTGTTTTTGGGGGCGTCCTTAACCGCGCTTTACAGTAGGTATAGCGGGTTTAGTAGGTTTCTGGAGGACTTCTAGGGTAGGTAAGGGTGCTTCTAGCTTATTTAATTCGGCGGTCGCTTCTAGTTTATCTAGTTCAGTAGTTGCTTCTAGTTTATCTAGCTTAACGTCATAGGTGTCTTTAGGCCGAAAGTAGGGTTTTATAGACATGCTTCTAAAGTTAGTCGGGCTGCTAGGAAGTTATATATAGCATATCTCGTTTTCTATAGCCAGTAAACGGTAGGGTCCGGTCCACTTACCGCTTTTACGCCATATAAGAACTTTAGAGTTAAGCGGGAGGTTGTGTACTAGGGTTATATTAGGTCCGTTACGGTAGTATAGGGCGTTATTAACAGCTTATTTAGCCCATAGCTTAACTATCTCGGCCATCGCCTTCCGTATTGCAGCTGCTCGTTCCGTAATAGACGGGGCAGGAGGATCTAGGTTACTTATTCTTAGGTAGGCTCCATAGACTAAGAGGGTAGGTACTAGTCCATCCAGGCCAGCAGTATTGTTAACGGCTTTTACAGCTATTTATAGAGCTAGTTCCTTTTAGATGTCCTTATACTTATCCGTAATAATCTAGTAAGCTCTCTATAGGGCTGGGTGAGTTCGCTCAATAAGCCTAATAGACCAATGCGCCTTAACTAGAACAGCTTTTGTTGATATAGCTATGGCCATAGCATACTGCTGGAATTCCTTGCTGATGAAGTTTCTACCAGCGTTATAGGTGATGTACTTAGGAGGTCTAACGTACGTGTTAATCCAGTAGGTCCGTAAAATATCCTAAGTGTGTTTTGCGGATATATTTTATAACTAACAGGCGGCTTAATAGCGGGTTGCCTTGTTAATTATATATAATACTAGGCTGCCGTTAATGTACATAATGTCTATATACACTAAATGGTTAAAGTTAAGATCCTCACAAAGGGTGAACTTAAATCGGCCTAGGGAATATCCGTATTTCTAGCAGTAGGAGTAGTATTTAGTTAGGTGGTTAATTGCCTTCCTATTAATATTGTTATGTCCAGAACGTTTAAGGACTCTATGCAGCTTTTCAGCTAATAGGTGGCCAAAACAGCGGTACAGGTGGTGGATTTCCGTACTGCTAAAATAGCATGGGTTATAGTTAAAAGATTCCTAAATATAGGTCTGTAAAGTCTCTCCCTATATAAGGAACGGGTGTCCAAATCATTATATAATTAGTAGGGTGATATGCTTACTTCCTAGGGCAGTTATAGGGCCAATTAGGGTGTCCGTAATGTTATTATAGTACACCTATAACCTATCCATATCCGCAAGGTAGAGTAGGAAAGGGGTATCCGCCTTTACTACGTAGAAGTTAACTAGGCTAATTAGAGTCTTAACTACTACTAATCCGATTAATGCAGTTAAGCTAATGCCAAATTGGACGGTTACGGCCCCAGTTTACATAATATTAATGTCCGTATTGTTATTTGTGGTGGTCCTATATGCGAGGTATTGTCTATAGCCTACAGTAGACTTCTTAGAGGCACCTATATTAATTATAACACCATAGAATTCCTTGGGGGTATAGCGTTCTGTGGTAATATATGCAAATGGGTCCTGCTCATAATCTATAACATCCGTAATAGGGGTGCTTGCGGAATGGTTTTTAGGCGCAACTGAGTGTATAAAGGAACGGTTGGCTAATACAGTTGTGATATTAAAGGCTTGGCTGTCCGTAAAAGGTCTAAAAGTGGTTAGGAATGTTTCTAAGGTCTCTTATTCTTAAGCGTCTAAGTTAAAGTTAATTATAAGGGCTTCTATTAACTTATTAAGGGGCTCTTCTACTTCCTCTCCTTTGTATTCTAAAATAAACTGGCTGATATGGCTATTAAGTCTCTTCCTAGACTTGTTACGTTCTTCCTAGGTATACCTTGTAGACCAATATCCTTCCTTACTATATACGAAGCACTTCTGGCTGGTTTATCTGCAGGGGTATGTTTTTGTACGGGGGTTACTATAGGGGTTACGGGTAGGACTTGGTTGGTATAGGTGCTACTAGCAGTAGCGGTGGTCCATAAAGTAGACATCTAAGTCTGTTTGCAGATATTAAATATCTGTAATAAAGGCTTGCGTGCTACCTGGTGGGTTTAAGACTTCGTACGTTATAATAGAGGAGCGTAGGTTATTAATAAGGCCAGCTAAGGTATCTATAGGCTTGTAGTAGGTGTACTTACAGGGCTCTACTTCCTGGCAGGCCATAATAAGTTTATTATACAGGAAGTTGTCCGTTTGAAGCTTAATATCAAGACCGTGCTATAGGTGGCAGAGGTCTTTAATAAGGATTTGCAGGCACTCTATGGTCAATTTTTCAGTGTTCTTGTCTATTACGGTCTGTAGCTTGGTTGCATTCCATTAGGTAAGGATATTACGCTTATATTCTAGTCCTTTAAAGTAGTTACGTGTAGCTTTGTATAGCTTATTAAAAGGAACACCAAGGGGGTTACTCTTGAGGTTGATATAGTAGTAGTTAAGTACTAGGCCGCGCAGCATGGTAGAGTAGGCTTGGCTGAACTCCTATTTAGGAATATCGGCCTTCTAACAGAGGTCTATAAAGATGGTCAGTTTGAAGTTAAAGTTGTCGTTTTTACTGCTGTACTTAGATTCATCGGTGTAGAGCTTGGCTAGGTTAGCCAGTTCCTTGCCGTAGGTCTTTGCTTAGATAGTTTGCGGATCTGTAACTTAAATAATAGAAGGGGTTTGGTCTGTGTTTTGGTTTATAGGGGTGTTGCGTTCCGTAATTTAGGTTATGGGGGTATTGCGGTCCGTAACTTAAGTACTAGGTATGCTTTGGCCCATAAGATTAATTCTAAAACTGCTTAGGTTTATAGGACGAATTTAGTTAAGAGGGTTAGGTATAAGGCCAGCGATTATATTAAGTTTGGAAGAAATAAAGAGTTCCTTAGTTTCTTAAAACTGGTCTAGGATTTTCTCCTTGGTCCATTCCGTTTGGTCCTTTTTATATATTATGTTGTATAAGGACTATGTAATAGTAACTCGTTTATTCCTTTTAACCCATACACCTTGGTTACGTAAATGGGTTCGTAGTTTGCGGATAGTAGTAGGGTTGCAGGCTTTAAAAATAGCTTTTATAAAGTCCGCAAAGTCTTCCTGGTATTGCTCCCATAGGTTATCATTTATAAGCTTAAAGTATCTGTATTTAAGGATTTTGAAACTAATATAGTTGTTAACGTTATTTATAGACGTAACGTTAACTCCTTGTCTCCACTTCTTTTAACCTTCGCTGACTTGCTTGCTAATATCTGCCATACTATATAGTGTAGTGCGTAGCGGGCGGAAGAGTTCTTGTAAGGGTCCATAAAATCGGTTTATAGGCCGTAAGGGTTTATAGGAGGGTAAGAGGTCTCCGTAAGGGGTCTTGACAGGTCCGTAATGGTTCGCAGAAGGGTAGGGGGTCTCCGTAAGGGGTCCGAAAGAGGTATAGTAAGAATGGGGGTTCAAGGTTTGGAGGAGGTTAAGGATAGGGGGTTCCGTAAGGGGTCTAAAAAGACGTCGGAGGTATCGAAGGAGGGTGTAGTAGGAGCAGGGGTTTGAGGTTCGAAGAGGGTTAAGAATAGGGGGTTCCGTAAAGGTCTATATTCGCGTCTATAACTTCTAGTAAACCGTACTAAGACTTAAATAAGTATACAGAGTTGGTGATAGTCCGTAATCCCCAACTTCCGACCTTCTAGCAGGTCGTACTAGGAGTCTAAACGGGTGGTTACTGTCGAGTATCGCTTAGTAGGAGGTGTCGAGTAATTGCTAATCTGTGCGCGCTCACTGATTAGTGTTCATACTAACTTAATAGCACGAGTGAGTTGTATCCCGGGGCACAAAATACGTATAGTATTATATGCTCTTTGGGATAGTGGTGACTGTCGATTGTATGAAGCAGACTATGTGGTCTATATACTAATGCGTCCTCCCCCTAATTAGTTAGTGCTTCATAAGTGCACCAGACGCGTAAGCGAGTAGTTGGTGCACTGAACGCGTAAACGCGTACCTGGCGTACCGAACGCGTAGGCACGCGGTTGGTACGATAGGTGCTGTAATTATACAATACGAATTGACATTGCCTAATTAAAAAGCTGTTCTTATTGCCCCAGTATCTAGTTTAAATATAGTGAATCTTATAAGCATATTGGCTAAATTAAGGCAGGTGGTAAGGTAGGGAGGTAGGTAGGGAAGTAGGTAGGGGGGCAGGCTTTACATCTAGTAGAAGTCAGATTTGCTTAAATATAGAGCTTTTAAAGAAGCTTACTAAGATTATGCTGCCTCTATTGGATTTAATTTAAAACTAGTAAGATTAACACTAAGGTTGCTTAGCTATGGTATAGCTAAGAACCCTCTAGTAGTAACACAGTTAATTAAGCTGCTTAAAAGGAGTCCTTTAAGTAGCTACCACTTTTAACACTAATCGGCTTTAATTGTACTAGCTAATAGGCGGTTTCTCTTATTCGTAACTACCTTCTTAGCAAGGCTAAACACTTATTTGCAGGTAGAGCTTATAGCTAGTATAGAAAAGAGATCTAGAGCAATCTTAGTAAGAGTTAGATAGAGAATTAAGCCCTTATTTAGCCACTAGGTGTGAGGATTTAATATTAGCTCCGACTTTTTCTTATTATTCTCCTTCTATTAATAAAGATTGAGTCCTGCATTATAGTATCTTTAAAGCTCATTAGTAAGTTTAATACGTTTTCTTATGCTGTTATGGAGTAGTTCTTATTAACTATAAGATCGGCTTTAAATTTATCCTTTAATTCTTTATTAGCTTTTTAAAGGACCTTTTAACGACGTAGCTAAACTAGCTTATTGCCTTCTTTATTATTCTCTACCTTAATATATTTAGTAAATAGAGTTTCCACGCACTGTTTAGCGTGCTTTACCTATAGAGGCCACCGTCGCCACTTATTAGCAAACCAAGCCTTTTTAAGCAATAGGTGGAGGATTACTACGGCAAAGTAGAATAGACTCTCCTCCCTAAACTTATTATAATATTTATTAAGTTTCTAAATCACTATAGTAATGCTAGATTTAAGGAAGGACTCTAGCCTGTTCTTAAACTCCTACTTAGCTTAATAGAGGTGGCGAGCAAGGGATTTAAGTATAGTAATTGACTCCTATAAGGTCCTATATAAGCCTTTAACGCCCTTAGTATTAGTGTTACCTTCTAAGCGCTTTATAAGCTATATAAAGGGCCTTAGAAGTTTAATAAGCTGCTTAACCTGCATCTAATTGTTCTTAGTAAGGTAATCCTGCAATAGGTTATAGGCGTCCTTATTATTAGTTAGTGGCCTCTATATAAGCAGATATTTATTAATTGCCTTGTAAAGCTTAAGAGCTTAAGCGGCCATAAATTAGGTGGAGTTTTACTTTATACCTCCATCTTTTATAAGTAGGAGCTCTGTATACTTATAGAGTTCGTCCTTAACTGCAGCTTTAACCTGATACTTAGTAAAATCCTTATAATGGCTTGTACTCCGCATAATATATTTAACAATATTATGCAGCTTGCCGATAAAGCCTTTCTCCCTTATAAAGTTAAACTTGGCTTAATTACTTATACCAATAAGGTTCTTTTCTAACTTACTTATACCTTTCCTATATATTAAAGCCTTAACAATAAGGTTAATAATATAGCCGCTATATTAAAGGCGTGCGCAAGGGGGGAGCAAAAGGTTTGTAAAAAGGTGGGCATAGAGTTTATTATTATTGCCAGTGTTATCCATTATAAGGCAGCCAAGCTTGTACTAGATCTTATACTGTTTAATTACTAGTAAGAGGACGCGTGCGATATTCTTACTAGTATAAGAGCCATGTATTTACGGAAGGCCTAGTAGAACAGATTAAAGCTTGCCAGCTTTGTTAATAAAATAAGTAACTACACTAAGTAGTAAGAGCCCATTTATAGACGTCTAAGTATTACAGCTGATATTAATCCTACTTCTTAATATCCACTTGCCGTAGCTTGTAGGCGTTTATAATCCATTTACTTAGGGAGCCGTAGGCGTAAGCAAGGCAGTTTTATATTTAAGGACGATTAAATATAAGCAGAGCTTTTATATGCGCACTAGTTGCCTAGTAAAAGGTGATGTTTTAGAGGATCGTCCAATTAACATAGGCTTAGATATACCCTTTTGACCAGAATGGCATATGCTAAGGAGTTCTAGGAGTTGTAATTAATTATTCTTTAGCAGCTGCCATAAAGGGATTAGATGGCAAACTGTCGCCACAGTAGTTCCCTTTAATAATATTATGTTTTGTTTTAAGGTGGTTATATATATAATTATTGCCGTTTATAGTTAATAGAGCTCCAGGCCTCTTATTTATATAGTAGATTTAATAAAGCCAGAGTCTTTAAGTGCCTTAAGGACTTTGCCAGCTTAGATCTGCGCCGTTCTTCTATATAGATAATATCCAAACATTTAATAATTAAGTGCGCTTGTGAAGAATTTAATAGCCAATTTCTGTAGATTTAATCTTAATATTGCCTAGCTAAAGATTGTCCTATTAGATAGGAAAGAAGCTACTATAATTATAATTAGATAAGGGCGGCGTCTATAATATTTGGCTATTAGATAAGGTAGTTAGTGTAGGGGAGTTAATATTATTGTTAATAGAGAGGGGGGTTAAGGTGGTTAATCTAGTAAGCTTAGCTACGTGTAAGGGCGTATAGGAAAGAGTTGTTTAATATATAGAGTATATAGAGGATAAAGAAGGTATAGTAGAAAGAGCTCTAGCACCTGGCTAGCGTATATAGAGGAAGGATTATTGTATGGAAAGAATATTGGAAAGATAGTAGCGGGGTTGACTTTTGGTAAGATGCTTAATAGGCAAGAAGACGACGCGTTTATGGGGATCTTTAGGGAAACACACTTTACCAATTATGTATATCTCCGTGTTTCTTATTGCTTGGTAAACTGCTAGCCTCCCAAGCATTAGCCGAATTGAGTTAAACGTTAACAAAAGCTCGAAACACTAAGATCCTATTACCACCTAGTTAGCGCGCTAGCGCGCTAAGCCTTACACATTGATGCTGGCTCGCTGCTTATTAATATAGGAAGGTCGCTTGCTCGCTGCTTATATATACAGCGTCTTGGCAGCGAGCGGTTTAGTAACGCTGCCTGTTGACCACACTAGTACTAGCCAAGCTACGTAGGTAGAGTAAGTATATAGTCTACTATTAGGTGAAACCTAAGTATATAGTTATATAGCTGCGAGGCACAGGCAACTCGTATACAACTCGCCTATAAGGCACGTACGCTGCACATGCCTAGTAAAACCCCTTCCTTACCTCGCACCTTAGACTTCTCCTTCTCCCTTAAGGATTTGTCTGTCTATATAATATACCCTATTATTCTATTATTAAGCTCCCTATCTATATTCTTACCTTATATTTAAATCCTTATTAATTTTATTGGGAGGATAGCCGGTTTAATTTTCCTATAATACCTCTAAAGACAAGATTAACGCCTATACTTAACGGTAATACGCCCGCGATATAACGGTAAAACGCCTTAGGATCTAATGCAGACGAAGCCTCTATACTAGCAATATCTGAGCTACCTTCTAAATCTTAAGACGATTAGATATCTATAAACGCTAAGGACTAGTTTAATTTATACACCTAGGCTTAATAGGAGCTTAGCAAGGTTACTAGCGTCCTACTAAATACTACTGACCTAAAGGAGCTAGATAAGCTAGCTAAGAAAATAGCCAATTTATAGATCATTATTAACTTAACAAAGCCCTTCCGTTATCTGCCAGTAATAGTAGGTTCTTTATTATGTTTATAATTAGTATCTCTATATCTAGAGGGTCTATATAGGTACTCGCTGCTAGTAACAATAGTGTAATAAAGCCTTGTAGGAAATACTACGGTAGACTTGCTAATGGGCTAGGTGTATAGGTAAATAAGAAGTCAACAATGTAATAACAACTAGTGGAGTGGTTGCCCAACAGATTAACTCCAATTATATTCTAAGATTTACTATAAAGGAGAGAACTATCTAGGTAGGGACAGTGGTTCTTTAAATACACAATACTACGCCTAAGAAACATACTGAGTACGTTGGTATTTCAGTACGTCGGTATATCCCACGTTCCCACGTTCTCACGTTCCCACATTCCGAACTAGTTACGTGACACGACATATGACTTAGCTACCCCTTGTCCTATAGTTCGATCGGCTCCAGTACCTCCTACGCTATATCCACTAGATTGTTTATGTCCATCCTAAGTAGTTATACTACTGCTGATATAAGGTCTGTAACACCATCCTCCTCCCCTTTATCTTCGTCCTTAAAGATATCTTACATCTCTAAGTCGTCTATTAGAGGTGTAGCATTCCCGTTCTTAATTTAATAACCTTTATTATTCCTAATGCCTCCTATTAGATCTTCTGCGTCTAATTATTATAACCGGCTAGTAACTCTTATCCTTTTATTTAGTAAAGTTATGCCTTCCTATTTTTATTATGCGGAGAAGAAACTAGTATACGTTGCGATTACGGCTCCGTCCAGTCACCAACCTTCTTCTTACGCTAAGTGTACGCGAGCAAACATGCGGTCTTTCTGTAATGTTCAATCTATATCTAACGCTAAGTATACGCGTCTCATTATTCTTTGTAACTGTCTGGTTCCTTATCTTACTTACCTTAGGGTCTCGTGTTTAATCTAAGGCGGCCCGTCTTAAGGGTAAACTGGCCTCGGCCCTCGCTAAGGTATAAAAACTCTAAGATGACGGGGAGCGTATCCACGCTAAGGAACGTCAAGTATTTAACGCTTAACTAGCTGCTTACGCTCGGTTGCTCCGTCTTAAAAAGGGTTGTAAGAAGGTGCGCTCTAAGGAGTAGAAACTTGCTAAGCAAGGTCTCCTTAAGCTTAAGGCTAAGGAGGCTAAAACGGGTTCCAATCTTAAAGAGGCGGAAACTGTTTATACGCCGGCGGTGGATCCCTTAGGTACAGTACTACGTCAAAAGTCTGGTCCACCCACTTATGTAAGCGAAAATCAAGATACACCCACTCCAATAAAAGAAGCCTTTTAAATATATCCAAATTATTTATATAGGCTTTTTTGAGGTGTAATAGCAAAAGCAAGTTAATATTTTGTCTGCCAACCTTTTGCTTTCCTTACTGCATGTAGTCTTCGAGGTAAACTCTTAATTAACCTGCGCATGAGGCTTTTCGGTAGTTTCCACCAGGCCTCTTTTAGAGCAGCCTATAACCTCTCCAAATCCTCTTTAGAATCACCTATTGTTGCCAGTTCTAGATGCAGCTTATGTATAAGTCTTTTCAATGCCCACCAAAGGTGTTTAATTGGGTTAAGATCTGGTGAGTAAGGCGGCCACTTAATAGTCCAAATCCCGTGACTTTTAATACAATTTCGGGTATATCGAGCGTTATGAATTAATGCATTATCCTACTAAAAAAATTTGTCCAGGAAGATAGGAAGGTAAAAGGCCTTTTTCCAAGGTTTCTGTATATGATTTTAATGAATAGCCTTGTCGCCGGGCATCAGGATCTCTCTCTATAATAATTAATTCACTTCTTCCTACCCTCCCATTTGGTGTTACCCAAAAACACCCCTAGACCATTTGAGATAGTCCTTTGCCTTTTTACTTCTCTTAAATTATTTCTTTTTTCTATTTCTCTTTAGGAAAACGAAAACACCACTTTACATCCTGGCCCTGGCCTCTTTTAATTATGCACTCATCTAAGAACTTAATGGTCCTCCTCTTAAAATTAAAGTGGCGATACTTGCGGGCAAATTAAAGCCTCAACAATGCATGGCCCCGGGTTAATTTAGGCCGCTTTTTATATCTGTATTTTATCAGGCCTTCATCCTTTAGCCGGCGATAGCAGGTAGACTTCGAAATATGGAGAAGGCCTGCCTCCTCTATAAGCTTGCCATACTGAATTTTAGGCTTGCGACGGGCCAAACGATAAAGCACACGTTTCTCACGGTGAGAAACTACCTCAGGACGTCCAGATCGGGGTAGGGACTCTAAAGTTTGGTAGGTCTTCCACCTCTTTAAAGTACGCTGGATCGACTTTGTGGTAATTTGAAACTCCGCCGCAATATCTTTGTACAGAACACTAGCCTCAACCTTTGAAATAATTGCTGCGCGCTGCGTAGAGGATAATTTTGCATTTGGCTGACGATTTCCGCTAATTTCCTGGCCAAAAGAGCGTTGCGACATTATATGGTGGGTGTTTGAAAATATTGACGCGTTGTTGAGATGGACGCGTCTCGCTTAGGTGGACCAGACTTTTGACGCCTAGCTGTAATCCGGCTCGTCTATCGCCTTTAGCTAATCCCTTTATCTTTAGCTCCTTCTCTATAATGCCTAACCCATTCTCTTTTAATACTCCTATACCTTTCCTATAGCGTTTTTTAAATTGTTTAGTGGCTCCCAGGTAGTCTCGTTATAGCCTATCTACTTTACTTTATACTATATTTCCTTGTCAATGTCCTTATAACCAACGATTCTTAAAACTTCCCATTTATCTTTTCTTATCCTTTGTACGTGTCTGCTTTATAAACTGGTGGCTTAATATTCCTATATACCAGCTCTAGTATTGCAATATACTATATAGGGTAGATTTTTATCTTCTCTAGTAAGTTAAGCCTATACGTAACTTCTAAGATCTTTATCTTAACCGTAAATAGTTCTAATTTAATATGGTCCAACTTCTTACTTAGTTATTAACTCTTAAAATTTTTGTGTAATAGCTATACTTGTCACGAAATTCATGTAGAGCAGTTCATTAATGAAATGGGTTGATTTATTAATGATCTTGTATCGTGTCTTTTTGACCTTGATCTAACGTGTCTTTAGTAACGTGTCTTCGTGCACGTGACCCACGCCTTTAGAGAATATAGATTATCTAATACACCCCCTTAGCTTTAAGCTCTTTGAGGTTAAAGCTAGCCACCTTCTCGTGTCTGTTAATAAGTCAATTAAACCGTAATCTTATCTAAATCCTTCCGTCTTGCTCTAATACTGTCCCTTAGGTCCTCTAGTTGCTTCTCTTTATCCAGCTGCTCCTTGATATCTACTATCCTAATTATATTAACAAAGCTTTAAAACCTCTGCTTGGGCAGGGCCTTTATAAGTCTATTAGCGATCATCTCCTTTGTTGCTGTCTATTAAAATTGTACTTGTCTTATTGTGTATTCCTAATATAGCTAGTGTTAATAGATGTTAACGTATTAGAGCTTCGTGATCAGCTTTGCCGTGTCTTCTATAATTAGTTGGAGCGTCTGTATATTGTCGCATTTAATAATTAAGGGCTCGTTTAGGCGTAACGTTATTACTTTAAACAGCCTGCTAATAAAGATAGCTTCCTTTGCTGTCTATAATAGGGCTAATAACTTGGCTTCTATACTTAACGTCGTCACCGTACCCTGCTTGTTTGCTCTCCAGGCGATCGGCCCCCTAAATAGCTTTATAATATATCCTTACAAGCTCTTTCTGTTGACGGAGTTGTCCGCGAATAATGCATTACTGGCATAGATAAATAATTGCGCTTTACCTCTACCATTTCTTCTATTGTCTCGTCCTTTGTCGCGTATTCCTTTATCTCTCCCTCTACTATTCGTTCCTTCCTTGTCTCCTCTATAGTAGATTGCTCTGCTCCTTGTGCTATATAGGTACTGGATTACTCTATCTACCGCTTAATAGTGCTCTTGGCTTGGGTTCTGATTAAACCTTACTAGCCGTGATACTGTAAAAGCAATATCCGGACGCGTTATAGTGGCTGTATAAAGTATTAAACCCATTTTTCTCTAATATAGCATCGTAGAAGCTGCTTCTCTTAGTAGGGATATAGGACGGACTAGTAGGTCTATATTAGGGGACGAAAGCATCAGACGGATCAATTGGTGATTAGTAGGGAGGAGTTCCAATTCTGCTATAGGAGTGTCTAGAAGACGCCCTCTAAGATCTATCTTATACTAGTTAGCTATCTTCTTAATATAGGCTTCCTGGGATAGCTATAGGAGCCTCTGGCTATAATTGCGTAGTACGTGGATTCCTAGGAACCATTTTAGCTCGCTAAGGATACTTATCTAGTATTCCTTGCATAGCTCCTTAATTGCTTTTTAAGCTTTCTTCTTATCTGTCTTTTAGTAGCAGAAGACAATATTGTTGACATAGAAGAAGATGACTATTCCACCTTTTAGCATAATATACGGCTCCTAAGGTACCTCTTTAAAGCCCAATTTGTTTAATAAGCTCGTGAGATTCTTCTGCTATAATAGTGGTGATCGTTGTAGTCCGTATAAGGCTTTTCTTAAGCGCAGTACTTTATCTTTCTTTCCTTTGTTAAACCCTGGCGGTAGCTTTATATAGACAACCTCGTCGAGATCACAATGGATAAACGCATTGACTGCATCTATCTATGTCGTCTCCAGGTCGAATTTTATGGTGATTGCTATAAGGGTTCGGAAGGTTGTATTAGCTAATATAGTAGCTCTTATAGGTAGGTCTCCTGGGGCCTATTAATTTCCGTATACTACTAAGCGTGCCTTGTATTTTTGGAGAAATCTATACTTGTCCGTCTTGTAGACGAACACCCATATTAAGCTAAGAACCTGCTATCCCTTTATATGCTTCTTGTCTGTTTCTTAAAACGACCTTATTTAATGATAGGATTGGAGGTAGGCTTATTAAGCTTCTTAGAACTGATCTTAAAGAGGATACGTATTAAGGTTGCGGATTGACTGAGGTGGCAGAGGTAAGTTCTTCCTATATAATCTGATATTATGTGTTCTGCCTGATTTTAGCTTGCTGTTGTTAAGTTAACTATTAAGGTTAAACTTCCTTCCTGCTAAGAAGGCGCCTTAATAGGCTAACGTGATCCTTTTAGTAATAAAGTCTTTAAACCTATTATCACAGGCTTCCTTAAATAAGTCTTTAACTAAGTTGTTGGATACCCCCTAAGTGTTAAACGCATCTCCTGCTTAATAAGCGACGTCTTGATTAGTACCTTGTATACCTAACTTTATAGGATACTTGATATAAAAGGCATATAGAGATTCTTCGTCTTCTTCTATTAGAGGTGGTGTATAGTACGCATTTTTGAGAGCTTTTGCAAGCTTGAGATCTGCTGACTTATTAAAGGTTCAAACTGGCTTATTGACTTTGTCGTCGTCTTTCTCTTAAATTAACGGTTTAAATATTTTTTTATTGTCTTTTAGAAGAACCTCGTTCTTGGTTAGGGTATTAGGGAGTTAAATCTTCTTAATTAGCGTATCTAATTTAGTGTGTAGATTCTTTAAGATGTCCGTTCGCTTTCTATTAAAAAACGTCTTCTTGTTAAAGATGACATCCCTAGTAGAGATAATAATACCTTTGTGTGGGATCCAGATCCTATAGATATTGGTAGAGTTATAGCCAATAAGGTAGCTGATGTGGGCTTACGGATCTAGCTTGCTTAGCCTTTTCTTCTTTAGCTAGGCATCCGACGTCATTGCGTACGCCCTATAGCTGTAGGCCCTTAGGTGCGCTAGTTGCGGCTTTCTTAACCTATTAGCTAGGTAGGTATAGAACCTCTTATATAGTAATTTCCATCCATTGCTTTCTTGTGGCGTTCAATCTCGAAGGTAGACTGTATAGTTGATGATCTCGTTCCATAGATTATGCGGTAGCTTAGCAGTAATTCTTATTACTTATGTTCTCTTAATAATTACACCCCCTGAGCGTTCGGCGGTACCATTCTAAGCTTGGATATATAGCGCTAAAGGCTTAAATGTAATCCCTTAAGTCCGTAGCTATTTAAGAGTTCTCTTTTTCCCTAGCTTGTTGTCTGATCTAATAGTGTTAACTTTAAGGTTATACCTTAGACAAATCTATTGGATAAAATCTTTAAGTACTTGTAGTATCTCCTTCTTCTTGCCATGCGTTGTTATAAAATATGGGAAGGTTTTTCCTAAGAAGGTGTTGTGGATAAATATAACTTGTATAAATCCAGCATGCGCTTCCTTAAGGTTAGTCCAGTTAATATAGAGGTTAAGATAAGGTTTATTAATATTCCGTTTTAAGAACCTTCTTAAGACCTAACGCTTAATTTTGGTGAGACTATAATATTAATATTCCGTTGTCTTTAGGCCTTGAAGCTTGACTCCTAAGGCGTTAAGACCTAGATGGTGAAGGCTTATAGGTCCTGGATAACCTAGACGCAGATGCTATAGATATATATTACCTTTTAAATCTGGATAAGCGTCTCTTAACGATGCTCTACGCTTCCGTTAGCGGCGTAGTAGTTGGCTTATATTAAACGCTGATAGACTTTCTGGTTGGACGTATTTAATAGTCTATTGTCCGTGACGTTCTTCTATTTAATATAGGATTGTGTCGTCCTTCTAAACTAGCAGATTATTGTCTCCTTTATTATCCTAGTAGAACCCTTGTTTTTAAAGTAGATGGAACAATACTAGATTCGTATTAAAGTCTGTATAAAAGGCAACGTCCTTAAGACGTAGGATTCCCTTACTCTTGTCTGGTTTTGTGACCTAGATAGTGATATCGCTGTAACCTAGTATAGGCACTTCTGAGCTGCCGGCGATAATATATTTATGTCTTAGAGCTTTCCTAAAATTGTAAAAACAAGAGAGGTTATTAAAGATATGGAGAGTAGTTCCTGAGTTAAGAATAGTTAATAGCTTTAATAGATGGAGTTAACTGGTGTGATATAATTCTAGGAATATTGCATTGGCTTCTCCCTTAATCTTAACTATCTCCTATTATTGTTAAGCTTTATTAACCTTTGATTCCTTAAGCTTAAGTTATTTTACTTGGGCAGCTAGATCCTTGTCTTGCTCTACCTTTATAAGCACCCTTTTTATATGTGTACCTACGGCTTTGAATCCCTTAGGCCTTTTGCTCTTAAATAGATACCAATAGTTAGGAAGGGTATATCCCCTTATATTGCATACCAGGCATTTAAGGTTCTTTAACCTTTTAGAAGACGTCTCTTTAGTTAAATTTATACCTGCCCTTTTTTAGCTGCGAGATAAGCTGTTCCCTTTTTCTTTTTAGACTTTAGCAGTAATAGAGATACCCTCTTTAGGCTCTCCTGTGAAGTCTATATTGAATGCACTTCCTCTTACCGTCGTAGGTACGGCTTTAAAAAGGTTTTGGAATACTTCTTATAGCTCTATTACTACTTTATGGTATTCTGATGAGAGAGCCTTTTTAGTATTATTTGCCTGCTTTATGTATAGAATAAAATAGGTTTCGCTTATAGGTCATATTATATTTATAAGGTCTATTAGCCAGATCCTATTAGTTATTTATAGAAGATTATGCTTCTCTGCTATCTTTATTATATACTCTTATTAGTTAAGCCACTGGGTAACCTTTGTCTGCTTAAGCCCTTTAAGTGACTCTATGTACTGTAGTTGTACCTTCCTTATTATAAAGTTCTTTAAAGGCTTAGTGTCTTCTTTTAACCAAATCAGCCATTTCTTGACTGTAAGGGAAGGGTTAAGCAGTAGCTTCTTCTAAATTAATACTATGGATGTGATCTGGGTGCGTATCTATTGCAGATGCTCTTCCTATTTTAGGAAGTACTTTATATCCTGGTTGTAGTATCATCTACTGTTCTTGTACGCTTTCTGTTGATTCGTCGAGAGCTGTGCATATAAGGTTGCATTTTTATTAAAATTAGTGACTTCTAGATAGGCTGGTTCTTGTAGTAGAGCTTATTAAGGTGCTATATTATCTGGGTTAACGTAGGCCCAAATTTATTTGTCTACTAGGGCTTATAGTTGCCAGATCAATTACTCCTAGTCTTCTGGTTTATTAAGGATGATCGTGGTTAACGAACTCGACGTTGGTGGAGTCATTTTAACTGATAGGCAGGTGGGGAATTGAGATGGTATTTTATTGTTAGGATCGTCCTTGTCGTCAGGATCGTCCTTTAACGATTAAGGTAGGATTTCTCGTGGAATCTCGTGGAATCTCGTGGAATCTTGTGGAAGAATCGTCCTGTGACGATTAAGGTAGGATTTCTGTTAGAGTCTGCGTCTTGACGATGAGGTGTTAGAGTCTGATAATGAGGTAGAATTTCTTTAAATGATTGAGAAATAGCTGAATAGCTTCTTAAGTTGGCGGACCGGGCTTATAACTATTACGAAATTCATGTAGAGTAGTTTATTGATGAAATGGGTTGATTTATTGATGATCTTGTATTGTGTCTTTTTGACCTTGATCTGACGTGTCTTCAGTGACGTGTCTTCGTGCACGTGACCCACGCCTTTAGAGAATACAGATTATCTGACAATACTTTATCCCCCCCCTTAAGATTTGGTCCCTTAAATCTCTTAGTATTATAGTACCTTTTTATCCTTTCTTATACTAGTTTAGCTGTTTCCTTAAGATGTGCATAAAGATTTATTAACGTCTCCATTCTTTATTTAGCTGTGCTACTTGTTTTCTTTACTTGTTATAGTAATAATGATATTCTTAGCTCATATCTGTAATTTGCCTTAAAAGGTAATATGCCTATCCCTTCCTATGGTGTTGTATTGTATGTAAACTATATAACTAGTAATATCTATAAAAATGGAACTGCATTAGGAAATGGATGCTTCCTTTGCGGCAACGCGCCCTCGCTTATTAGCCCGCCACTTTATCCTAGCCCATGCTTCAACCTTATCACATAAAAGCGTCCACCTCTCGCCGTTTTACTTTCCCTCCTCCATCTTCTCTTCCTCCCTAACGCCGCGCATCCCCCTCATTAGATATCATCGCCTTAGTTAAACCTCCTCACTCCACCCCTAAGCCATTTTATTCCCCTATCAGCGTCTACGCACATATAAGCCCTACCACTTCCCTTAATTTCTGTGTCTTAGACTAATAGTAATATAGCGCCTCTTATGCTCTCTAATAACAACTTCCTCCCTTACACTCTCTTTATAGTAATAAATAAAATGGCTCTTTCTATTTATCCTTTCCGTAGCCTAACCTTAAAGGACTTATCCCACTTACACATATAGGCATTCACGATATTTGAAGCTTTTTTCCCTCCTATTTAAGTCATGCCTTTGCCTCTAGGGAGCTACTATCCGCAGCTACCAATTAACGGGATCTGTAGGAATTACCACGCCAGTAATACTGCCTGCTTTATTTTTTTAGGAAAGTCTCCTTCCTAGAGTAACAGCGCCTAGCCCCTTACCGCTGTAAGCTCCCTTATATTATTAGACAGGCCTTATATATTATTGCATTTTAGCTAGTAACCCTGCTTAATTATATGGACATCCCCTCCCCAAAATAGGCTGTATACTATTAGCCCTAAGTTACCTTAAGTTATGGAATTTATAACTTAATCCCTATTAGTATGGCTATAAATGGCTATAGGGGGCTGTATTAGGAATTATTTAAACGGATATTATATAGAGAATTGCCTGGGTGGCCATGCATACCTACCTAGTAGTATAGTTGTATTGCCACGGTTTTAGACGCTGTTTAATCTGCTAGTTTAGGGCTAAGGGGCTATTAGCTCTACCTAACTACTTAGCGGTAGAGTAGTAAAGGATTAATAATCTGGGCTCCTAAGCTATAGGGCTATAGTAAAAACCACCTAGATTAAAATTAAAAGGCTGCAGCTTTTAGGCTCATAATAGTTTAGTAGTATAACTGTAAAGGAATCTCTAACACTAGCCAGCTATATTAGGAGGGTGAGTATTATGCAGCACTTTATATAGTCTTTTACCTAGCATATTTATAGATATGCATATAATCACTATGCGAGCAGCAGGCGTATCTATTACTAGGCAGTTAGTATTAGAGAGCCCCATCTACTACTAATAAAGACACTACCTCCTTCTGTTATAGATAGCTTATAACGCGCATATATAAGCAGGGCTTTATCTACTAATATAAGTGGCGTAGAAGGTTAGCTAGGTCGGTATTATTAGGAATTAAATAGATATATTAGCGCTGTCCTTTACTAAGGAACAATGGTGGAGAATTTATGCCATTAACCTCCTAATAAGGAGCTAAATATAACAGCTGTATTAGAGCTAAATACGCTAGCTTAGACAGGCGGATATAGTTTAACCGTAATTTACTAGGGGTGTTAATTAGGCGCCAGAATTCAAGCCCTTATAAGCCTTGCCCTATAAACAGTAATTAACCCTAGTTTATGCCAGAGGCACACGCATTAAATACTTTAATTTAATAAGAAACCTAGATAAGGGGTAATAGGCGAGAGCTAGTGGTAAAGGGGGACTAATATATACTTAAAAAAACCTTTAATTCCCCCTTAAAGCTTTTAAAAGCCATAAAGTAATGGCAACTCCAATAACAATAACAACGTTAGTACTATCTCAATCTTTATTTTATATCCCTTCTAAAATTTTGCTTAAGAATAACAATTTCTATACTAGTCCCCCTAGAAAATTAACAACTTTATCTCAGCACTATGTAATTACAACTCCTAAGGAAAGCGCGAGCAGCAAGCCTAAAAGGAGAAGTAGAGGGGTACCTCTTTTCCCCCCAAAAAGTTAAGAAGCATTAGAAGCTTAGGCAATTAACAGTATATTATTCTACCTAGGGCCTTAGTTTAGAGACTCCGTCTAATAAAGTGCCTATAAACCCTATATATAATTACTAGGAAGCTTATAAGAAGTATTATAAGGATAATAAGGATAATAAGGATAATAAGGATAACAAGAAAGATTTCTATAGGGATAGAAATGACAGTTAAGCCGCTAGAGGAGGTAGTTAAGGTAATTATCCTAATAATTACCCCACTACTTTCCCTCTTTCCCTAGCAGTTCTAAATATATATTATTATTCATTGCTTAACGTCCGATTCGGATCCCTGTTGGGCCCACGCGGACTACTCCTTATATACATATGGGGAGAAAACTCTATTTGAGAAAACCCCGTGATCCGTCTCCCCGCCTTTT
>Ga0307507_10004472_pt1 | contig 24739 bp, 20 predicted proteins | sample 7_EM_MG_FD_207223 | JGI IMG/M metagenome (GOLD analysis project Ga0307507, IMG submission 207223) | Populus trichocarpa ectomycorrhiza microbial communities from riparian zone in the Pacific Northwest, United States - 7_EM | ecosystem: Host-associated > Plants > Roots > Unclassified | place...
TTAGCTAAATACAAGATTCAAGATAAATACTAGCAGAATAAAGGAAGTGTATTTTTATTTACACTGGCATTATATAATTGGGGTCATCTAATGGAGGGTGAAAGCACTTCCTTGGAGTTTTTGCTACCACTCTTGCACGCCTAGCTTTATGAGCAGCCTTTATCTCATCAAGAAAAGGTTTGTGTGCTGCCTTATCAGCCTTTTTTTTGGCATTCTGTGCCTTGTGTAATTGTTTTTCTGCCTTTTCCACCTCTAGATCCTCCCACCTTTTAACCATGTGGCGTGCCTCAGACGCTTATAGAACTCCACCTTTCTGAACTTGACATCTGTTTTGGACACTATGTTGTGCACTACGAGCCTGTTCTGCCGCTTGTGTACTCTCCATATGCTCTTTTGCCAAAGCACCCAACTGTGCAAGGGCAAGTCCACCTTAAAGAACTTTCTTAAGACGGAGTTGGAACTCTGCTGGCATGTTTTTAGCATCACAAAGCAATTCCGCACCCTGAACCCGAAGGCTAGGAATATTAAGAGAAATGCCGGAACTAGATGGAGCAGGATCTTCGGCTGGAGAATGTGTGATAAGAGGAACAGCTTCCCTTAACTTGGAAATAATAATGGAAGGGTCGAAGGGAATGAGACCAGTTGCCCGAAATGCCGATTGGAGGGCATCAGGAAAATGTTGGAGCGTGGTCCAAGGTGGTCCTGAACGCTCCTGGTCCACCAAGGGGGGTTGTGGTCCCCGTGGTCCACCTGGTCCACTCCGATCCATTCTGATCCACACTTTTTGAAATTTTACCGAAAATGTGGATCAGGGTGGACCAGGAAGACCAGGGGGACCATAACCCCCCTTGGTGGACCAGGACTGGTTTTTACATTTTGCTGATGCGATAGTTGATGGTTGGAAGGTTTGCTGACGAATTGAATCAATTTTATCCAGGAATTCCACCTTGTCAAAATCACCGCATCCCATCCGTATTGCAGCTTCAACAGCTTCAGCATGATAATGCTTAAGTGGTTGGAAAACAACAACATCCAACGGCTGGAGCAAATGACTTGAATGAGGAGGCAGGCAGAATACAACGATTTTGTGCTGATCACAGTAGGCGATAAACTGCTTGGTCGTATGCGATCTGAAACCATCCAGAAGTAGAAGTCAATAGGATCCGGTTTGGCGCTTGGCAGAGAACCGTTCGAAATAGACCAGCCATTTCATCGTCAACCCATTGTTATTGTAACCAGACTCTGATGTGCCAAGAAGGTAATTATCTGGTACACTGGTAGTGGTATACCAGGCCTCTTGATGAATAAAGCCAGGGACAATAATCATCGGAGGCAGAATAGCACCATCGCCACTAATTGTCTCGCAGACTGAGACTAGCTTCTTGTTTGTTGTACTACCAAGGAAGCAGGGCCAACTTGGTTCTCTAGTGATAATCCATTGGTCACAGCCAACACCTATATGAAATTCAGTCTCATTGAAATTGTACTGGTCGCCTGGTTGGATATTTTGCTGCTCGCATCCTGTGTTATATTTATCGAACCAAATGCGGATATTGTCTGGCTGGTGGGCATTTTTCCTGTCCGAGTCGATAGTCTGTTGCTTGCGGAGATGGTACTCTGGATGGCGATCGAGAAAGCGTGGCGCCCAGTGGTCACCCACAAGAGGAGCAGGCCCTGAGCTGGTATGCCCATAAGCCAGGATTGCATTGGCACAGCTGGTAACCATTTGCAGGCGAGCGCTGGTACCAATAGCGTCGAGGCGGTCAAGATATTAACAGACAGCTAGTTCTTGATCGGCTGAGAGTCTGCGGTTGGCTCCTTGGTGCTCTTGCCTGGACTGACGGCCTTGTAAGCGTCCACGAAGTCTCGTGACTGGAATTTCGTAAGTGCGAGCAACTTCGGCGACATTGAGGAACTGATTGGAGTTATTCTGAATGAACGTGACAGCAGCTTGGATGCGTATCTCAATATCTTGATAAGGCTCCACCCTTTGGCTGGGGAGAATGAAGGCTGGAGCTGATGGCATAATGTATTGTTGTTAGGTGGTTGTTAGGTAGGTGTAGAGTGGTTAGTATATTTTTAAAAAATATTGTGTTAAGCCTCAAAGTAATGCCAAGGCCCAAATTTATGCTGAGTCAGAAAGTTGTGTTGAGCCACAAAGTTGTGTTGAGCCGCAGAGTTACTATGGTAAGCCACAAAGTTGTGTTGAGCCGCAAAGTTGTGTTGAGCTGGCAGGCACTCTTTAGAGTGCCCCAGGTTGTGAGCCGGCGAACATCCGGGGGTTGCGGCCGACGCCGCAACCTTGGCACGACTACTGCTCTCCGAAATCGCATGTCATGGAAGTCTAAGGCGAGGCAGAAGGGTTTGACTACCCAGCGAAGCTTTAGAGATTATATGGTGCTTGTGGGATTGGGGCTAATTTCACAGTTAAAAGACATCTTACTGTGTTAATTTTTATTAATGGACAAGACTAAGAAGTGCGGATAGCCTTCCAACCTCATTTTTAAGCTCATGCCTAGAGGATGTTCCGGATAGGCAGGATCTTCATTAAGCCATGTCCATGACGAAGACCGATCACCGCCAGACCAAATTTTATGCCGCTTTGCAGGAGTGTTAGGAATAGCTGCACTATGTATTTTTTGCACCGTATCTAAACCGCCGCCAATCTACACTTTAGAAGGGATGAAAGGGGAAATAATATGCTGCAGGAAGAATATATGAGCAACCAAAAAAGATAATAAGAGCAAATAATCAGATAGAAATTTTAAGCCACACCAGATTGTCCCAATACAGTAGAAATAGCCCTCCGCTAAAGCCAAACTCTAGATTATAAACAGAGGCTCGCAAATCCTGACTTGATTCTATGAGAGGGATCCGGGTGGAAGGTTGGACGGGTATGTGATATTGCATTCCCGTTGTGTATGATTCCCTTCTACCAAGAAAAAAAAGAGTTGAGCTCAGCTCCTGTAGCAGGCTTGCTCTGGAAGGAAGGGAAAGACGGCAATTACCACAAGGCAGTGTTTTAAGCTGCAGGAGAAGGTTAGAGGAGGGAGGCAATGGCGGCCATAAAAGTGCTTATGGAGCTGGTACGGCCCCTGCGGAAATGGCATAGGTCGTCAGCATGGTATTCGAGGGTGGTAAAGAGGGCGATGCCTCTTCGGGCTTGGACCATGGTGCCGGTGGTATGATAGATGTTGGAGGCTGTAGTAGAGCTACCACTCGTGTGTGGCCATTTTCAGTAACCCACCAGAGTAGTGTTTAGCCGTCGTCATCTGGATGATCGGGGTTGACGTCCTCTCGTTTAAGTAGCATTTTCACAGCCCCCTCTTACCCGCCGCGAGTAGCCCAAAATAGTGGCGTTTGGTCGTTCTCGTCTAGTTTATTGGAGTTGACGTCCTTTCGTCCGAGCAGTATTTTCACAACCCCCTCGTACCCATTGCGAACAGCTCAAAAGAGCGGTGTTAGCCATCTTCGCCCGTCTTGTCGAGATCGATGCCGTCCCGGCGGAGTAGAGAAGAATATCCTAGAATGAGCGCGTGTTGGAGGGAGGGAGGGCGCGTTGGAGATCGAGAAAGGGTGAGCGTTGGAGGCCGGGAGAGGGACTGGTCGGGAGGATTTTAACCAGCTGCGAATTTAGCCGACTTAAGAAGGTTTCTGTAATTATCGAGCGGGCGGTACCGGGGAGGGAGGGAGGAGCCTAGAGGCGCTTGTGAAGGGTAAAGTGGACCACGGGACAGTGGAAGCCGGCGAAAACAAGTCCCCGGCAATAGACGATCAACGTCCCAACCAAAGGTTTTGAGGCTCTGTGACCCTGTCTAGAGCGCAGGGGTGCGGCTCATTTCATTAGGGTTCAAAATGCGGCTCCTTGAGATCAAGATCAAGGTGGCCATGCCAAGCCTCGCTTCGTCCCAACCTCTCGTTGCGCCACAGGTAACTTATCCATCGGTCCTTGCGCTAAGCTACCGGTATTGTCACTTTGCGCAGGCGCCAGAAATACTCCGCTGGTATATTTTTTCCTCACTCTCTGAACAACTATCCCATCTATCTTTCATAGGAGAGAGGAGGGGAAAAACAATAAATTGTAGAGAAAATATATGAACAACCAAAAGAAAAAAACAATAAAAGTGAGTCTGATGAAAATTACAAGTTATACTAGCTAATCTCAATCCAATACGATCGCCCGTCCACTAAAGCCAAACTCTAAGTTATCAATTCGAGGTTTGGAAACCCTAACTCGACTACATACGGAAATCTGTAAACGAGTTCAGACAGGTATGTAGTAGATATGGGCATTCTCATCATGTATGATTTCCTTCAACTCAAGAAAAATATTCGGGGGGAGCCCGTATGTTAGGTGTAGCGGTACTCCGGAGGGAAGGGATTGATAGTAATACACAAAGGAGCTGTTTTGAGATAGCATGGGCTCAGGCTACTCGGGCCACCACCGTCCTCCTCTTGCATGGTGCCTCCGAAATTAGGGAAAACAATAAATTGTGGATAGAATAAACAAGCAGCCAAAAAAAAGCATAAAAAAAGTGAATAATATTATAGTGGAAATTCTAGATCACGCCGGCTTATTTTAATATAGCCCCTCCACAGTGCCAAACTCAACTAAGAGAGGCTTACAAATCCTAACTTAACTCTTCAAGAAAAATCGCGATAGAGGGTTGAACTAATATGTGACAGATATGCATACCCCTAATGATTATGAGCATATGATTTCCTTCCGCCAAAAGAAAGGGGGGGGGGAAGTTTAAACAGTGTTTCTGTGGCATGCTGACACTGGATAGAAAGGTACCGTAGGGTGATAGTTAACCCAAGGTGATATCTTAAGCTGAGGGGGAAGGCCAGGCGAAGATGAGAAGAGGGAGGCAGTGGCGGCGGCAAAAACGTTTATGAAGCTGTTGCGGTACTTGTAGAAATGGTACATAGGTTATCAGTGGGCTTTCAGGGGCCTAGGAGGGCGGTGCCCTCTCGGGCTTGGGCCGCGCGCTGTGTGCGGCAGACGTCTGAGGCTGTAGCAGAGCTATCACTCCCGCGTGGTCATTTTTAGAGGCCCCACAGAGTGGTGTTTGGCCGTTGTCATCTGGCTTGTCGAGGCTGATGTCGTCTCGTTCTAGCAGCATTTTCACCACTCCCTCATGCCCATTCCAAGCAGCCCGCCAGAGTGGGGTTTGGCCGAACCGATCTGGCTTGTCGGGGTTGACATCCTCCCGTCCGAGTAGCACTTTTACCACCCCCTCGTGCCCATTCTGTGCAGCCGGCCAGAGTGGTGTTCGGCCGAACCGATTTGGCCTGTTGGGGTTGACATCGTCCCGTCCGAGTAGTATTTTCACCACTTGTTCGTGCCCATTGAAGGCAGCCCACCATAGTGGCGTTCGACCGGCCGCATCGGGTTTGTCTGGGTTGAGATCGCCCCGCCCAAGTAGTAATTTTACCACTCCCTCATGTTCATAACAGGCAGCCTGCGTGAGTGGCGTTTCATCGCACAGATCGGGTTTGTTGGGGTCAACGTCGTCCCGTCCGAGTAGTAATCTCACCACTCCCTCGTGCCCATTGCAAGCGGCCAAAAATAATGGTGTTTGGCTCTCCTCATCCGGCTTGTTGGGGTCGATGTCTTCCCGGTCGAGTAGTATTTTCACTACTTCCTCATGCCCATTCTTAGCGGCCCACGCGAGGGGTGAATTACCCATGCTATCCTTTGGCTGATCACAAGTTTCAACTTCTCCTAAACCAGTTACAATCTCAGCAACTCCAAAATACTGTGTAGTGTAGACCATTAAATAAGAAAAGCTTAACGAAATAAATAGGCAAACATACGGTTTCTCTGCCCTTAAGAGGATTTTAGCAGACATGTGATTATTTCAGCCGTCAAATAGCATCAATGCGAGCAATATCGCCCAATCTAAAAAGTCCCCTTTTGCGTGGATATCTTAGAAAGGGCCTGTTGGAGATAGAGGGAGTGTGTGGGTTAAATATCAAGAAACGATGTGCGTTAGAGGTCGGGGGTGAGACATGTCGAGAGAGCCTTGGACAGGCTGCTGCAGCGAGCCGCACTGAATGATGCGAGCGCGGCCGATTGGTGGAACAGTCACGTGGGTTACAAACCTTTCCTTATCAGACTCACGTGACTACTGTACTTTATCGGCAGCGCTAGTGTCAAAAGGCCTGCTCGGCGTGAGAGACCACACCAAAGTGGCCACGCCAAGCCTTTCTTTCTGTGCATTTATCCGGCTCAGTAAAGTATCATACCGTACCGTACCAGGACGGCGGGTTTCATCCGGCTCAGGGTTTTACAAGGAAAAATGGGCATTTTCAAACAGACAATTCCCACGCTACTTGCATGAAACATTTCAAATCCTTCCATAACTGGCTAGAGAATTACTGTGAATTTAAACTCTAGAGGGAGAAGTGGAAGGGATCAAAGCCGTGTTCATTGGTTACAATTGTGTCAACCAATGTGAAAGTGACTTAAATTTTTGTGTGGGGCTCCATACAAAAAAGTGTTGTTAAGTTGCAACTAATACCTGCACTCAAATGACCTCTCTCGCGTTGCTTCCTAATGCCGTCACAGATCGTCACTCGGCTAAGTTGGGTATCCGAATGGTAAATTAACACAGCACAAAATACGGTACGACCCAATGCAATACATGATGCTGGTAGCATCAAGTAAGTCTGCCAGAAGTCATCAACAGGGTCAATATCAAAGAAGACTTTTGATCTCAATAAAGGTGTAAGAGCGAGGGAAGGAAGAGGACCCAATTTAGGTTTTTTTAAATGCACAATTAGCCCTGGCATAAGGGATGAGAACCTCGTGGACCTAACTTGGCTGCGCACTAGCAGCCTCCTACAAAAAGCCCTCCTCATATGCTATCATACCAGCGCTCCATATTTAATTTCTTCAACCCGACCATCTTCCAATTTCCTTCGGTCTACCATCTAAATGTTGTAAGGAAACTTGATTTCTCAGTAGTTTGTGCAACATGAACTCCTTTAGTAAAAGATTCTATTGCCCTGCATCGAATTTTATAGCTCGGGATGCCTGTTTCTAGTGCGGTATAGTACCTGAGGGCGATAATTTAGGGTAAAGCATTGGCTTGTTATAATACAGTGCCTGGCCCGGGAGATCGTATAGGTTGGGGCAGGAGCATGTACAGAATGCTATAGCAAGGAAAAAAACGCTGTAGTAGGCAAAAGGAGACTCGGAGAGGGTGGAATATCTCGGCTCGCTCGATTGCCGATGTTGAGCAGCACCGGGGTCTCTCTAATTACTCTTATCAAATTAAGGTAGAATACCGGATATGCTGGAAAAATTGGTTATCTACCCCGGTACTACATGCAGGTAGGTAAATTTATATCGAGTATTTTTTTTTGGAGCCTGAGGTGGACGCTGGAAGCTATGGGAGTGTTATGAATCGTCCGGGGAGTGTGATGGATTGTTCTAGCGTTTTAGTGGTTTACGGAGAAGGTTTCATCAACCTGTCTTTTCTTTGTTATCACGGGAGAGTACGGACGATGTGGGCACCGGGGAAGATATAGAGATAGGTGTGGTGGTCCATGGGGAGACGAAGATTTTTTAACTGTGCTTTACTTGGACACCTATCTTTACGATGAGTTTAGTTTTAGAAGAGTGCGAATGAGGTTATGAAAGCTACCCCTCCCTTTCCTACACAGTGTCCAGCCCCAAGCAAATCCTCTCACCCTACCGGTACCATCTGCCGCTGCAGGTGGCTTGGAGAAAGTATACCCGCGTGGCACGCCATGCACGTGGTCGGCATTTAAGACGACTCAGAATGGTTTGACTGCCCAGCTAGTTTTCAGAGTCACCACGGCGTCTGCGGGATTGGAGATCATTTCACAGCTAAAGGACACCTTACTGTATTAATTTTATTTGATAGATGAGACTAAAAAGTGCGGACAGCCTCCACTATTGAGCTCACGCTAGGAGGACATTCTAGATAAGCAGAATTTTCATTAAACCGTGCCCATAGTGGAAACCAGTCACCACCGTACTTTATTTTTAATACTTAACAACTAGCGTCTATGTCGCTTTGCACGGGTGTAGGAAATACTTGCGTTGTATATCCCCCCTTTATATCTAAAAAACCGTCGCGTTTACACTTTACTAGTAAAGGGGAGGAAAGGGGAAACAATGAATTGTAGAAAAAGTAAATCGATAATCAGGAAAATAAAAAAACATAAAAGTAAACATGATGGAAATTTCAAGCCATAGTGTAGAAATAGCCCTCCTATAAAGCTAAACTCTAGATTTTAAACGGAAGCTCACAAACCCGACTTCATGAGAAAAATTCGGATAGAGAGTTAGACAGGTATGTGGTAGATATGTGCATTCCCATTGCGCATGATTTCCTTCCAGCATAAAAAAAAAGAAACTTGAAGCAGTGTTTTTGGGGTAGATTTAGTCCGGAAGGAAAGGTGAGATGGAAATTACCATAAGGCAGTGACTCAAGGGGCAGGAGGAGGTTGAGTGGGGTAAAGGGAGGGAGGCGGTGGTGGTGATAAACAAGTTTGTGGGGCAGTTGCAACATTGCGAGAGCGGAATACATAGGCTGTTGGTACGATACCGGAAGGCAGTAAGGAGAGCGATGCCTCCTCGGATTTAGGTCGTGCTGTGAATGGCAGATGTTGAAGGCTGTAGTAGAGCCATCACTTCTGCGTGGCCATTCTCGGCAGCGCACGAGAATGGTGTTCGGCCCTCGTCATCTGGCATTTCGGGGTTAACATTGTCTTGCTCGAGTAGTAATTTCACCACTCCCTCGTGGCTATAGTTAGCAGCAGACCAGAGCGGTGTTTGGCCGTACATATTTGGCCTGCCGGGATTGACATCGCCCCGTCCGAGCAGTAATTTCACCACTCCCTCGTGGCCATTGTCAGCAGCCCACCAGAGTGGTGTTCCGCCGTGCCTATCTGGTGTGTCGGGGTTGACGTTGTCTCGCCCCAGGAGTAATTTCACTATTCGCTCCTGCCCCTCTCTAGCAGCCTCCGAGAGCGGTGTGCGGCCGAATAGATGTGGCTTGTCGGGGTTGACGTCGTCTCGTTCCAGTAGCATTTTCGCTGCTCTCTCATTCCCACTGCAAGCAGCCCACTAGAGTGGTGTGCGGCCTAGGTTGTCTGGATTGTTGGGGTCGATGTCATCCCGTCCGAGCAGTATTCGCACCACTCCCTCGTGTCCATTCCTAGCAGCCCACCCGAGAGGTGTATTACCCATGCTGTTTTTTTTTTGGTTGATACCACAACTTTCCACCTCTGCCGAACCAGCTACAGTCTCAGCGGTCCTAAAGATAATGCGCAGTGTAGACCACTAAGCCGGGAAAGTTTATCGAAATCAATACGATAATATACGGTTTCTATGATTTCGAGAGGATTTTAGTGGATATGTGGTGATTGCAGTCGTCGGTGCAACCAATTTCGCGTAATCTGAAAGGTCACTTTGGGTGGATGACTCAATCCAGTGAGGAATATTGGAGGGGGTGTGTGTGTTGGAGGTCAAGAGGAGGGCACGCTGGAGAACGTGAGGGGTGCGTATTGAAGATGGGGAGAGGGTATGGCATAATTCATCGGAGCTCAAGTGCGGCTCCGCAGGGTGTCCATGCCAAGCCTCGCTTCCTCACAACCTGGTCCCTGTATCCGATCCAAGCATCCCCAACCCTAACCCATTTGCCATTGTTCTCAGTTTCCATCGCCGGTGATAGATTATGGTTCCTTGTAGGATCACATCGGCACTCAGCGGGACCAGTAGGGATCTGGATTTGTATTAGTCAGAGGATAGTTTGACCTAACTTCGGGAGTGTTGTTGCTTCTAAAGTACTAGTACCCACCCAAAACGTTTCACCTGATGCCCTTTTTACACTACAAATATCATATCATACACCACTAATTTTCACACCCCTCTCTCACAGCACATTGCTTATTAGAATATGCTAAAATTTAGTAGTGCATCAATAAGCTTGTAGGCAATATGAAAGATATTCTAGAATTTTTTGGATATTACAAGGGAGCGGAGAAAATGCCATTTAAGTGTAAGGCATCTGCTATGTAGTTTTTTGTTTGACCAGTTCGAGTAGGGCGTGCAGTATACTCGTCGATGACTCCTCCTTTTGGGTGCAAGTCTACATAACCAAAAACACTCAACGGTGATATCTCGTCCTCCAGTCTGATCATACAAATCACCCGTCACTAACGAGCCAACATCCGAGCTCGTCACCACACGCCCTCCACTTCTCTTCCGCTTCAGCCAACATAAGTCCGGCCCACTCCCAGATCTCTACAGAGAAAGGCGAGGTGTTTTGTGTGACCTCGAGAGTGCCTCAGTGGCGCCTCTCTAAGTTCTATCCCGTGCCCTAGCACAAATCTTGGACTACGGTGGACAAACACCCTAGAGCACCTCTGGTAAAATTAGTTAGATCGGTACATATACAAGCACATCAAGTCTTATGAACGAATCTGTCAATAAACCTACATATCGCCGATCTCAAAGCAGCACAGCAGACTGCTTTGAAGTGTTATAACAACCCCGAGTGCTATTCCCGCAGTCTCATACTAGGTTCTGTGAATAGGGAGCGCGCTTTCTGATATCAATCACGCCGGCCAAGTGCTGTACGGTACTCGTGCAGCACTGCGTAGTCCGGTGTGATGGTAGGTTGCTACCTTTACCGTAATATGCCTCGCTATTCCGGCGATCAAGAAGTTTGTCAAGACCACATTCAGTTTCCACAGCTCATTAACCAAAGTAGTAGTTCAAAGAGTCCTTGAATATGCTTACAAATAGTCTCTTATCAACGCCCAGGATGATTCGAGATCCATAATTTACTGCTAAACTAACTGAGGGAGAATAACCCCTAGCGACACAACTAACTACTGCTATCTTCGAGCCGGTAGCCTAGCTACCACCACCACTTCCGCTATTTTATAGTGCCATCACAGATCGTCACTCGTCAATGTCCAGTTTGGGAATGGCTATTTTACACCGCACACAATACTGGTACGATTTAACGTGCTGTATGATGGCAACACTTGTATGTCTACTAGAAACTAGCGACTGGGTCAATATAAAAGAACACCTTTTATCTCCATAAATATGCAAGAGCAAGGGGTCACACAAAACTATAGGTGAGGGAGCAGAACTAATTAGTTTAAGTTTTTAAATACACAATTAGCCCTGGCATCACGGATGAGAACCTCATGAACCTAACTTAGCCCCCGACTAGCGTACTCCTACACACAACCATCCTAATATTGTACCAACTCCATATTTAAGTCTTCTATCTAACCATCCTCCAATCTCTGCAAGTCCGCTATCTGACACCCACTCACCTTAAGGGAACATAATATATCAGCACTTTTTTTCAACATGCGCTCTAATGGTAGGAGATGCTATTGCCTAGCCTCAGATTTTATACTTCGAGATACTGTTTTTTAGTGCGGTACCCTACGACTATAATTTATGGTATCATAATGCATTAGTTTGTTACCGTAAAGTTACGTAGGGTATAATAAGACACGACTAGCCCACGGGGATGCAAGACCTTCTTGCCGGGCCCGGGAGATCATATGGGTCCGTGGCGTTGGACCTGAGCATGGGCAGAATGCCATGGGAAGGGGAAATTTTGTAGGAGACGAGGGGAGATTCGGGAGGGATGGGATATCCCAACCCGCTCGGAATTTGATATTGCGCAGCACCGGGGCCTCTTCAATCCTACCAAATTCAGGTACAGTGCCAGATATACTCAAAAAACTCTTTCTTCATCTAGGTACTATGCGTGGGTAGGGATATCGAACATCTTTTTAGAGGCTGCGGTTGGCCCTGGAAGCTATGGGAGTGTTACGAATCGTTGGGGAGTGTGATGGATTGTTCTAACGCTACAGTCGCTCACGGAGAAAGTTTTACCAACATGTCTTTCTTTCGTTATCACGGGAGCGTGAAGAGGATGTGGACATCAGAGAAGATATAGAGATAGGCCCACGGAAGGACGAGGATGGCTTAATTGTGCTTTACTTGGACACCTGTGTTTACGGTTAGTTTGGTTTTAGAGTGTGAATGAGGTTGCTGAAGCTGCCTCCTACTTTCCTACACAGTATCAAAGTTCTGTCTACTGCCGCGGGAGGATTGGAGAAAGTATACAAGCATGGGCTGAGTACCGCTCTCTGAGATGGCACACTATGCAGGTGGTCGGCACCTAAAACGATACAGAATGGTTTGACAGCACAGAGAGTTTTCAGGGTCGATATGGCGCTTGCAGAATTAGATTTGGGCTCACAGCTAAAAGACTACTAATTTTCCTTGGTAGGCAAGACAAAAAAGTGCCGACAGCCTCCCAACCCCACCTTTGAGCTGACGCTTGGAGGACCTTCTATATAAGCAGGATCTTCACTAAACTACGTCCATGTGGAAACTGGTCACCACCGTACTTTACCAAAAAACCAGCTTCGATGTCGTTTGCACGGGTGTAGGAAATACCTGCGCTGAATATCCCCCTTTATATCTAAAAAAAAGCCGTCGCGTTTACTCTTGAGAGCGGAGAAAAGGGCAAATAGTGGATTATAGAAAGTAAATCGACAACCAAAGAAAGTAAACAAAAAAAGTAAATTTGATGGAAATTTCAAGCCAGTGGTTTATCTCAATGCAAGTGAAATAGCCCTCCAATAAAGCTAAACTCTAGATTTTAAGCGGAAGCCCACGAACTCGACCTGACTTCATGAGAAAACCCCGAATAGAGAGTTGCAGGTTGTGATAAATGTGCATTCCAATTGCATGTGATTTCCTTCTACCACACAAAAAAAGAAACCTTAAGAGATGTTTTTGGGACAGGTTTGGTCCTGAAGGAAAGGTCAGGTAGAAATTACCATAAGGCAGTGGTCCAAGGGGCAGGAGGAGGTTGAGTGGGGTGAGGGGAGGGAGGAGGCGGTGGCGACAAATAGGTTTATGGAGCAGTTGCGGTCATTGCGAGAGCGGAACATGGGCTATCGGTGCGGTATCGAAAGGCAGTAAGGAGGGCGATGTCTCTTCGGGCTTAGGTGGTACTGTGGGTGGCAGATGAAGGCTATAGTAGGGCCATCACTCCCGCGTGGCCACTCTCAGCAGCGCACGAGAATGGTGCTCAGCCGTTGTTATCTGGCATGTCGGAGTTGACATCACCCCGCCCGAGTACCGTAGTAATTTGGCGACTTCCTGGTTTCTATTGCGGGAAGCCCACCAGAGTGGTGTTCGGCCTTCGTTGTCTGGCTTGTTGGGGTCGACATTGTCCTGTCCGAGTAGTAATTTCACCACTGCCTCGTGCTCATTAAAAGCAGCCCGCCAGAGTGGTGTTCGGCCGTCATTGTCTGGCTTGTTGGGATCGACGTCGTCCCGTCCGAGTAGCATTTTCACCACCCCCTGGTGTCCATTGCGGGCAGCCCACCAGAGTGGTGTTCGGCCGTCATTGTCCGGCTTGTCGGGGTTGATGTCACCCCGTCCGAGCAGTATTCTCACTACTCCCTCGTGTCCATTGCCAGCAGCCCACGCGAGAGGTGTATTACCCATGCTGCTCTCTTGGTTGATATCGCAACCTTCTACCTCCGCCGAACCGGCTACCGTCTCAGCGATCCCAAAGAATAATGTGCAGTGTAGGCCGCTGAACCGGTAAAGTTTTTCGGAATCAATACGGTAAATATGTTGTTTCTGCGGTTTTGAGAGAATTTTAGTGGGTTATCGCAGTCGTCAGCACAAGCAATTTTGCGGGGTCTGAAATCTCGTTTTGTGTGGATTCCCGATCCAGTGAAAAATATCAGAGGTGCGGTGTGTGTTTGAGGTCAAGAGGAGGGTACGCTGGAAAAAGTGAGAGGTGTGTATTGGAGATTGGGAGAGGGACTGGTCACGAGAGCTTTGACCTCCTGCGAATCCAGAGAGCTGCAGCAAGTTTCTACAAGTACTGTATAGTACTGTACCAGCACAATTGCCAAGTCAGCAACTGGGATACCAAAAACTTCGTAATGAGAGCGGTGGTGCCCGTAAAGGGTAAAATCGATTAACGGGGCAGTGGAGTCTGGAGTCTCCTTGCCCACAAGTCTTTGGCCACGGCTGGCAATGTCCCTGTCGAAGGAATCTTGTCGCTATTGAAATGCGGGGGACCCTATCTCGAGAGCTAGGGTGTGGCATAATTCATTGGGGCTCAAGTGCGGCTCGGCAAAGTGGCCATGCCAAGCCTCGCTTCTGGTCCCTTCGATCCAAAGTTGCACCACATGCATCCCCAACCCCAACCCATCCGTCACTGCTTCCAACCTTTGTCGCCTGGGCCCTGTGGTAAATTGGTAATAGGTTGTGGTTTCTTGTTGAATCGCATTGACACAACGGGATTTGTATAGGTCAGCGGATAATTTGAGGTAGTCCCGGGAATGTCGTTGCTTCTGCGTACAACCAACGGATGGAAGGTCTTGGCATCCCCCCATTTTGCACCGAAAATATCTTATAGGCGTTTTTCAAGCCCTTCCGATGCAAACGAAATATATTGACAATTAAACCGGAGTGGGGAGTCAATGAAAATTTGCTTTCTGGCAATTTTTTTTTGTATTGGAAAAAGGCTGTCAAGGATGGTTGAGGTGTGTTTGGTAGTTGAGCAAGTGGTACTTGTAATTTTGTATGAGAGCTCCATATAAAAGGCACATCCATAATTATGATATCAGCTATGGGATATCTACTGTATGTCTAAATAATCCTCACGTCTATACTTCAGATGGGGGGAAGGGGAAAAAAGAGAATTGCGGAGGAATTAAAAGAAACCAGAGATATGCAAAGAGGATATACAATAAAAAGCAAGGGAAGGAAAGTATAATAAATATGATGGAAATTTTGAGCCGTACTGGCTTATCTTAGTACAATGGAAATATCCTCTGCCAACGCCGAACTCTAGACTAAAAGCGGAAATCGATAAATCCCGACTTGAATGCATGGGAAAATGCGTTTAGAGGTTTGGGCGGGGATCTCCTTTGACCAAGGGTGAAACACCTAAGCTGAGGTTCTGTGGTAAACTTATTCCGGGAGGAAGAGAAGGACGGGAAATGGGACAAGGTGGAGACTTGAGCGGCGGGAGAGGTTAGGCGGGGGCGAGAAACGAGAGGCAATGGCGGTGATAGGTGCGATGTGGAGCTACTGCAGCCCATGCGGAGGTGGCACATATATAATGTGTATTCGAAGGCGGCAAAGAGGGCGATGGCTCTGCGCCTTTACGACAGGCTGAGGGTGGCACATTCTGGAGGCTGGAGTAGCGCTATCACTCGCTTGTGCCCTTTCTTAACAGCCGAAGATAGTGGCGTTTCGCCGTATTTATCTGGTTTGTCGGGGCTGACGTCCTGTGCGAGTAGCATTTTCACCACTCCCTCGTGTCCACGCCGAGCAGCCCACCAGAGTGGTGTTCGACCGTTGATATTTGGTTTGTCGGGGCAGACGTCGTCTCGTCTGAGGAGTATTTTCACCACCCCCTCGCGCCCCTCTGAGGCGGCGACCCAGAGTGGTGTTCGGCCGTTGTCGTCTGGTTTGTCGGGGTTGACGCCGTCTCGTCCGAGCAATATTTTCACCACTCCCTCGTGCCCATGCAAGGCAGCCCACCAGAGTGGTGTTTCGCCGTCATTATCTGGTTTGTTAGGATTGACGTCGTCTCGTTTGAGTAGTATTTTTACCACCCCCTCGCGCCCTTCGGAGGAGGCGACCCAGAGTGGTGTTCGGCCTTTGTTATCTGGTTTGTTGGGGTCGACTTCGTCTCGTCCGAGCAGTATTTTCACCACTCCCTCGTGCCCATTGTAAGCAGCACACCGGAGTGGTGTTTCGCCGTCGTTATCTGGCCTGTCGGGATTGACGTCGTCTTGTTCGAGTAGTATTTTCACCACTCCTTCATGCCCATTGTAAGCAGCCCACCGGAGTGGTGTTTCGCCATCGTTATCTGGCTTGTCGGGATTAACGTCGTCTCGTCCGAGTAGTGTTTTCACCACTCCTTCGTGCCCATTGTACGCAGCCCACCAGAGTGGTGTTCGGTCGTAGTCATCTAGTTTGTCAGGGTTGACGTCGCCTTGTCCGAGTAGTATTTTCACCACTCCCTCGTGCCCATTATAAGCAGCCCACCAAAGTGGCGTTCGGCCGTGGTTATCTGGTTTGTCGGGGCTGGTGCCGTCCCGTGAGAGAAATATTTTCACCACCCCCTCGTGCCCCTTCCAAGCGGCCCAATAAAGTGGTGTGCTACCTGTAGAGTCTATTTGGTTGATATCACAACCTTCCATCTCTACCAAGCGAGCTACAATCTCACCAATCCCGAAGAGGGATACACAATGTAGGCCACTGAACCCGGAAACCTTATCCACATAAACACCACTAATATTCTGTGCTTTCAAGAGAATTTTAGCGGATATGTGGCTGTTATAGTCGTCAAACAGCTTTAGTGCAAGCTGTTTCGCACAATCTGAAAGGTCCCGTTTTGCATGAACTCCCCAGTATAGAGAGGAATATTCGAGAAATGATGTGTCTTGGAAGTCAAGGGAGTGACTGGTCGAAAAGGCCTTGACATGCTGAGAATTTAGATAACTCAAGCAAGTTTCTGAGATTGTCGAGTGAGCTGCGCCGAAAAGGTTGGGGTGAGCCCGGAGGTATTCATGAAGGGTAAAGTGGATTAACCGGACAGTGGCAGCCTCCTTTTCTACCACAATGAGCCCTTGACAGCAGGCTAATACTGTACCTATTGAAGGAACATTGTCGATATTGAGATTCGGCGACCCGATTTCGACTGCTAGGGCGTGGCACAATTCATCGGCCTTCAAGGGCCGCTCCGCGTGAAATATCCACATTAAAGCCGCCATTCCAAGCCTTGCCCTCTCCCCACCCTGTCTCTTTACCCGATCCAGCGTTGCACCATAAGCATCCCCCAACCCTAAGCCATCAGCCATTGCGCTGAGCTTTTGTCTCCTCCGATGAATTGTGGTTTCCTGCAAGACGGCATCGATGTTCAGCCTGACCAGCAAGAATCTAGATATGTATCTGTCAGTGCATGCTTGAGGTACCTAGCGTTGTTATTTCTACATACATTTCGGAAACGTCTTCCGGGATTTTCCTCAGGATCTCTGCCTCCAGACTAGTGTCCATCGCATCTGGGGTTGGGTCCTCTTCTAGCCTGGAGTGAAGATATCTTACAATATCATCTCTCTTGGTGCTTATGGGCAGACTCGTCACTCTTCCAGCAAGGCGCTTTGTGATATCGAGTCTGATGTGCGCTCTTCCAGTCGCAAATATTCTAGTATCTGGAGACTCTTGGAGAATTTCGTTTAGCGAATTAAGAAGCTTGGTTCGATGTTCTAGCACACACTCATCTAGAGTGTCGATGCATATGAACGTGCGCTTTGTAGAAGAGGTAGTCTGCAGCATCTTCACGATTTCCGAAAGTCGCGGTCTCCGTCCACCAATCGAATTCTTCTGGTCCTCATAGGCTTGCACAATTTCCCCCGGCACCTCTCTCAGCCCGACTACAAGCTGTTTAAGCAGGGTGCCTAGCACACTCATCGATGACTGCTCTTGTTGAGCGGCGAAGTCAAAGTAGAAGCACACAACGGCGGCGCTTTGTCCCCTAGCTTGATCACACAAGCTATCTATCACCAACGAGCTAACACCACGGCTTATAAGTACTGGCCCTTTTTTTTATTCTGCGAGGTTCGTCTTTGTTACCTAATATATGTTTTGCCGACCCCCGGATCTCCATAGCAAAACAAGACTCCGTTATCGGATTCATCTCCCCCACTACCAGCACACCAGCTTCTAAACTCCTTAGTTTGTAACAGCCATTCTCCTATATTTCCGACTCGGCGATCTTGGATGTCTTGAATCTTGATGCCGTGACTTGGGATCTAGTGGAGATAGCCAGGCTAGGATATTAGATCGGTCATTGGCCACTGTAAAATTGTTCGACACGGTAACGGCGTTAAAAGAGTTGATATTATGACTAGAATATTGCGCCATTTTCTCCTTCTGAAAAGGTTAGGATATTGTAGATGATGGGCGATGGAGAGAGTCAGCTACTGGAATTATTAAGGGCTGAAGAAAAGTGGGGTCACTTGTGCAACCTCACCGATGGCTCAGGACCGCCCAATCATTATCCCCCAGATTTGTGCCAAAAGCGCACCGGCTGCGGGGCCTGTACCTACCGCATCAGGAGCAAAAAATGCCACACTTGTTTAAGTAGTATCCTGCTCTGCTCATAGTAATGCATACCACGACTGCAGTGCACGAGGACCCTAAAGCGCGTGTAGTTGAATACACTAGTTCGGGATAGCAAATCTTGGGTCCGGTTCATCACAGTATCGCGTAATTCCCAAATGAACCCTTGGAGTTAATGAAGTTCACGATGTATGTCAATATATGTAGAGTATTTCGAACGAGTGCTCCGACGGCAGTCAGCATACGGTAGTTATGATGCTCATTCTGTCAGGGAGCTACTATACCGCATTATCTAGCGATACTATAAATCGCGCCAAGGTTTAGTGTTGCCATGTATAGGCTAGCGAATATAAAAAGGGAAAGCGAGTGACAATTGATGATGGTGGAGTTACATAACCGGGCATCAAGGTCTCTATTCTCTACCAATGAATTTCTGGCCTAAATCCTCACAACTTTCCCAGATCCTAAGAGTTGACGCTTGCAATTTATTCTGAGATTGGCCAGAGCGACAAGGGTATCAATTGACCATTTGACTCTCTCCTTACACTCTAAAGGATACTCAACGGCAAAGTCAAACGGCTAATTGATCCCTCTCACCATCTCGACTGTGTTTTTTTTACAGTGTGTTGGGAGATTAGTTTTCTCAACAATATAAAATTCACTCTTCCACGGGTAGAAAAGTGTTGGAATAAGTTGGAATACGCGGAAACGGAAAAGCAGTGTTTTCGAGCAGCTTCACTCGAACAATCATTTTCACATAAAATAAACTAAAAGCAAAGCCCTATGGACCGAATACATCAAAGAGAACATCGGTGACCTCATCCTTCAAGAGAAAAGGCCTGTTTCCCATTTTAAGCCGGCGACGCATAATAAATTCCACCCTGGTATACGCCCCCAAGCTTGGCGAGCATCAAGATGCCTGGCTTATACGGAATAACTATCGAATAATTGAGGCCCGACTAAAGCTATCACACACACACACAAGAAATAAAGCCCGATATAAAGGAATGATATAGAAAAGTAACATATGCAACAAAGCTGTTGTTAGTGAACGGTGGGGGACTGTGACAATATATTCAACAAAAAGAGACCCATGCGGAGGTCTGTAATGACCAAATCGCCACAAAACCGAAAACACAAAAAAGATTGGAATGAAAACACTAAGGGGCTAAGTTGGATTAGCAACTAAATTGAGCAACCCAGAGAATGGAGGTGGCAAAAATGAAAGGGGTTCCACAATAGTGACGCCACACAGAATAAAGCATTTATGAAAAAAAGTGAAAAGAATGAAAAAAGTGAAAAAGCTATCTCTAGAGTGGAAAGTAGAGCTGGGCTTCCTCGTCAACCACTTTCAGTTGAATTATGCCCTAGGGCGCACAGCTCTTGTTTGATATTGAATTCACTTTAGAGCTAGAGGTGATTGTGATAGAGGTCAAGATGGTGAAGATGATGTAACCAGAGATCGAAACATTGGATTTATAGAAGCAGAGGAGGACCCTGGGGAGGAATTTTTAGTGGAGAATTCGGAACTGGTATTAACATAATATTATGATCTAGATCCGGCATAGCATTTACTACCATGACGAGAGGTATTTGGTGAAAAACTTTAAGAGAACTTATATGCCGATTCAAGTCGAAGAAATTGAGAGAGGCTATACCCTGGCCCACCGCCCCCAGGATATCCGCAGGTTGTCCGGACGCCAAGAGAAGTGCTGCTGGCTATTGTGATGATATTATATCAATGCCTGTACTAGTAGGAAATCCTGTAGCAAAAGATACGGTGCTCAAGTTTATAGTTTGAGATGTCGGTTTCTGGTACTGTACGGCTCTAATTTAGCGTAAGTAACTAGTTAGTTACAACAGTTACTAGATTATAATTAGAACACCACTGCCCTAGGCGAGGTGAGGCTTCCCTGCCTGGCAAGGGGGGTCATATGGATGCGTGGCGTCGGACCCGAGCATAAACGGAATACCATAGGAAGGGGAAATACAATAGTAGGCAGAATGGGACTCAGGGAGGGTGGGATATCTAAACTCGCTCGTAGGCCGATATTGCTCAGCACCGCAGTCCCTTCAATCCTCTTATTAAATTCAGGTATAATACTGGATATACTCGCAAACTGGCAATTCACCTAGGCGCTGTGCGCAGCGAGGGGTGCCGAGCATTTTATCAGAGACTGTGGTTGACCTTGGAAGTTATGGGAGCGTACTAACAGTTCGGGAGTGTGAGGGATTGTTCTAGCGCCTTAAGGGTTTATGGAGAGAAGGTTTGACTAACATGTCTTTCCTTTGTTATTATGGGAGCATGTGGGGGATGCCGACATCGCGGAAGATATAGGGATAGGTCTGGCGGTCCTTGGAAAGGCGAAGATTTGCTAATTATGCTTTACTTGGACACTTGTCTTTACGGTTAGTTTGGCTTTAGAGTAGTGCGAATGAGGTTGCGGAAGTTATCCCCCTTACCTTCCCTATAGTGTCCAAATTCCAAGCAAATCCTCTACCGTCTACCACTGCGGGTGGACTGGAGAAAATATGTCGGGATGGGTTGAGTGCTGTTCCCCGAAATGGCACACCGTGCATGTTGTTGGCATCAAAGATGATGCATAATGGCTTGACTGCCCAGCGAGTTTTCGGAGCTAATCTGGTGTTTATAGAAGTGGTGTTAGCTTCATAATATTTAAGAGGCCCCTTACAGTATTAATTGTCTTTGGTAGGCAAGACTAGGAAGTGCGGGCGGCAGTGCAGCCCACCGCAACCCACCACAGTCCCATCTTAGAGCTCACCCTGGAAGAACCTCACTTAAACCATCTCCATAGTGGAAACTGATTACTACTATGCCCTAGCGAACAACTAGCTTTGATGTCTCTTCGCACGAGTGCAGGAAATTTATACTTGCGCTATATATGCTTTTTCCTTTACATCTAAACAACCGTTGCGCTTGCAATTTAGAGAGGAGAAAAAAGGAAATAATGAATTGTAGAAAAAGCATATCGACATAATATGCCAATAAAATGAACATAAAAGTAAAGATAATGAAATGTTCAAACCACAGTGGCTTATCTCAATAGGGTGGAAATAGCCCTCCCATAACACTAAACTCTAGATTTTAAAAGTAAGCTCACAAGTCTTGACCTGACTTCATGAGGGAAATCCGGATAGAGAGCCGGATAGGCACACGATAGATATGCGCATTCCTAGCGCACGTGGCCTCTTTCCGCTGCCAAAGAAAAGGGAAACTTTAAGGTAGGTTTAGTCTAGAAGGAAAGATGAGATGGAAATCACTATGAGGCAGCGTTTCAAGGGATGGGAGGAGGTTGGGTGGGGTAAGGGGAGCAGTGTTCGCAAGCGGCCAGTCCGGCCTGGGCTTTGGTAGGAGCCGGCCGGGCCGGACTGTGGGCCGGACTGTGGGCCGCAGTCCGGTTTCGGAGGTTCATCTGACCGGGCCTGGCCGGGCTGCAGATATCTGCAGGCTTTCGAGTGATAAGATGTGATTATGATAAGATCTGGGGATTTTGGTTTGAGTAACATCAGAGGGGGGTCGACGAGAGCAGGGGCTCAGTAGATAGACTAGACAAAATCTCAGCTGGGGGTAGCGCTTGCCGTCGGACGTCTTTGATGGTGCTCGGCGTGCGCAGTCTATGGACGGCCGGTCTCTGATCGTTGGGGGGAGGCCTTCGGATGTGGGCTTGGGATCGATGATCGATCTAGAGTTAGAAGGAATACAGAGGCTATGAAAAGTAGAAGGTGTTTGTAATGTTTGTCGTTCTTTTGTTGGCATGGGAGTCTGCCGAAGAGAAAAAGGGGATGTTCGTGTATCTGTACTCCTGTCTCTACCGTTAGCTAGTTTAGTAAGTTGGGCATTATGAGTCGTGAGCGTGAGAGCAAGTATCGGAATGAGAAGAAGTTCCCCTTTCTAGATTGTGCGATGGCGACTGAACTCATGAGTACTGCTTTACTCTTCGCGTTTCGTTTCGTTTCGCTTTGCACGTGTTGTTTCGTTGTTCTGCAGCCTTTGTTAGCTACCTTGTAGGTTACTTTTAGTAGTTATGAATTGAGTGATAAGGGAAATAGGAAAATACCCGATCGCGTCAGCTATCTGCGAGCATCTTCAGATATCTTCGAGCATCTTTAGATATCTTCGAGTATCTTTAGATATCCTCGGGTATCTTGAGATATCTTCAGGTATCTTCCGGTATCTGCAGGCATCTTAAGATATCTTCAGGTATCTGTAGGCATCTTCGGGTATCTTCAGATATCTGGGGGCATCTTCAGATATCTACCGGTATCTTCAGATGTGAGCCACACACTAATAAAACACTGACCAGTCATATGGAATTTACCGTAAGCCTGCCGGCACCGCCAGGCACCCATGAAGCCTGCAGGCTTCCCCAAAGCCTGGCCTGAAAAGCCCAGGCCTGTCTCACCTTGGCCTGGCCTGGCCGGACTGAAAGCCTGCCGGCTATCTGTAGGCCGACCTGGCCGCTTGCGAACGCTGATTTTCACCACTCCCTCATGTCCATTCCAGGCAGCAAGCGAGAGCGGTGTTCGGCCGTTATCAGCTGGCTTGTCGGGGTTAACCTCTTCCCGCCCGAGTAGCATTTTCACCACTCCCTCATGTCAATTCCGAGCGGCATGCGAGAGCGGTGTTCGGCTGCCATTATCTAACCCGTCAGGGTTAACCTCTTCCCGCCCAAGTAGCATTTTCACCACTCCCTCATGTCCATTCTGAGCGGCAAGCGAGAGCGGTATTTGGCCCCTCCTATCTGGCTTGTCGGGGTTGACCTCTTGTCGTCCGAGTAGTATTTTCACAATTCCCTCATGTCCATTCTTAGCGGCATGGGAGAGGGGCGTTTGGCCGCGGTTGTCTGGCTTGTTAGGGTTGATCACTCCCCGCCCGAGCAGCATTTGCACCACCTAGTGTTGTGCACGAGCCGAGCGGACTCGAGTCCTTCGAGTCCAGGGTGGCCTCGAGTCCAGTGGACTCGAGCCTGGGGGGTCACTAGGCTCGAGCCGGCTCGATTCTCTTGGCATCAGGCTCGAACAGGGGTCCACGAGCGGACTCGATTCCCTTGGCGGCTCGAGTCGGCTCGAGCAGGGGTCCACCAGCCGGCTCGATTCCCTTGGCAGCAGGCTTGAACAGGGGTCCACGAGCCGACTCGAGTCTCTTGGCGCTGATGTCGCTTATCCATCAAACCATCATAACCTCCGACTGCCACAACTCAATGCCTCCTGCAGCACCTCGGCCTACCTTCTACTACTACGTTGTTACAATCCGCTCTCCTCCGGGTGATACTTGCAGCAGGTAACCGATAGTTTCCTAACGATCACTTCTTCCTTGCCTGATAGCAGTTGCGATAGCTAAGTCCCTTGACTCCTATCTAGCAACTTCGATCGCTAGGCACATATAAGACCGTCGGGTCTTGTTTCGTGGAGATATAGTTTGATAAAGATATTTTTGATTGAAAGTATAGTGTATGAAAGAACTTAGATGGTTGCGTGAAGAACCCAAATCCCATGTCTTTTTTTTTCTCACTTTTTTTTTTTCATGTGCTTTGTTTTATTCGTCATCTAGGTACAAAGACTACGTGCAGCGCTAGCTATGGTAAAGAAAAACCTCCGTGAACCCACCGGCGCCAGGGAAAAAGCCTTCAACCCAAGTCTCTCTGGTACGAGACCAACCGCACACCAGCCACGCAAAATAAGAAATCAAACTCCGACTAAAGGGGCGGAATAAGAAACATCAAATAAATACATGGGGAGGAATCAACAGGAAAACCCTTGCCGTAGACACCAACAAAAGAAACAATTGATAGACCACTTAAATGAAACCCTAAGTAACAACAATAAAGGAAGAACAAAGGGGGTGCGGGAGTCACTATAAACCGTGTGACGTTGCAAAACACCATCACTGTGGACCGTGAGGGGTTATAAACATTACTCGAGAACCCAAGGCGTTGACATCCTCCACCAAGGGAGTGCAATACGATGACTGAGCGTAACCGAGGGGCGCGACCGTGGCAATCACTAGGGCGGCGAAGGCAGTAGGGTGCCAGCCGAGTGAGTGGACAGTAGCTGTAACCGAGCAACGGGACGAAACCTGAAGGGGGAGAGGAGGGGTAGACCCAATAACCGTGGAAACTATCGGTAACCGTGTGCGTATCTGACTAGGCAGCCTCTAATGGAAGTGAAGAGAACGGAGAAATCGACCGTGGCCTGTTGAAAGGTTTTCTCCTACTGCGAACTGTAGTCCCAGCCGTCTGTAACATGGGCGACAGAGTGTTGCCGACCGTGCGAACGCTAAGCGAGGCAGCGAAAAGAGGGGGTAATCGAGCCAGCGAAGCGCAAGCGAAAAGAGGGGGTAATCGAGCCAAGCAACCCCTAGAAACAAGGACGCCAGGGCCCAAGAACATGATAAGGGAAGTAAGACGGGAGGGGGAGGGTGCAGCTCACTGAGAGTGCGGGGGTGGTGGATGTTGACGATGAATTCTCAGGGTGTTGAGATTTCAATCGCCGGGTGTGTAGAGGAGATGGTTCGTGACCCAAATCCCATGT
>Ga0307507_10004473_pt1 | contig 24739 bp, 20 predicted proteins | sample 7_EM_MG_FD_207223 | JGI IMG/M metagenome (GOLD analysis project Ga0307507, IMG submission 207223) | Populus trichocarpa ectomycorrhiza microbial communities from riparian zone in the Pacific Northwest, United States - 7_EM | ecosystem: Host-associated > Plants > Roots > Unclassified | place...
AGAGAAGAAATTCTGTGCTTGTGTGGCGATCATGCGAAATATTATTACCAGTTGAAGCAACTTCTCTTCCAGCCGCACTTTCTTACCCATGCTAGCGTATTCTGGATCTTCCCAATTTTTACGGTATCGGGTTTCAGCAAAGCTTATTTTGCCCCCCAAAAGTTGAAACCACGACCAGCCCCCCCTCCCTCCCCACTGTCAACGTCATGCCTTAGTATCCATGCACTAACTCAGCCACCTTTCCTTCTTTAAACTAGGTAGATATCATGTTTTCCAGCTATGAAGGGGTATTGTGTATCTCCGGGATATGCTCAGATCCCGAAAAAAACAGCTTCAGCGAATACCGGATTTACTCTTGAGATTCGCTATTTCCGGCACGCCTCTAGTCAGGGACAAAAGGTCTTAAGAGCGCTTCGTGCTTTCCTATCACGGCATAAGATCAGCCCTCAGGACTCGGCTCTCATTGGCTGGTGTGCGCAATCCTGTTAGTTTGTCAAACTAAACCTACCCTGAGCTGACGGATAGCGAACCTCAAGGGTATCCGGGTCACCTGTATAGTTGCCATGAATAACTTAGGCTGGAGACCTCGACAATTCGTGAAGTATCCGCGAGCTTCGACGCTAATATTGGCACAATGTCATTTGGGTGTAAATTTGTACATCTTGGCGCCAAGGCACACGGATATTTTTATGGCATACAGGTATGAGGGCCTATTCCAAATATCAAAAATACAGTACTACTATAGTTACTTGGCAATTATCTCCTTAGCTAAAAGCTTCGTGACTTGTTTCCGGCGCGTTAGGTTACCGTGGTGTGATGATTCTCAGCTTGAGTTGTGTGTGCTTCTGCTATACTCGAGTAATTGGTGGAATACCGGTGTCAATAAAGGCATGCTGGGATCTGGTGCTACACTACTGCCCTGATAGAACGGGGGTTTACTCTATTGCGCCGTGCCGTGAGGTATGCACCTTTCTTTCTCCTTCCTCGTGGCCATAAATTTTCGTTATTGCATAGTATTAATTCCCCCTTCGCATTAGCTCAACCTCATTACCGTACTACAGTACTCATGCAGTACGATACCTTACGATGCATACCCCGTCTTTCACAGCCACATGAAATCATAGCTTACACCATCTCCTCCAATCTGAAACACCTATAGCTTAGATATACGGTACCATACAGCACCGTACCATGCAAAAGCGGACCGATATCATATAATCAATCCCTCAACACAGTAACAATCCAATACCGGTACAAGCACCAAGAGGCCCAGGCCACCGGTGCTGTATAACACTATTACAAAGCCGAAACCCAAAGGCACAAACTAAGGAAGGAAGGAAAGAGTGGGGCTTTACGCAAGATTAGATCGAATAAACTTTTCGCTTCCACCTTGAATAAGTTTCCGGTAACCTTATTTCACTTCCTGCGCCACTTCCCACTTAACACCTATCCAATTGATTTAGCCACATCGTGAGTACATAATCTGATATAAAAAAACACTAAAACCACACAGTAATACGGTTGCCCCTCCGCCGTTCCGTTCGTGAGTGGGGTAGATGACGACTCAGTAAGTACAGTATTGCAAAATCTCGTGTAATAATTCACTATCTCCGTCGTCGTCCCTCTAATCTCCGTGAATCCGCGCATCGGCCCACGATGGGTCCCGCTTGAGAGATTAACGGGAATTGCGAATGCCGGTTAATGAGATCCGACACACAGCACAGCACGCTCGGACTTTGCGGTGTGAGGGGAATGCTAGTCCTTCTTGGGTTTGCCTCTAAAGACGGGGATTAGAGGCCGGGGGTTGGTTGGCTTACCTCCGTTGGGTCGCACGTACGCCTGGATTGGCGGGTGCTCTCGTAATTAGTTACGAATGGAATTATTGAATGGTAGAGATAGTGGATTATACGAGATTTTAGGGGATTCACTCTACTGTACGGTAATCGGGTACTGTATGTATCTATGTATCTCTGTATTTACAGCTGTGTGCCAAAAGTTCTGACACCCATGGTTAGGGGAGGGCGGGTGGTCTATCAGGCACAGTTTGGGTATAAGATTGTATATTGGCAAGGCCTGGGTTTAGAGGCTGTAGGCATAGTTAGAAGGGTAGACGAGCTATTATGGCCACAGGAAACCCGAAGAAGAGAATAAAAATTTTGTTGAAAAAATAATAATTCTAGCACCCTAGCCGGTATACCGGTAGTAATAGTGCTTTTATGTCACGGTACTAGCTGGGTTACTAGAACTTTCGGCTTACAGCCGTACAGTTCGTGTGTAATGTCGAGAGGTATCTCATACTAATGATACCAATTTGACTATGGTCTTGTACTGCACGTGTGGGAGATATACAGTAATAATTCCGCCAAGGTAGAGTGAGAAAGGAAGGGGAAAAGGGAGGTTTCAAGTAACATAGCCTACAACTGGCGAGCTAACTAACTACAGTAGATGAGCGTTAAAATATAATACAGCTTAGAGGTCCGGTGGAGGGGAGAGGAAGATGTCTATTTCGTACTACCTTAGCGCCATCCTGCTTTATCATAATATTATCAGAGTGAGTGAAGTTCTGCTCGGTAGACTAATACCGGTATAATGGGTAGGGTTGGCTGGTTGGTTACGGTATGGTACGGTACGGTAGCTGATACAAGCATTAGTACAGTACTGCGCATAACTTGTGGGACGTACAGCAACTTTTATTGAAGCAGATGATAGAGATATGCGGGGAGGCTAGGGTTGCCAACTGAGATGTCACTGTAGTAACTGTGGTTGAAGCGAATGAGAGGACACCTGAAGGAGTGAAGCAAGTGAAGCAAGTGAGGCAGGTACGGGGGGGTTCCCGCTCCACATTCCGGATGAGCCACTTTGTTTCCTGCGAAGTATGACGGAGGGGGTGATGGGCTGTGAATCCGTTTTTTTTCCCCCTGGAGTTCGATCATTTACGTCAAGTCTTCACAATCGGCGGATATGCCGCTTACTTGATAATGCGATGTACGGTACCTTGATATTCCCGTCAGTTAGTGTGCTAGAGCCGAGAGCCTGATATCACCTATAGAAGATGAGGTAATGCATCTAAGTTGTAGGCTGTGTATGTATGTATGTATGGCACTCTTTACCCCTCGGGAAATATCACGAGTATAATAAGTTTGAGAAACAACTCTTTCATTATTAATTTAGCAGCCGGATTTCAGTTCCTTATGAAGACCTCCCTACTTGTAGATGCCTGAAGAAAGCGAAGAAATAACAAACGACAAAACAAAACAGACTGCAATGGATTATCATGGAAGAACCGTCAGACCGGACGCAACATGTCCTCGAGGAAAAATCAGGCAAAACAGAGAAGTAAAACAAAAAACAAAAAAAAAGGAACAAAAGGCAAATCTGTGCACCAGGCCACCGAACCAGTCCCCCCTAATCCATAATAATACATTCCGTAAACCCAAAATCCCATGAACCCCTACCCCTACCATCCTAACAGGAATAAGAAAAACGGTTGTATAATAAAGACATACCAAGAAGTGAAAAGCAGGCGCGAATACAGTGAACAACTAAAATTATAGGTAGCATACGCTCCCCCAAAAGTATAATCCATTACCACTAACTTACTGATTGCACCGCCATGGTCATCGTGCGTGATTTATGAACTCCTCAAAAGTTCTTCTGGGATCTTTCGCGCTAGGCTCACCGCAACACTGACAACCATTTTTGCGTTCAAGGGCGGAAACTGCCGTAGGAGTTTCAAATTGCTGCTGATTGTTGTAAACCATTGTTTGTAATTCACATCCACCAAACAGTCCTGTAGTTAGAAACAGCGGTTTGGGTCGAAACCATGGTTTAGACGCCTAAACATGTCACGCCAAACAGCCCTTACTGACTGCACCGCCATAGTTATCGTGCGTGATTTACGAGCTCCTCAAAAAGTTCGGGATCTTGCGCACTAGGCTCATAGCAACAGTGACAATCACTTTTGCGTTCAAGGGCGGAAACTGTCGTAGAAGTTTCATTGGACTGTATATGCAGGGTGGGGGGTCAGCATACGTTAAACGGGGCTGTGGTGGTAATAGAGTGTTATGAAGGAGATTATATACCCTTTTCGCGACAAGCAAGTCACGCCAAACAGCCCCTTATTGATTGCACCGCCATGGTTATCGTGCGTGATTTACGAGCTCCTCAAAAAGTTCTTCCGGGATCTTTCGCACTAAGCTCACCGCAACACTGACAACCATTTTGGCATTTAAGGGTGGAAACTGTCGTAGAAGTTTCATTGGACTGTATATGCAGGGTGGGGGGTCAGCACACGTTAAACGGGGCTGTGGTGGTAATAGCGTGTTATGAAGGAGATTATATACCTTTGAGCAACAAGCAACTCATCGCGCATCAATAGCAACTGTGCGACTACGCATAAAATGTTGAGATGGGCCCCATATGCCAGGAGGAAATCCCATAATTTCAGCACCTCGGGGAGGGGAGGTGTACATGCTGATAATGTCAAAACAGCTACAAGTAATCACTATTAGCTCGGTGCTGGGGATAGGAATTGTGAATGCCTAGGTGAACGTACAGGGGAAGGCATATAACTCTGCGGAGAGAAACTTCGATTGTAAGTGAGCATATAATTTCGGATCGACGGTTTCCAAGCACTGGTCCACCAACTATATCCGAGTTAGCATATATTGAGAAATCAAACTAAGTAGCTGGTAATAAATCTTGGAGACGTATATGCGACTTACTTTGAGCCCACGGTGGACACCCTCCATTGTTGGTTTAACATAGCCTGGGCACTCTCTCTGGATAAACACCGAAAAAAGGGAAAAGGCCTCCACCTCACTTCTCGCGGCGTAGAGGAAAGGGGCAGCAATAACGTTCATCCCCTGGACGTATTGAGCATCAATACCAGAATCTCGCATTTTCCATTGGAATGCGTTTAAAAGTCGAATCAGCGAAGCCTCTGAGACCCTCCGACGAAATAGGGGGTCAGTGGCAAGAGTTCTAAAGGTATCGTTGCGGATTTTGGAATAACTGCTGGAAGCTCCACGGCGGACAAGAGAAACATAATCGCTCGTGCGCATTGGACTTACGCCCAGCAGTATCGACCAGATGTATATTCTTAGGGGGGACTAATTCCACAACAATCAGCACCTGATGTTCATGTGAGTAATCTAGCGACAAAAGATCATACATTTCCATCATTATCCGCTTGTATCCCTTCTGTAAGAATTAGGTACCGTAAATCTTGCAAAGCCTCGACGAGGTTTGCCGGAGGCCTGTTTATAAGACCTTCGATCGTTGCCTTTTGTTTTGGCACTAGTTGCGCGCTCGAGGTAGTCTTGCGTGCATATCGTTGATTGTTGTTTACCGGGTATTTGGGACCGTCAAACTGTGACTGTGATTGAGAGCGCGGGCGCTTGGGTATCAGTGGATGATTCGTAACGTTCGCAAGAGATTGGCTAGCGCTTTGTGTAGTGCTTAAAACAACCGGAGAGGTAGCTGAGTTATGATATTCGCTCTCGAGAACGGATGAGGAGGGGAATTTTTTGACGCGGCGAAGCCCAGGGCCTGTGGGGTTTAGCATGTTTGTTTTGGTTGCGGGGAAGCGGTGTTGAAAGGGTTTGTGGGTTAGGATGGCGGAAGAAACGTAGCGGTGTTAAAGAGTTTGTAGATCAAGATAGCAGAAGAAACGTAGCAGTGTGGATTAGGATGGCAGAAGAAACGTAGAGGTGTTAAAGAGTTTGTGGATTAGGATGGCGGAAGAAACATAGCGGTGGCAGTGGTAGTACCGTAGTGTTTGTCAGATGACAGTCACCATAAGGCTTGGCAATGATCAACAACAAAGAGAAAATTGCGGGCTGGCCATTAGTGGCTTGTGCTCCCGCCTTGCCAAGAATTACTTACACAAACCCGCATCACGCAATCAGGATTCCCGACCAGCTTGCCTCCTTCTGTCGCTAGTCACATCTTTAATTTTTAGTCAATTCGATTTTAGAGTCGTGTCGGGCCAAAGAGGGATCAGTGCGCTTGGGGAAATGTCTTAATTCCCATTTTGGGGTTTCCGCCCTCGCCAACGAGTAGGTATGTAATCGCGCAGTTACCCATTTTCCCTTGTGCGATCTTAGAACCTGCTCTTGAGGTCTGTCTTATTACGGCTTGGTATGAGACCATTGGGAACGCGGAACATTATCAACCGATTTATATTTGAGGGATTAGTTAACGAGGATCATTATCGGAATGACTTGGTCAGTTCCTCACTAGGTTATACCGTGTATATAGAAGCTCTCGGGTTTGTTTTCGTGGGCTTATTATGTACACAAACCGCCCTCAGAGTGATGCTGCTATCCATATTCTCCTCTAATCTTATATTCTCGAGGGGTCGACAGTTGGGCGGCTGGGATTGTGGCCCCCGCGAGAACTACTCACAAAGGAGACGGTGCTATGGAAGGTAGACTGCCACTTCTCGGTGGGTATAGAGTACATAAATTACGCTTGTTATAGGAGAGAAAGCAGGCTCCGAGTGAAGCACTCCGTACCTTTGCTGAAGAATATTACTGTTCCCAAAGAGGCTAAGCCCTGGAGAACCTAAATTTGTCAGGATTAAATCATGCCCACTAAACAATTGTTCTCAGCGATATCTATCATATTTACCCAGCAAACCCATGGCGGAGGGTGACCTTTGAAAACGACATTTGAAGAGGTCTTCCTTCCAGAAGACAAAACATATCTATTCTATTCCATCTGCTTTTTAAAGTTCATGTACTAAATTTATAGTAACTTTCGCCTATCTCGATTATTTACTAGGAGAGAATCAATTTGAGAACTAGGAATTATTTGATATCTACTGCAGTATAACAGCATTGTCTCAGGCGGTTAGGACTTGTTTCTCAGGAAATTAGTAGAGCTCGTTCTTTGATTGCTTAAATAAATAAGGGCAGGGCCCCCTTATCCTTTTTAACCACCACACTATTTCCCCATTCCTAGAATTTCCCTCACGGCCCCCCAGATCTCCTCGGCGGAACCTAATTTTAAACAGACTTTATTAGGCCTAATACAGTTTTGTCCTAGTACTCACAATCCAGAGTTCCCATGGTGTCCCTAGTATTCCTTGGTTCAGCACCTTAACGGTAATGGCGTTTAAAAGGTTGAACACAAGCCCAGACTCGGCTACTTGAGATCGGGCGATTCTAAGGGGAGGGGGTTCGTTTCATGAGGCTTTGGGGCATTCAAAAATAGGATTTAATGAAGCGAGGATAGGGGAACCTTCATAATATTATTATAATATCCATCTACCATCTGTGGGAAAAGGAAGTGCATATCATAGGAGATTGCCATCATAGGTTATCACCCGATCTCTGAAAGTGGCCGCTCACTACCCTTTGCATGAGGCATGGAAGCTGAAGCGTCCTGATTTAGCACGATATTATACACTCCTTGGCCGGAAAAGGACCGCTAGATGATATTGGCGGGCTAGTAATCTAGCTCTCGCTAGTTTTCGGGTGTTGGGGTTCGCAATAAGGTAGTGGTATATAATAATATTATTATGCCTGAGATGCCACCCTTAATAAACCCCACCCCTAAAACTATTACATGTCCCTCCATGCAAAAATAGCTCTCGTATAAGATTGAGAGACCCTCGCAAAGGATATTTTACAATAATACTAATGCTACGCTTCAACCTAAGTCCGTTCTATTATTAAGTAAAGGAAAGAAGAAATACGGGAGTAGTAAAAGGTAGGACCGTCCGAGAAAATTGTTGACATTAATCTCCGAAATGGAAGAAAAAGGGAAAAAGAGATATCAAAAATGTGCCTCGTATATCCTAGACCAGGTGGCATAAAATCCGCCTATTCACCCGACATTTCCAGTCCCGAAAAGTTGCGATGTCCACATGATAATCTTATCGCTCGGAGAGGTCGAATGAGAACTAGAGAAGAGGATAGCAAGAGCAGTCGTAAAGTGTCTGTTAGTAGTGCCAGAGGGACACATGGCGAGCTTCCGAGACGCCGGAAGAGGTTCTATCCTAAGAGCCTTATACCACACCGGGGGTTGCAGCCTTTCGGGCCTCGAGCAGCTTCATAGTTCCTTCACGCCTATTCTTGACAGCCCACAGGAGCGGTGTTGTGCCGTAATTGTCTGGCCTATTGGGGTTGATATCTTCCCGCTCCAACAGTAGCTTCACTACTCTGTCATGCCCATTCTTAGCCGCCAACAAGAGCGGTGTTTGGCCACGGTTGTCTGGATTATCGGGATTGATACCTTCCCACCCCAACAGTCGCTTCACTGCTCCACCATGCCCATTCTCGGCAGCCAACGAGAGCGGCGTTTGGCCCCATCTGTCTGGCCTGTTGGGGTTGATATCTTCCCGCCCCAACAATAGATTCACCACTCCCTCACGCCCATTCTTAGCAGCCAGCGAGAGCGGTGTTTGGTCCCATCTGTCTGGCTTTTCGGGATCTACATCTTCCTGCCCCAACAATAGCTTCACTACTCTACCATGCCCATTCTCGGCAGCCAACGAGAGAGGTGTTTGGGTGCCATTATTGGGTCTATCGGGATTGGTATCTTCTCGTCCCAGCAGTAGCTTCACTACTCCACCATGTCCATTCTCGGCAGCCACCGCGAGCGGTGTTCCGCCACAATATGTTCCTGGCTTGTTGGGGTTGACATCTGTTCGTCCCAGCAGGAGCCCCACTGTTCCTTCACGTCCATTCTTGGCAGCCCACCAGAGCGGTGTTTGGCTCCATCCGTCTGGCGTATCAGGGCCGACATCTGCCCGCCCCAACAGTAGCTTCACTACTCCGTCATTCCCATTCTGGGCAGCTAGCGAGAGCGGTGTTTGGCCGCGATTGTCTGGCTTATCGGGGTTGACATCTTCTCGCCCCAGCAGCAGCTTCACCACCCCCTCACGCCCGCTCCTGGCAGCCAACGAGAGCGGCGTTCGACCACTGTTGTCTGGCCTATCGGGGCAGACACCCCCCCGGCCCAACAATAGCTTCACTACTCCGTTGTGCCCATTCTCGGCAGCCAATGAGAGCGGTGTTCGACCGCGGTATGTTCCTAGCCTCTCGGGGTTGACGTCTACTCGTCTCAACAGTAGCTTCACTACTCTCTCACGCCCATTCTTAGCAGCCAACGAGAGCGGTGTTTGGTCCCACCTGTCTGGCCTGTCGGGGTTGATATCTTCCCGCCCCAGGAGTAGCCCTACTACCCCATGATGACCATTTTCAGCAGCCCACAAGAGCGGTGTTTTTTCCCATTTGTCTGGTCTATCGGGGCTGATATCTTCCCGTCCCAGCAGTAGCTCGACTACCCCCTCACACCCGTTCTTGGCAGCCCACGAGAGCGGTGTTTGATCCCATTTGTCCGGCCAATCGGGGCTAATATCTTCCCGCCCCAACAGTATCTTCACCACTCCACCGTGCCCATTCTGGGCAGCTAACGAGAGCGGGGTTTGGTCCCATTTGTCTGGCCTATTGGGGTTGATATCTTCTCGTCCTAATAGTAGCTTCGTTGCGGCATCATGCCCATTACTAGCAGCCAACGAGAGTGGTGTTTTGCCGGTATTGTCTGGCCTATCGGGGTTGACCTCTCCCCGCCCCAATAGCAGCTTAGCTACCCCGTCATGCCCGTTATTAGCGGCTAACGAGAGCGGTGTTTGGCCGCTATTGTCTGGCCTATCGGTGTCGACATCTTCTTGTCCTAGCAATAGCTTCACTACTCCACCATGCCCATTCATGGCAGCTAACGAGAGAGGCGTTCGACCCCATTCCCCTGGCCCATCGGGATTGACATCCTCTCGCCTCAGCAGTAGCTTCACTACTCCAGCATTCCCACTCTCGGCAGCCCACGAGAGCGGTGTTCGGCCCCCATCGTCTGGCATATCGGGGTTGACGTATCTCTTTCCAAACAGTAGACTCATTATTCGTGGTGCTTTGCCCCACCGACGGCCTATGCTCCCGGGATTGACAAATAACCGACCAAGAAATAACCTGACCACTCCTTCATGCCCTCCCCCAGCAGCCCATGAGAGTGCTGTTCGCCCATATCGCGTGTCCAGTATATCGGGTCGAGTGTGCTTCTGTTGCAAGAGAAATCTTACTACTTCCTCATGCCCATACCTCGCAGCCCACATAAGTGGCGTCATACCCGCACTGTCTCTTTGGTTCGCGTCCCATCTGTTCATCCTTATCAAATCAATTGAAATTTCGGCAATGCCGAAATACGAAACGCAGTGTAGAGCAGTTAACGGCTTGGGGGAATACACGAAGCTGGTAAGAAACAGTTGGTTGGTGGACTCCCAAAGCAATTTGGCAGATATGTGGTTATCGCATCGATCAAGAAGCTTGAGCGCAAGGTGTTTTGAGAGATCTGAGAGTCCCATTCGCATGTGGGTTCCCCAATATAAAGAGGAATATTTCAGGAAGGGCGTGCATCGGGGGTCATGAGAGGGGGTGGCCGAAAGATCCTTGATGGTCTCGGAGTTTAGATAAGTCAAACAAGTTTCCGCTATTTTTGAGTGAGCTCCGTCAAACCAGTCGGCATGGCCAGAAAGATACTCTTTGAGGGTGAAATGGATCAACCTAATGGTTGAGGACCTTTTATCGACCGCGACAAGTCCTTGGCAACAGGTTGACACTGTCCAGATTGAAGGCACATTTTTGGCATTAATATCCGTTGATCCTATCTCGACCGCCAGGGCGTGGCATATCTCATCCATATTCAACGGCCGCTCCGAATGTGAAATCCACATCAGAGCCGCCATCCCGAGTCTTGCTTTATCCCCTTCCTGCGCTTTTATCCGTCCTATAGTTGCATCGTATGCATCCCCCAATCCCAAGCCGTTTGTCATTACGCCAAGTTTTTCGCGCCTCCGATAGATTGTCGTTTCCTGCAAGATCGCCTTAATGTTTAGAGATACCAGCAAGAATCTAGACAGACTTGTCAACTCGTAACTCTAGATATTTTTGCTAGCGTCTCTGCCCGCTACTTACGTTTCCGAAACCATCTCGGGAATATTTTTTATTATGTCCTCCTCTAAACTCTCGTCGATCGCCTCAGGCGTTGTATCCTCCATCAGTTTTGCTCTCAGGAATTTAACGATATCATCCTTAGTGGGTATTATGGATACAACCGTTACCCACCCAGCAAGATGTTTCTCAACCTCATCCCGGATATGCAATCTCCCGGCCAGAAATATCCGAGTGCCTAGGGACTTCTGCAGAATTTGCTTCAGTGAATCAAGCAGCTTTGCTCGATCCTCCGCCACGCATTCGTCTAGAGCATCAATGCATATGAAAGTGCACCGCGAGGACGAGATATCCTGCAACATGTCTACGATTTCGGCGAGTCCCAGCTTCCTACCCCCGATGACCCTTTCCTGATCTCGAAAAGCCTGGACGATCTTTGTTGGAATCCTTTCTAGTCCACCAATAACCTGCTTTAGTAGGGAACCTAGGACGCTCGTTAAGGATTGCTCTTTCTGTGCGGCGAAGTCGAAGTAGAAGCACGCGACAGCAGCATTTTGTCCCCTTGCTCGATCGCATAGCGTATCTATTACCAAAGAGCTAACGTCACAGCTTAGTGACACCTTTACTTCATAAAAGATATGCTTTCTTACCTAATGTAAGTCTTGCCGACTCCAGGAGCTCCGTAGCAGAACAAGACTGAATTATCGGATTCCTCACCGCGAGCACCCTCGAACCAATTCCGATATTCCTCGGTCCGTAAGAGCCAGTCTCCCACATCTTCGACCCGGTGGGCTCTAATATCATCGTGCCGTATCCGGGGCTCCAGTGGAGATAACCACAGGAGAATCTCAGCCCTCTCATCGGCACCACCAAAGTTACTCACATTATACACATTGAATGAATTGGTATTAAAAGAGTTGTTGTTCCTAACAGAGCTGCTATCCTCCCTGACATTAGATTGTGACATTTTCCTTTTTCTTTTTTACCGTTCGGAGGGCTGTAGATTTGAAGCAGAGGAACTCAATATATATTGCCTTCGAGAATAGGTTCTTGACGAGGTCAATCCACCGGGTTTATGAGGCTGAAGAAAAGCGGGGTTACTCTTACCGTAAGAACTGGATAATTGAAAGGGGGATTCTGGATGCCTAGCGTGAGATTCAGCTCCTACCGTAAAAACTAATGAAACCCGCCAAGTCCGCCCAGGATCTCCTAACTCATGGGATAAAGGCTTACCTTCAACTTTTTTATAGTAGAGACCTTGCTAAAAGACTCTGGATATCGTCAGACAAACGTGGTTCTGGACTAACCAGATTGCTATGATTCGACTCTATATGCGGAATCGCAAAGTCCCTATTCTCTTTGCTTATAAGAAATTGATTATACTAAACTCTTCCTCATAATTTCTTACATAATATTATTTATTGACGTGAGGACGGGATATTAAGCAGGTATGTTTTTTACCCCCGTCCCCAGAGACGGTGTGGAAACTTACAAGACACAACTATACAATAGCCGACCAACGACAAGTTACGGCATGCCCAAGAGCTATCAATAAAATTGGACGGAGGTTTTGGTCTTGCTTAAGAATCTCATCTGCATTAATCCCTACCCTAACTACCCACCTGTTTAGAGCAGCAGACAGTATCAGCCATTAAGACAGTTCGGTCGGAATCTCAGGGAACTTTTTAAACGGGTCATACTGGAAACGAAGCCGGCAAATACTGGCCCCTCCCTAAATATATGCACTCATAACAGCTACCGCACAGCAAGAGCAGTTCGAGTATCTGCTCATCATCACGATTCACTGACAGCTAGTTCACCCGTCGAGTGACGTCCTGTGATCCCAAGCTCCTGCAACCCCGACCCGACTCTAGATCCAAACGAAGGTGGCAATGATCTGGCATACCACTTTTACAACCCAGGATACTAGGACACTATAGCTCGCGTTTTCTCCCAGATCCACCCTCAACGGTACACCCCCTACACCAAATTCTTCATTGAGGGCTACCGTAAGAACTGGAATAATTGAGAATCTCACCAGGACGCTGGAGTTGCCTCTCCTAGTAAATTTTATTTTATTTCTCTTTTACTTGTCTCAACAGAGAGCTAAGAGAGAGCCTTTTCACTGTGTTTTCTCCCCTTAATCCAATAGGGGAAAATTTCGACGTCCTAGGGTCATTCTCAATTATCCGAGTTCTTGCGGTAGTGCGGGGCTCATTCAGGCCATCACTCATTAGCAGATGAATCCCGCACCTAGGTAAGCAAGCTGTCACGGATTTCTTTCTATGGCGAACCCAGTCGTTTTTACGAACGTCAGAAAATTACGAGTACCCGGCAGTGGGAGTGAGAGCAAGCAAAAAAATTACCAAGCTAGACGCTTTATCTCCTCTCCTGATTTCACTCTGCACGGCCGCCGACCGGTAACCTGGGACCCCGCTGCTATCCTCCTCCCCCATGACTGAACAAAAAAAGCAGAAAGGGCAGTCATGGTGGTTGAGCCCCGTGCTATAAGCTCTCGCAGTGTATTCTTGAGATCAAGCCCTGGTGAGGCAGGCTGGAGAAATATACCAGCATACCGGTACTTTGAGTACCGCTCTCAGAATCAGACCCCAGATCGGTATGATACAGGCAGGCCGCATCTAAAATCATAGAGACAAAGTTTGACTGCGTACCGACTTTCCCGAGATTTTGCAGTACCCGGTGATCGAGCTTGTTGCCAATCGCCACCCCGTATTCATAGATTTTATCCCTGTCTCGAGTACTCAGGACAAGAGATTTCGAAAAGCCCTAGTCCAGGCCAGTTCATCAGAAGCAAGTTCCTCCGGTATCAGCTTCCCTGCACTTTCGCTCTGGGCCCCTACTACCAGTACCGGGGGTCCCTATCGTACTAGGGAGCTTTAACCTGTCGAACTCTGGTTCAATTGATGAAATTACTATGTGTGTAACCCTTTTTTTGTTTTTTTTCAGCAGATACTCACCCACTCTACCCTAATTTTTTTTGGTGAGTAAAAAAGGTCTATCGAACTCTTGCCTCATTACCAGAGGGAATCCCGTTCTCTGAGTGGACGAAAGGGGAACTGGGCCAACCAGAGGGGTTCGACAGACTTACCCTTGATACTCGGTACAGCTATTGCCTTTTCAGCTAGTGAAGGATTTTTTTGCTTTGAAAGACTTGCCGTCGGCGTGGTACCTTATGTAAAGTGTATTATTCCTCAGTCCGTCAGTGCCCCCAAGAAATCTATGCAATATGTCTCAGTCTGAAACCCTAGTAATTTATTTCCAGTTAGAGAAGGATATTTTCCAGATCCCCTCAATTTATTTCCAGTTAAGGAATGATACTTTCCATATTCTGTCATTTTCTTAGCGAGATCTCTTAGGCGCAGCGCCGGACTCACTCTGAGATACCGGTAATAGTAAAAGATTACGGTATGATAGCTCTAAAGACACTATTTCATGCCGCCCTCCTAAAGCGATTGTGATAACATCAGAGAGGGGTCAACGAATAGGAGGGCTCAATGAACAGACCAAACAAAATCGTTGCTTGGATTAACGCTTGCCAGGTCACTTTTAGTCTTGTGTTCGCTGAGCCCCCATGTTCGCTGACCCCGCTCCTAGTCTATACTCCAGAGGAAAAAGGTAGTGATTCTCACAGAGCGTGGGCAGATATTTTCCTCGAAAGCCTGGAGCCTATACAGCTGACTGCTCTAGCGCATCAACTTTTATCCCTTTCCACCCACTTCTCAATTAACACTTACGCACACCAGAAATCAATACTCATACTCAACATGTCAATCAAAACATCGCAGCCGACTAGTATCTGCCTGGTCCTTGAAGAGTGTGAGAAGTCAGACTCTGATATTCTTTACGATAATGCCGGGAAAGTCTTCACCGACGAATACCACACAACCATCTCATCAGATTCGCCATCGAAATTCCACCCTGTAGCTGACGATGCCCTTGCCATCCATCCATTCCCTGGGGAACCGCCGAAGGGAGGCCAAATCACGTACGAGAATAGCAATAGTAATTGCGGCTACGTGAATACAAGCAACTCGAACAATAACACGACCAGCGATAACAGGATCCGTAACTCAGGTAATACCTCATCAGATTTGCAATGGAAATTCCTGGTTCAAACTAACCTCGCCCACACCATCCGTGGTGGAGAGTATGGGAAGTCAGCCAGGGGCCGTACAATTTTGGAGGTGGCCTGGGGGGTACCTTGAGTGGCTTTACAATCGTCAATTTGCCAGGACCAAAATTCTACGTTCGAGCTGACCTTGACCTCGTCATCCACGGATTTGAAACTCCAGGTGGTAATCCAGCTACTCTCATTCTTATCAACTATACCTTTGGTAGTGAAGATCGAGCCCGCCCCATCAAATCAGCGGCCATTGAATTCAGATTCTTCAAGGAGGCCAACCCTCAAGCGACACCCATTCTTGAACCTGAAGTCATTGGTGTACACCCCGTCGAAGAATACCACAAAATTACACCAGCAGAAAAAACAGCCTCCACTATAGTTACCACCAGTATTGGGGCAGGATCTACTGGAATGATCCAAGCTTTAGGGGGAGTCACTCTCAGCAATGCCAAGACCACTCATCTGGAGGAAAAGGCTATAATATTCGGTACCAGGAGGTTTTCGAACCGGCGCGATTACAGTATCGAGGATATTGCGAGATGGAAAATCACTGAAAACCCGAGCGACCCTGGAATACCTACCCAGTTTACCACTAAAATCCTTCTCAAAAGGAAGTCCCTACTAGACCCATTCGCTGCAACAGTTCAGATCGATGTCGAGATTGATATAAGACGGAGGGTAGGGGAAGCATGGGATAAGTTTCGGGGCAACAAGCCTGTGGCTGATCCGATCTACTTCGACCCTAGCTTAGAACCGCAAGGGAGCATACCAGAGGGACTAGACACTCAGAACTTGAAGAAGTTTTGGGACGAACAAATTGTATCTCCACGAAAGTGACATAAATCAGTGGTAAAAGTATGAGTTGACCTTTACCCAGGCAAGATTTAAGGCTAACTCTATACGAGCAGTACCAGACTATATGAGCAGCCTGTCGGGAGGAGTCTTTTAACTAGGTATTTCATGGAATATCAACTTGGGAACAAATACTTATCCTACTGAAACCTGGATTTCGGGATTTTAATGGGAAGGGTGGTGTACATCTTCCTAAATCGTTAGTTGATTCAATCGAGGTTTTTTTTGCTCTCTAGATGTCCTTAGTGGGAGGTTCTCTGTAATTTTAAACAGAAGCGGTGCTTTGTGCGCTCAACACAGTAGGATATAAAGCTACACAACACACTTGTATATAAGTATTCCGTCCATCGCCGATACCTTCCTCCCTATGAACGCACCTGCAAAACAAACCACCCAACCACGCTGCGAACAATCCCAGCCTACACGAGAAACCTGGTGGGGGCAGCGAGATAAGCTAACATACTTTCAACCCCGTTGACGCCAGAAGATACGCGGAGGTGGAACAGGCACGAAGGCCGGAAGGTCTAAAGAAAACTACCCGGAGGCTATGGCGGTGATGGTAGAATATCTTTGTGTATTCTGGTATTATCGATGGAAAGCTCTAGGGAACGGGAGTCTTTGCTGTTCATTTCTTTTGTTGCGGGGGATTGCAAAGAATGTTCTCTATATTGCTTTCCGTTGTTTTGTGCTAGAACACTCCCAGAAGTCGCAAGAGGGTGAGTATTCCGAATAACCCAAGGGAATGGTGAGTTCCAATCATGACAATCTCTATTTGAATGAAATATATTAATAAAATTACTAAAAGCAAAACAGGATCCTAATGATCAATTTTAGATATTATAATAGTACGCATGTATAATATTTCACAAAGAAAATTATTTATATCCTAATTCACGATTAGAGCACAACCACAGCTATGCCCAAGTGGTTCCTCTCCTATATTGCATTTTTTTTCACTACAACCACTTTTGCTTGTCTTGTATATGTTCTATCCCACCGGCTAAGAATTTCGGTTGGCCAAGTAGACCACTTTCCTGGCAGGATGTCCTACCAGGAAAGTAAATTTTCATCTATGCCAGCCAGGAAGTAACCATAAGTCATAATCTACGATAGAATCTGGGGCACAAGAGAAGGTAAGAACTTCATTTTGGCAAAAGTATAGGAAATGCTTTAGACCGTTGTATCTATCAGAGGCGGAGAGCGGGAGTTTTTTCCTGGATATCTCCTTTCCTAACTGGTATGCTCAACTCCGCTAGCTTGTCATCCTAAACTTATCATGGGCTAATGGACATAGCGAATGTCAAGAGTAAATATGGTAATAAAGGAATGTGCTATAGTGATGGAGTGCCGTGGGGGATTGTCATTGTCCCCCTCGGTTCAGGACCCAATCTCACCTTGAGTAGGTTACAGTATTAACTCGTTCAATTGGACCTCACCCTAGGACTTGGAGTTGCCTTTGCTGGTAAGGCCTGCCTTTTTTTCTTTTTTTTCTGGTTAATTTTCGCTGTATACTCGCCCCCCCTATTCAAGAGAGCGAATATCGGACAACTAGCGTGAGGTCCAATTGATAAGTCAACATAAGGTTAGATGAGAGAATTAGTATCGTAACGTTAGGATCACTCGTGAAAATCACTTCTACTTGATGAGTAGAATAAGCTAAATTTATTTAAACTTGCTCACTAGAATATCCTACCGGGCAAGTGGCATACTTGACCAAGGGGACGTCCCATTGGCGAACACGATATCCCCTTGGCCAAGTGAAAATCTTGCCCACTGGGATGGAACATATACATGAATTCATCTTATAAAAATCAAAACAAACACCTAGTTTTGGTTAAGAACGATAAAATTGAAGGAATAATTTGTTACCAAACCCCTTCAGTCAAATGGCGGTGCATGGGCTATCACTCGGCTGGTCTAGTCTGACCAATCTTAGTCTAAAGTTAGTTAGATCTAACGATCATGACTGTCCGGTCAGTCTAATATCCACCATTAGACTAGAGTTGATTTTGAGCGTGCTAGCTGGTCTAGTACGGCCCTCCGCCGACCATTTGGAACCTTGGAGGAGCATGTGGCGGGCTTCCCGAGTAATGGTTTGAGATTTGCTATGCAACCAGGGCTTTCCTGAGAATAGCGGGGTCTTAGTTTGGACTATTTCAATCTCTAGTATCATATGACCCTCATGCACCACTTAAGATGCCATTGAAAAAATGAATAACAGGCGACGATCACCCAGCTGTAGTATCTACCGCAGCAGTTGGCTCTTAAATAAGAGCATCATAACACGACCTATTAGGCCCCATATAGCTACCAGATCTTCTCTATCCCTCCTCACTTCCAAACAGCCTCAATAGTAATTCAATCAAGCCGTCTCATTCAATTTCTTAGTCAGAGAAACTAGCAGGCATGGGGACACTGTCAAGACAGCTGTGATGTCACTGAACCAATTTGAAAGGAAAGCTTGGGGGCAGTTTGCAGAGATGTAGTACTATTTCCGAGCATATATATCTCTTGGCACAGAGCCTTAGTTATAATATAATCCTATCCTGATTAGTTTTGGCCTGTAAACATTTGAATGCTCTCTTCAACTCAATCCTAGGTCTCACGATAATTCGCATAAGCTGAGAAAATAAAATAAAAGACAACCTTTGCTGTTTCAGCAACCATTATCACACCGGCAAACACACATATAAACCTACAGAAATTGGTCCAGCCACCTTTCAGATCTCATAATACATCACCTCAATTAATACAATCAGTTCGACTACTTCGGCCAATGTTGGCGAGCGGGCAGTCCGGTCAGGCTTCGGGATTACCGGGCCGGCCTGGGCTTTTGCGGGGACCGGCCTGGCCTGACTGCAGAGGTTGAATATATTGTCATCGTCTTCCATTGTCCACAAACAACGGCCTTGTCGTATATGTTTCTCTCCTATATCATTCCTCTACATTGGGTTGCATCCCTTGCGGTGGTGAGACAGCTCTGGTTGGGTCTTGATTATTCGGCGGCTATTTCGTATAGGCTAGACGTCTTTATACTCTTCAAGTTTGGAGGTGTGTACTGTGGTGGATCTTATGATGCGTCATGGGCCGAGAACGGGAAACAAGTTTCTTCTCGCGAAGGACAAGACTGCTGATGTTCTCTACGTATGTTCCGCCATTAGGCCCTTCCATTTCGTTTGGCTAATTGTAAGCAAGAATGACTATTTAAGTTGAAGCTGCACAAAGACTTACCGTTCCGCTTCCGCGCATTTTAGTTTATTCCAACAACAGATATCCGGAGGGGTCCGAGTGATCAAGTATGATTCCCTCCTTAGCGAGTGCTCAGTCAAAAAATGTTCATCTGCGTATCTTTCTGACCGGGCATCCATAACCTTGCTGCAGCTTCAAAAGCGGCAGTCTCGCATATTTGACTGACACCGCTTCATATATATACGCCAAACGCCACTTGAGGATAGTAAAAATGGCTATGGCTGAACGGAGGTTATGAGACGAAACGCCAAGATCAAAGCAACACTCAAGAGTTCGATCGCCAACGCACAAGTTAGAGGGAAAACTCATTCTACTACTCACTCACAACTCCACGACTCCAGATTCTCGCTGCTCAACTAACTAAACTAACTAGCGGTAAAGACAGGAGTATAAGTAAAATATCCACGAAGCCTCCCTCCTATCCTTCCATCCTTCCATCGATCGCGATACAGGTCCATTCTCTTCCACGCATGTCCCCTCTTCCATGCATGTTCCCCTCTTCCACGCATGTTCCCCTTTCCCTTCCGCCAAGAACTATCATGCTAACACAAAGAAAAACAAGCGTCACAAAGAAAACTTCTTCACGCTCCAGAGCCTCCGCGCATCCAACTCTCCCACTCATATCCGGAGGTTTGTCTGAACGATATCAGGATAAGCTGCGCCTATGCTAAACACGCCGAGCAGCACCAAAGAACTTGCTCCCGGCGGATGTATCAATCTAGAGCGCATGTTCGAATTTCTTTCTCTCAACGATAACGGGATAGGCCGCGCGCATGCCCGATAGATTGAGCATGCCGAGCAGCATCGCAGAGTTCCAACAGAGGAGGGAGCAACCAGTGTTCTCAACAGCGCAGTTCCTTACGTCCCGGCCGCGCCGTCCTCATGGCCGCACACTGCTTTAATTATCCATCACCCGCAAAGCCACCTAACATGGGCACCCCGTGTTTTCGATGCGTGCTTAACCATCCCAGATGGTTACTAGCCAGTGATGCTCCCCTGGATCGCAGAATTCGCCTAAACTTGTTATCAATACAGGCAGCAGGTAAAAGCTCGAAGATTCATCATCCCCTAGAAAAAGGCATATCCACCAATTCAACTTCCGGTTTCCTATGCGGGCCATTCATTCTATTTGTTTGACCAGATTTCGGGGCAGCGAAGGGCAGAGGCAAAATCATGAAACGTCGCTTATCCTATCCACTATCATAGTTGGCAATGCCCACACTTGTAGCAGCAAGTACGCATATGCCCTTTGTGGGACACCCAAGCATTGAAAGTTTTTTTCCTATAAAATCTCATTCGGAAGATATGTTCCAGCATAGGAAAATATTTGCAGCGATATCCAGAGACCAGCTACGCATAGACAAAATGTTTACTAATTAGATAGCATACACCGAAAGACTCCCGGCACCGCCAGACATCCAGGAAGCCCGGCCGCGTGCGAACGCTGACTTCGGCTCCGTTAATCGCCTCAATCACACCACAAGCGCACCACAAGCGCACAAAAAAACTCGCCAAAAATGCTATTCAGTCTCACTCTTGTCCTCCTCCTTCTTTCCCTCTCCCTCTCAAACATTATCAACGCTCTCCCAGCCAGTGCCCCGGACCCCCACCTCGAACCGCCCTACACTAACCGAGTCCATCTGCGAAACCTCAGCAGCCTCCCCCTTCCTCCGAGCTCGACCGTGTCCTCCCATACTTCTCTAGCGGCGATGTTGGCGATACCTGTGGGCGCGGCGCCCCGCTCCCCAGACCTAGCCCTAACTACCTCACCCCCGTTTGGCTTTTCAAAGCACGTGCGAGTACGTGTAACTCTTATGGAAGATGGGCTCGCGCACGAGGATGTTGTGACCCATACGAAGATCTTGAGCGACAAGCGTGGGAAGGCTACTGATGAGGGTAGAAAGATATATTTCTTACACCTTTTGTCCTTTTTATCCTTTTTGTTCTCTTGTTTCTCCGCAGGGAATCAGTAGAGTTCCGGGATAATAATGATCTCAGAAGGGTCGTTCCTTGATCTCTTTAATAAATAACTGCATGGCCCGCTCTAACCACCATACTATCTCGTTCCTAGAATTGCCTTCGCCGGTCCCCAGATCCTCGCAGCCGGACCTGATTTTTTACACATTGTCGAGCCTAATACAGTTTTGTCTTAGTACTCACAATCCCGACTTCCTATGGTGTCCCTAGCATTCCTTGGCTTAGCACCCTACACGGCGATGGTGTCAAAAAAGTTGAACACAAGCTCAGACTCAGCTACTTGAATCGGGTGATTCCGAGGAGGTTCGTTTCATGATGGTTTGGGGCATTCAAAAATAGGTTTTAGTAAAGCGGGCCAAAAGGAATACTCCGACCCTTCGCAGCACCACTATATTAGAACATCCATCTACCTTAGGTGGTAAAGGAACTGCGGAGGAGTTGCCGTCGCGGGTTATCACTCGCCGACTGGGCTAGCCGCGGCGTTGAAAACAGTCGAAGCGGGGGGAATGGTCGGCAAGGAGGGCTTCGCGCAGCGGAGTGGAGTGGCTCAAGTCAAAGCATGGAGTTTGTATTAGGCGGCCAAGGGGTTCGCGATTTCTTCCGTTATGTAGAAAGAGAGTTGAGAGGAAAGTTAAGAGCAGGAAGAAAGACTGAGGTGAGGAAAGGACAAGAAGGAAGGAAAAACAAATAGGAGAAAACTTTTCACGGCTTGCACGTCCCTCCACCAGTGAATACGCGGACCACTTTATCCTCCAGCTCTTTGTGCCTGAACGAGGTCTTCATTTCCGCCTCACTCTAAGACCTCCGCTTAGCCCTTTTCCGGGGCGGTTCCACTTCCTCGCTTTTGCCGGTTCCACGCGCAGAAACAACCTCTTCAGAATCGTGCCTCTTAGCATATTGCCGAAAAACAGCGCTGTGCATGGTGGATACCAAGCATATACGAGAGCCAGACCATTTTCGTGTAAAGTGAACAAATCTCGTCCCTCGTATGCCCGCGATGTATCCTTCCCGAAAAGTAAAGCGACGTTCTAAATCCGCAATACAGAACTCCCCGTTATCGAAGTTTCCGAAGGGCGAAATCATTGCCCATTCCATGTCACTGCAGTCTACATGTGGCTCGGTCCAGACATTGACTAAGCACGCACGCAGGGCAAAACATTCTGTGTCAGACTTGCACCAAAGATCCTTATGGCCATTGTGTAGGGCTTGGGTTGCCTTCTGCATTTTATCACGTTCGGCTTTATCAATCGCACCCAACAGGAACCGTTTCAGATAAGAGATGTTGTGAAGAGAGGTGAACAGGTCATGTTGATGGACGCGCAATTGAGCGCCAACTTTATTTGTATCCGCTGTGATCACTGGCCCCAGCGATTCATGGCCTCTTTGCATCCAGACGCCCCAATGGAATACGCCGCAACGTGATTCTGAGCCAGAGCAGAACATAGGATTTTCAAGCAGCCATTGATCATAACTCCTATGTCTCTTGTTATTTGGGGCTCCAGGAGGTCGAACAATGGCGTAGTTGGTGATATTTTCCCGAACTTGATCTTGAACTCTTTTTCCGACATCGGGACCGTAAAGTAGGGAATATGGATCGGAAAATAAAACAAAAAGCCGCTTAAAGTTGCGATCAAGAGCTAAATAGAAGGCCTGGTGAGGAACGTGGATTGGAAGATAGCGCTCGCTTATGGTTTGAACTTCTGAAGGCGCGAGGTTTTGGAGCTCCGAAAGTTTTGTCCGTGGGCTGTAGGTATCGATATCGATTTTAAAAAAGATTTCCACTATATCACCTAAGGGGAAAACATATCATCAGCAATCTATCTCCTCAGAACCATTAGCGGAAGTAAGAACTCGAATAATTGAACTGCTAAGACGTCCAAAATTCCCTCTTAGATACCGTAAGAACTCGAATAATTGGACCATGTGCTATGTAGTCCGAAATTTCCTCCTCTGGAAAAGGGGCGAAAAACACGCTAAAAATCTGCCCCCCCTGAGACAAAGAAAAAAGAAAAAATACCAGACTTTACTAAGAGAGGTGGGTTCAATGTACTAGCACATGATCCGATTACCGGCATTCGAGTTCTTACAGTAGTGGGCAAAACGGCCGCGAAAACCGACCTCCTCAACCCCAGCTTGAAACGAAAAAACAAAAACGCGCCAGATCTTACCATAGCATAGGCAGCTCCAACATCCTTGTGCGAGGTTCAATTATTCGAGTCTTCACGGTGCTTGAGTAAGAGAAAATGCAAACTATTTACCTTTGCAGCCTTGGGTAATCCGAAAGGATTCCTCTCCTTTCTGTCGCGCTTCCTCACAGGCAGCCATCTCTGCATTTACCAGATGTAAGCGGAAATCCAACCAGCGCTCCAACTGGCTGTCTGTTTGAGGGACCATGCGGCGAGCTCCCCATTTCGCGGCCTTCTTAGGCGGATTTGGCGACTTTCGTCGTTCAGTGTGAGCATCGAAAAGTGTGGCATCTAGCCTAACGGATTCAGGAGGCTGTCCAGATGCACGGAGGTTATTCGTTATATACGGTGGCCGAATAATATGACCCGGTTGACCAGACTGCGTTGGTCTACGGAGGACTCTCTGACTGGCAGGTTTATTCATCCTGCCCAATTGTAAGTCATGCGGTTTGCAAAAAAAGGTCTGCCAACAAACCTAGCATTGGTATGAATGAGGACTTTGAGTAATAATATAGGGGCTTGGAAAGAAAAAGACCCCTGAAAAGAGAACAAACTCACTCAAACCAAGACACCGAGTCACCTCAGGAAGAAATACCACAACGATAGTGGTTCCAACTCCCTTGTTACCAACGATAGGAAACCAGAGGGCACGGTAGTGCATGGATGTGAGGAGTGAAGAAGGGAAATGGTTGCAGGTTTAGGTCGGGGAAGGGAAGGAGGAAATATACGATGCGGCCGCGGCCAAGAAGTGCACGGTGGCCTGGGGCCGAAGTGGAGGAACACCTGGTTGAGGACTAGGAGAGTCAGGGAGGAGCTTCTTTCGTAAAGGCTAGGCTAGAGGACGGAAGTGGAAAATACTGCAAAAACTCGGGCTTGACTGTGTAAGGAAAACACTAATCCTTCTTAGGGGCTTTTGTCTCTGAGCACGGAGATTGGGCACCTGGCGGGGATAGTGGATAACGCGAGTTTTGGTAGTAGGTTACAAAGTCCCCAAGCACAACAGCCATCGACCGCAACAACAGACCTTGCTCGTAGGAGAGGCAACTCGGACGCCCTACGGTAGTGAGATGCCCAGTTCCTGCGGCAGAGATCCGAGCCCTGAGAATCGATCTCGAGTGCATACCGGTGTAGGAGTAAATGATATAGTTCCCTTAGTAGGATGGTGTGGTCGACCGAGCCGTATCCCACCTGGTGCGTGTAGTTCTGACTCTCTACTATACCGAATAATAACTGGATGGGGAAATGCTCTGAGGGTATCGTGCTAAACAGATGGAACAAGGATATAGTAAAAGAGGAAGTGCTGCACCCGCTTGGAATAGGAAGGAAACGATCTCTATTGGTGTTTGCCTGGGCGTTCGCGTGCTTGTCTAACTAAGGAA
>Ga0307507_10004474_pt1 | contig 24737 bp, 10 predicted proteins | sample 7_EM_MG_FD_207223 | JGI IMG/M metagenome (GOLD analysis project Ga0307507, IMG submission 207223) | Populus trichocarpa ectomycorrhiza microbial communities from riparian zone in the Pacific Northwest, United States - 7_EM | ecosystem: Host-associated > Plants > Roots > Unclassified | place...
AGGGAGCTCCGTCCATTTGCACAATTGTTGGGGTACTTCCAAATTCGTGATTAGGGAAATATACACTATACTCAGCGTTGTAGAAGTCGTAGAATTCTTTGAGCTTTGGATATATGTGATCCAGGAAGCCCTGCGCCGTAATATTGCCCCATTCTTCCTTGTTCCAAAATAGTAGAGGCCCTTTTTCTGCACCGCAGAATGCAGCCCATACCATCGTATGAGGTATGTTAGTGAACTTAGGACGGAGGCAGTTAGGATGATATCGTTCACTAGGTCTTCTAATAACATAGAGCCGCTGGTGCCCACCACGATGCATAGCTGCCTCATCTGTCCACATAACTCTCCACCAATCCTCTTTTTGGAAGTGACGGTAAGCCAATGCGAATGCCAACCGGGCGCGACAGTGAGCTGCAGTAAGCCAGGGCTTTGCATGAGCAACGCAGCGTCAAAAGCCCTCCTTCTTAAGATATCGGGCGACTGTAAAGTCGGAACAAGGGACTCCTGCGTGGAAGGAGAGCTCCGAGTAGGTAAGGCGACGCGCCCAAGTATTTGACTCTAGGAAATCAACTAGTCGACGCCGAATTGGCGAGCCGTATACAAGAGCATTTCGATAGCCACCACGTATTGGGGTCTGCGCTTCATTAACAATGTAGTGGACAGTAGAATATAGTTGCTTAACCAATGCAGCAATGCGAGAGATAGGTTCTTGAAGATAGCGATAGAGGCCTTTGATCGTGCATCTTAGGGAGTAAGGAACAAGCGCTCGAGCGTTGCTTTCCTAAAGCCGTCGGCGACGTTGAATACGTTCTGCAGCTCGCTCCTCCCGCTCCTGTTCCTCGCGTCTCTCCTGTCTATCAAGACGAGCAATTGCTCGGCGAATGCGACGGTTCGGGGTGGTAGGCGTTGGAGTAGAAGAACTAGATGCGGCAGAGCGAATAGAGGGAGTATTCGGCACAGTTGTACCAGGTGAGGAAGGAGCAAATAAGCCAAAGAAGCTTCCAAAGCTAGGAAGGCGCAGTGGAGCTTCAGGAGGATCAGGTAAAGTAGGTTCTGGAGTTCCTTCTGTACGGGAAGGATCGTACCCAGAAGATGGCATGGTGGATACCTTTGAGGATAGAATCTAAAAGATTTTAGTCAGAACTTGTTGTAGGAATATGCAAATTTGGTATAAAATGTGGTAAGGATGGTATTAACTTATAACAGGCGCAGATAAACATCTTTATACTTAAATCTGTAGAGCCATCCAAAGTCCCTCACGATCGCGCCAAGACTTAATATTCACCCAAACTCAGAAACCTCATCTGTGACCACCGCCATCAATATCCGTCTCAACAGCGTGATCAATACATCTAAGGGCCTATTTCCAAATTCTGAAGTCACCTAGGACGAAAGCAAGCCATTTTTGAACTAATCACCGCCGGAAAGGTCATTCGGACGCAAGAGCTGGCAATCGTCGTGACAGAGGCTTGAGGAAGGTCGTGATAGAGGCTTGAGGAAGGTCGTGATAGAGGCTTGAGGAAGTTGAGGATTGTCACAAACAACGCGTCGGCGGCTTAGAAGAGGGGTAGGGAACTAGAAGACGTGTTGTTAGTAGACTTCCTGAGTCAGGTTCCTCACCGCGTGGAGTTCACCAATACACCTGATCACGATGCGGCTGGCAGAGGCGTCGAAAAGCTTCAAATTGACTGTCAGGTGAGGTTGTTCGGCAGTCTCTTTCTGATATTCAGCTGCCAAGTCGGATAGACTAAATTCGTGTTAGTTCGTGGCTTGATCAAAAGCGCTAACAACCGGAATTGACGAGGTGGTGTAGAAGCCTGCGACCAGAAATTATGCGGTGGTGCAGTGACCATTCCTTGATCTTTACGCTCAACTCCCCCGTTGCCCATAGCTCCACTGCAAACTCAGCGATTGAGAGGAAAAAGATCGCCGAAGTACATCTCAAGAATATATCAGCGGGATTTCCTTCCCTACTGGAATGAAAGTGAAGCTGCACGTGCGATTCTCTCCCCTGCCTGTTATCCCCGCCTTGCGGTTAGCCTTGCGAGCCGCTATATGCAGGGGGGCGGCCACGCCTAAACGGCACTCGGGCCTGATTTCAGTCTTGGATTCAGCAATCAGGCCAGCTTAGTATCCGGGCTGCTGGTCCCGTTCTCGGGCCCGGGGGTTGTGTTGGGCCGTGACGTGCCCCAGTGCCATCTCCGACAGAATGGTACACCTAGCCTACAGTTGAGGCTAGAGCGAACTACCAAGGATCGGAGTAGCACATGAAGGATTGCATGACGGGCGGTGCAGGTACGAGAGGAGAGGTACAAAGGTTCTGGATTAGAAGGTTAAGCCTATCTCTAGGCTATGCTAGCGTCTAATGAGATGTCTATCCCATGCTCTCGCACGATTGTGGCCCGTGCGAACACCAAAATATTAGAATCTATAGCTTTCTACCTTAATTGTATACCACAATGGGTCGTAAACGTACTTCCGGCAGTAGATACCAAAAAATATTATTTTTGAGCTTTATTATCACGATTTAAGATGGCAATTGTGATTCTAAACCCTCAGCCCCATATCACCAAGACCCTATCTTTTCCAGGCCCCCTAACCGTTTCGTTGGCGCAAGAGCCTCTATCGACAGCGCATGGGATCAGCACTCGTGTGATGCTTTCCTCCCGCCTCCTCCCCCTTCTATAAACTTCCCGGATCAAGGCCTTGATCGGTGGGAGTTGGGAAAAATCTATCATATCATCTAAACGCCAGACCGGTATAATGCTTTTGTGTACCCCGAAAACAGAAGATGTGCCGCCTGAACATAATCGAATTGAAGTGACTCGCTAAAACGCGGTAAGAATGCAAAAGAAGGTAAGAAGATAGGAGTGGGTTGTATGTTGCGATGGAGGAGATTGGAGTGTCGTCTCAGTAGTGTTACAGGCGTAATTTTCGTGATTGAGGTATCCAAGGACGCGAGGATTAGGTGGACAGTCGTCTAGTCGTCGAGACTTCCGACCTAGACAGCAAGAAAGATATGTAGTCGTTTATATCCGAGCTCCCTGGAGCTTCCGCATCTCCCTCTCATGCGCAAAGACCTTCCTGCTCGTCTCTAGAACCATCTCAAAGCCCTCGCGGCCTTTAGCAGCGTTCTGCTGGAACCGCTCAACGGTGAACTGCTCGATACTGTTCTTGATCTTCTGCCAGCCGCCACAGAGCGCCGTGATTTCGGCTCGCTGTCGGAACACGGTGCGGGAGTCGGGCACAGAGGCCGATGGCTGGTACACGACGGTCTCGCGCACCGAGAGCAGATCTGACCAAGTCATGTTCATCGAGCACATTGTGACTTTCTTCGCCTTCGGGTCGACGTAGGATGTCTCGTAGACATGCGAGGTGTCTTGGCCGCCGAGCAGCGAGTTGACCCATTTCGGCGCTGATTGCCGGCATGTGATGAGGCGCTCCGTTCGCAGCTAACAAAGGATTTCGTATCAGTAAGGTCACCAGTGGTGGATTTGGGGTGTGCACTCACGATTCCTGTCTCCGGATCCACTGTCCGAGAGAGGGTGTCGACGGCGACAACGTGTGGCGTTTTCTCATTCCAGGGGCCGTATTTCCGCCAATTTGAGGTTGAGACTTCCTCCCATGAGTAGTCAAACTCTGTGCTTGTCGAGAAGACTTTCATGACTGCGAATTTTGATGCGTGTGTGCGGTGGTGGATGGAGTCGGTGAAGGGTGAGAGGTCAAAAAAGTCTCGGGCGCGTCGGCAAACGAAAAGTAAAGCCGAATGCGGTGAGCGTGATGGAAATAGTTTCTCACGCTGACGAAAACACAAACTCTGGTTTCAGTCCAAGGGGATGATGCTAGAATAGTAAGTACAGAGACGTGCAGAACAATTAAGCACGAGAGAGAGGTAGAAGAGAGAATGAAATATGGAGATGGTAGGTTGAAAGGAAGAAAACGGCTTTTTGTGCATGCGATCAAAGAATCTGCACAGGGTTTGGTGGCCGCCAAGCGATATGCAAGAAAAATTGCCGTCCAAGTTCCGAGCGCCCTGCAAGCTTTTCGCAGGTCCAACGTCAGGCAGGTCCCGCGCAGCCAACGAGAGGAGACGCGGGAATACATCCCGGCGATCGCTGGCTCCAGATCTCAGAGCCAGGCCCGAACTTTGGTTGGCAACTCTGACCTTCCAGAGCCCAATCCATTCTGTAAGCCATGCCCATGACACCATCGTTGGGGTACTGTGGAGAAGGTATCGACGTTGACAAAAGCAGCTCTCTTCTAATCACATCAGCTTCGGTAGTTGGGCAACCAGTAAGTTATCAGCAATTTCTCCATTTACGTCTATCTACAACAGAGCGCCTTGCTTTCAAGGCCAGTTATCAATCACCACAAAGTGAATAGGAAAACTACATCACTATCCCTGCACCAAATCATCCAAAAGCCTGCTCCGGCCCACTGTATAAGGATGATTTGCACCTAGCACTTCTGTGCTCAGCTGAAAACAAGTAAAAATTAATTTCAATGCTTCGCTCTTGCGACTTTGGCGTATCCAGGTTCTTGACAGGTTCTCCATTGAGGTCAGAGTATTAGGATGCGCCAGTCCGAACAAGTTCTTCTGTGTTTCTAATACTTGCGCCTGTATCTCTGTGGCTTTCTGTAGGTATCCTTGGTTCGCGTATGTCATCCCCAGTACGGTTCTAGCAACCAGAATGCTAGGGTGATCCGGACCTAACACACTCAACATTATAACCACTAATTTCTTCTGTAATTCCTCGACTTCTTTTAAGCGTCCTTGTCCAAAAGACACTGCCCCCAGACCAAACATAATCTCCAGCGTAGAAGAATCATTTTGGTTTAACACCCTTTCGCACGTTTCTAGTGCCCACACTAACATCTCTTCAGCCTCTTTCAATCTCCGCTGCCTCGCGATTGACAACGCTAGAGATCTCATAGCATCTAGAGTACAGCGATGTTCATGCCCATGTGTATCCCTCAGAGACTCCCATGTTCTTCGGAGGATTTTCTCGCCCTTAACATGTCGCCCCTGCCTTACCCATATATTGCCTAGGTATATGGATGCCTCAAGTGTATTAAGATCACTATCGCCCTTCCATTTCCGAGAGGCGATTATCAATCGACGCACTATTTCCTCTGCGGACTTGTATCTGCCTTGGTTCATGAGTACATAGCCCAGCATGCATAACGTGCTGAATGTTTTAGGATGGTCTTTCCCATATAGTATCTCTAAGCCAAATAGTTCTAACTTGAGATGATCCTCGTCCTCTTGTCTATAACGAGACTCAACCGAAAACGTTGGAGCATTTATTATTTGTGACTGTGGCAGAGACTCTGCCTGAATGGCCAATGCCTCATGGAAAGACTTAGATACTCTATTAAAGAAGTCTCCTTGCGACGTGGTCGGAAAAATATGTGGAGCGGCGGGGTCCTTAGGGAAGTGTGGTAGAGATCTCCTAATTGGAGCTGGGCTCCGCCCCGTGAATGTGCTGGTTGTGGATCGGATCACGCTAGACTCGGATAATGCTGGGGATGGAGGATGCGGACTTTGCACAATGGAACCGATGACACTTGCTGAAATCGGGGTCCTGGCAGAAGGTATAGGACTTGGAACAAGGGAAGCTCTTTCGGAAATGGTCCTGCACCAAACGTCGGATGGAGTAGCTGAGGCATGTTAGAGTATGTGTATAGGAAAACAAATGATTGACGCTCTCTTACGTGCATCAGGACTTGGAGCATATGGAATGCCCTCAGGAATCTTGTTCCTTCTCATCCATCGGTCAACTTTTTCAGGTTCTACAATGTTTTCTCTAACTGTAAAAATAAGCTCCCTTTTATTAGTTTCTACAAGCTTTCTTTGCTGTCTCTTCCTCACAATCGCGCGCATCTCATTTGTCTTGACATTCTTGTCCAAGCGCCACTGACTTATTCGCGTTCTATATTACCATATCCTGATAAGGACTCAAACGTTAGAACGAGATGAAACTTTAGATGTAACAAGTCAAGAAAATACATACTCTGCCGTGAAGCCAAACTCCTTCTCCATGGTCTCTTTTACCTTCGAAAGCGGCAGGTTTTGCTCAATGTGGAGCTCTACAATACGATCTTTGTAGGGATTCCATGCCTCGGCGGTCAATGTTGGAGCCTTTCTACTTCGCGTCTTGGTTGGCGGTGGTATAGAAGGTGCAGCTATGTCTTGGATATCGCTGGGAAGCTGGAGACTTTGCGCTTGATTGGGGTGGTCAAGTGGCGGGGGCGGATTGGATACTGGCGATGTGTGGCTATGGCCGGAGATTGGTGGCACTGGTGGAGGTAGAGCCTCCGAGGCAAGTTCTTCGAATATTGGATAAATTCCTGAGGATTCTGTAGCTTGGTTTGGGAGCACTTGCATCTCCATGGGATATGATGGTTCAAGTTGATGATGGCTGAAGAGAAATGGATTATTCATTGAGAATTCCATTGAGAATTCCATTGAGTGCTCCATGTCAACGTTTTGATAGGCGCTTAGACCATTTCAGTTAACCGGTTTGTCTTGTTCCTTCTCCGCAGTTTTCAAGATGACAAACATACCATGGTCATGGCCGTAAAATTGGGTGCTCATTGAAAAAGAGGTGTGCGTGTGTGCATGCTCAGAATTCGGAGGGAGAACGCAAAGAAAAGCTCGGTTGACCATAACGAAAGGCTGAGAGGCTGAGAAAGGAAGGACGTTGATTGGTCTGAAGACAAAACTCCTTTTCTCGCGCCCAAGCGCTGGCAAGGCGAACCTGCACGGGCTGTATCAGGGATCACTCAACCCAGAAGCGGAGGTGGAGGCTGGAGATGCATGGCTTTGCAAAACTATTATTTTGCCAGCTTTCCGCTTACTACCAAGTTTCAGTGAGCTGAAACACCACCCACTCGAGATTGCCGTAAACAAAAATACTATCTTATGCATCACTTGATTTACCGTTGCTTCCGATGGCGATATAAGTAGTTGGATGATAAGGAACCAGTGTGATTGGTCATACCAATCGTACGCATCCAATGTCCTGCAAAAGTCCTATGCATGTCCTTGGCGAAGATCCGCTACTCTCCATGATTCAGTGTTTCTGGCTGTACAATACGTGTTTTTCCCCGAGTCTTTTTGTCGCATTTCCAGATAGGACTTTTGCAATTTCAATCAAAGTAGTTGCCGCAGCCTTATGTTTTTGACATCGAGTTCTTTAAAGGCCTCCAGTGTCACAACATGTCTCTCTCAGTCTCATCTAGCCAGACCCATCCTTCACCACATTTTAGATGATATCTATCCAACATGAGTAAGGAACCTCATTTATACATGGTATGGTTCGTTTACACTGACCAACAGCAGCTTTCACGCCGATAGACACCATCACCATTACATTAGCGGTGGTTACTTTGGTGGTTACAGTAATTGGATCTTACATCAACTACAAAAGCTATGTGGACGTAAAATACAAAGGTCGGTGATCTCAGTTCCGACATTCGACCTTAAGAATACAAGTTGACTCTCGCTCTATGAATAGTCCCACATGTCACAATCCTACCTCTTTATAGCTGCCACTACAACCGCGGCTTCAAGCTTCAAGCTGTCCCAGCGGCATATTTGCGTCCATGACTTCTGCAAGAAGATTACATGTCAGCATGTTTATCAATTGCATAACCTTATCCCAACTACATGTTAACAGGCGCGGAGGGTTAGAAAAGGAAAGACAAGAAGCAGATGTAATGAAGAATGGAAGTTTTCTTGTACTTGGTGATTGTGTTGAGATAGTAATGATGTTGGTTTATGTCATATCTTCCTTGCCACGACGCCCGTCGGAGTACTGTGAACCCTGTATCACACCACCCCGGCGTCTCGGACAGTCCCCAAGCTGGATATTTTGATGATAGAAGATCCCCAAATGCCAATATACACTGCTGCAGGAACTCGTTAAGTCCTTCAGTGGTTGGAGGCCGACGTACCGCAGTAACTTTGCACTCGTAACATTTCTGCGCCTCCTTGCCTGGTGATACGTATCCCTCTCCCCATTCATCCTCAAAGATTTTACTAATACTGGCTTTGTATAATCTTGCATCTGTTGCTTAGTAGGCTGCTGTAGTTACAAAACCCAAGATAACCCCGAGGTCAGAGATCGAAGTGCTAGCCTCACGCGACACCGACGCTCGCTAGGTATAAAGATATCTCAGGCCACTTCAGGGATACATCCATTTGTTCTTGGCGCTTAGAATACTAGAAGTGATCGAGATGGTGCGGCAATGGCGGCAAAGGCGGCGGCCGGGTTTCCTCTTCACCTCTTCACTCTCATGAAACCATTTGGAATTTCCATGTACAAACCAAACGCCGGTTTGACCTCACATTCCCGACTTCTGGCTGTCTCTTCTTTGATATTGTCTTAGCCGCTAAAATGATAATGTCCACCACTAACCTTGTATATAAAGACATTATTAATGGGGGCGCCTGCGAGTGAGAGGATATCTATGTGATCTCGAAGACTGGTGAATAGGCGGATATTTTGAACATTCTGGGATACTTCGTGGCCAATCCCAAGGTCACCTAATTTCAATAAGTATCCGGTGGACACAACCACTAACTGGAGAGCAGATTGTCATGTAAGATTATTTTCTGTTGGCCGGTGGTCACGCCATTCCTAGAGCTTCGCGTGAGTGGAATGTTAATACTAATCTCTCCAAATGTGGATGTCAAAACAGAGTCAAAATAGAGCCAAAAAAAAAAGGAAAAAACGCAAAAACTTTTAACTTCTTTGAGTTTCGAACACAGGGACAAAAAGACCCACTATCTCTCGAGGATAGCGGTAGAAAGCCTGGCTGTGTGCCTAATTTTACTTGATGATTTTCATTGTTAGCACTTCTGGCCCTTCGATATCATTGAATCATTTACCAGCACTCCTAGCACCTGGAGGAAATAGAATCGGCATTCAAAGGGTGTTTGACGCAACTTTCTGGAGGATAATATGGATCTGAAAAGCTGGCAAAGACACATCTCCGGAAACATCCGTTACCCTTAGCGGCGACGGACGGGTATAGTAAAAGCCAATTGGCTCTTGTTGGACTTCTTCTGTATTAATAGATAACGTTAATCTCACGCGGAAGCAAGCGTGCATTTCGTAGGTCGAAGGAAATAGTGTCGCAGACCGAGTTTGACTCTAGCATATGACTAGAAGAAATAATAAAACTTAGAACACGTTGGGACGTAGATTTGTATACGTGGTGGTATGCCTCGAGGGCCCGAGAGGTGGCAGGATGAGTGGTGTTGAGACTGGCTGGAGATTCTTTCGAGGGCAGGATAGGCAGATTTCGCTGCGTAATTGTGGCGGGGAGATGATGACAGTCTTGAATATGTGTTATGGTGTGTCTGCTAGAGATCAGTGCGCATTGGGTTAGTAATTTGGGCGTCTGGTGCTGGGTTATTACCTCAGCGAGCTCAGACGTGTTACCTCAGCAAGCTCAGACGCGATTCTGTTGGTCCGGATTTTCAATCGGTCCGCACGCTGACTAACTACGTTTGTGCAAAACCACCAGAATCACGTCTAAGCGTGTTCCGCGACAGTTCTTAGTAAATCCATGGATATCCGCGTTGCGGAGGATGCAGATATTAGAATAACTTAACACTAATATTTTATATTATTTCCCAAAGTTAATTAATTATATAACAGAACCTAGGCTTTTAGAATATATTATTTTTATTACTTAGGTATTTTTAGGTCTTATAATCAATTTTATTAAAAAAAAAAACGCGTTATTAGTAATTCTGTAACCATATATAACTTTATTAAACGCTAGCTAATATATATAAAACCCGTATAGATCTATAATAACCACCTTAAAGAACCCATTATAGCCTAGCGGGCATATGGTATCCGCGTTATAGTGTGTAATACCCACTAAAACCTCATTGCGCGCCAACCATTAAGTCACGGATATTTAGGCAAATCTACTATATGCCGGCACCAAAACCCGCTAGGTAGAGAGGGAGGAAGTTAAATAAGGTGCTAGAATAGCCGCGGCAGTATTAGGTGTTGGATAATTAGACTTAGAGGAGTTATAGAACGGACTAGGAGCGACGGCTATGGGACCTTTAAGATTAGCTTCTTGCGCTTTATGGAGAGAGTAAGGCCTAGCAACTAAGCAAGGTTAATAAGGCTATTGCTTTTTTATATCTATATCACGGACGTACAGAGCAGCTTAAAGCCCTTAGGTGGCTACTGTTTAAGAAAAAAGATATAATACTTATTACAAAAACCTTATTTAGCAAGAGTATAATAATATAAGCAATGCTATGTCTCCTTCAGGCCTTAGTAGTAATTATTATCTTACTACTTAATGCAATTAGCGCGGAGTAGAAGGTAAAGATTAAGGAGCTTCCTAGAATAAGGCCAGTTCATATATATACCAAGACAATATCCGCACGTCTTTTACGGGAAATCCGCATTGGAGTATACACCCATATTTTAATATCGCCAGAGCTGTTAGTTAGCAAAAGGTTCCATAAAACTCTTACCAACCCTACCTTTCATGCGTATGTTGGCTTGGTAGTAATTAATAAGGTGCACCTTATAGCTAATTAGGGGGGTTTATTCCGGAATTCGTATATATAGCTATAAAAAGTGCGGTTGTTATTGGGGCGGAAGCCTTAGTTTACTTATACTGCAACACTTAACAATATAACGTTTAAGATTGTTTAAGAGTTGGCAGGCTTTTAAAATAATATTAATATAGTGCGGACATCAATTAACCGGCCAGATCTATTAATTATTAGAGAATATGTTAAGTAAGGAACTAAGAAGTCCTTTAAGAGCTTATACTTTATCATAGACCGCGTGTATACTGCTATATCTGCTAAGCAGAGAATCCAATACACGCCAACTCCCCACTGGATCCCAAAGACAATTATCTTTCTTAATTTAAAGGACCTGATATTACTAGGCAGGGACTTAATTCGTTTATAGTTGGTATATTATAGGTACTAGGAAGCGTAGGCTAGAAGAGCTATTTAGCTTTATTATACATTATTAGCTATTGCGGATAAAGACAGACTATATAAGGAGTTTAGAAAGCCTAACTTAGAAATCCGCATTCTGCTCTCCTCTAACGCGCTTGCCTATAGTGCTGATATTCCTAATATCGACTATATTACGCAGTATTGCATGCATAAAGATAAGTGCATTAATATAATGTGGCAACGGCTTAGACGCGGTGCTTGTGGTAGTGGTTAAAAAGGTAAGGCAATATTTCTAATTAAGGATTGGTATAAAGGTCCACGTAAGGATATTGCTAGGCCAGCCAAAAATCGCGGTCATACTAGTAGAGCCTTCCGATCTTAGCCAAGTTAACTTAGCCGCGAATATTATATCAAGCAACAGGTGCTACAAGAGGACGGGGCTACTGATTTTGCTAGCAATATATCTTTAAGAGTGTCCGTATGCAGTGATGCTGATTCTAATTTATCCGCATCTAATATAGGGCAAGAGCTTAGTCTGGGTGGAATATCCATAGTTCTACCTATAGATATTCTACTAAAGAAGCCAGCGTGGCGCCTAAAGACTAAAGCTAAGAAAAGAGCAGCTCTCTCCTATTATATATATGCTCTTATAAATAAGGAAAAGGGCTGCTTATAAAAGATTATATTAGAAAACTACAAGGAATAGTCTCCGTCCACTAGTGGCTAGGGTTGTTGCTCTAACTATAATCCTACTTTACGGGCTTTTAAAGAGTTTAATATCTACAAGCCGCATATAGAGGGGATTTCAAGGAAGATGCAATAAAAGGCCTTTACTGTAAGCATAAAAAACTGGTTCTGTAACTGGATGGAGAAGAAATATTAGTACGCTGTTTGGAATCCAACCTCAAGCTACATTATATCCAATAAGCAAATTGCTGCCCTTTGCAGCTGTGCCTAGTATATAACCAGCTATAAGGCGCTTAAGAAAAACCTACCTAATTAGAATTATAATCAGCTTGGTAATAATCTAAATAAGTTTATTACCTTTATTTAAGCGGAGGTAGAAAAGGCAAATTAGGTAGAGAGCTAGCTATTAGCGTTAGCAAGCAAATTAAAAGATAGCATAGAGCGGATGTTACCACGGTCTAGGGTAGCGGAGAGGCGTATAGTATTGGCAGCTTAATATCTATAAATACAAGTAGCCCAGCTACCTCAATTGATATTCGCCGAAAATTCGCATGTAGGGCTGCTGATACCATTACCTTCTCAGCCTACATCTAGTAGGAACGCGCAGCTGGCTAGCTTAAACTCTAGCTAGTAGAACACCTCTAGGCCAAGTACACCAACACCCTATAATGGATATTAGTCCTGGCAACGCAATGGTTAGGTCCAGTTTTTAACGTAGGGCGGATATCTAGGATCCTAAAGTTAGGCCAGGTATTAACAGCCCTAGGGCAACAATTAGTGTCAGTTATTGTTAGGTATTAAGTATCAGCCTCTTAGATATTAGGGTCTATACTATAACAATAGACATTAACTCCCTACAGCTCCCGGATATCTAAGTCTATACTATAGCATTAGAAACCAGTCTCTAGGGTAGGCTAGGTATTATAGCTTATAAGGCAGCTCCACATCTTAACCCTTAGAACAATCCAGATATCAGAGCTTATAGCGCAGTATTAGGTCTTAGCCCTTAGAGCAATCCGGATATCAGAGCTTATAGCGCAGCATTAAATCTAAATCCTTAGGGTAGTCTGAGTATTAGAGCTCACAGTGCAACACTAAGTCTTAACTTTTAGATAAGCCTAAGGTTTAATATTCGTAATATAGCACTAAATCTCCAATTACAAAAAATTCCAAAGTTCAAGATCTACACCGTAGCACCAGTTCCCAGGTAGTAGGAAATTTGGAAATTTAGAATTTGCAATATAGTATTAGATCTCCGCTCCTAGAGAATCCTAAGGCTTAGGATTTAAGTTGCAATACTAAATCTCCGCTCCTAAGAAACTCTAAGGCTTAGGGTTTACAGGCTAATACTTAATCTCCGCCCTCTAAACTAGGCGTAGTTTAGAATTCGCGTGCTAATGCTTGATCCCCGCCTTCTAAATTAGGTGCGGCTTAGAACCTACAGCCTAGTGCTTAATCTCCGCCTTTGGTTTTGGATATAACGCAGCTTTAGTAGATTAGTATTTAATATTCCTTGGCGTTTTACTTATTTGTTAACTTAATTAAGACTAGGGCAGAGCTCTAATTAATATCCGGGTGCTAAGTGTTAATCTCCGCATATGTATTTAAAAAGTCCATTAGATTCTTATTTAGAGAGATATTAAGGTTTATACTAAAAGCTCCTAAAACCCGTAGAACCTATATTATATTAGTTATTTAGTTTAAGTGTCTTACAATCCTCTTAACCAGATATTATCCGTTCTTCTTAGGCTACTATACCTTAAGCCTCTTAGCCAATATTAGATCCACCTCACAGTAGGAGAAAACAAAAGGATATATTTACGCACTTTAAAAGTAAGAAATCCGCTTACCAAGTAAACCTAATATCCGCTTACAACCCTTCTCTAGCACCTTAATTAAGCGGTAATTCTATATTAATATTACTTTGTAAGTCAACTAGACGGCGCCCACTTACTTTAATTAGTAGTAACTTAATTATAAAGGATTTGCGCGTTACAAATAAGCGTATATAAGGTGGTTAATATTTCCTAAGGTAAGTCACTATAGCAATTACTTATTAGTAAGCTAATTTGATAAAATCTGCAGCGTGGATATTTACCTTTAATTAACCTCCACACCTTTTACCTTACAGTATCGCACCATAAACTTTATTATTGTTGTTTTATCTACTGTCCATTAGCATACTACTCTCTATAATGCCTTCTTTTATACCTCTAAATATATCTAACAGCTATTTAGTTAAGGAACTTAATATACGCAATATTAACAATAAAATAATTAAGGACGCTTTTAAGGACGCTCTTTCTTTTATTAATCCTTTAGGGTCTCTACCTAAAGAGTAAGCTTTCTAATACTAAATTATGCCTATAGCTAATATAATTTTAGGAAATATATACTAAAGCACTCTTTGTTAGATCTAGCAGAGCACTATAATAAGACTATTACGAAATCCGCTGGAAATCTGCTTACCTCTTCGCTACCTTGCTCTTTGCCGCCTATTTCTTTACTACCTACCTCTTTACCGCCTGCTGCTTCTAAAAAGTTTGATCATTATTATACTTCTACTTCTCTTAAGAGGCAGGCTGATAGAATTACTACGCAAAATATTCAGTACAAGATAGCCTTTAAATCGTAAGTGTTAACTATACTATTTTAATGTCCTGTCTACTAATTTACCTCTTACAGTAACCTAATAGAAATGTTGGATATTTTAGATAACAATAAAGAGAGTAATCTTAATAACGCCAACTCTCCCAAAAGCCCTCCTCTATCCTCTTATAATCTCTACAGCCCTTATAAGCTCCGCAGTATATAGACGGCCTAAGCTATAACATCGGACATTAATATAAACAAGCGCCTTTCTATTTAAGTGCTGTTAGCAAATAAATGGTATACCCTAAAAGCTAGTGCTTGGGATAATATAAAGGAAGCTCGCTAGCGGAGATATACCTACGTCCAGAATATTAAGGGTAGCTCTGGTATGCTGCGCAATTTACTATACACTCTATATATTAAGTAAGACTATAAATGTCACGTTTATAAGCAGAACTCTAGGCCGTATTTTGGAGGTGCGTGCTTAAGATATTACTTAAGTGGCAGGTCGTGCAAAAAGCATACTATTATTCTATTAGCTAACACGCATATAGGATAATTCACTAAGACTAGAGCCGGTTATACCTTAGTGTAAAAAACGTGCGTAATTAGCTTCTGCTAGTAGTCCGGCTAGAACGCCTACTAAGAAGGTATAACATCCACATCTTAATAATACGGATATTGCTGATATCTGTATAGCTTTATACCCGCACCATCCCCCTTACGGAGACCTCTCCTCCCCCTAAGAATCTTACTTGCAGTAATATACACAGCCGTAAAGGCACCCGTTCTGCTACTGCTCCTCCTACTCTTTTACTAATTCCTAGTACGCCTAGTACTGCTTCTAGTACTACTGCCGCTCCCACTGGCACGGAAAATGTCAGGGTGTATTCAGCAATTGCTGTTTCCGTATATGTTAATATAGTTTATAAATAGGTAACTAAGATAGCAAAAGATGTTCGGGCTATAGATTACTGGTTAAGTAAGCTTAAAGATTCTTTAAGTAAGATAAAGGATAAGCTTGCGTTTATAAGGCGTGTATTATAGCACTTATACACAACACCGGGTTGCTAGATATAGAATTTAAGTAGATATAGGTTAGCTGTTACTGCGGGTTAACTGTTATTACGGGTTTAGAGTAATAAAATAGTAGCTCTTACCTCTCTGCTACTATGTATATAGGAATTAAGTCTCTACCTAGTATTTAATAGATATACTTAATTAATATTGTGATATCCATATAAGCTAAGATAAAGATATCCATATAAGCTAAGATAAAGATATCCGTATAAGCTAAGATGAAGATATTTATATATCCGCACCGTTGATGATTACTAAGGTGAGTTACCATAGTAGCAATTATTTGTTAGTGAGCTAATTTAATAAAATCGGTAGTGTGGATATTTACCTTTAATTAACCTCTATACCTCTTCTTCCTCCACTAACCTTCCACCTTATAGTACTGCACCATAAACTTTATTATTATTATTTTATCCACTATCCCTTGGCATTCTACCATCTACAATGCCTTTATTCACACCTATAAATAATATTAATGCGAATAACAGCAGCCAGGCAGTTAAGAAACTTAATATGCGTAAAATAAACAAGGATGCTGTTGAGCACGCCATAACTACTCTTACTAAGCCTTTAGACTCTGTTCCTAAAGAGTAAGCTTTCTAATACTAAATTATGCTTATAGCTAATGTGATTTTAGAAAATATATACTAAAGCGCTCTTTACAGGATTTAGTAGACGATAAAAATATAGATAGAGCGAAATCCGCTGAAAATCCGCGCACCTTTTCGCTGCCTGCCTTTCCGTTGCCTACATCTTTGCTATAGACCACTTTGCAGTCAGTTTCTTTGCCGTCCGCTTCTTTGCCATCTACCTCTCTGCTGCCGCCACCTAATGCTTCTAAAAGGAGGCTTAATAAGGCTTATTTATCTTCTTTTCTTAAAAAGCAGGCTAAAAAGGCTGCTGATACAAATCTAAAGGCCAAGATAGCCATTAAATTGTATATATTAGTTATACTATTTTAATGTCTTGTTTACTAATTTACCTCTTATAGTAACCCAACAGAAATGTTAGAGATTTTAGATAATAATAAAGAGAGCAATTTTAATAACGCCAACTTTCCCAAAAGCCCTCCTCTATCCTCTTACAATCTCCGCAGCCCTTATAATCTCTGCAGTACCACGAATATAAATAAGCGCCTTCCTATCTAAGTGCCGTTAGTAAATAAATGGTACACTCTAAAAGCTGGTGTTTGGGAGAATATAAAGGAAAGTCGCTAGCGGATATTGACACACATCTAGAATATTAAGGGTAGCTTTGGTAAGCTACACAATCCGCTATATACTCTATGCGAGAAGCATAGCTATAAATATTGCGTTTATAAGAAGGACTCCGGGCCTTATTTTAGGGGTACGTGTTCAAGATATTATGTGGGTAGCAAGCCGTGCGGAAAGGTACGTGCTAATAGTATACTATTATTCTGTTAGCTAACATGTATATAGGAAAGTTTACTAAATCTAGAGCCAGTTACACCTTAGGGCAGAAAACATGTAAAATTAACTTCTACTAATAATCCAGCTAAAACGCCTACTAAGAAGGTATGGTATCTATATATTAATAATACGGATATTACTAATATCTGCATAGCTTCATTCTCATACCATTCCCACCCGCACTACTACGCCTCCCCCCCCAACTAAGACCTCCCCCCCCAACTAAGACCTCCCCCCCCAACTAAGACCTCCCCCCCCATTAAGACTCCCACTTACAGTAGTACGCGCGGCCATAGAGGCACCCGCTCTGCCGCTGCTCCTCTAACTCTTTTACCAATTGCTAGCACACTGGGTGCTGCTGTTGCTACTACCGCTTCTGCTAGCACAGGATCTATTAGGGTATATTTAGCAATCGCTGTTTCTGCGCGCATTAATATAATTTATAAACGGGTAACTAATATGGCGAAAGATGTTTAAGCTATAGACTGCCGGTTAAATAAGTTTGGAGATTCTCTAAGTAAGATAAAGGATAAGCTTGCATTCCTAAGGCGTGGTGTTATTGCACTTATACGCAATGCTGGGCTACTGGATATTAAATAAGTAGATACAAGTTAGCTATTACTACAGGTTAGCTATTATTGCGGGTTTATAATAATAAAATAGTAGCTCTTACCTTTTTGCTACTATATACGTAGGAATCAAGTCTCCGCCTTATATTCAACAAATATACTTAATTAATATTGTGATATCCGCATAAGCTAAGGTAAAGATATCTGTATAAGTTAAGATAAAGATATCTACACAAGCTAAGATAAAGAGATTTATATATCCGCACTATAAAACAGCTAACTACTACGTTATATACTACGCATTAAGAAGATTATACGCTGGCTAGAATTAATATTAGTAAAAAGAACTAGCTTAATATATTAAGACAGAAACGTACCATAAGCCTAAGCATTTAAAAGTCCTCTGGCATATTATCTGTAGCCTTATTAAATCTATCCTCATAAGGGTCATATAGTAAACCGCTAATATAAGACATCTATATATTAAAATCAGTAATGCCGCCCTATAAAAGCCGCTCTAATCTAAGTTAAAGAATAGCAGGCGCCTTAAACCCAACGTCCTATATACACTAATGTATAATCAAGTCCTTAGTAATCATATCCATAAGGGACTGGATATTAACCATGGGAAACTTAATTATATAATTGGATATTATCCGCTTACTAAACACGTCCTTAAACTCAGTACAAAGAGGTCTAGTATAGCTTGTGGTAAGAACACTCTACCTAAATAGAGAGTCTACTCTAAAGGTTAAGTTTCCGCGTAATCAGAGTAACTCCTTCAGCTGAAGATTTAGCAGTTTATTAAGTTGATTAGCTTTAAAAAAGCTATTTAGCTCTCCACGATTATTAATTAGCCTATTTGCCAGTACGGCCTGCTAAAGCACTAAGTTACACACCTCCGTTGCAATTAACCTCTAGAAGTATATCATTTCAGATATATAGTTGTTGCTCCTTAATCTGGCAAAGTAAAGGTAAAGGTAGGCAATTGCACGCTTCAAAAGGCCGATATCCGCATGCTTAATAGCATATTTCAACACTTTATATGTTTTAACCACCTATAGATACTGAATATAATTAAAGAACTCTATGTTAACAATCTAAGCAGGCTAGCTCGTAGTAGCAGAGCTAGGCACTATAAGTAATTAATCCACAATCTAAGAACCTCCATAGGTAGAGGGGTGCGGAGGAATTAATTTATTAGCCTCTTAGCTAACTTTAGAGCTAAAGCCTACTGCGCGGATATCCTTAATATGCTATAGAAACTGCTCGGGCGTTAAGAATCTAATATATCTTTTAACCGCACCTTCTTTGTAAATGTTAAGCCTACCATAGATATGTGTTAAGAAGAGCGCAACAATATAGGTATTAAAACTGTGCAGTATTAGCTCCTCAAGATGGTAAAAGGGAGGGCGCTCTATAGGAATATTTCGTCGCCTAAGGTAATTTATATAAGTATAGAGCGTAAAGTACTACTGCGCATATTACTCACCACCAAAGAAAGTCCTTATAATTATATATAGGAAGTTCAACCAGAGGTACTAAAGACCTGGAATAGGTAGTACCCAACAGTAGCTATTATATAGGAGCGCAGCCTCTGCCCGCTCCCGCTTATAGGTATAGATAAGCTTTGCAGTTTTCTGATTACCGTATACTAGATATAATCAGCCCTGGAAATCATTGTCGCGATTAAGTTATAGTTGCTCCAGGAAGATCGTCTTAAGTACACGGTAGTTGCCACTTATAGAAGCCTCGCTCTCTATAATAGGGCCTAGGTTTACATACGTTGTCTTTACAAATGGTAGAATATTAATCTCCGGCATATGCGGATATTTAAGCTTAGTATTAGATTTGAAAATACCATTTACAGCAGCTGGATATGCGCTTTAGAGAGCATCCGTAATTATAAATATAGATATCCAATTTTAAACGCTGTTATATATATTACCTAGCGCCTTAGCAATATCCTTAATCTGAAGCTGCACTTGGTTATATAGTATACTTTAAAGAAGGCTACTGGGGGGAATACAAGATCCGTGGATAAGCTTTCCAGTAGTATAGGAATAGAAAACACTAGTATCTCTGATTAACTAATGTCATGTTTACTTAAGGTAGTCAAAATTATTATATATAACATAAATATCATTAAGAGTGGATATTAATTGGAGGTAAGTCTTTAATAATGTTAGCACCAGTATATCCGCCGCTAGTATTATAACCTTCCTTAGAGCGTTTAGCTAATCCTATCTTCTAGCAGTTTAGCGTCTTATATCCGTTAATAAGTCCTAGTTTATAAAGCAGTAATAGAACCTAACACTTTATACCTATACCTTAAAGATAAAGACTAAGAAGCCGAGTAAAACAGTTAGTAGAGTTTTAAGCATAGCCCAATAAAAGAATAGATGTAAGAAGAACAACCCGCCCTAAGTGTAGATTCTGCAATTTATTACCTCTTAATTGTGCCGATAATCCTTCTATTAGTTAGTAGAGTAAAGGGGCATATTGGCTAATTGCCTTATAGCCTTATAAGAGTTAAACATCTTTAAACTCTAGATCTAACTTCCATAGGCTAAAGATAACCGTCTTCTACTAAAAATTACAAAGCTCTTTATAAAGGATATTTATAACCACATTAACTAGTTCTGAATGGATATCCGCAGTCTCCATAATTGTATTACGGATTTCTTTGTCTCCTAAAAGGGTAGCAATAAGCCTCTTTACCTTCTTCTTTTTTGCCTTCTTTCTTTACACCTTATCTATTTTTACGCCTTCTCTTTTATTAGTATTAAGCTATAGCCACACTAAAGAAAGGTCACTAAAGGACCATCGCCAGTCCCGTAAATGCTCTAAAATAACTCTAACCTTCTCTTCCTTTATTACTAAGCGTAATATCCGCTCAGCGGATGCTCCAGTTAGTGTTTAAATAGGCGTCCACCGGTTAACTAATGTTGTGTTTATAGAGGGGGTGGGCAATTTAATTGTTGATATATTACCCATTCGGCGGCGCTTTCTACTTAATATTGCGGAGGCTGATAGGGTAGATATATTAATTGATTATAGAGCTGCTTCTGCAGATTAATTTAACGGTATTTTTAAGATAATAGCTATTATAGGGGTGTAGATCAATTTCGTTAAAAAAGGTAACTGCTCTATATATAAAACAAGTTAGATTGCCTAAGAAACCTTGCGAAAGTCTCTCAGACCATAGAATTAACTTTTTAACAAAAAAGGTTAGCAATATCCGCTTGCGGATATACGTATATCTGCTAATTAATTCTATGGTCTGAGCTTGCTAAGGTAATTAGACGTGATTTTTTTTAGCTAGCTTCAGAATAACCTACACCGTCTTCCGAATTGCAAAATCACGTCTAAGAACCTTTAGCGAGTTTTGTTAAAAGCGTAAGCAAAATCCATAAAATAGAGATTGCGGATATCTAATTCATTTATTCACACAACGCGTTATTATTACTACACAGAGTCACTTTTTTTTTAAGACTTAGGGCTTCTAAATGGTATAAATTTTATTATATAACTATCGCTTAGTCCTAACATTAATTTCGTCAAAGTTAAAAAACGCGTTGTTAAAAGCGTAAGCACATATTATATCTTATTAAATAGTCTACTAATATAGATAAAACTATACAGATATATATATATCTACTACTTAAAGCTATTGCAACACCTAGTAGGTGCTATAGCTGGGTCCTTCCTTGAAAATATCCTCCTGTGGCCCAGAGTGCCTCCACTACTGCTAGGGGCAGAGCCTCGTGCAGAGCCTTAGTAGAGCTTCGTGCAGAGCTTAATGTATAGCTTCGTGCAGAGCCTTAGTAGAGCTTAATGCAGAGCTTTGTGTAGAGCTTCGTGCAGAGCTTCAAGCAGAGCTTTATGCGGAGCTTCGTGTAGAGCCACGTGCAGGCGTGCAGACGTGTAGCTGTGCAGACGTGCAGACGTTTGTACGGGCGATTGTAGAACCTTTCTAGTATATTAGTGCTGCGTGTTTGTAGAGCTTTAGAGATCTATATAGGGCTTCGAGCAGAGCTTTGAGCGGAGCTTTGTGTAGAGCTTTGAGCGGAGCTTCGTGCAGGGCTTTTGCAGAGCTTTGGTAGAGCTCTGTGCAGAGCTCCGTGCAGGTTTCCCTCTGAGCTTCGTTTCGCAGAGCTCTCGTAAAGCTCCACAGCTCTACGCAGAGGGCTGGCGGCGTGGGCGTAAGCGTTCAGCGTTGGTGTTTACTACGCGGCTCGGCGGTGCAGAGGTAGAATTGGGGCCTCTACCGCGACGAATTCCTCTTAACGTCGCGCGCGTATAAGGAGCTGAAGATTTCATAGCTTTATAGAGTAGGCTTTTCTCTATAATTTGGTGTAATTTTTATGTCGACAGGTATTGTTGGAGGGTAGGTTAATTTCATCAAAGTTGATGAGGTCTTCTCATATAAACGATATTTAGGTTTTCTACATATCTCGCCAAAGGGCCTCAGACTAAAAAAACGATTACCGTCCTAAATCAGCTTAGCGGACGGTGCGGATATTCCTATATCCGCAATCGATTTCTTGGTCTGAGCTTCTGAGGTAAGCTGGGTTAGTGGCCACTGGAAAATTTTGCTGCACTAAATTGCGCAACATGAACATCAGATTCTCCGTCCGCGGTTGGGTTTACAAGACTCGCGGTCAGATCGGCGAAGTTCCTATGAGTTAGATGATAACTTCCAAGCAGATGAAAAGGTGAACGTCTACTCACGAACTCTTGTCGAATAAACTTTGGAGGCTTCAAAATCTATCACCATTAGCCCCATTTCAATCACAACAGCCGGTAATTCACGTCAGCAAAAGCACGAAGAGGATTTCTTCTTCAAGCTCTCACACTAGGTGAAAGACTTAATGAAAAAAGTTGATTCGCGTCAGCCCGAGGCAGTGCAATACGAGCGACACTGTGCAACCAGACATGAGCAAGCCCAGCGGCCTGGTTGCGAGTTCCAAAGAGTGGTATAATCTTGAATTGCGACCGTAATCGCGTTTCAGAGATTCTGGACATGTTAGCAAGAAACCTTTGTCAAGAGGATAATGAGGTACTCACAAACTGAAAAGAACAGATACTACACTTGATCTAAGCCAAAAGGCAAAGAGAGCTAAAGAAAAAAGAAGGGAGTTTGCGAGGGACGGCCGGCGATTATATACTTGGATGCCAAGCCGCTACTTGCTAAGCGAGGGCCAGGCAGCAATCACACGTGATAAAATTCACGTGCGCCCCACTCGGAACTTGCCGCCCGCGCGAACAATGGCCTCAGCACCCTGTTACCTCTCGGTGGTTAGCGCAGCCACGTCTGCTGTTTAAAGGGAAAGTTAATAAAACACGCTAACCACCGGACGCGCAGAATTAAAAATTAAAAATTACATCCTTGAATTTAGCTGCGATTAGACACCACGCTTCTAATTTGAGCGTTCATCTATAACACTTCAACCGCTTGGCTGATGCTGGGAAAGATAAATTAACAGGAGTACATATACACCGTGGTCTTACAAGCGTGGAGAAGAATACGTGATTGGCCTCTTCCCAAGCTAAGGGATCTAGGGCTTTCGAATCCTCAGAGGCATTCGAGGATCCAAGCTTTGCGACCTCGATTAGCCATTTCTTGACCATATCAATCGGAACGTCGTGAGCTCCAGCCGTTGTACCCAAACCACTACAGAGCCGCTTAAACTCGGCTTGTGCCAGCAATGCAGCCTTTTTCAGGCAATCCATTGCAGCAGGAATATCTACATCAAGATCTATGTTCCTATGAGTAGGCTTGACGCTTGCATTTGGTTTCGTAGATCGTATGCCGCAGCGGCTGAGATAGGCTTTGAATGTGGCATATGAAACATCTGCCTCAGTTCGATAGATTATCCGAAACACTTTTGAGCGAATGGAGAAGTCGTTGTGTGCAACAGGGTTTACACCCTATAACGTAGTCGGTAAGCATATGGGCCACGCAAGCATGTGGGCCACATCAAAACTCACCAAAAATTAGAAAATTTATACTTTAATATCTTAACAACTACTTAATAATTTAGATTTAGACTTTTACATACGCTTTGCAGCTTCTATTAAAGTTACATCGTAATTAATAATAATAATTCTTTGATTAACGTCTGATACGGATCCTACTAGCCCACGCAGACTACTCCGTCACAGGGGGAAAACTTATAGTTTACATGAAGAAAACCCTGCAGTTGGGTTGGGGGAGGAAAAACCCTATGAGCCACCTCAGTAGGATGAAAAACCCCAATTTGCCATATCCGTCCGTAGCAGCGGCCCTGCGGGCCTACAGCTACGTCCTGTCCTCCTTGAATGTTCGAACTCCTTGGGAACCACTGCTTCCTTCCTTAGCTTATCCAAAGCTAGGGTTCACTACGTCCTAGCTAGGCCTTGCCAATCGATTGCCGTGTGCTTTGTGTTCCATATCTTAACCATCCCCTATGTGCTATCTCCTGTAGACTATTGCCATATACGCCTTGCCTCCCCCCCCCTAGAGCCATCGAAGGCGTAAGGGGGATTCATCCGTTCTAACTACCGTAACGCTAACAGCGGGATATGTTGTGTTTGGGTATCTTTTGTGCCTAGGCCCCAGCTAGGCCCTCTCTAAGGGTCACCACTCCGTTAAGAGGAGACGAGGAAAACCGTGGGTCGCAATCCAGGCTGCTAGGTATTTGGTAGTTGACGGCGAGTGACCGCATGCTCCGCGGGCGATCGCCCTGGGGGTTAGGAGGGGCCGTATATTTGCTCGTTCGTTCGTTCATTCGCGTTCGTTCGTTCGTCGATGTGAGGTCGTCGATGCTTTCAACTGGGGGTCGGGGGATGTTATCGAATACAGCGCATCCATGTTGGATCGTACAGGTGCTTAGTGGGGGAACAGTAGTAGCTGTATTGTGAAGGGGTACCATCAGCAGTGGTTTTCGAGATCTCACCATCCCATGTGAAAACCTTTCACACGCCCCACGACGCACACAACCACCACCAGGTGCAGAGTCCGTTTTCGACGGCCTTACATCGTAATTAGTTCAGTAGTTTTTAAGATATGTGATTTGGCCTCAATTTAGCCTCCAAAAGCCCCTAAATTTTATTATCTTAAAAACTACTAAACTAATTACGATGCAACTTTAATAGAAGCTGCAGAGTATATATAAAAGTCTAAATCTAAATTATTAGAATTTATTATTAAGTGGTTGTTAAGATATTAAAGTATAAATTTGGTGAGTTTTGATGTGGCCCACATGCTTGCGTGGCCCATATGCTTACCGACTACGTTAGCGAACTGTCCTTAGATGTCAGAATTAAGCGAGAGATGCTGACTAAGCTCTGGACACGTCGCGAGAGCGAGCTCTGCATGTCAATCTAGATAGACATCAACCGCATCTACTGCATCACGAATCAATCAATATTCATCGTCTG
>Ga0307507_10004475_pt1 | contig 24731 bp, 33 predicted proteins | sample 7_EM_MG_FD_207223 | JGI IMG/M metagenome (GOLD analysis project Ga0307507, IMG submission 207223) | Populus trichocarpa ectomycorrhiza microbial communities from riparian zone in the Pacific Northwest, United States - 7_EM | ecosystem: Host-associated > Plants > Roots > Unclassified | place...
CAAGGCGGATACTACGGCAATGCCCTACAGGCTGCATTGGCCGGAGGTCACGACAAGATTGTTGAGCTGCTGCTTAGTAGGGGAGCTAATGTTAACGCGCAAGGCGGATACTACGGCAATGCCCTACAGGCTGCATTGGCCGGAGGTCACGACAAGATTGTTGAGCTGCTGCTTAGTAGGGGAGCTAACGTTAACGCCTCAGCTAGACCTAGAGCTTCGTGAGGCTCTCGGGGTAGGCTTGAGAGAGCGCATTGGCTTGGCTGGAGATTCTCTGAGTATTGCCGTGCGTGCTCTGGCATGCCAAACACTGGGAATTGACAGCAGAGTTAATGTAAACGCTCTTTTGAGATCACAGAGTAATGACGGTGGCTGGGGACCTGGCTCGTTGTCACGCTATGGTACAACGGGTACGCTCATCGGTAATCGGGGAGTCACAACGGCGTTCGCAATCAAGGCCATTGCTGGGGCACAATTGCAGTACTGGGATGCCCCAAAGCGTCTAGAAAAGGAGACCTCTGAGCCTTTGGGCGAAGTGGATAAATGTGAAGTGGAAGACAACAGAAACGAGGCAGAGACCGCGGAAGCTGAGGTGGAGCCCGAAGCCTAGGTCAACAAAAATCACCAAACGCCATTAGAGATCCCGTGTAGCTTTAGTGAGCCAGTGTTCATAGGAGAACCTGCGATTCTAGGCATGAAGCTAGAGTGGGAGATTAAAGATGTAGTGTTGATGACAGGAGATATGATAGGAGGGAATATTATGTCAGGAATAATAAGGGCAGCGGTGTGGACGAATGGGGCTATGTTGCTGGTGACGGCAATCCCTGCAGCCCTGACTCTACGGGGAGTTATGCGAGCACAAGTGGTCAAGAAGGCGATTGTGTCAGGATGGGAGGCTATGGTTGAAAAGCTGAGGGCACTGATTCCGTTAAGACTTCTAGAACTGGTTCAGAAAGCAGAGGATGCGAACAGAGATGAGGAAGTCTTATATGAACTGATGGAAGACATTGGTCTTGAAGTGGAGGCTGCTGGCGATGATGGAGTGAAGCGTGTAGAGAGCTCTTTACACGGAGTGCAATGAGCATCCGGAAGCGAGGAACGGTGGAAAATGAATGCGGATTTGAGAGTGGCTGAGCAGCTCTAATTCATGTTCCGTGCGCCGGAGTGGCTGCAGTAGTTGCTTTCAATAAGTTCGGGTAACAAATGTAATATTGGAAGAATTGGGTCTAGCCCCAAGTTACCATGACCTCTTCATCTTTCATCTACCCTACCACGCCGTTTTCCCCTTCCACCTCCGTTCTTTGTAATACCCTTACGGAGTACTACTTCCACAAAATCAGCCACAAATATCGTACCTAGGCAGTATGATGTCGGTTAAGCAACGCCGTCGAAGGCGCAATTACACCCCGCCTTGTCGTCAATAGAAAAAGCAAATTGGTGCCTTTGTTCGCAATCCCATGTTGAGGATATATGCAGCATACTAGGACCTCCGGACCCTGGAATACCTGCTACATACTCTGAAACAGATCTGAACCTCTTTGATATATGAACATGACCTCCGCAGTAGAGCAGAATCTGGTTGAAGGTAATAGAGCCTATAGCTCGACGTTTAAAGACGGGCATCTTGCGCTTCCTCCGTCGCAGAAATATGCCGTCGGTAAGTTCCTTGGAAATTTACCTTATTACCTTCTCCCTGTCACATACTCAAGCATACTGACCTCTCACAGTGACCTGCATGGACGCGCGCATTGACCCTGCCGCCGCATTCTCCATCCCCCTCGGAGCGGCCCATGTCATCCGCAACGCCGGCGGTTCGGTTCGCGAAGCATTTCGCTCTCTAGTTATCTCGCAGCAGCTCCTTGGGACTACCGACGTACTTATAATTAAGCATACTGGTTGCGGAATGCTTACTTTCGATAACTCTACGGCGCGAGGGATTGTTGCGAAGAACAAAGGCGAAGAGGCGGCCAAGGAGGTTGAAGAGCTAGATTTCTTGCCGTTCTCGCAGCTGGAGCAGGCAGTAAAGGATGACGTAGAATGGTTGAAGGCCAAGAATGTTGAGGAAGGTATCAGGGTTAGTGGGTAGGTTTATGAGGTTGAGACAGGGAAAGTTAGAAAGGTAGAGTAATACGCATTGGAAACATGAAATAGGTGGAAATGGTCTGGAGTGGGTACTCTAATGTCTTTTACTGTATTTTTTCTTTCTATGTGAGTGTACGGGAAGCTCGGATTTTCTATATGCTCAGGAGTACAGGTACTGCTATGGAAAGTCTGCGAACGGTAGACCAATCTTTTCTTGCAAGTATTGGAGAACCGCGAGAACCTTCTCATCTTCGTGTCTTCGTCCAACAAGCTGTAGTGAAACTGGAAGACCAGCAAATGTCTCCGGATCATCTGCTGCGTGTTAGCCGCAATGTACAATATGATAATTTGCCAGTGAGTCTTACAAAGCTTCCAGTTGTCTCTATCAAGGCTGGTCATCGGCTTATACCCATCTTCCTTTCTATCTCGCTGCGGATCTACTTTGTCCACAGGAAACACGACTGCAGGATAATTCAGCAAATTCCATTGACTCGTGTAATACCAGTATTTGGCCGTATTGTGTATTGGAGCCACGCCTGGGCCAACAGGGCAGAGGATTACATCTACAAGCCCATCCAACTCGCCAGTCTGTGGGTTGTGCTCGATAGCAGTATCATTCCAGACTTTGGCGTATTCCTTGCGGTAGGCCTCCCGCTCCTCAAGCCAGTATGAGAGTTCTCCAATGCTTAGCTTCTTCACGCAAGGATTCTCTTTAATAATCCATTCAGTCAGCGGCCGCCAAGGCTCACCGGAACTTTCTATAGCCTCTGAATCTTCAGCTCCCCCATCCGTGAAGTAGAGACTGGAGATTATGGCCCAAGCTTCGTTGTGCAAGTGAGGTTTCCAGTCCACAACAGAAACATTTGGAATATTTTGGAGTTTTGAGACAACTGATCGAAGAGCATTCGTAACAGGCGGATGAGGCCGGACAATGTCGTCATGCCAAAGGACAGCTACTTTGAGAGGCTGGACGTCGGAGAATTTTAGGGAAGAGTCCCATGGCAGTGGGGTAAGAGCGGGTTCCACTAGCCAAGGCTTGGTATCGATGATTGTCTTCATGAATACTTTGATGCCAGAGAGGCTGGTACTCAATGGACCAATAACCGTATCAATGCAATCAGCTCCTGCCATGATGAACCCCCAACCGTCCGTGGGGATACGAAATGCCGTCGGTTTGAAGCCATAGAGCCCGTTGTTGGCGGCCGGGCTACGGATGCTTCCTATTTAGGATTACACCATGATACATATGGAAGGAGATGATGAATATACCACCAACATCTGACCCAATACCTAAACAACTGCCCCTCAGGGCTATGAGAGCACCTTCTCCTCCGGAAGAGCCTCCAGCGGTGACGTGAGAGTTGTACGGATTAACAGTAACCCCATAAAGGTTACTGTCCGTTTCGAGGTGCATCATACTCTGAGGCTCAGTAGTTCGTGCGTGAAACACAGCACCAGCATGCCATAGGATCTGTAGAATGTGAGCATCTTCTTTGGCAACCTTGTCAAACCATGAGACATATCCGGCATTCAGAGTAAGTCCTTCCATGCCAATGTGTTCTTTCACAGAAATAGGTAGACCATGCAGCGGGCCTATGGGCCTCTTGTGTTTCGTAAAATAGTCATCCAGAAAATTGGCGCGAGTCAAGGCTCGCTCTGGGAGTAGCTCTGTCACACAATTGGTCTACCCAGTAGCTTAGCGCAAGAAACAATATTTGTAGATTTATAAATACCAGTTTCTGCGCCAGGCCTGCACGCCGTAAGAATGCTTTTGTCACAGTGGTAGCGGTTACTTTGCCAGATGCGAGCAAATTCAAAAGGACATCTGTGGGTAGTTCGGTGATTCGAACCTCATCTGGCTCGAGGGCTACTCTTGGGATGCCCGTGACATTCCTGGGAAGTTGTGCAGGGGTTTCTGGAATTGACGGCTGGACTCGTGCAAGGCTCGCATCTCTGTAGTTCTGTGCCTCTTGTACAACATCCTGCCAGGGTCTCTTGGGTTTTGCTTTCGTGGTGCGGGGCATGATGGGCAGAAGAGTTGAAATTTCTCAGCTAAGGTTACTGTTTCTTAAGCTTCCCTCTCAGTACGCCTCCAACCGGAGTCTTTCTTATCTTCTTTGAATACAAAATGAAGATGAGGGTGAGGACGATGAGCGATTGACGAAAAGGCAGAGCGGCTCTGAAAATGAATACGTTTACGCTAAAGCAGATGGCAGAGAACACAGCAGGGGAGATTTTAGAATGATTGTAGGGGTTTATTGCATAATTACGAAAGATATTGCTATTGTCAGTTAGCAACGAATATTGTTGTAACGAAGTCATGCCAAGTAAGATACCTCCAGTGTTTGCCTTGTCGTAGGGCTGGCTTAGCGCATTTGGACGGGGTTGGTTTATAATTGCTGAGGTAATCCCTGGCATAAAAGAAAACTGGCTGTCGTGGCCCGTGTGTTCTTTGCGATTATCTCTCCCTTTGGGGCTTGGTTTTCAAATCGTTCCTTGTCCTTTGTTCTTATTTGCTGAAAACAGTTTTGATGTCATTTCTGTGTAAAATAACGAGACCTCTGATTTCTTGTAGAGCACCCGCAGAATTGACTTCTATCACTTGCACCTCCCGTGAGCTTCTTTCAAGCAAGCTTTGCTCCTTTCACCTGTATTCGTGCCAGTCCACAAACTCACTGTCCAGTGTTTCGATTTTCGCTCCTCTAAAAGGAAAACGTTGTCTTCACCAACAGCATCATCAACATCTTACTACGCCTTTGTCTTTACCTCCGAGTCTTCATCATCCCTCACACGATACGCTTGACGCATCACAACAGATCATGGCGGGCCTTCCACCCGTCTATAACACTGAGAATTTGAAAGAGGCGCATGCACAAACCTTCAAGAGCCTTGGGAACAAATTGCAGGCTCCGCTTCTAAAGGCCTTGGATAATATGGGATATGAGTAAGAATCACCTAGTGCATTTCTTTTAAGTGTAGCAGAAAAGGATGCAGCCTTTACAAAAGGGGCTGTACTTTTGAATCGGAATTTCTGCGCTGGTGATGATCCTGAAGCGGGTCTCTTAACTTAAGGCATTTTGGCTCGTCACAAGTTCTTGATAATCCTAAAGATTACCGCAACGGATGAATTGGAATACGCCGCCTTGAAATGATATGCGTCCGTTGATCCTGCTAGGAAAAAGTGTGGACCTAGATCATTAAAGTCAGATAACTCAAAGCGAAACTCGTTGCGCGCAAGCACAGCTTTGTCTAGCATGAGCCCTTATGTTTTGCACTCTGCTTTCCCTGCAAGCTCCTGCTATTGGTTGATTTATTCTATTTTACTAATAATTTTTAGGTATATGACACCTGTACAGCAGAAAGTGTTGACAGAGCTCCCGTCCTCGTCCAGCGAGTGTCTCGTCCAAGCTAAGACTGGCACCGGCAAAACAATCGCATTCCTTCTTCCTGCCCTTCAAGCACTGCTCTCTAGCAAGCCACTACCACCTGGCCAGGTTGGAATCCTAATCCTGTCCCCTACGCGGGAGCTCGCTCTGCAAATCGCCAAAGAATGTGATCAGATCACCGCTTCTTTACCACAACGTCTTGAGTGCCACACTGCCTTTGGGGGTACGGCCCGCGCTTCAAACCTCAACAAATTCTTGAATGGCAAGCCGACAGTTCTTGTGGCTACGCCTGGGCGTCTCAACGACTACCTGACTGAAGAGCGCGCTCGAGTGAAATTCCAAGACATCAGGACGCTCATTCTGGACGAAGCGGACACAATGCTGGAGCAAGGCTTTCTTCTAGCTATCAAAGATATCTTGAAAAGACTTCCTCCGAAGAAAGCTGGCTGGCAGGGAATGGTGGGTGCTTTTCTGATCACGTAGACTAGTGATTGTATGGCTAACGAAATTTCAGTGCTTCTCAGCCACTATTCCCGCGAAGGTTACTGATGTAGTGAAGATAGTGCTTAACCCTGGTTACACGCACCTATCAACGGTCGACGAAAGTGAACCTCCGACCGTGGCGAAGGTGCCTCAGTATTCTATAACTATTCCAAGAATGAAGGATACATTCAATGTACTCTTCGCACTTATAAGACTTGAGTCAATTTCCCCGTCCCTGTTCAGTATGTAACTGTTCTGATTCTTAGACAGATACGCTCAAAATCCAGCCGAATTCAAGGCAATCATATTCGGGACTACCGCCAATGGCGTTGCTCTCCTTGCCGCCCTGTTCACCAAACTCGTGCCGGAGCTTAAGGTGTATCAACTCCAATCGCGGCTTTCACAAAATGTTAGGACTCGTACTACAGACGAATTCAAAGCTGCTTCTAGTGGTTTGATGTTCGCTTCTGATGTGATTGGTCGTGGTATGGATTTTCCCAAAGTCGGGCACGTTTTTCAATTGGGGCTTCCAGCTTCCGGAGAACAGTATGTGCACCGAGTGGGGAGGACGGCCAGAGCCGGAAATGACGGCCGGGCTGTGATTCTGTTGAATGAGAATGAATCGTATTTTCCAAGAATAAACAAACAGCTGCCGATTAACCCGGTATGTACTCCCGTTCGAGTGCTAAGAGACTCCCCTAATCTTTACTTAGTACCCTACCAATTTAACTCCGTACATCGCCTCAGTCGCCCCAGGCGTATCCACAGCGTTTGAATCGGTGGATGAAGCTACGAAATCAAAAGCGTATCAAGCCTTCCTAGGTTTCAACAAAACATTCCTCAAGAACCTGCGCCTCGATACACTAGGCTTGGTCCGCATGGCTAATGAGTATGCTGATGCTATGGGTTGTCTAGAGCCGCCTATGGTGGACAAAAGGGTTGTTGGGAAGATGGGGCTGAAGGGTGTTCTTGGGTTGAGAGTCGGCACAATTGAACGGGACGAGCCGTCGAGGCAAGGGCCGAGGCAGGGGTTGAGAGAGGGCCCAAGACCAGAGAAGCCTAGCGGAAATGGAGGGACAAATAGGAAGGGAAGGGGGAATACGAGTGGAAGGAATGGTAGTAACGGAGCTGCGCCATCGAACAACGAAAGAACTCGTGCTGGCGGACTGCCTCTTAGCAATTGGGGAAATGGAGGGAACGACAGCAACAGTAATACAAAGAATGGAGGTAGAAAGGGAAAGCGACGTGGTGGGGCTGGAGGGGTGGATGACCGGGCGACGAAGAGATGATTTGTATTTGACATGAGTAATTCCATGGGGTTCTAGGAGGCTTTTAGGAAATCCCTGGGATAATCATGGGAACACTTGGAGATGAGCATTAGTTTACACAAACAGTGTTTCGGGCCTATAGATAGCGCTGCATTCATTGGTGTAGTAATAGATAGACACAGAATGGGATAGACTTCGCTTGCTTTCCTACCTTGACTACCATTTAGCATACTTTGGTTAATCTTTATTATGTGCATTGTCGTTTACATGAGAGTTATAGACTATATTGGAATTAAAATGGGTTACGCTATATACATGTTAAAGATGCTACAGTATTGACTATTGGTATGATAATCTTCGGTAACAAAGGTTATGGTGTTCAATCAACCTTCTTTCGGTACACTCACAGTTCGACGCATTCGAACCTCAACCTCTTGGCAAGAGTATACCGGACAGCTACACAACTTTACCAATTCTATATGCGACCACCAATGTGCCAATAGAGCCACAAATTCCCCCCGCTCCTTAGCCTCTAGGGGTTCATCCTTTCTTCTCACAACTTCCTCTTACCTCAAAGTCGAAGACCTACTCTTCTAACCTCCCCTCCGCAGCTCCACCTCCCACCCGAAAATGTCCTTCGACAGCCCCTCAACGTCCTACAGCGACCCCACCGCCACCTACTTGAACTCAGCATGCCTCGACTTCCTCCTCATCGAACTCGTACCCATGGCGTACCGCATCGCCGCCGACCTAGCGGCGCGAGAGGAAGAGTGGGCGCGCGGCGGGATCGCAGCAGGAGATACGGGCAGCTTGACGGGGAAAGGGGAGAGCGCCGTTGACGAGGAGGAGACGCGGGAGGCGGTGTTTTTCAGGCTCGAGATGCTGGGGTACAGGGTTGGGTTGGGGGTTGTGGAAAGGTGGGTTTGATATTTTCATGGCAGGCTTTGGGTGGAGGCTTTTGTGGGGTTCCTGTGGGAGAGAAGAATAGAAAGAGCTGGGTTTGTGCCGGTGCAATTTGAGTTGAGCTGTGTGTGGAGAAGTTGGTGAACGAGATGGTTGCAACTTGGTCCTTTATGTTACTGGGAGAGCTCTACCGCTGCTTGGATGCTTGCTGATGATTCCGTATCCTAGATTCTCACGCGACAAGCCTCGTTTCACGGATACACTGGATGTGATCAAATTCCTCTGCAAAGATCTCTGGACCCTTGTATTTCGGAAACAGATCGACAACCTAAAAACAAACCACAGGGTGAGTTCTCGCTGCTATTGCACCTCGAATGCTCAAGAGTTGCCCATAATAACGAGCGGTTTCTTTGACAGGGGATCTACGTCCTCACGGATAATACATTCAAGCCACTCTCGCGCATGAGTCTTGAGAAAGGCCAGGAAAACACTCTGTCACGAGCACAACCCGTAAGGAAATCTTCTCCTACTCAATCTCATTCAATCTTTCACTAGCCACTGGCGCATTTATCAAATATCCTTGTTATCTTCTCTGATACTATTCTTTACATTTTCCCTTTCCTAATCATAAATAGTTCCTCTTCTTCCCCGCTGGCATTATCCGCGGCGCGCTAGCTAGCATGGGCATCAACGCAACAGTACAAGCCGAGACTTCGGCGCTGCCTGGTGCGACGTTTCAGATACGGACTGTCGGAGCAAAACCTTGAGCTTTCATTCCGAGAGGGAAGACTCAGAGATAGTAGAATCGGTGTAGCATTTAGCGGCATTGGACCGGCGTTCTGGGGTTTCAGGATATGAGATAGATGCAGCTCGTTGCGTCCAAGTCCTTCCGGCGTTGATATTACGAGGGATAAGAGCTATGCTTTTCAAATCTAATTCATAGATATGTTGCCGGAACCTAGGTATCTCAATTACCTAGGGATTCACGGTAACAAGTCGGCGCGAACGGAAATGTGTATTTGTACGCTGACTATATATCCGTTCTGCGTTCACTTGATGCATTCCCACGTTCGTATCACCCGCTAAAAAAAGGCCGTATCCTTCGCTCTATATTTTGGTCCAATTTTCGCTATGTCGTTTCTCATGTGTGGGACGTCGAATTCGGAAATTGTTCAAGACGTTCACAATCTATCTGCCCACGCTGTATGAGCAACTTTCTCCGTCTACTACGAGGGGCTTTCTCGCACCTAAAGGGGTATTGAGCGACGGGTAACAAGAAATCAACTCACTTCTGGGCAGGCTGGGGTGGGTTGTTGACGAAATCAATGCCCTTCTCGATATTGCCCTTGAGGCCCTTATAGCAGGCCTCGAGTAGCTTCTTCTCATTGTCATTGGCACCGCTAACGGCATCGATGGCTTTTAGAGCGCCATTGGGCTAGACAATCGAGTTAGTGTCTGGAAAGATAAAAAGGTGAAACGATGAGAGGACGAGCTCCAACGTACACCAAGTTCTACAGGCACGGAGAAGAAGTCGCAGCCGGTAATCTTGGCAATAGCTTCACCACCTTCGACACCTGGGAGGTAGACGAAAGTTGGCTCGACGATGCCAGTCTCGCCTTTAACGGCCTTGACAATCTTCTCGGTGAACCTATTTGCAGTTAGAGAGGTGATACTGTTTCTATCGGGAAGAGCAATACTAACCGGAAGCCAGCATATGCCATGGAAAGCGTTGCTGAACCTAGGCCGTCCTTGGCTTTCACAACCTCGTCACCACCGAACTGCACACCTAAGTGAAATGTGAGCATTCCAGCGGCGTTCACCGGGAGCTATGGTCTCTCCATGGCACTCACGGTTTACCAAGGCATCCAACTTATCAGCAGGAATCTCGACCTTGGGGTTTGCCTGGCTGAAAAGCGGGACAATAGTCTCGCCGGAGTGACCTCCAATAACGGGGATAGTAGCCTTTGAGGGGTCCTTCGCGCCGCTAATGGTGGCAACAAAGGTCTCTGCACGCACGACATCCAATGTTGTCACGCCAAACAGCTTCTTTGGGTCGAATACACCTGCAGCCTTCAGGACCTCGGCGGCGATGGGAACGGTAGAGTTGACGGGGTTGGAGATGATAAGCACAAAGGCTTTTGGGCAGTGCTCGGCGACGCCCTTGACCAGGTCACGGACGATGCCGGCGTTGATCTTGAAGAGGTCATCACGAGTCATGCCGGGCTTGCCTGTGTTACGTGAGTGCCTGTTTGGCCCCCGCTTGGGACAACGGGCGCCGGGTGGGCTTACGGGGGATGCCAGCGGGGATAACGACGATATCGGCACCCGAGAACGACTGCTTCATGCCATCGTCCTTGGGCAGGTATCCTGACACCACCTGCTCTCAACTCAGTATTGCCAGCTCCTCAGCGAACGCATTATTGGACTTCGTACCGCGGGCGATGAGATGTGCGAGAGGTCGGTGGCGACACCGGGGGTGTTTACGACATCGTAGAGAGAGAGTTCGTCGATAAGAGGGCAGACCTTGAGGAGGAGAGACAGCGGCTGAGGGGTGATTAGCTCCGTGTTCGTGGGTGAATAGCGTGGCACAAGTTTTCTCACCTGTCCAATGCCTCCAGAAGCTCCAGCAACGACTTGGCATGTGAATCAGCATTCGCCCAACGCAATTGAACGCGCGCCTACGCACCAGCTTTCATGATGACGGTAGCGAAGTAGAAAGAGAGCTAAAGACTATAGGAGAGTCAGAAAATGGAGAGGTCTGTGGTGGATGAGGAGGAAGAGAGGAGCAAAAAGACGGGAGTCGGTGTACAGAAATAAGTTTTTGTATGCGTGGGATAGTGAGAGGCCACGGGACGCTGCAGAGCTCGTTGGTTGCTGGGTAGGGCGGGGGGATAAAACTCAAAAAGCTCGAGCCAGCGGGGTAAAGAGCGAGCGAGGGGACGAGTGAAACAACGAAAGCCGGATTGACTCACCTTAGGAATAACAGAGCCCACGTTGACGGCAATGCGTTCAAAAGAGAGTCTTCAGGTGGGGGTGCATATACACATGTATATATATAATTTTCTTCACACGCCGGTACACCCCTGTCTCCAACCCGCCGAGCCCCGGAATGCCATGTGAGCCTCATTCTCGTCCAACTGTCATTCTCGGGCTCATTCGGGCTATGACGCCAACTTCCCGCTTGAATGGCCTTGGAGTGGGTAAAGAACTGGTCTCCAAGTAAGAAAGAAGTTCAATTGTATTTGTCCTATTCGATACGCCCAAAGTAATAAATTCCCTCTACTCCTCCGCGGCCGAATGCCCGTTCGACCCAAGCCCAAGCTCCAAATCCATCATTCTAACGTAGGTACTTGACACATGCCCATAGAAAAAATTTGTTCGGGTAACGCCCGAACACTACAAGCACCTGCAAAGCTGGATATATCCGGTAACCCTGCATTTCGCCATTCTGAACACCAAAGGTCGTACAAGATCCGCAGTGAGCGAATCTCGAGAAGCCCTCTCACATCACACCAAACATCACACCCAACATCATACCCAATGAGACTCCTGCTTGACTAAAACACAATCTATCATCAGCTTACTGCTAGGAGACAAAGTCTTCTCTCTCACCCTCAGCATCAGCATCTCCCTCCGGATCGTGCGGTCGGTATGCTTGATTTGGGTCCCCAGCCCCAGTCGGATCAGGCCCACGTTGCCCGACGGGATACATTTGCTGCACGCGAGTTAGTGATGGAGAAAAGAAGATTCGACTGTGATACTGACCGGCTGTGGTGGCATACCATATGCTCCGTAGACTCCTGGATCAAACATCTGGGGTTGTGGTTGTCCATAAGCTCCCGGGTCTCCCTGTACCGGAGCTGCATACATCCCCGGTTGCCTATACTCCTGCTCCTGTGCCATGTGTGGTCCCATGCCGTAGTCTGGCGCCATTTGATGTGGCGGATGAACTCCAGCTTGCTGAGGAACTCCGCCCTGCGGAACAGGCTGAGGACCAGCTGATGACTGCACCGCAGAGCTGCTCTGCCCGCCGCTGCGTTTATGAGGATGTGCTTCTTCCCGAGGAACAATGTCAATGAGGAAATCAAACATGTCTGATTTTGTTAATGCAGACGCGATGTCTGACCGTTGTAGAGTCCGGCGCTTGTTTTCCTCTGCGTGGATCCACGCACGCATTGTCAGCTCCGTGATGAAAATGTCGCACCCCTTTGCGAAGAGGATTGGCGCCTCGGCTGATATCATTTTGACTTCTGGGTCGGCCTTCATGACCTTCTTTATGCGAGCTAGCGGCAGCTGGTGGAGTTTGTAGTCGTGTTCGTCAGTCTCAAGCTTGGTAACCTGTTGTTGCCAATATGTATTAAGGATGTCGCGGTACGTGCCTGTCAGGCCTTGGTTGACCTAGAAACGTATCAGCGTATGCCTCCACCTCGTAGCGAAAAGGCCTATATTGTACATTTGCCCATGATCCTGTAAACAGTTGCGGATCTGGTGCGTGTCCTTGTGCGGCTATCTGGACCAAATATCAGCTATGGGTATGGCCGGCTGTGAGCTCGGAGCGATGCTCGCGGACGCGAAGACGTACAGATGCACTGGCTCCTACAAACATGCGTCAAGTGTCAGCCCGCTGTACATGTTTTAGGTCGATTTGAAGCATTGTGATGCCGGATGCCCCGGAAGGCTTGGCTCAGTGGAAGTTGAAGCGAGCAAAAGCATACCATAGTGACCCCCATTCGCGGGGTCGTAGAGTGGGTTCCCATTCACGCCATCATAACGGCGCGGTGCAGCCTGCTGGCGCATTTTCTGCTGCTGGCCATGAGTTTGGAGATTTGTGGGATCCATTGAAAAGTCGCCCGGCTGTCGCAACCCGACCACCATTCGCTGACACCGGCTGAAGGGAAGCTGCTGGGCTTTAAGCACGTACGAGTGGACGTGAGAATGGAGCACCAAAAGCAATTGGTTCGTTCAGGGTCGGAGGAGGGCAGTGGTCGAGGGTGTAGCTGGACGTTGTGGCAGCGGTCTGGGTGGTTTGGTTTAGGTCCCAAAAGACACAAGCGCGGAAAAACTGAAAGCAAGCAGCAGGTGGGAGCACTTGTGCGCAGGGTCTGCAATCATTATCAACTGTACGACAGCATCAAGTATTTCTCGGGATGTTGTTTACCTGCTGGTTCGCCCCGGCAGCACACAAAAATGTTTTGGTCTGTCCGCGCCCTAATTTGCTCTGGGCGGATTCGCGAATCGGATGGAGCGATGGCTCTGGCACGACGGACGAACCACACGCCAGCACTCGCGCTGAGGACAGGAACTTCGGGAACGCTACTAGTATTGTGACAAGATTTTCTGGGGACGACGGTGCCCGAGAAACGGTTGCAGACGCCCGCTGCGAAGGGCTGGAAGGGGGAAGCTGGTCGGAGAAGTCTCCAAGGCAGATCAAAAAAGTGCCATCGAGATCGATTGTCAGTCTACTGTTATATGTGCGTAGCTGCACGTCGCACAATGACACGGCGAAAATGAGGGGTTGACAGCGCAAAGAGGCTGCCTCATGCCGTTCTGGTCACAATTATAACTACAGACGCATCCAGATGGCGGCAGCACGCTCGAAATCGTCAGGGCTGAGCAGACAAGGCGAAACACTCATCGAGAGTTAGGATGCTCTCGAGGGACTTTCAGCGCCTCGTACATCACGTACATCACCCCACGATGATTGGGAGAGGCCGTGGGGGCTGCATGGCATTGGTGGAGAGGCTGCATGGGCAGGGTGGTGATTGGCGGGTCGCCCTATTTACTCACGCCGGCCCTGCAATTGATGAGTTGTCCCTCAGTCCTGGTTCCGGATGCCGGGCACAGCGAGAACACAGCGAACGCATTGCTCTGTAGACTGGGTTGAGAAAACAGTCTTGACAGTGAAGCTGACCGGATCGTGAGCTTTTTGCACGTATGTATCTGTTAGGGAGGGCGTCACGGTGTCCAGGGTTGCAGCTCCGGCGCACGTGTCGGGCGGTGAATTCGGCTCTCGCGTGGTTTGTTCTCTGCTGCTCTGTGCTTTGGACCTCGATGCTTTGCTTGAAAGAACTCCAGGAGCAGGGATATGTAGGGAAACCTCTAAACTTGTTATAATTGGTTAATTTTAAGCTGTGCTGTATTTAATTATGTTTGCCAAGTAGTAGAACTAACCTACGAACTCTCTTGCAGTCATCATTCAGCTCCCTATCTAGGTGTTGAAAGCATGACTAACGACCACGCCCCTCGCTCGCTTGTATAGGCAAAACTCCTTAATACGATACCGGGTATATAACGATACATTTGGTATTACTATCTACATACCCTAATTAATCCTTTTTTGGTGTAACTAACGATAATCTGGCTTTTGACGATATCGTTAAGCTCTACCACCAATATCGGGATAACTAGTTGTATAAAAAGGGCGTATATCTGGCCCATAAGGAGGGAAATCTATACCCTTTAGGCTTCAAGATCCACATTTTATTGAAGTTTACTGCTTATTCACCCTACACGTGGCTCTTGATATAACAATACCATTGGTATTACGATATATTTGGCGCCAAAACCCATACCGTACTAAGGAGTTTTGCCTGTAGCACCCGGCGTCAAGTTGTTCCGGAATTAGTGCCGTTCTGGAAAACTTCCAGACCGAAATCTTCTCACCCACACCTCCTTCACAAGACAGCCCTACGTCAAGAATGCCAACGCATCAAGGCCCGTTCCTGGGCAAAGCCGAGGACGTACTGTCTGCAAGTGAGGATGATTTGTCAGCCGAGCAGATTCATGACCTCCTGAAGGAAGCTGAGAACAGAATGCGGGCGAAGAACACGTCTGCCCAGAAATCACGAGACAGCTCAGAATCGCACTTCACCCTTCCCAAGCTAAATACAGGAATTATCGCAAAGCCATACATCCGCCGCGAAGGTGACGTGGCTCGGGTCGACTCATCGCGACTACTGGACCAGCAGGACCGGGGACTGTCGAACGGCATACGCAAAATCGAGGATCCTCTCCAGGTGAAGAAAAGACTGGCAGAGGTAGGTTTTTTCATCGTGATCCCTATTTTTGCCAATGAAGAAAATTTTCCCAATCATTCCCTTGACGCAGATCATGGCCCCGTCTTGGATGCCAACCTGCAGCACTGAGAGCACATTTTTACATAGTTACTCTGAGGCAAATAATCTGACATTGACGTTTTTGCATGCGCAATCAAAGATCTTCAGGGATGCTAACTTAGTTTCTGCAGGAGAAGAAGGCCACTGCTGGCAGTTCCTGGTTTAACCTCCCTCGAACCGATCTAACACCCGAACTTAAACGAGACCTCCAGTTGCTGAAAATGAGAGGAATACTGGATCCGAAGCGATTCTGTAAGTTGATTTCACTGTTTCAAAACGGCTAACGGCTAAACTTTGAAACAGATAAGAAGGAGAATGGCAAGTCTAATATGCCTGAATTTTCCCAGGTTGGGACGATCATTGAAGGCCCTACTGAATACTACAACGGTAGACTACAAAATAAGGATCGGAAGAAGACATTTGTGGAGGAAATCCTCGCCGGAGAAGCGCAGACTGGCAGGTTCAAAAAGAAGTATAATGAGATCCAATCTTCCAAAACTAGCGGGAAGAAAGCGTATTACAAAGCCCTGAAAGCGAAGCGAAAGGGGGGAGTCGAGAAAGGCTGAGCTGTGATGAAGCCGTCGTCAACCACATCAACCATTGATGGGGTCTTGAAGAACCAACACGAAGCCTGCACGCGACTCGGAACCATTCGTCACACGAATGGTTAAACCATCAGACACCCTGCAGGAACATAGCACAGCCTGCAGTCGAGTTTCAACACATGTTGCATGGAACTCGGTACTATTGCTAGTCTACGTATCGGCGACGTGGTATCATCAACCTGGTAAACTGTTCCGCTACTGTACGTAGAGGTCAGACAAAATTTGCTTCACGAGTGCCTACGGCACCATTAGCAACTAAACCAATCATCACATTGAGGACAAAGAATAAAACTATACCTGCATGTCCTTTGCTGCCTCTCGTCCTGCTTCGAGCACTTCCTCATGGTTGGCCTTGCCTTTGCTCAGGTGTTGTTCTAGTTCATCTTTACTCATTGCCTGAATCGCTTCATCGTCACCCCTGGGTCCAGCTTCTAGCACTGCACTATTAGTAACTAGACTGAACGCCAGGACCCTCAATCCAGAGTGGCGTGCAACGACAATTTCTGGGACCGTGGACATTCCTACGACGTCAGCACCAAACCCTCTCAGCATGCGGCATTCGGCGCGCGTCTCATAACTACCCCTATTATCAGTGTCTTGTAAAATAGGTTTGAGTCCCCCGAACCGTTCAAGAATAGCAACAGTCTCCGTGGATATTTTCGGAATGCAACAACACTTACGTTGGTCCAGCTACGAAGGCGTAAACACCCTCGTGCAGCCGTCTTTTCTGCTTGTCTAATCCGAGTCTCTTCCACGCTTGATGTGCTCTCCTTCGCAGATCAAGATCATAGGCGTCTGATAGAGGAGGAAAACGGACACCAAAGTCATCGATATTCGGACCACGGAGAGGATGGACGCCTACAAGGCCGGCCATGTTCAGATGCTGCAGCAGGTTAGCTGTAGCCTGCCCTCGTATTCGCAGTTGCTGGGCGGGTAGTCAGAGCGCAGTGGATGTCGTTACATCGTTCAAGCAAACAATATCTCCAACGGCATATTCTTGATTCAGACCACCAGCTGCATTTGTAACTACAAATAGTATCAGAAATGCTCTGATAAACTATGAGGGCTTCTTGACGCACCAATGATTGTCTCTACGCCCATGACTTTGCAAACTCTAGTAGCAAATGTGACAAGGTCCATGGTGTGTCCTTCATAAAAGCTATCACTGTGAATTAGAAGGCGCCTTGCGCTGCCATATTCTGCTGAAGGTCACCAACTGTGCTCGTCCGACTAGTAATACTACGGGAGTTTTTGCTGGCCCAATCAGGCCGAAAATGAGCTTGCCTGCATGTCCCTGTACTGTAGTCGCATGCATAAAATTAGCACTCTCTGTCCTCTTACAAGTTATAATTTACCGTTCCAGGAGCAGCACTCACCAGTGCTCTGAGGGAAATTCGGGATATTCGCATACGCTGTTTCTAGCCTAGGCTCGGGGTGGATGGTCTCTGCCAGCCCTCCGAGACCAGAACCACAGACGATTGCGACCTTTGGGTGCTGAAGAGTGTCTGGCAGAGCAACCCGCAGGTAAAGTGCGGTTTCGGTTGCTCGTTGGAATACATTGCGGGAGGTTACTGGATCATCCATATTTACGGAATCAGTTAGTAGTTTGCGGAGAGAGGGAGCCTTTCAGGCACTTTATATAGCTAGGTACTGCAGCAAAGTACAGGCAATGGGCTCAACCCTACTATTAATGGATTTGGAAGGCACGGTGTTACGATAATCTAGGCGTCGTTGACTTCTGTTTCGGTTTTCTGCCAGGCGGTGAAGCAGGAGCCTCTGCCGATAGAAAGACTTGCCTCCGCGCTTTCGCGGCCGTTCAATCGTGATAGCCATGGCGACGCCTTCATGTGCAAGGTCGTCATTCGGCCTCATGAAAAGGGTTAGGGTATGTGCTGTGCTCTGAATGATACCAGTGGGCAGACCAATTGACTGATTTGAACGCAGGTTGCTCCCCAGAGAGTCACACCGTTTCGAAGGGCGGCATCTAATGGTGCAACGCACGCCGCGGTTAAGCGTATGGGCTTAGACCCAGCGGAATTTGAGAGGTGAGGGGGATGCTGCTCAAAATACAGGAGAATAGTCTGTAATGATTCGGCGACAGAGTGAAAAAAGAAGCGAATAGGAACATGGCCAAGGAGACCAAAAAGTTGCAGGATCGTGATCCTCAGGAGCTCCAGCGGTGGGTCATATAGCCAAAGCGCTGAGGAGTCACCCCATACTGATCCCGAACTTAGGCGATGGAAAGAGGCACAGAATGCGCCAGATTCGAATAGCCTGCTCCAACTGTGGAAGACGGCTGGAATAGAGCCTATTGAATTGGCTAAGTAGGTTTTGTTTCCTTACTCTGCGATAGTTGACATACACTGATGTCGATCTAGAAAACGAGGCCTCGAGCTCCCTAACAAAAAAGAGACCCAGTATGTTATTGCATAGCCTAGTCTGTTCCAGGCGAAACTTCCTAACACTCAGATAGACTCGATCCTGAAACGGCTCAAAAACTTCACTCCCTACGGATACCTCGCAATGTCGAAGCAGTTAATCTCCGCCCTCTCCGCCGCGCCCCCTCACATGGTCTCCCCGTTTGCGACCTCCAACTACGCACTTATTCCGTTCGTAATATTGAATTTTTCGCCGACTTTGCCATGCGTGCTGCCTACTACCTCAGCCTTCCTGCACGCGGCCCCATTCCTTTGCCTCGCATAACCGAGCGCTGGACTGTTCCTCGGGCAAATTTCATCTTCAAGAAATCACAGGAGAACTTTGAACGGATAACAATAAGGCGACTGATACAAATTCAAGACGGGCATCCAGATGTAGTGAAGGCTTGGTTGGCATTCCTACAGAAGCATGCATACTACGGGATTGGCATGAAAGCGAATGTGTGGGAGTTTGAAGGCCTGGATGTTGGAAAGAACATGGACGCTGCGTTTGAGGGGGATGGTATGGAGGGTAGGATGAATCAAAAGACACTCAAGAAAGTGGAGGAGTTATTAGGTAGTGAAGGGTTTAGAAAAGCTATGCAGGAGAAATCGGGGGGATTGCGAGCTTTGCGGTAGAACTTGTAAATTATTTGTATTGATAGAGGGTCAGGATGCATTGTTGGGCGTACAGATTATTAATAAATTACGTACACGCTTCTTGCACAAATTAGACCAGCTACACTCTGTGAGCCATGGTTGGGCTTCTAAAGGATGCAATCAGGTCCATCCACAGGCACGACAGATGCTCCAACTTAGAGTCACTCCGAGCTGTAAGCATGGTATTTGCTTTGGCTAGAAATTAGTCGCGGTCGGACTAAAAAAGAAATATATATCTGGAGTGGGCCTAGCAAAGAGCTTTGATTTTCGTGAGTAACTATTAGCAGGATATTTTTGCAGCTCTGCAGGCAAATCTTTCATTCCAAATTGTCTGATGCGAGCTAAGAGGCATAAGATCGTTCTAGAGTCTCGCACTGATCTTATAGTGGACAAGTTTTTGCAAGGTCATGCTGACCTAATAGTAAGCCTCTAAACAGGGGAGTAATTAGCATACCTACGGCCCATTACGAATGCTGAGGAGATAGAAAGAGTCCAGGCGCGAAATGAGTCACAAAGAGCTTGACGGAAAGTGCAGTGGAAGAGTCCGCTTTCTTTAAGTCCTAGCAAAGTCATGGTTGGAATGAAGAGCTGGATAAGTATCAGTCGGTCTAAGTGTGCGCCAAGATGAGTCGTGGCTTGTCTCTGAAGCAAATTCTAATTTTGTCCAGCATCTCCATCTTTATTCGTCTTTTTCCCACTCTTACATTCACTATAACACTCCTGTTTAAGTGCGACCCCGTAGAGAAGCATTTCATCAGCAAGCTTGGTCAGCCACCCAATCTGCGCTAATTTAACGGCTGCGAAACCCAACTGCCGGGTACGTGATACGAAGATTTATTCCCAAGTTACCTTCATCTCAAAATAATCGGTACATAAGGCTAGGATGTACTTATTGGGAGGGCAAAGAAACATTCCTCCATGAACAATGGTTGGAGTTCCCCGTAGCAAAGGATGTCTGTCATGTGTAAAGCAACGGGTAAAGGCATGTCTTAACTTTTTTCTTCTTTCTTGCCGTCTTCTCTATATTCCTAACTTTGATTTCTTAAAGTGCGATGAAACAAAGCCTGCATGTATACGATGCACCAGGTTTGGAAGAGAATGTCCGGGATACGAAAAACCAGCTAAATTTGTCTACGAAGTACCCCGCGAGGGAGAGGGTCAAGGTGCTTTTCTCCATGTTCGCGAGCTATCACGTCCCAATTCACGGACCAACAAGCGCCGCAACAGAGAGAATTCGTCTGAAGCCCCAGAAAATAAGCAACCAAGAAGTACCTCTCCTGGTTCCTTAGGAATTCCGTCGACTGTAGCTCTCCCTACACAACAAGATGTTCAGTCCCTCTCGGTTTTCATTACCAACTCCTCCCCACCAGATAGGTATACTGAGATCCACTGGATGCGGAAGTGGCTGTCATTCATACCATCACGCTTAGGAACGAGTAAAGTCTTGGATGATGCTGTTCACTGTCTAGCCAGCCACTATATCGGAAAGCTATCTGGCCAGGACCGGGTGGTCAGACGTGCTCGTCAGGCATATGGGCAAGCCCTTCTAAGCCTTCGACAGGCCATTTCTGATCCAGAACAAGGCGTATCATCCAACACCCTTTGTGCCACTATGGTTCTATCTCTGTACGAGGTTTGTAGAACACCATCCCAGATTTTGGTATGGTCCTAACCGCTGTTGCGTAGTTATTTTCATGTACTAAGAAAGACGCATGGGTGAAGCACGCTGGCGGTGCTGGTCGGTTGATGCAGATTCGCGGATCAGCTCGGTATATGAATGAATTCGATAGTGTCATGCTATATGCCTTTCGTGGTCAAATGGTATATAAATGAAGCTGAATAAGCCAATGTCACTCATTTTAACTAACAGTACTTAGATAATGGAAGCGTTTATGCAGGGAGCTAGCTCCTTTCTTGATAGCGATGACTGGAGAGTCGTTCTTTCAAATCCAACATCGAGTTACTCCTCGATTTTGCTCAACCTCTCCAACGAATTCTATACATACCTTGCAGCATGCCCAGGAATGGTAAAGGCAATTTTCAATCTCCAGAGAGACAATCTGGGTGAAGTTATAAGCTTCCTCAGTAGGGTCAATGAACTCATCAATAACCTTCGCGACTGGTTCCGTCGCTTTAGAGATGTTTTGCGGCCGCCAGAAGAAATTCCTTCGTCCAAAAACGATCCTATGTTTCCGGTTGTTTATCGCTATGATTGCCACTGCAATTTCCTTCATACGGTTTCTTACTATGGCTGTATGATTCTCCTGAGGAACTTCTTCAAGTCTCTACAACCTGACCCAAACTCGCAGGCGGAAAATATCTTCATGGTGAGCGAGGTTTGTAAGGCTGCGGAGAGCTCTTACTATTTTGGCCTATTTGGGCCGTATGGGGCTGTGTTCGGTCTGCGCATGGCATTTATGGTTACGGATTTACCAACAAAGATGTGGATTAAAAATGAGCTGGACAAAATGTCAGAAATCATGCCTATTATGAGATATCAAGTCTCAATAGGCGCAGATGTGGTTTTGGTCGAGGAAGAATAGATGACTTGGTCAAGTGCTCATGTCAGATATCAGTTTCAGCCTAGTTTCACCACTCTCTAGGGACTCCTGTAGGGGGTACCACCAGTGCTTTTATCCATATTCAGTATTGATTAACGATTTATTGAATACTGAATATTGACGCTCAATATGCAATATCAATACGATATGTTCAATACTGAAAGTTATTGAATATTGACGGTTTTTAGAGTTAAGGTAGTAAAAATAGGGTATAGGTGCCTCGGTAGATGACTCCGGCCCCTAAGCAATACGTACGTATTTTAAATTTGTTAGGTAAACCTATATAAAGTCGAAATATATAAACATTAAATATAATTTTACAGAATATCGCATACTATATCGTCTAGGTGCACGGTAACCGGTCTTATAGGACTATATTTTACTTGGAAGTATAAATATTAAGCGTACGGAGTGCTTAAAGAGTTAGTTGCTTAGTAATATTACGGCTAGGGGGGGCTTGTGGTGACGAGCGTAGCAGGAGCTCTTAATGTCTTGGCAAATCAAGGAGAGCTTAAGAGCTACTACCAACTACGCCAAGCCAAGGATCGTGAAGCTGACGATAGTGGTGAGAGTAGAGGTAAGAGGGCAGCTATATTCTAGAGCTTTACTAAGGCCTAGAGTAGTACGGAGTTTGACTATAACTACACTACCGAGCCAAGACTTTATATATAAGTAATTCAGATTCAATATTCAGTAAAGCTGTGACGGTTCGTCTACATAGCTACCATCGAGGCGTCGTCGGTCACGGATCAACGTTGCCCCAACGTTGCCCCGACGACCGAACATGTACATAGTCGTCTACCGCGCCCCTTTCTTTGAGCCCTTACCTTAGTCTACTTATAATATAGCCCCTTATTGTTGCCTAATCTATTAAACCGCTCCCACGGAAAGCTAGCCGTGATATTAGACTAAGGTCATCTTTAATTAACCTATAGAGGCGACATAATACTAGGTCTAATGGTTAAACGCATAGCCAGATAGAGAGCTGTTCTACCACTACGACTACAGACCAACTAACCTACTAAAGCCCTGTATTAAGCAGGTAACTATAATAGCGGATTAAGCAGCTAAAAGAAGAGACTGCAGCAATTAGATTAAAAGGATCACCCTAACTATAACCCAAGAAATTAAAAGAGACACTATGGCGAGAAAGAGTGCATTAAGGCCTAGGGCACTAGAGATAGCCACCAACCCAGCGCTAGCAGGGCGCGAGGAACTTATAGACGCAATACTCGAGCCACCGGAGCTCCAACCGTAATATAGCGAGATAGAGCTTTTGGACAATATAAAGAGCAAATAAGACCGTCTTATGGCGCAATTGGAAGATAACGAGGACCCTGTATACTTTAAGATGGAGACCAAGAGAGAGTATACGGCCGTAACCACCTAAAAGCTATTTGAGATACCTACAACCGAACTTGTAGAGAAGCTGTGGCTCTAGGGAATATAAAGGAAGGCGATGGAATAGTAGATTGCTATGCTATAGCGTCTTACAAATAACTACGCGTATAAAGCTCTTAATGTGAAAGAGGAAGCTTAAGCGAAGATGGCAGAGCTTAAGGAGCACCTAGATAATAGGATAGATAAGCTCCGCGAAGCTAATTGGAAGATATTAAGAATAGGCCGTAAGGTTACTATATAAGCCCCATATTAGGAAGATAGCGAGTAAGAAAGCACACCGTTATAGATAATATAAAAAGGGACACCACTCTCTTAGATAAGCAGTGTTGTGGGTTTAGGATATATAGCAAAGTTTCTAGACCCACCTATGCTGATAGATGGGAAAGAGCCTACCTATTATGCCTAGAGCGGCTATATATAAAATAAGCTTTAATCTAATGCAGACTGGTTCTATTAAGATGACCCAGATTAGGAAGAAGATGTAAAGGTAGCGTATATTAAGATATATATAGGCTGTAAAGCTTACAACTACCTCTTACTCTACCTAGAAGTAGAGCGTAATATAGGACGCAACCCTATTAGTAAAGAAGTACTTAAGTTCCTAAAGAATGTCTTTAAGGACCTAGATCGCCGCATTAAGGCCTAATAGGAACTTAAAGGCCTTAGAATGCTATACCTAGGAGACTTTAATAATTTCCAATCTAACTTTATACAGCTGGTAAATATCTTAAGGATACTATAAGATTAGTAGAAAGAGGAGCTTTATAATAAGCTTTATAATAACCTATGTGTCCAAATAGAAGTTAAGGTGGTAGATAAAGACTATAGCTTTTAAGCCTATTATAAGACTGCCTAATAGTACGCCTAAGGTCTAAAGTAGATAGGTAAGGAATAAAGTAACCGCAGAGCAGCCTAGGCTATTAAGAGAGCTTCTATTAGGGGCGCTAAAGAGACTAAAGGTCCCCCTCCCTCTTAGTAGCCTCTAACTCTAGCACCAGCCGCAAAAGCGCTAGTTACCTGTTTTAACTATAGTAAGCAAGGATACTACTTTAATAACTACCTAGTGCTAAAGAAGACAGAAGCTAAAGTAATTAACTAAAGTAAAGAGTATAAGATAGTTATTAACTTATCAGAATTAGAAAATAAGCAGTTTTAGGAGAAGTCTTCTGCCTAGAGTAGATTGGAGTAATTAATATAGCGCCCGTATAGCTAAAGGAAATCTTAAAAGGCGCAGCCCTTATAACGCTATGTAGGATTACGCTAAGTGGCGTGGCTCTTAATATAATAAGCCTAGTTAACTCTGGTGTGGGTGGAGAGGCTTTTATATACTATAAGCTACTGCTAATTATTAAGTAATGACTGCAACTAAAGCTCTATAAGATTAAAGGACGAGGAGTTACTATATCCGGCCATAACAACTAGTAGATGGATATAATTAGATAGCTTTTTAAGGCTAACCTAGTTATAAATGGCTGATAAGTCACTATATAGTTCCTATTCTATAATACTGGCCGCTATAATCTTCTTATTGGCTATCCCTTAACCCGCCGGAATTCGTCCTACCGTTATCGATAAGAACTAGCCAATCAGATCAAGCAAATCGAATCATCGTGATCAGGAATATGCAGCTGGTGATATATAGTGATTGCTATATAAAATTGATATCGACGCTCAATTCCTAGAGTTGAGTCGCTCAATATGAGGTAGCCAACAGTCGTCGCTCCTGCAGAACGGTATTTGACATACACTACAGCCATACAAAGTTCTTGGCGCCCTTTTTGGGCGCCGCCAGTCCTTACTATCTCGAGGCTTCCTAATAGTATTTGACGAGAGCTTCGATAGAGCCTTCCTAC
>Ga0307507_10004476_pt1 | contig 24716 bp, 6 predicted proteins | sample 7_EM_MG_FD_207223 | JGI IMG/M metagenome (GOLD analysis project Ga0307507, IMG submission 207223) | Populus trichocarpa ectomycorrhiza microbial communities from riparian zone in the Pacific Northwest, United States - 7_EM | ecosystem: Host-associated > Plants > Roots > Unclassified | place...
TATTTTACTAAGGAGCTATAAACCCTTAGGGGTTTATAAACTATTAGGACATAGCTACTAGTATATGTTAAGCTGCCTAGAAAGGATTCATGTATATAGAACTATAGCGCCATAGCCCAAGGCTGTATGCGCAGTATTGTACGTAGTATAATACAATCGGATATAAAATAAAAATAAAAATAAAAAAAGATAGATACCTCTCCTAAGAGTCCTTCTAGCGCCACTATACTAGCATATTGTTAAGTTATAGATAAACCATTATTAAAGCGTCCCTGGTTAGAATTATAGCAGATTTTAGGTCTATAAACAACCCTTAATAAGATATTATTTGTGGTTAATATTAATAGGATATTTAATATTGCCAGGATAGGGCCAGTACTTTTCTTTCCTATTTACAAGACGCTATATAATTAAAAACATCCCTAAGCCATTTTGCATTGGGATAAGGATGAGTAATTTATAGAGAGAGGAAAAGGAAAGAGGGGGACTAGCAGTTACGAATTGCCTGTCTATATATATGCCAAAAAAGGACAATAAGGACGCTCTTATTATACTTAGAATTGGTTACGGTTATAGATAGAATATCTTTAATTTATTTAGTTTAGGAGACCTAGATACTCTAGAGCTTTTGGAAAATACTATAGAAGAAGCTAGAGATTAACTCTTATCTATAAATAAATAGTATATATCGCTTCGGTTACCACTTATTACTACCTCTTCTCTAACTTAATCTGTGCCCTTATTATATAACATTTATACCCAGTAAGAACCTCTCTTATTACTTATCCATCTTCTATACCTAAAGCTTTAACTAGCTTCTCTTTGCCATCTTTAATATTGCATAATCCGCCTTCAAATATCATAGTTATGTCCTCTGTTATCTTAAATATATAACCTCTAATTATCTCCCATTCCCCACTAAGCGCCTTATCTCTAGCCTTAGCGGATATAATCTATATAGCTAGAAGTGTGACCGCGTAAGTTAGCGGGACTAGTAGCTATAAAGGAGAGACGTTCTGTGGGCGTGAAATATTAAGCAAATATTGTCTTTTGCAAAGCGTTCTTAATTACAGATAGCCATCTAAGGAGGAATGGCGGCTAATTTAGGAATTTATTTTAGAATAAAAGGCTGTAAAGCATATGCGTATTAAAGCAGAAGATGTAAGTAATTAGGCACATGCTATGCGGGGTAGAATAGCTAAGCTAATATTTACCTTGGTGGTAAGAATAGAATTGCTAGATAACTGCAAGAGGCAGAACACAAGAAATATAAAAAGAGGTAAATTATAGGCTTAAACGGAGAGTAGCTTTGCAAAACTACGCTATAAACGATTAGCGAAGTAGGGTTAAAGGAAATTTATAAGGGAAAATAGAGGTGTTGCTGCAGCTAATAGGTTTATAGCTGCTTAGGCGTTAATGCCTAATAGGAAGGCTTGTATAAAATAATTGCCAAGCGGCTACCTTAAGCTAAGCTGCGGCTAGATTCACCCTGCCCTACTATTAAAGCTTTCTAGCGCAGAACATTATATGTATAATTAGGCTACCAGCCAAACAGTAGAACGGGTAAGGCGTCTGCTATAACGCGCATTTTAGCTATATATTGGAGTCACTAGATATATATGGCCCCTCTACTAACTAAAATATCTCATAAGGATTGGATTCTCGTGGCTTGTTCTTATTTATAAGGCAATTAACTACAGCCAGTTTATGCGCCTTTACATTGTATGTATAAGTTAATTAATTATTAACGCCTGACTTTATATTATTCGGACTGCCGCTTAGTTTTAGCTGTGTCACGTAATTTAAATTGCTGGCTAAGTCGTTAATATAGTTTCAGCCTTATATTCTCTATTATTGTGCGTTATAGTGATAATAAGTGGCTCTTACTTACCACTCTTAAAAAAGTAATGCTTTTGCGGACCTTTTTATATAGCCTTTTATGACAGGAAATGCGCTATAAATAGATTAAGCTAGAAATAGAATATATAACAAGAAATAGACCTCTAAGCCAAAAGAAGGGCACTACTATTGCCGTCTCTTCCACCTAGCAAGCCGGCCCCTTTTCTTCTATATAGCAGGCCGGGCCTTTAATTTTAAACAGTAGTATAGGTTGGTGTATTTGCTATAAAGACTAATCTTGTCTAAGAATAGCGTCTAAGAACCTTAACTAGTAAAAGAACTACCACTAACCAAAATATAAGAATATGCCTAAGCTACTAGCCCCGTCCATTCTGCACGTAACTCTGCCCTTTACTTTTGCAACTTTAGAAAAGAGTATACTTGCGATAATCCAGCTTTGGCTTACTAAATGTGTCTTTAGTAAAACTTAAGGGCATCTTTAGAATTTAAAAGCTCGCTCTTATAAACCTAGGTGGGCTTCTAAGCTACCTTATATTTACGCCCTAACTTAGTTATTCTTTCCCCTAGAATATTGTTAATCTCCCATTTATTATCCAAGCTTATTTTATTAATTTTGTCTTTTTTAGTCTAGGTATGACGCTTTATAGCAGGCTCTGGGTTTAAAATGTTGCTCTAGTTATTGGCGATGCCACTGCTATTACCATCCTTGTCCTTGTTATAAGTACGATTACTAGCCTTATTATACGGCGGTTTAATACTATAGAGAAGGGTGGGCTTTTAAAGTGAAGGGCTGGTGGATTATGGAGTAAATACTTGCTGGTTAACTTGCGAGTATTAGGAGTTGAGGTTAAGGATAGGAGGGATAGGGGGGATAGAAGACAAGTCTTCGCGATAGGCGGGTGGCCTTTGTTGCTTTTAGGGATGTAGACTATTACTGCCCTTACTATCCTTGCCACCCCTGCTACTCTCTTTAGTAGGGTTATTAGAATTATAATTAATAACATTGTCCTATTTAAGCTAATTAATCTTCCGCTTCCTTAGCATAAAGGATAATTTACCTTCCGCATCCCCTTTTTTGTGATTACCCTCCTCTATAATAGGCGGATTGTCTATATTATAGTTATTAAGTTATAGTAATAATATTTTTAATATCCGTAACTTACTAATATTATCCGCATTATTGGCTATTAAGGAGTCTTGGTTAGTTACTATATAGGTCTCTAACTTCTGTATAGCCTAGGGGACAGTCGCAATATTAATTCCCTTAGCTAGGCTATCTATTTTATTAACGTCTTCTACTGTAGGTTTAAGATGGTTATATAAAGATACGCTAAAGAGATCTTCTAGCTCCTCTAAAGGTAGCTCCTTATCCCCATTGTCCTTATTACTGCGGTTATTTCTATTACCTAATAATTATTAAGCAAGGCCGTTGTATAGGGGGGAAGTGCATACCCAACTTATAAGGTGCTAGTTAATCACTAACTTTATTAGCTTTATTGCCAGTATTACTGGCTCTATTACCTTTAGGTTCCAAGTCTAGGTTAGCTATATTATCTTTAATAAATATCGGATTTGCTGCTAGCTATTAGATATATTTATAGTTGTTAGGAAAAGAGGGAGAAGATAATTACTAAATTACCTTAATTGCTTCCTCTAGCGCCTTAGATGTTACTTTTATTCTTATAAATATCTTTATACTTATTAAAGGCCTTAGAATCTGCGGGTGCCTTATTAAATAGAATATTTAAAAAAGACAATGTAGAATAACTTGCTTAAGCGCAACCAGCCTAAATATTTTATAGGGTTATCTCTTAGAGGGAAGCAAGGTACTCTCCCCTTTTTTATTCTCCTCTTTTTAGGTATATTGCTTACATTTACCTTAGAGGCTATAGTTATATAATACTAAGAAGCCCTTAGTTTTTTAGGGGGTGCAGTATAGAAATTAATATTATTAAGTGAAATTTTTAAATAAAAATAAAGGGGTTAAGAAGATGCCACTGTTGCTGCTGCTATTATTATTAGAGTTGTTATTGCCTTATGCCTTTCCAATAGCCCTAAAGGATAGGTTACGCTAAGCTTTTAAGTCCACGCCAGCCCCCTTTTTACCACTAGCTTATACCCGCAGTATCTACACTAAAATAACCCTACTAGCTTAATAGCAAATTAAAACATGTAATTTACGCTCTGTTTGCAATTACTGTTTATAACACATAAAGGTTTATATAGGCTTAAACTCTATTATAAGATTAATACCTATTAGGAAACTGTAATTAAGACCTAACTAACTAAGCTGGCATATTCTGCCTCTAATAGAGGCATTACGCTAAGCCTCCTTATTAAGGAGGTTGGTGGCAAAGTAACTCCTCTACCCTTATTCCTTAGGGTTAGGGCTAGCGCTAATATATCTGTTTTCTAACCTAATTATACCAAAGAGCTAGATCCTCCGCGCTAAATCCTCCGCGAGACTATAATTTCTAATATTAGGTAGGTAAAGGGCATGCCATAATTCTACTGTAAGTATTAAAAGACACTCTAAGTAATAAGGGCATCCTTAAATCTCTCCCTAGGATCTGAGGAACTTCCTTAGTTACACTCTATAGAGCTTACAGTTACTACTTAGCCTCCTAAATATGCGCAAAAGCCTTACTTTTACCCTTGCCTATAGCTAGATATTATAAATAATATAAGGGGGCAGATAGCGCGAGTAGATTAGGCGATTACGCCCATATCTATCCTACTGCGCCCTTTTAGCTAATATAGCCACTACATAAAGTCCGGCTCTATTAGGAGATTAAATACGTAAATTTTCCTCTAGTATTTGTTAGCTAAGAGCAAGGTTATAACACTAACTTTACTAGAAGTCAGGCTATGCTACCAGATGGGCCGTTTACCTCTAGATTCTGCCCTATAAGTCTTAGGTCTATATAAGGGATATTTCTATATAACCTATACCTCCTTAGCTAAATAGGGGCTAAATTAGACTAAAGCCTAGCGGCTTCTCTAATTGTAATATAATCCTCTAATCGCTAGGAAAAAGTAAGTCTAGGTCTAGGTTGTAAAGGCGCTAAGGAGGGTAAAGGCTTCCAGCTTCTGGCGGCGCAGCTTCAACCAAGCTAAGTAATTAGCATTAACCTATAGTTTCGCTAAGGACCTACTTTAGCGTCCAGCTTCGCCTTTATTATAATGCTGTAATATAATAATGCCTAACGCGTCCCGCAGCTCGCAGTAGCTATAACCCATATAATCTATTATTAGGTAGTTCTTGGCACAGTCTTATAACTATTTATAACTATTTTAATAGGGATTAAGTTGCATACTATAGTTACGCCTAAGACATTACTAGAGGCGGAGGTAAAGAAGGGGATAAACGGAAATATTGTTTTAGTGCGCTAATTAGTAGGGGACGTGGGCAGGAGGAGAGGAGAGAGAAGAGAAGAGAGGAGGAATATAGTAGGACCAAAGCACGCGTTGACACTAGGAGAGTATGAATATATCCCATAAAAAGGGCTAAGGAGTTGCAGTGCTGGGTTATTGTTAGTATAAAACATGCGGAGATTAGGGAAGGTAGGTAGAGCACCTACATAGACGCTAAGGGAATGGAAAATGCCTTATAGCTGACAGCTAGAGTTTAAGGTGGCACGGTAGCATAAAAGAAAAGAGGAGATGGAGTATAAGGGTAAAAGCAGCGAGGGAGAAGGCCTTTTATGGTTAAGGTTGAGGTTAGGTCTTGGCCAAACTGGGTGTCACGGAGTAGGCACGGGCCGGGATACAATGCACTAAACGAGGTAGTAATTGAGAAGGCTACGTACACGTAACTATGCGTGGTTGATACAAAGACACTGGATAAAGAAGAAGAGTCTTTATATGCCAGGTACAGGTATAAATAGGGGCTGTAGGGGAACGTGCGTAGGTGTCTCGGGACGAACATAAGTACGGGTTAAGAACGTCAAAGACGCGCAGAGCCGTAAGAACGAGTAAGTCCCGTAACAGTACCCCCCCCCCTTACTTCCGAGCTCCTGCGAGGCGTATCATATCGTGTATACCAAAAAAACCCATTATAGGGGGAAAAAATTTATCAGCCCTTCTCCGCCCTTCTATGTCCTGCGCTGCGCAGGCTCTGCCAGTTCGGTCCTTCTATATTTCATTATTAGGCCACTAACTTCTTAGGCCCAAAGCATAGCCCAGCTTCTATTACTAGCTATACTCCTATCCTCGCCGCTTAGAGACGCATTACTAAAGCTTGTTTAGTCCCTTCCTTACTTCTAGCAGCTTTACGGTCTTCCCTTATTATCCTACTCCAGGTCCCCCTAAAAAATAGCCCCGATTTTTAGTATAAAATAGGCGATTTTGGTCCAAAATAGGAATTTTTAGGTGGTATTTATGGCTTATTTGGCAGTATAATACAGTCGGTACAGTGTTTATGGTCATAGTATAGGTCAGTACGGTTTATAATAGGTTTAGATTCCGTAGGCAAATTGGCACGAAGCTTATTAGTTTAGGTAGCAGTACAATACAAGCAACAGGTTTATATAGGTGGCAGTATAGTGCTAGCGTGTTTATATATCTAGGGAGCGAAGCTCTACCTAGCCGTATTTAGGTCGTAGGCGTATCGGCACGACGGGTTATTAGGGTTTATAGGTATATTAGCACGAGTCTTGTTAGTCTGTAGGCGTATCAGCACAAAGACTTGTTAGATTCGTACGGCAGTAATAGGGCCAGGTTGGTAGGACAGTAGTATAATGCCAGCGTTAGGGTTCAGGTTCGGGTCGTCGTGCAGTAGGATGTGAGCCATATAAGGTCAAACCGGAGGGGCAGTAACATGCTTATTTGAAATTGGTAGCAGTAGGGTGCAAGCCAGGTCATCTCGTAGGCGTAACAGCACAAGGTCTTATCAGCAGGTCCGTATGCAAATTGGCGCGGAGTCTTATTATACCAGATCAGAGACCCAATGTCCTAGTCTACCTGCAGCCAGCAGCTCTGTTCCTACCCTCGCAAGGCATAAAAGGTATACTCCGCAACCAGTAGCCCTAGGCCCACTAGGTACGTAGAAAAGGGATCTAATATAGTGTCACGGAGTAGGCACGAGCCGGGATACAATGCACTAAACAAGGTAGTAATTGAGAAGGCTACGTACATATAACTATGCGTAGTTAATACAAAGACACTAAATAAAGAAGAAGAGTCTTTATATGCTAGGTACGGGTATAAATAGGGGCTATAGGGGAACGTGCGTAGGTGTCTTGGAACGAACGTAAGCACGGGTCAAGAACGTCAAAGACGCGCAGAGACGTGAGAACGAGTAAGTCCCGTAACACTGGGGTAGGGAAGCGAGCGCGCCTTGCCTATAAAGAAACCTCCATTTCCTAATACGTGGTTTCCATCTTATTTTTTACTAATATAAAGGAGCAGGTAATAAGCTAGCGGTATAAAAATATTATAGATATAATATAGGAGCAGTATTAAAGCGTTCTAACCATAAGGGGTAAAGGTAGAAGGTAAGGAAGGTAAGGAAGAAGTTAATTTTATAAAAATATTTAATAGAGGCTATAGTAGTAATTAATCTATAAATAAAGCATTTAGGATATTAAATTAACGTGCAATACTATTAAGAAAAAAGTTATAATAGGTTGTTTAAATATAGCTTACTTACTAGAAGTCTCCGCTAGGCCATATACGCTGCCATATTGGAATTACAAGGTCATAAGGTCACAGCGGAGCAGTCTTAAGGGTCTAATTAATGATAGAGATAACGTAGACAATGAATATTAATTAATTCGTAATGTAGTAGATATGGCTAATATCTATCTAGATTAACATGCAGAGCTTACACTCGCGACGTATTCAAAGCTTAGTTAGCATCTCTCGCTTAATTCTAATACTCCCCTATACTGACGACGCTCTCCTCGTCTGTCCCAAATAGGCAATTATAAAGCTATTCCCAAATACCTTACAAGTACCATTTGGCCTACGTACAGAGGGAAAACCTATAGTAGGCAAAAAAAACCTCCATAACTTGCTCCGTCTCTGTCCGTTACCGTCTCCGTTAGTTACCAATTCTTAGCGTTACATAGTGCTTCATAAATTGGTCGATTGGTAGCTGTTTTATAAGCATATCTCCAGGTTAATCTTTACCTAGTATATATACTACCTTAAGTTAATCTTTCTAAACTATATTATTTCGTATAAAGAGGTATTAAATCTCAATATGCTTGGCTTTCTAGTAGTGTTTTATGTTATACAAAAGGTTAACTATGCCCTTATTATCATAGTAGAGCGTAGGGATAAAAGGGTTATTATTATCTCTTTCTTCCAGATCTTTCGTCAGCTTTTTAAGCTATACTACTAACCTTGCTCCTTCTAATGCCACCATAATCTCTACTTCTATTAAGCTTAATGCCGTTAACTTCTGTCTTTAAGCCATCCAGATTACTACTCCCCTATAGCATATAACTGCTATGCCTTGGAATAATATCCGATTGTATTTTATTCCCCACGTGGCATCAGTAAAGATACTATAGCTAGTAGGTAACGTAAGCTTATATAAAGGAAGGTAGACTGCTTAATTTAAGTAAGTAATTCCTATTTTAAGAGTGCCGTTTAGATATTATAGTAGCTACTTACTTAAGCGGTAATGCGATTCTCCTAGTGCTGCTATAAACCTAGCTAGCTAACTAACAGTATAGCTAGTATTAGGACATATGCAGTTTAAGAGGTAGATCATAGAGCTAATAATCTGTTAGTAGACTGTCGCATTATTATACTTAAAGGGACTTTCGATATCCGCTTTTAGAACAGTACCAGCTGGTATTAATAGCTTAGCCGGATTGCAGTTGTCCATTTTTAGCCGTTTAAGTAGCTTCTTAGTGTATATTATCTAATATAGCTTAAGGGTTTAGTTTATATAATCTCACTTAATTTAGAAGCCTATAAATACCTCTATAGAACCTAGGTCTTTATATCTCTATTCTCTTAAGATTCTTATCTTCGCAATATTAAGATATTAGCGCTTTCCTATAATTAGCATATTGTCAATAAATAGCAAGATATATACTTCATTTCCTATAAAGAGATTGGGGTTAGCATTAGCTGCTTTCAAACCTATGCTTTTAAAGAACTTCTTAATCATCTAAAACCATTCTCTTAGTGCCTGCTTTAGGCCATAAAGTAACTTATTTAGCTTTAAGTAGACGTTTTTTACGCCCTTAAGCTTAGGTTTAAAGTCTCTTAATAGGTTAGAAATCTGCATATAAATCTATTCTTATAACGGCAGGTTTAAGAATACAGTTTTAACGTCAATATAGTCAAGCTTAAGGTCCTTAGCTGCTACCTTTACCATTAGAAATCTAAAGGTGTCATATTATACAATAGACGTAAATATCTTAAAATAATTAATATTGGGGGTCTGCTTGTCTCCCCAAATACACAGTCTTGCCTTCTTGCGAATTACTTCTCCCTTAGCATTATACTTGTGCTTTAGAACTAGCTTACTTAGGAGTAACAACCTTCCTTCTAGTACTCTCCCCCTTATAATAGTATAGGTGTGTATTCTCTTAAGAGAGAGAAATTCTTTAAAAATAGCTTTTATCCAGCTAGGAGCGTCCTCCCTTAAGGCCTAATCTAACTTAATAGCGTTAAAAGGTGCTATAGGTACTCCTATAAAGGTAGTATTCTTAGCTTCTAGGTAAATAGCTTTTATAGCTATTACTAACTAAACTACCATATTGTTAAAAACCCTTATATTTGGTAACCTTCCAGACCTTATTCTCTGCGCATAAGGAATATATATCGATGTGCTTTATATAGGCGTCCCACCCTTAGCATTACCTTAATTTAAGCGTCCCACTTAATCTTAACCTAGGCTTCCCACTTAATTAAAGCGGCCCACTTAGTCTTAACCTAGGCTTCCCACTCATTTAAAGCGGCCTACTTAGTTACTATCTGGCCTACTTATAGTTCTCGCAACTAGAGTCTCTGTCGGCGCATTTAAGGTAGTAGGGGGAGGTATAGGTCGGTTTACGGCTTAGCTTATAGCGTGATTTAAGTATCCCGCTTAATCTTAACCTAGGCTTCCTACTTAATCTAAGCAGCCCACTTAGTTACTATGTCTCGTAGCTTGCACCTAAGGTGCTCTATAAGGGAACCTGTACTCGTTCACTTTAGCATCTCCAAATAGCTCAATTGCTTGGGTATATAGGTTTATTATCTTAAATTAACTACTCCCTTTTAATCCGATAAAAACATAGTTAGGTTTTATTCTTAAATTATACTTCTTAGGGTGTTTCTTAAGCGTATTAATTAGATTAGCGTGACACCTAAAAATAACTAAATTCTTTAAGTTAGGAACTTATTAGGTGTATACCTTATAGGGTATAATAGCACTACTATACTCGTCATTAAATAGAAGTGCTAAGGTAGGTACTCAATTCTTAATCCAGATAGTATGCTTAACTATATAGCACCAGAGTTTAACTAGTATATTTCCTTAAAATAGAAGTGACCTTGTCTTATAGTTAACTATATAGATTACGTGCTCAATTGCGCCATTATATAAGTGCTTATATAGCGGATAAGGTTTAAAGTTAATACCCTAGGGTATTAGTTCATCTTAAAATCTACAGCTAAACTCCCCCTTTTTATTATCCGCTTAAATCTATGTAGCTTTATTGCTAGTGAACCTCTTTGCCCTTATAATAATCTCTTTAATATATGGCAGTACCTCTTTAGTTTAAAGGGTTTTAAGAGGAACAACCTAAGTATACTATATAGCGTCATCTAGGGCTAGTAGGTAGTAGTTATAACCTCTAATTAATATACTAATTTATCCTATAGTATCTAGATATAGCCCTTAACCAAGTATCTTCTCGCGCTTAGTTATCTTCCTACTTAGTATTTCTTACATCTTTTTAGCTAGATAAGCTTCGCACATACTTTTACTAACTAGTACTACTCTCTTCTTAAGCTTTATACCTAGTAAGGAGTGCTGTAACTTAAACAGGTTGCTGTAATTTATGTATCTAGTTTAGTAGTACCATAGCTCAGCATCTGTTTTACTAATATTTGGTTATAAATTATATGCTTTTACTATTATATTAAATGCTTTCTAATGCTCTTATAGTACGTAAAGGTTATTTCTTATAATAGCCTTAAATATTATACCTAATTTATGCTTACTAGTAGCTTAATCGTCTGGGTTAAATATAATTAAGTAGCCTTCCTAAGTAAGAATCCTTACTAAGATTAGCTTAATTAACTTAAACAAAGGTACAAGCTAGACATCTTTTAGCTTTAGGGTACCAATTTAAGCTTAGCTATATCCTATAGTGGGGACAACGATCCTATTTATAGTGCGGACCTGTTATAGCGTATTCTATCTCTTTAAGTATATTAGGTCTGATTAGTCACTAGTAAAGTGCTTAATTACACTTAAGTTAAGAGCCTAAGCTAGAGACATTATTATAAAGTATAGCACATTTAGGGTTAGGGTTAAGGTAGATTAAATTACTATTAAATTCTTCCTTAGCTATTGCTATATTCCCTACTTCCTCTACCTTAGAAGTACCTTAATCTGTCTTCCTAGCGTTATTAAATTAGAATTACTTAAGTAGGGGATAGTCTTTCTGGTAGTAACCTTTCTAATAGTATACTCTGCACTCATCTCTTTCTAGTTATCTTAGCTCTTTGGTTACTTAAGATAATAAGCTATGGCAATAACACAATAAGGAATAATTAAATCTACTAGCACAACCTCTACCCCTTATTTAACCTCAACCTCAGTTTCCCCTTCTCCCCCTAGGTTCGTCTTTCCTCTTATATACAAGTACTGCATTTTATACTTATATAGGGAGAGCAGTCTCTTGCTCCTAAAGAAGGGTAATACAGCTCTTAAGGTCTCGTTTGTCTTATAGACACTAGGTCTTCGCATTCTACTATATAATATCGCTTAGGAGGGCCAAGAGAAGCTGCTCTTTAATATTATTATTAGTAAATGCTTAAGGCGTTAAGGCTAGATTAATCTTAAATCAATTAAGTATTTAGAGGAACTCAACAATTCGCATCTTTATAGGGTTAAATATAGTGCTATAGAACTCTCTATAGAGTCTAGAGATATAGACCTTGTTATTAGCCTTATTAAACTTCTTTATTCCTTCCTATATTCCTTAAATATTGTACGCCTTTATTATCGCACGCATCTCTTCCTAACGGTCGTCTCCTATTAAATTATAGATAATCTTGTTTGCTTCCCCTCGTCTTCTTCTTCCATCAGCTAAATTAACTCGATTTAAGTCCTCTGCACCAGTAATAAAATCCCAGCCCTCTGACATAATCAGGGCTGCCTTACAGGTGCGCTCCTAGTCTACAAAGTTGTCTCCATTAAAAATGACAATTTTACCGGCCTTATAATCATATATAGGTGTCGTTAAGGTTAAAATAGAGGAGGTCATTTTCAGGGTCAATTTTCAAGTCAGGAGAGGTGTCGCTACCCAGGCTTATAACCTATTGGAATTACAAGGTCATAAGGTCACAGCGGAGCAGTCTTAAGGGTCTAATTAATGATAGAGATGACGTAGACGATGAATATTAATTGATTTGTGATGCAGTAGATACGGTTAATATCTATCTAGATTGACATATAGAGCTCGCACTCGCGACGTATCTAGAGCTTAGTCAGCATCTCTTGCTTAATTCTAACATGCTAAGTTATATACATCCTTCAATATTTTTGCATTTAAAACCTATTCTTTTAATAAAATAACCTAAAAATTAAATATAGCATATTTAAATATATAAACTTTCATTAAATTTTTTTTTTAAAATAATACTTAATATTTATTAAATTATTGGACTATTTTAATTTTATATTAATAAATTAATAAATTAGTAAAAATAATTGATTTTGATTTTGTATTGATTTTTAATAATTATGTTAGGTTATATTAAATTAATGTTTTAAAAAAAATGCAAATATTTATATTACTTATAATAAAATAATAGTTTGATAGGAAAATTTATAAAAAGGCTATAAATAATGTACAAGTAAAATAAAAAATATTTTTATTACAAATTATAATTGTAATAAATTGCATTAAAAATATAATTTGTAATATAAAAGTATTATTTATAGTTTAAATATAAAAATATAAAATTTTCATTAAATGTTAAAAAAATAACTTAATTATACAATTATAAAGCTTAAAATATTATAAAAACTTATTTTTATTTAATATATATATATAATAATTAAATTTAGTTTAATAATAAGTAGTATATAGTTATTATTAACAGTTATATTTGATATTAATATTAATATTTTTTGACCTTAGTTTTTAAAAAATATATATTGCAATTTTATAATTTTTATTTCATAAGACGATTAATTTACTATTTAATAACTCATATTTAAAATTTCACATTAATATCTTCTATAATGATTGAGTTATAAACTTTTTAAAAAGATGTATTTTGGTAGGGTTGAACCGTGCACGGCTTGGCAGCGTGCACGGCCTAGCGGAGACTTCTATACCTGCACTACCTATACACTTAAATTAAATTCTCTATAAAATCAATTCTTTAACTTACTACTAAGCCTTAATTCTTCATTAACCCACCTAATTTAACCAGTAGACGCCTATTGCCGTCTTATATTAACTACTAGCTACTTAATATACCCATTTATAGTATTGCTATAGTTAGTGGCGAAATATCGTAAACTTGGGCCGAAGTAAGTCCGCGTATTATCAAAACAATACACCCCCAATATTCCTACTAATATGGCTTTATATTTAAATAAAGGCCTATTTTATAGCTCTATTCTAGGGCTATAAAATAAGCTTTTATTTATATAAATTGGACTAATATTGGTGGAATTATATGGGGTGTTTATAACGGCTGCAAAACTTGAATTAAGGCTCTGCGCTGACTAATCCGAACCCTTAAACGTGCTTTACTACTTATTAGCAAACACCAGTTACTAGCGCACCCTACTAAAATTGACCTTATAAAGGCTTAAAATTTGTTTATTCTAAATAGACTGCTTTAAAGGAGCTAGTTTACCTTCTTGCTAAAGCTTCTAGAGGTTCTGTGTTAATGCCATTGATGATTTTATAGAAGACGCGTCGCGATTTAAGTAGGGTGCGCTAGTAACTAGTGTTCGCCGGTAAGTAAAGCACGTTACCCCCAAAAATAAGCATCCCCCATAACTCTACTAAAATAGCCCTAAATTATAGAAATGAGGGCTTATTTTATAGCCCTAGAATAGAGCTATAAAATAGGCCTTTATTTAAATATAAAGCCATATTAGTAGGAATATTGAGGGGTATTGTTTTGATGATGCGCGGACTTACTTCGGCCCGAGTTCACGATATTTCGCAACTGACTGTAGTAAATAAATTAAAGATTAAGGTCCTACTTTTAACCTTAAAAGGCTTTTAGAATAAGCAACTAATTAGCAAAAGTAAAGGATTTAAAATTACGAATAAAGCTACTAATAGCCTTCTTAATTAGTAAGTAATTAATTACTAATAGTGTCGTCTTTAAAGGATTAAATATTAATGCTACCTTACTAATACTCTTACCTAAAGCCTTTATAACTATAAACGCCTTTAATAAGCGGCTTTAATTAGCAGCTATAGCTATGTTTTTTTATTAAGCACTTTACTAGATCTAGCTAACCTACTTTTATAATATTTTAAAACTTTATTTTTAATATAAATAAGGTAGCTATAGAGGATATTAGTAATAACTATAAGAAAGAGGATAATATTAATAAGTTATATAAGGGTATACTAGGTAAGGGCGTAAGACTTTAGCCTTTAATTAACATACTAGATAGGCTCTACTTAACTATTCTATATAACAAATTTAGATCCTTAATCTCCTTAATATTATCTTTGGTATTACCTTTAACTATACTTTTATTTTAAGCTAAATCCTTATTTAAGGCCTTATTAATTAATGCCGTATAGTTATTATAGGCTATCTTTCTAGCTAATAGCTTCTTTAGCTTATTATAGTAAGGCGGTATTACAGAGTAAGTATAAGCGACTATAAATTATAGCAAAGTAGATACTATTAAGCTACGTATATAAGCTGCATAATAAAGTCAAGACATTATATAAGGAGAGAAGGTAAGGAGACAGGAAGAAAGGGTATATAATGTTAATTTAGTTACTTAGTTAATACGTATATAGGGCAGAATATAGCAGAATGCGGTAGATTGCCGTAGATTATGGCAAATTGCGGTTTTGTAGTCGGTCTCTAATTGCTAAGTTAGTGGAAACAGGTAAATATATATAAGGTGTTACGGGGTGTCCCGTAACAGGCGGCCACTTTTATATAAAAGGTTATTTTTTAATATAATTATAAAAGTACGTCTTTATTACACCTAGCTTATCTATATATAGTGAGCTCAGGGTAGGCAAAAATCTAATCTTATCTCGATACGATCGACGATCCACTATTAATACGATATTGTTATGGCGCTGGTGGAAAACGGTAGATTATGGTAGTGAATTGTGGCGGATAATCGCAGACAGTTTCTTACTGTTTCTTACTGTTTTAGATAGTCGCAGTCACGTGACCAGACAATTGTATAAAACCTTAAGCAGCGCTACCCTTCTTCTCTTTTTCTTTCTCTAGCTTTAGACCCTTATTTATAGACATTCTAATTATATAGGCTTGCGCGTCCCTCTTGCCGTGCTTATACCTTAATTAACTAAGTTGCTAATATTATCTAAAGCTTGTCTCTACCTTTCTTCCTAAAAAGGAACTTAAATATATCTATAAGACCATAAACTAAAACAGAACACAAAATTAGACCTAAGGACTATTACTAGAACTTAAAAAACAGAATCCTAAGAACATGCATAAACCAGAACCCCTAAAGAAACTTATATACCAGAAATTATTAATACCCCTACCACTATGCTAAGAAACACAGCAGCTGGTAAAGTAGCTGTTGGACCCTTAAATACCTTAAATAAAGAAATAGTTACTGTCTTAAACCCCTAGGCGGAGCTTGCGGCAGCTAATACTAAAATTAAACGGCTTTAAGAGCTGCTTAAAGCTAGGGACACCCCTGTATCTAGTGTTAACTTATTAGATAGACTTGCTACGGTCCTTAAGGCCCTAGCCTAACGTATAGCATTACTATTATTACGGTCCGTAAAGGTCGTAGACCCCCTATTGCTTATAGATGGAACCAATCCTATATTTAATAACTGGAAGCTTTAATTATAGGATAAGCTTAAAGTTAATATAGACCACTTTCCTAATACTCAAGCTAAAATGGCGTATATCTTTGGCCGCACTAGTAGTAATGTATAGAGGCACCTACGTCCGCAATACGCCTAAGACTTAATAGACCCCCTCCTCTCTAAAGAAAAAATAATTAATTACCTATTTTCTATTTATAAGGACCCCTTTAAGGTATAGAATACCTATCTTAATTATAAAAGCCTAATAATAAAAACAACGGAAACCTTCTTAGCTTTTTAGACCTACTTTTTACACCTAGCTAAATAAGCCTAAATCCCTTAGGAAGATCTAATACCAGACATCTTTAATAAGCTTATCCCAGACCTATAGCACGCCATACTACTAGTTTATACTACTGTATAGACGCTAAAGGAACTTATAGACTAATGCCTAGCTATAGACTAGGGCCTTTATTAAATTAAAGTATATGCTGAGCGGTATAAGGCTAGAAGCTCTACTAACTAGAATATAAGTACTATAAGAACGGGCCGTAATACCCCAGTAAGATCTATAACCCCTATAGCACTAACTATACCACCTACTATTAACCTAGTGGCTAGCTGTATAGCTAGTCCTACTGTGACTCTAGCGTATACTTAGCCTTTATATAGCGACCCCTATAGATAGGCCTTTAGCAACTAAGGAGCTTGCTTTATATACGGTTAAAAGGGTTACTATATAGCTAAATGCCTAATAAATGCAAAAAAGGATAAAGTCCTACTAATCTAGAAGGATAGTATAGAGGCAGAGTTAAAAAAAGAGGAACCTTAGAGAGAGACGCCCCTCTAGGGTTAAAAGGGATTAATATATTATATATTAATCTGGGTTGGCTAGTTAGTAAAAAAAGCTGCACTATCCCTTATACTTTATTCCGTAATAAATATTAAGTTTTAATCTTTGCTTTAGCTAACTCTAAAGCAAATGCCTTTACCTTAATAGATACCTAGTGTGCTATAAAGCTGGCTAACTTTTTAAATGCACCCCTTAAAGAACTGCCCAAACTAATTCCTATTTATGGGTATAACGGATAAATAGGACCACCTATTATAACTATCTTATAAATTTACCTCCGCGTTAATAAACAAAGGTAGTATAATATCCCCTTTCTTATTACGGACTTAGGAAGCTATAATATAATCCTAGGGAGAAAATAGCTAGCCTATTTAGGCTTATAGCTTAAAGTATAGAATAGACGGCTTATCTAGCCTAAAACCCTACCCCTAATACTATCTTTTATAAAGGAAATTAGCATTATAATAGAAAACCTTATACGGCTATAGATAGACACTATTTATTAGGCCAACGCTATATATAGGGACTAGGCATTTAAGAAAGATATATAACTTAATCCGCAACAGATCTATATACTACAACACTCCTAAACTACTAATATTATACTGCTAATACTAGGGACCTAGGAAGCTAGTAATAAGCTAGATAAACTAGGCCCTATATAGCTATAAAGAATAGCAAGGAATATTAGATACTATACTAAATAAATAGACTAAAAAGATAACTTATAGAAGATAGAATAGGAGCTAAGGAGGGCTATAAGCCCTTAACTGTAAAATATAGTTTATAAAACATCTATAAAGAAACCTATAAACCTCCTACTGGTTAACATCTGCTATATTAGCACTATAGGGTTATACCAGAACTTAAGACGGCCTAATACTATTACTTTTATAACTAGCTTATATAAAATTAACTAGATAATTAAAGATAAAGAAGCCCTAGCCTATAACTAGCTTAGTAGGGAAAATAAGCTTATAAATAAGGAGCTGGTAAAATAGAAACTACTCCGCTAATACTAGGAATTTAAAAATATATTCTTTAAGGTAGTATCTAATATACTCCCGCCTTACTAACTATATAACTATAAGATTAAGATTAAGCCAGATAAAGAAAACACCCTTAGCTATAGCCCCCTCCGCTAGCAATCTACTAATAAGCTATAGGCCACTAAGCAGTACCTTATTAATAACCTTAATAAGGGCTTTATTAAGCCTAGCTAAGTCCCCTTTACTTTACCTATTCTTTTTATAAAAAAGCCTAACGGTAGACTTTGTTTCTATATTAACTTCTATAAACTAAACTATATAACCCATAAAGACCAATATCTACTGCCCTTACTTAAAGAAACACTAGCCTATATAAGTAAGGCTAAGATCTTTATAAAGCTTAATATCCGCCAGGCCTTTTACTAAATTAGAATGGACCTTAAATCTAAGGATCTTACTATATTTTAGACCTGCTACAGATTATATAAATATAAAGTACTACCTTTTAGACTAACTAATATACTGGCTATATACCAATAGTATATAAATAACGTACTCTTTAACTACCTTAATAACTTCTATACAGCCTACCTAGATAATATTATAATTTGCTCTAAGAATAAACTGGAATATAAGGAGCATATCTATAAAGTCCTTTAATGGCTTCGCAAAGCTAGTCTCCAGGCTAATATTAGGAAGTTAGAATTTAGTATTAAGCGCACTAAGTACTTAGGGTTTATTATTAGTATAGACGGAATTAAGGCAGACCTAGAAAAAATAGCTATAATTAATTAATAGGAACTCCCAAGGACCGTAAAGGGGGTATAGTTATTCCTAGGTTTCTATAACTTCTATTAACGCTTTATTAAAGACTATAGCAGGATTACTTAGCCCCTTAACTGCCTTACTAGAAAGAACTAACCTTTCTATTTTAATAATACTTATAAAAAAGCCTTTAATGAGCTTAAAAAGCGGCTAGTCTCTGCTCTGCTACTAGTCCATTTCCACCTAAAATGGCTCTTAATGCTAGAAACAGATACTTTAGATAGTGTAATAGCTGCCATCTATTCCCAGAAACAGCTAGATAGAGAATAGTACCCTATTACTTACTATTTAAAGACTATAGTAGATGCTAAGCTAAACTACTACATCCATAATAAAGAAATGCTGGCTATTATCTCTAGCTTTTAGCACTGGCGTATACAGCTAGAAGGGACCCCTAAGCCTATTTAGGTAGTCTTTAATTATAAGGCCTTAAAATATTTTATAACAATAAAGGCCCTTATGGCCTAGTAGGCACACTAGGCAGATATCCTATCCTAGTTTAACTTCCTAATTATATACTAGCTAGGCACTATAAATTATACAAACGCCCTTATAAGGCGTAGATAGGACCTAAATAACTAAATAGCTGCGAAGATCTTATTACAGACCTAGATATTACTATAACTAGAGCACCTTAACCCCTAGATATAGGCAGAACTAAATACAGACCCTTTAGACGCTAAGATATATCCTATTAACTCTATAGAACTTAACCTTATTAATAAACTATTGTAGGTAAACTATACGGCCCCTTCTCTATAGGAGTACCGCAAAAAGGTAAAAGATGCTACTAGTCTATGGTCCCTTAAAAATGGACTACTTAAGCACTAGGAACGGCTAGTAGTGGTAGAGAAATAGAATTTATGGACTTAGCTTATTACTAAAGCACATACTTAGGTCTCTATAGCCCACCCTAAAAAAAATAAAACCTGTAGAATTATTAGTGACCGCTACTACTGGCCTAAAATAGTTATAGATATTAACCGCTATATACAGAACTGCAATAACTACTATACATCTATAATTCTATAAGATAAGACCCTAGGGCTATTAAAGCCACTCCTAATACCAGAACGCCCCTAGCAGTATATCTTTATAGACTTTTATAAGTTACCTATAGACCGCGACGGATATAATATAGTTATAATCCTAGTTAACCGCTTTAGTAAGCGCCCGTTCTTAATCCCCTATTATAAAAATATTAATGCTAAAGAGGCGGCTTAACTATATATCTATTATATCTACCAAATTTACAGACCACTAGATACTATTATATCTAACTATAGGCTGCAGTTTATATTAGCCTTCTAGAATAAGTTTACCTAAGTCCTAAGAATTAGGCTAAAGCTCTCTATAGTATACTATCCCTAAATAGACAGTTAGACGGAGATTATAAACTAATACTTAGACTAGAGGCTCCGGCCCTTTATTAACTACTTTTAGAATAACTAGAGCAAACTACTACCTATAATAGACTATACCCAGGCAACCCTGCCCTATAACTCTATAGGGTTTGCACCTATTTAGCTAGAAATAGGATACTTACCCTATATAAGCTTTAACTGGGAGAGACTAGAAGAACCACTAACTATATATAAAAAACTATCTTATAAGGAAGCATAGTAGTATACTAGACGCTTAGAAGAAGCATAGATAGTAGCCTATAAAAACCTAAAAAAGGCCTAAAAATTAATAAAATAATAGGTAAATAAGCATAGGCGTAAGCCTAACTTTACTATAGGTAATAAGGTCTAGGTTATAACAAAAAAATAGAAAACAGAATGGCCTAGCTATAAGCTAGACTATAAGATAGCAGGACTATATAAGATCCTTAATAAAGAAGGTAACTTATATAAGGTTAAACTCCCAGACTTAATTAAAGTCCACCCTGTTTTCTTACTAGATAAGCTATAGAAAGCTATAAATAACCTACTACCTAGACAAAAGAATAAGCCTCTACTGCTAATTTAAGTTAATAGCAATAATAAATGGGAAGTTAATAAAATACTAGCCTATAAACTAGTATAAGGAACGCTAAAATACTATATTTAATAGAAAGGTTACAATCTAGACCCAACCTGGTACCCCGTCTAGAACTTTATAGGTTACCCCTAGAAGCTTAAAGAATTCTATAACTAATACCCTAATAAGCCAGGACCTCTAAAGTATCTAGATAAGTAGATAGAGTGCTAGTATAGTAAAGATAATAAGCTACTTATTAAGCATATAGATAAGAGCACCCTATAAATATAATACGGAGAACGACTTTTGGAGCTCTTGCTGCACCTGGCCCAAAAAGACCAAACCAACCAAAAGAACCCTAAAAAACACCCTGATAATCCCCTAAGATGCATATATTACAGGGGAGGCACAGGTGGAATAACAGTGGTACGCAGTCGCGCGCGACCGCCAGACCCATACCCAACAATGGCCCCCCATAACAACAATAAGGACGGGCGAATACCATACTAGAAAGCGGAAATACCCTAATTAAGAAGGCATCTAACAAAATATAAAGCCTATTAGACGCGTCTAGTATCTGGAACTATAGGGGAGTATCTATTAGCTATTACAAACTAATGCAGCTAGCAGAATAGCTCCAGTCTAGCGAACCTTAGGCGTCCCTCCAGCAAACCCTTAATTAAATCCTCTAACGGCTAAACAAAATTAAAGATAAATAAAACCCCCCCCTATAGGTGAACCGCACCTAGGCCGCCGTAGCTGCGCTTCTATAGCACAGGGAACCTACCCCCCTAAAAATAATAACCGGGTATATAATTACAATATAACCAAATATAGAAAAGGCAGAGGAACTTAGGGGATAATTAGAAACAGAAGTTCTTATAAAGATTTATAAGGAGGTCCACAACGCCATTATAGTCCAACACCTTAGAAGTGGAGACATTAGAGTCACCCTAAAGGACCAATAGGTAAAGGAACGGGCTATAAGGGTAGGGGATAGGCTAGGAGAGCGTATTAGCATAAAAGTGCTTTATAAAGATTACCTAGTTAAAGTTCTGTCAGTTCCCATAAGCCTTAGGGTAGAAAGGGAACGCTAGGCGGACAATACAGCAACTATATAGGAGATAGTAAAATAAACGGAACGCCTTATACTAGGACTTATAATTACCCAAATCCAATGGCTTTAATAGGAAAATACAAACTAAGCATATAATAAGAACAATAAGAGGACATAAGGGGCGCCAGAGACTCACTAGAAAAACAATAGATGAACATATAGCTCCCTTATTATTAGCGTATATATACTAGGAATACAAAAACTCCTTATCTAAAAAGGAATAATTATAAATGGCCTTATATACAACATAAGGCTTTATAACCACAGACTACACCTGGAATAATGTTATTATTATATATAATAGGGACACACCCAATCCATATACGCAGCATAGGTGTGCTGCGGCCACTATACAGGCCCCCATAATACAAGACAATGTATAAATTAAGACTAAATAAAATACGCAAACTGTTACCAAAGCACACATAAGGCGTAGGAAAGAGAAGACTGCATTAAATACAGAAGATGGAAGAAAAGGGCTTAACAGCTACGGGAATAACTACACACTAAGTTATATAAATAGAAACAATAGGCAATAAGCTAGGGGGATATAGGTATCTTCCTAGCATTTCCTACCTTTAATACTAGGGGGCTAAGCCAGCCATCCCAAGCCTTAACGGGCTAAAAGCAACGCCGCGCGACATTACCAGACTAAATAGGGACATAAGGGACATATAGGACACAAGGGAGAGAACGCCCAGTAGAAAGACCCCCATAGACGGCTATAGCAAGTTCAAGGCCGGGACAATTAAGAATTAGATTTAATACGGCAAACACAACACACGCAGCTAGCTTATAAGGGGTATATAGCCAACCGGCAAGAACAGGGGAAGAACTGGAGGCAATAATAGACTTAGATTTAAAAAGGCTAGTAGGAATATAAGATACAAAAATAGAAAGCTCTATATAAAATAAGTAGTGGCCAGGGAGCAAATACAGGAGATAAAAGTTCTAAATATTTTAAAGAAAGTAGAAACGGAAGAAGCGAGGAGTAAAGGAGAGGTAAAGAACCCCTACTAGGGGTCCGCCACTTAACCATTATATAGTATAACTGCGGCAATACAAACCACTGTCTAGTAAGGCCCCTACTAGACAGTCTAGACCTAGAGAAACACCATATTCTTACCATATAAGAGCCATATTATAATACCTACACATAATTAATATACTGCCCCTAAGGATTCCAGCTCCTGTATAAACCAAAAGCAGCCATACACGTATGCTTTATAATCAGCAAAAATATCAGCCTTGCCTTATAGTTATAGCAGGCAGTTAACCTAGATATTGCAGTTATAACTATCTAGATATATAGGGGACTAGTATAAATCATTAATGTCTATAACCCTAGAGTCAAAGGGGTAGTATAGACAGAGAATATTATATTTATAATAAGCTTGCTAAAAACTGAATACACAGAGTCTATCCTACTAGGAGACATAAACCTCTACCACCTATAGTAGGGGGGCATCCATATTACTGCTAATTAACAGGCAGAGTGCCTACTAAGAGCTATAGATAATAGGGGCCTTAAGCTAGCTACCCCCCCAGGTGCAATTATATAGTAATAGGGCATTGCTAAAAGTATAATTAACCTTATAATTATGGACGAAAACCTATACTAGAGACTTAAAAGGTGCTCCCCTAAAGAAGAATAGGCACTTACCTTAGACCATATCCCTATCCAGATATAACTAGATCTGGACATTAAGGCGCAACTAAATAGCAAAAGATACGCAATAAGGAAGCTTAATATAGATAGCTTCCTTAATACAATTAAATAATAACTCTAAAACCTAGAAGAAATCTACCTAATACTAAACAAGCAAGGCTTATTAGCTACCCCTAAGGAAATTAATTAAAAACTAAAAAGGATCTAGGTAGCAATTAAAAGCGGGCTAGAAGAGTACTGCCTAGTTTTAAAACCGGGCCCCTATACGCGACATGTATAGTCCGCATAGTGCGCGGCCCTTATAGCCGGCCAACAACAAGCAAGGAGGAAATACATAAGCAGCCACAATTCTAAGGACGAGAGATAATATAAAGACATAAGAAACCAGCTAAAGAATACCCTAAGAAAAGAAGCAAGGAATAACTAAAGATAGTTTATAAATAAATATACTACTAACCTAAGTCTCCCCTATAACAAGGGCCTTTAGACCATAGCAAAATAGGTAAAGAAAAAGGCGGGACGCCTAGTAGAAGATCTATACCTACTACCCCTATAAAGAGCAGGTAAACCATAGGCCATAAGCAATAATAATAAGAAGGTAAAGATCCTTATAAAAAGATTTTTCCCTTAACCAGCTCTAATAGACTTTAGTAATATTACTAGTAAAACACCAGTGACTTACCTAAGGGTTAACAGCGACATAATAACTAAAGAAATGGCTAGAACTATTAGCTACCTCTTAAACAACATAGCACTAGGACTAGATGGGATCCTAAATAAAGCCCTAAAGACCTATAGACCACTTATAGCACCTTAGCTTACAGACGTAGCCAAAGTATGCTTTATAATAGGCTACTACCCGCGACTCGGAAGATCTATAACAATGGTTATCTTATAAAAAAAAGGTAAAGTAGACTACTTAATCCCAGGAAGCTACCGCCCTATTGCCTTAGAAAACACCCTAAGCAAGATCTTAGAAAAGGTTATAGCGGACTATATAGTAGATATGGTAGAGGAATACGCCCTACTACTATAAAGCTAAATAGGGGCAAGAAAGAATCGCTTAATGCTATTAGTACTTACACTACTCGCTACTACCATTAAAACTACATGGGCTATATAAAAGGACTTTATAGTATTAATACTTAGCCTAGATATTAGCGGCGCCTACAATAATATACCCCATAAGCGTCTCCTATATATCCTTAGGGCAAAGGGCTTCCTAGAATAGATTATTTAATTTATTTAA
>Ga0307507_10004477_pt1 | contig 24716 bp, 24 predicted proteins | sample 7_EM_MG_FD_207223 | JGI IMG/M metagenome (GOLD analysis project Ga0307507, IMG submission 207223) | Populus trichocarpa ectomycorrhiza microbial communities from riparian zone in the Pacific Northwest, United States - 7_EM | ecosystem: Host-associated > Plants > Roots > Unclassified | place...
GCCGAACACGCGTACAATAACTCCACCACCAACGCACATGGAATGTCACCGTTTTACGCCAACTACGGGTTCCATCCACAAACAGAGTGGATGAAGGAACGAGAAGCTCAGAACCCAGAAGCAGGGCTATACGCGCACTGGATGCAGGTAACTCACCAACATACCAGGACAGCGTTAGAACAAACTCGAGAAGAGATGAGCAAATACTACGATCGGAAAGCCCGTCAGCAACCGGACATAAAGGCCGGAGACTTGGTGATGTTAAATGCAAAAAACATTCACACCAAAGGACCGACGAAAAAATTAAGTCCAAGAATGCAAGGGCCGTTCAAAGTATTAGAAGTCAAAAAAGGAGAGCGGGCTTTCAAACTAGAAATATCGCCGTGGTGGAAAATCCACCCAATATTTCATGTTTCGCTACTAGAACCTTACCGAGCTTCAACACGGGAAGGAAGAGCACAGCCTCCACGAGAGCCGGAAGACATCGAAGGAGACCTCGAATGGGAGGTAGACAGGATCGTGAAAAGTGAAGTTATCACGTACACGAGGAAGGTTGGAAGAGGCAACCAAGAGTTCCAGGAACTTCGTTATTTCATTAAATGGAAAGGTTGCGCGGAGGACGAGAACACCTGGGAGCCACCGGAAGGGCTGGGGAACGCTCAAGAGCTAGTGGAAGAATTCCACCAAGAAAATCCGGAAATGCCCGGACTAGCAGCAGTCGAATGAAGAGGAAAGGGTTTCCTCATGTGGCCAAGCAAACGCATGAGGTTTTTTACCCTACTACTTCGAGTTCGAAGAAGAAATAGCAAAATAAGGTATTCAGAGACGAAACCTAGAAGGAGGGAGCTCGTGTTAGGCAAGCCAAGAATGCCGACCCATAAGGCTCACGCACAGCCCCCTGCGTACCAATCAGTTAAAAGTACGAAGTACAAAAGATACATCTCGGTCTAGCTTAAGATGATAGTCACGTGCCTCCGACTATGAGGTCACGTGTTCGATTCACAGCCCCGTCATAGTTATTATTAGTTAAAAAATAATTATGCCACAAGTCATACAATGATGGCGATAATAGCGCAAAGGCGTCTGAGAAGAATTCAGTGTGTGTTCCCGTTTTAGGATGCCCATAGGGTAAGAACGAGAGTTCTCTAAGATGACGGACGGAATCAGAATAAACACTTAAGTAAAAATCTCTCTCCCAGCATTGGCACGAGCACTGCGACCGAGAGGTTCCGGCCGACTCCTATAGAAGAGATCGATCTCTATAAGTAGGACGTCATGCGGTGAAGTTTGAACGGTTGGATAAGAAGTTATGGCGCTTCAAAGTTAAGCCGACCGAAATATGTAGTCTGATATGTAAAGACGCAAGCATATGATTACCCGGCATGAGAAATGTTAAGCACAGGATGACCGGAAGGAACGACTGGTATGATAGCGAGCCAGGCTACATATACAGACTAAGTTCATAGGACTCAAAGATCGAAAGCAAGTAATTGGATGCAATTAACTTCCCTATGATTAAAAGTCGAAGTGGTGTGCGAATTGTCAGGGTCAAACGATGTTCGCACCTTCATGAGGGTTCGCTCAAGTACGAGGGGTACTTAAGAACTATGGGAATATGAAGTACCCGGGAAAGGGTATAAGTAGTGGGCAAGAGCCCGAGTACTTAGAAGATCATCAAGCACCGGAGAAGAGATCTTATCAATATAATAAGTTTTAGATTATTATTTCCTCATTATCTTTATACCACGCGAGTAACTTAGTTACACTTTATTACGAGCCTTCCTAGACAAGATTCTCCGTCTAAGGACCAGTCAAGCAAAAGGCCTAGTCCGGTATCATAAGTCACCTTACCGGCTTCCCCTAACACATGACAACCAAATGGGGTGTCTTGTTATCGTATAGTATGACCCAGAGCACTCGTGGGTTATTTTCCTCGCGAGATACTGTTCTTTTAATCATTTTTGATAGTGTGCTTTAAGACCTGCCTCTGCGGATGATTACACTCGTATCACTCTCTTCTGATGCCAGTTTCTCATTCATCACCTTGGCTCGAGTTCCGTACTTGGTTCTTTTCTTGCTGTCCTTGTGTCCTCTTAGGTTTCCTACCAACCGTCGTTAGTGCTAGGGGTCCCCCCAGCAAGTGAAGCCGTTTTCAGGTTGTGTGGCTCAAGGTGGGTTCCTTCGCTGCTCTCTCAATTCTATCTGGGATATAGACTTCTGAACCTTTTCGCCGTACAATACCCAGGGCTACCAGTTTCCCAGTGGGAATTTATCACGCTTTTGAGCTCAATGGACTCAAAGGGTATGAGCCGCAGAGTTCACTTCAGAATATTTCGATTCCCGGTTTGATGGCCGGACTACCCACATGCCGTCGCCAGTAGTCCCAGTAAGCGTTATAGCTCACTATTTTCCATAAAGGTCCATGCTAGTGGTCTTGGGCTCGCTTCTCGCGAGGTTTCTGCCCGGCGATCCTCAGCCACGGCCGCTACCCTTGGCTTTCTCAGTTTTTGATGGTTCGATCTTCCTCCCGGTAACTTGAATGATTTCCTGTCCATGGTGCAGACTCAAATATCTTTCTGACAGTGGTTGCATCCGTGGTTTGTTAGGGTACATCTGGTGCATTGCCCCTTTGCTTTTCCTTCGTCGACTACTTTCTGGTCGATACCAGTGTGTGATTCAGCCCAAACCCTGTGTATAATTTTCTGCCGGGGTGCTGCCTTCCCTTTTTCTACCTTCTGCTCCTTTTTCTTTGCCTTGTATACACTTTTCTCTTTAGCGGTATACTTCGGTTGTTTCGTTGTCTTTGCCGTTGTTGGCTTTTCGCTTTTCCTTTTCCCACTTGAATTGGACCCCGAGAAGTTATTGGCTTTAAGCATTTTTCCTTCCTCGAAATCTTCCTAATCGCAGACGGCTTGTCGGAGAGCTTCTATCCAATCTCTGTCGTCGGCATATTCTTCATGCATCAACATTTGTCCTAGAGCCTCGTCCGGCAGTTGGTCCCTACTCAATTTTTGGAACACCATTCCAGTAACTTCTGCTTTAACATTCCAATTTTTGAATTGCTGTAGAAAATGGTTAATGCCGTTCTTATATCGAACTTTCAACATCTCTTGTATCACCTTTTCTCCATCGTGAGTGGGACCCAAGTGACTTATACCTTGTTCGGCAAAAAGATCCCATAATTCGTACCCTTCCTGTCGTGTATGTCCTAATTCTCCGGTTATTTGGTTGCGGTAGGCCATAGCGAAAGATGCAACTTGTGCTCCTTTCATTTTGGACAATGCATATTTAATGCAGTCCGCGTCGTCTTGCCACTGATATGGGTTTCCATCAAACATATCCTTACAGGTGGTTAGCCAAAACCGGATATCTTGATGTTTGGCATGTTTGTATTCTGATAGGGCTTTAGCTGGAAGTTTGGTGGTTTCTCCAATGGCTTTTCCCAATGCCCTAGAGAACCGTATTTCGTCCTCTGTAGCCTCTCTGTATTTTTCCTCATCAGTTTTTTCCATTTCTGCATGCTTCTTATTTCCTTTACCTGGTCTCTCGTCCCGCCTTCCTCATCTCTCATGGTCACTTCCTTCTCCTTCACTACCTCCCGGGTCAGGGGTGCCTCCTGTAGCCCCGTGCATTATGGGGGATGGTCGAACTCATCCTCCCCGTCTTGCTCCGGCACGCCGTTCCGGTGTTGGGTTTGACTGCTTGCCTTTTAGTTGGCCCGTCAAGGAAGTAACACCTTCGGTCAACTTGGCTATGTAGCTTTCCTGACTTTCTCTGGCTTCTCTATTTGCCTCCAGTTCAGCTATCATAGCGTTGAGTATCCTTTCGTGGTTCTGTAGTTCTCGTTGATGTTGGACGTTTGTGTCTAGGATTTCCTGTCCTAACTGTTCGTCTCTGCCCATTGCCGCCGCGCCTTCTGCTTGTATAGTTTGGTGGACGTGTCATGTGACCTGCTCGTGTTGGGTTTAACTATTGTCTTGTCCGTCGATCCTACCACTGACCATTGTGAGCACGACTTGCAGCCTCTTTGTTGCCGCTTCCACCAGTACCATGCTGGTATCTATTTGTTCCAGCTCCGTTCCAATATATTTTGCGCCTGTCAATATTTCCATTTTGACTTTGTGCAGTTCCGTACCAAGTGTTGGAGGTGGGGTGGAAGTGATTGAAATGCTAGGTGTTCCTGGTCGATACTTTGAGCTAGATCGTCCTCGTACAGGTGTAGACTTTTGTTGATAAGGTCAAGTCGTCTGGACATTGCGGGATTTGATAGGGGTTCCCCCAGAGTGTGAGACTGTTAGAACTGGTACCGTCTCATCATGGTGCGATGGAAGAGTCCTGGTGGCAGAGTGGGAGATAGTCTAGTATTGGTGGATCTAGCGATCCTTGTGTCTTGTAATGTCACCGTTGGAGCTTGGGACTGGGAGAGTTTATCTGTCTCCATGGGATCTGGTCCTGCTCCCTCGGGGTTATACCTCGACATTATTGAGGTAGGTAAGTGATTGTTAACTTCTTTCTGATAAACTGAGTTTGGTTGTTGGTGAGGTATATCAGGATGAGGTTTAAGTAGTTGATAGAATTGCGATTCATATTCGTGATTGATATCGCCCGTGTGTCTTGGTAACGTAGAGAATTATAATATACTGTTATGGGGGTAGTAATATTCTAAGAATAAGAGAATATACTAGGCCCGATCGTTGGTAATTTTGGAGAATATGTTTAGGGAGACGAAGGTCAAGATACAATGACAAGGTAGGTAAAACGATAAATATTTGTTTAACCTGTATATATTGTTAAGGTCTCTTCTCCATTGCTTGATTGTTGATAGCAGCTACGAAGATACTTGAATATTTATATTCCGCGTCGGGGTGTTCGCGGGCTATATAATGTCTTCTTATAACTAAGTATTTTTCTTTCACCTAGCTCGACTTCTTGGAAGTGGGAGCCCGACCTGACCCTGAATATCGGTTATCTTTCTACTCTCGTTTGTGCAACTTATTGCCACGTATGCCGCTGGCATGGAGAGTAGGGTGTAGCGCCCGTCCACCTAGATGGCTCTACGAACATGTATCCGTTGCTAAATCGATTTATAAATAATCTCTATGTGTTGGGATGTCAGATAATTATTCGCTGGGATACAAGATGGCCAGTCTTCATATTGTTGGCTCTGTTTTGACTTGGTCTGCAGGAGGCATTCCCCTATCTTAACCAGCATTGCACGACTCTTTCATATCGATCGAACCTATAGTTACAACTGTAGTTATCGGTCTCTTGCCAACAAGAGCTTTGGGAGTTCCCAACTCCCTTTCCGAGCATAGTGTATCTCTACTGGTCATGGGTGTCTTTCCAGACCGAGGAAGCCTAACTAAGGTAGATACGTCCAGTGAGTTTGTATCTGCTATCTGATATCCACTTTTGTAATAGTGGTAACTCGGTGCGATCTCGTCTGATCGAGATGCTTCCACTTGCATTAGGTGCTCTGAGGTCTCCTCGCATATATCCTGCGAAGAGGAACCCGTCGGACTGGCGGCCGCGACATATAAGCTATTGCAACTAGGGTCTTCTTTGCCCATGCCTTTGGTGAGGGGACGCAACTTCCCAAGCGACATATGGCACCCAATTGTCCTAAAGTCGGGGCTGGAGGTGGGTGTTGCTAAGTCTTTTTTAGACGTTTGTGCACGGAGGTAGGGTAACTTGACCCCTGTATCCATCTGGGAGCTCTGTGCCTAACACCGGGATAGATATAGTTTAGGGGATGGGGTTCTTTCTTTGCCCTAGCTAGTGCTCCACGCTGTCTTTGTTCCCATTAGTGGATAATACAAACCACATGAAAAATAATAAACAAAGGAAAAAACAAGAAAAAAAAAAAGTGGCAGTAGATTTAGGTTCTTCACACAAGCATCTAACTTCTTGCATACATGATACTTTCAATACAACATTCTTTATCTATCACACTTTCGGGAACCAAGGTACCCTTGCTTTCCATGAGCCTAGCGATGAACGTCGCTAGACATGAGTCAGAGGCACTTACCTATCGCAACATTTGACAAGTCAACAGCAGTGATCGTTGGCGAACTAGCTGTTACTTGTGACAAGTATTACCTGGGAAAGGAGGATTGTAACAGTGCAGAACCTATGGAAAGGAAAGAGGAGAAGGAGTCAACCATGTAGGAGGGGGTGCGCTTGGCTAGGAGAGCGGGCCTAAGGGTGGAGGCGTTTACATTATCGAAGTCGGCTTTAAGGTCAAGGAAGAGGGAGGAGACCTTAAGCCGGGGCCTTTGAAGTGTCCTGACTTGATGGGCGAGGGAGAGGCAGGCGTCAAGGGTACAAAACCCTGAGCGAGAACTGCATTGGTGGAGATGGAGTAGTCCTGACGCACAAGCGATGGCAGACAGGCTAGCGTCATAAGTCGTTGGAGGATTTTTGATACTGTTTTAGGGGCCCTATTATTCGAAAGGAGGAGGGTGAATCGTGAGAGGGCTTTCCCGACTTGTCCAGGACTACGCCGTTTCGGTTTTTTCAGCGATGCAGGATCGTAGCCGAAGGCCACAAGGGGGGAGATGAGGTCCAGGATGTTCCGGGGTTAATGTTGTGAATTTACTTCCATACTGAGTACGGGATACCAGCCGGGCCGGGGGGGGAGGGGGAGGAGGACTTGCTCAGTACATGTTTGATTTGGTCACTAGTGAGGGCGTCAGCCGAGAGGTCCCGTAAAAGGTGCCCTCTTGGGGGAAGGAGGTCTTTTGGTGGGAAGAAGTGGACCAAGAGGGCCTTGTTAATGGAGACCGGATCAGAGGGGTCGGCGAGGGAGGGAAACCTTGGGGTTTTACTGGGAGGGATGAGTTGTTTGGCCGTCAAGATGTTTTGGGGGGACATTTTGGCGAGGATGTCAGCCCAGTAGGAGGCTTTGGCCTTCTTAATGGCCTTAAAGTATCCTGCTTGGGACTGCCTAGGGGTGAGAAAGTGGTCAGGGCTCTGGAGTTTCTTGGCCTTCCGGGAGGCCTTGCTGTACCCTTTGCAGAGAGTGGTAACATCAGCAAAAATAATATTCTGCGCCAGGGGCGCCCCATGCGTCTGGCGCACCTAGCGCACATAACGTCAATCGCGAATCAGGAACGCAACGTCGATCTAACGTTCCATCCTGATTTTGCGTCACCTGACGTACCGCGCCCTGACGCTATCCTGACACGGACCCTACATTCTCTGTGCCATAACTGCGCCTGGTCCTCGGCTCTGGCATCCTGAACACCTCTGATTCGTGGTTGATGGACCCGGGTGACCCCTGATGATCCGCCGCTCCATCCTGATCCCCACTGATCGTGGCGTCTTCTGTCCTGACGTCCGATCTTTATCTTCCACGCCTGGGCTTCCCTCGTTCCGACGCCTCACATGGGGATCCCATGATGCTGAGCGCTCTAGTCCTGGTCTCTCCCTCCTTTGGCTTCTAAATCCGGACACTCTCTGCCGGCGCACCATTATCCTGATTTCACCCTCTCTACGTGGTCTGTGTCCTGATCGTAGCTGGAGTTATTCTATTCTATCTGTACCCTCCTACGTAATATCTAGATGCCCTCATGATCCCTTCCAGAGGCGTGAGGAACTATCGCAACTCTGCCTGACACAATCCTGATCTTGCGCACGTTCTATCATCTTCTTTCTGACATGACCCCGTGACGTTTACTATAAGATCACCCAGACGCCCCCGTGGAGTGTTCCTTTCATTGATTCTCCTACTAGTACTCTGAACTCTCAGATTACCCTTTACGTGCTTATTTCAACACATCGCCGTCAAAAGAATAGTATTAATTAATTAAACAACTCGACACAGACGCGACATATTCGACACATAATTTCTTAATTACCAGCGGCAATGTTCCCATTGCGCCCCTGTTCCACATCCCCCCGCTCACTATCACTTGTCTTCGGTTGTGCTGGCTCTATTCCGTCAAGGCTCAGCGAGAGGCGTCGCGATGGAGTAGGATTCACAGTCCTGTCCAACAATAGTTACTTGGTCACCTCCCGTGAACCATCTGCGCTCAGCGGAGAAGAATCGAGAAATCTGAGAACCCGGGCAGCTGACGTCTGGAGCAAATCAAATGACAAATCAGTCTCCTGCAAATCGTTTTGACTATCCTGGTGCCAAACTGGGGTCTCAATGCGCCGGCTGCTCGGAGTTTGAATTCGGTGGGCTGGCCGTTGGGTAGCCTGACTGAATGGCTGACTCTGCAGCTCCGCGGCTACCACAACCCAATCGCCAGGAGTTTGGCTTTGGTGAGCTGGCCGTCGCGTAGTGTGGGTGGATGCCTGACTCTGCAGCTTAGCGGCAACCGCTGCCCAATCGTCAGTATACTCTTCATCGCAGTCTTGTCACACGCCGTGCTCCTTCTCCATCTTTGCCCGGATGGTCCCGCGAATCTTGGCCAGAATCATCGCCTGAACCCAGTCTGAGCAATCAGCCCACGTCTGAGCTTGCCAGGCAAAAAGGTTTTTACTGGTTCGGATCATGGTAGAGTCAAGGAGAATATGCCGTGGGTTCGGGTTCTGGCTGACCTCCTACAACGTCAGGCTTGAACTCGCCTGATTTCTTATATACTGCTGTTTGTCATGCTCGTAGGGTATGACAGAGGATTGCACACGTTATGCAAATCATGGTGCCGTTGATACCCTCAAGGAAATCGGGTTCGACAATCCCACGCATTTTCCTGCCTCTGAAGTACTTACCGCATATGGCCTCGGGAATCTGGGGCGGCCCAAATCGAAATGTCAATTTCTAAGCCGAGTGTAATACCTGTTAGTTATTAGAAGAAAGTTGTCCAACTAATGCGCACCAACCTCATATCCGTTTAGGGAGTACATAAATCTATCCTTTTCCAGCAGGTAGTCCACCCTGCGCCCAATCGCCGTGGGATCTTCTGGCAGATCGTATAATTTTCCAACCTCATCTTTAACGTGGGAAACAGACTGGAATCCTACCCGCCAGTGTCTATTGTGTATCTTTCAGAATAAGTACTATACCCCGCTTCATGAGGGCGGCATCCCTGTGTATCTGTGTCTACTTACTATCTTTGTGTTTTCCTCCCACGCTTCCAAATTTCCCGCATCAGCTATATAATCAAGGGCTTTAAGCCAAGCACCGTGTACTTCAGACGTCAAAGTAATTGGGCCTTGGAGTGGCTCAACAAACAGGGTGTACCAGCGAATGAGAACTTTTTCCCGCGTTACTAGAGCCGTTTCTACTCCTCTTGCTGTATTTCGCCGTGACTGGGTACTCGGCTAGATCTGGTCAGAATGTGGCGTACTCGATTCGCCGGCTGGACTAGAACTTCTAACTCCCGACGTAGTGGTACCGTCAGTCGCCAGTGGGGATGAATATCTGGCTAGACTGGATGACGGGAGCACTGGCGCAGTATACGCTCTACCGGCCGTTATACGTCCTGGCGCTGCTGGCGTCCGCCTAACGAGTGCTGCCTCCTGTGATCCGGAGGTGGTCGACACTCGCACAGTCGATACCCTATTGTTTGTTTGTTCGGCCTTTGTTCATGACCCGTGACGCAGCCCTGTTCGAGTAGCATCTAGCATATCGTGGTCTTCCGCGTCTGGCTCAGTGTCTGATTCAGTCTCATCCGATCCGCGAGAGTCTTCGTACTTATCACTGGTATCATCGCTTATACGAAGTGTTTCCGTTCTTAGTTGTGCGTCAGGTTCCGTCTAAATAGCGGTATACATCGTTCTCTGTATAGCCCTTCTCCGGGGGCCCTTTGGTGGTCTTTCAGGTGCTCCGGGTGCGTTTGGTGGTGCAGGGCGCACCTGTGATAGCTCCTCGTTCGGCATTGTGCTCGGCGAGCTGCCGCATTGGTTGTGTTCCGTTCCCCACCCTGATCCCGCTGATTGTTTGCCATCGGGTACCACTTGGCCTCTATGTCCATTCAGATTTCCTACTTGGGAGGTTGGCTGGCTGCCTGAATTGCCTTACGGTTGTCTAGACATGGTGGAATGCTGAATGGTTGATAAACCTTAGGCAAAATAGGAATTAGGACTTAGAACAATGGAATGATTCTTGCATGTCGGGAACATGAGGAATCTCTGGTTATGTTCAATGGACGTGTCAGGTCTTATACGCTAGGACTTAGAGGGGGGATTGGGACAATCACACACTATCACTCGGTATTGAAAGAAAATATTGCCCTGTAAAATGGGGTTTTCTGCTTGTTCAACGTTATGATCCTGATCTCGACGTCCTGGGCGATGATAGTCGTCCCGACTCTAGTAGAAAACATTCGCCGAGATGGGCGTTGCCAATGGAGGAGGCTAAGCAAAATCTAGTCACAATGAGTATCGGTTAGCGACGCTAATTCTAGCACGATACTCGCCACCCATAAAGCAGATTAGGATTATGGGCCCTCATCTCCTAACCTCGAATCAACATCAGTGAATATTCAGAATTCTGTATTCACGGGATGCGCTCAGGTGTTTGAGTAGTTTAGTCCACAGACGCCAGCCCAGTTCAGGAGAGAATGCATGGCGTACTTGATCCAGGAAAAAGATTTCATACATTCAGGCAAGGAGGGGTAAGGACGAGCAATACAGGATACGAGAAGCTGAAGCGGGGGCGCCCAATGATATGTTTACTATCACATACCAGCTAACGAACCACCAACTGCGAATTCTGACAAAAGCAAATATAGATCTGGGGAAAAAAAGAAAAGGAAAAAGACATACCCGAGAAACCAGGAAATCCCAACTTATTATCATCCAGCCCGCGTCATTTTAAACGGTGCGGTTGGGGCGATAGCGATTTGGTATTGTTTGGGGCAGTACTCAAACTGGATATAGAAGAGGCCCTGGGCGCCGGGGGTGTCACGGGAGCTGCTGGTTCTGTCGGGGCTGGGAGCGTGGTGGGCGGCAGTTCAATTCTGCGAGCAGGTTGTTCTGTCGCTCTCACAGAAGTTGTGTGAACCTGTACATCAATCGGAGCAAAGGCCGAGGAGGCTGGTCGTTCGTCGCGGATTACGGGCAGGCTGGTAGGGGGGCTGTCCTGGGCACCATGATATTCTGAACGCAGTGCGGCTGCCAGTTCAATTGTGCGAGCTGCTTGTTCGGTCGCTCTCACTGGAGTTGTGTGAATCTGCGCATCAATCGGAGCAATGGCGGGGGAGACTAGACGTTCGTCGCGGAATCTGGTTAGGCTAGAAGGAGGGGTGTTCTGGGCACCATGGAGTCCCGAGCGCAGTACAGCTGCCTGCCCGGAATCTGTAATGTAGTATGCCATCCAGGGCATCGCCTGTAGAACCTTCCGGACCTCTTGGAGTTACTTTTGCGTAGATGGCACAGAAGGCTTAGAGGCTGACTCCCACAAGAGCGGAGCGAACACATAATTGCTCGGGGCGTCCTCTATTTCAGGTCGGGTAGCCCTCCGTCGTGTCGAGGGGCCCGGAGCCCCCAATTCCTTGTCCTGCGTCGTCAATTAGCCATCATGTTTTGCTCCTCATGTTAACGTTAGGTGTCGATACTTACGTCCTCCAAAACAATCGCCGCCCTGTGAGGAGGCGCCACTGGTTCCCCCTCGCTCACAGCCTCTAGCCATTCATCCTCCTTCTGATCCTCATCCTCATCCTCATCCTCATCTGCTTGCATGATCCCTACGGCCTCTTCCCAAACGTTGCAATTGAGAAATGAGTATCCCCCTTTGGCAGGCTCCATGGTCTGGGCTCGATCCTCTCTATGATTGCGACGAGACTTGATGACCAAGAGATCGAGGGGATCTTGACCATTGTTTGCAAGGAGCCACGCTAGAATGTCATTATTGCTATGGAGAAAGGTCAGCTGTGGCAGGGGGAGAGGTTTATCGGGCTCTTGACGTAGCCTGAGGGCACCCTCACCAGTCGCCCCTATTAGATATCGTGGGCATCCGATTTCCTCCTCCACAGGCTGTCCTCCAACCACCGCGACCAGATGTTTCATGCTCGGTGTTGTCAACACACACCATGCGATTCCCCGGTCCTACTCGCTAGCACACCGGGGATGGTCGAGGAACGGATATCCTGCTTCTGGGGCTCCCGTTCGGCCAACGACATGGATTCTTACTGCCCGTGGGCAATAGGTTGACCATTACGACTCTGTCAAAATAAGTTAGTTCAAGGTTGACGGAAGATAGATGGGAATAATTGCTTACCCAGAGATTCCGCGACATCTCTGCAACCGGCGCGGTCCCGATTCGCCCCAGGTTAGATGTGTGGAGTTTCCCAGCCTAATCTTTAACTAGTATCCTCAGGTGACGCGTGAGTTCCACGACGTGATCTGCGAGGTGATTTTTTTTGATATGGGTGACGGGATTTTTCACGGGCGGAAGGGGGCGAGCGAAGACAGTAATTGCTTCCACTTGGGGGTCTATCAAGTGACCCGGGTCAAGGTTGCGGGCTGTCATATAGGCCTTGAGCTGTTCACGCCAATGAAAGTAGGCACCAGAGCTGACGCCGGGATCGAAGAACCCAAACCACGATTTAGCGTACCTAATGTCACCATACACCTTCCTAATTAGTGCTCAATCGTTAGCGTGACAGATTCTGATGGTGGGTAGAGGTTTTCTGTGACCTACCCAGTACCCGAGTCTTCGATGGCTGGCTCGAAGTGCGCGTGCTCCGCCACGTGTCTGTACACACGAGAGTTTCTTTTAAGCGCTATTTACTGCAATGCGAACCTGATGCTTTCCGTGATTACTTATGCTCTCTCCTCAGCGGGGCGACAGGCGACTATACGCGGCAGAGTCCTTCTACATTTTCCGCTCTTGACGTCAATCCTCTGGGGCTGCGCGGTGGGGCGTCTAAGGCGAGTGGAAACATTAAAATTGCTCACGAATAAATAGATGTAGTTGACTTACTTTCTCTTCACTAACTACTGTTTCCGTGAGCTCGCAGTTGCCACGGGGAGTGTACAATGTTTAGATTGAATAGAACTCAATGAAAAAGATGAGAACAATTGTTGATACATCAACTAAGATACGAGGATATTGGAGGGATGTTGACCTAGGTAGGTCGGAATCTGACGCCAGGCGTGGGGAGAAGAGGGATGGGGAACATATGGGGAGTGAGAACGCCAACGTGGAAAGAGTGATAGGAGGAGTCCTTATATACACCTCGTCAATTCCGGATGTACATTTCCTGACCGTTAGCCCTGGGGGGGTGTACCTTACGAGCAAAGAACGCGAAGTAGAGTGTGCTAGTACAACCACGTCGAACACCGAAGTGGATACCGGTATCCTGAGCCAGATGAAGTAGCCACATAGCGGATCTACGAATTGTGATGTATAAAGATATAGATCATTTACAATCCAATGATCGTGAACACTTCTGAGTCTCAGGGATTTCCACAGCTTGTGATGAAATAAGGGTTTAAGCCTAACAAGAATAGAGATGCCAAGAGACGTAAGGGACGCGACGTCTCTTGGCGTCTGTCATGGCACCATCTACATCACTGGGATTATTCATCAATCAAGGGCAAGACCACACATGAGCGAAGCCAGACGAACGTTAACTGATCAGATGGAGATCGTCAGGCAGGCAGGCGAGCAGGCATGCAGGCAGCCTATTAGCAATATATTTGAAACCCCTGAGAACTGTAATGCTAAACAATATCACTAGTACACTATGCGTCTAGGTAGACTTGGCGAACGATAGACACAGTGTCAAATCAAACTCTCCGCGGCTGGAACCGTATCTCTTGGGCATACTCTCCTGACCATCCTCGTCATGGAAGGAAGCACGGCGCTCCCGTACCTCCTCGCTTTCCCAAACTTCCCTTGCCATGAAAGCCCAACGAAATCTCTTAGACTTACGCTCATCACAATTTTCGTCGTCGAACAGACCCCTGCGCTTCCGTGTCATGTCGGCTTGAGCAGGATGCCGTCCGAGTTCCGCAAACTGTTGTATATTCAACCGGCTCGACAATTTGAGGGTGAGTCGTATAGTTTTCGCAGGGGATTCCCTTCTCTCTCCACGCGCGGATGACGACATCCGGACGGTGCTCCGGCGTCCATCAGTGGCGCCGTAGACATCCCATGACCCGCCGGATAATGCTACAAGTGAAGCGTCAGAGTCATCTCCTTTGTGCGTTTCACTTGCTTCATTAGCCGGCCCAGGATTAGCTCTGGGCTCCGGTTGTCTCGCCTCCGGATCAAATGAACCTCTACGCAATTGGGCTCGTACGATTGCTGTATTCGCCCCATTGGTCACAGCGCCTGGTACCAGATAGTTGTGCCCCCTCAATGCGGGTGTTGGTTCCATACTTACGTTATTCACACAGTAACAATATATTAAGATATCAAGCGGGTCATCAAGAACTGGATTCGACTGGAGCTAGGCCCTTACCGCTTCATCATCATCGATGCAGACATAATTGATCCACGAGAGGGGCGTGTTGGGATAGTCCCGTAGGAGTCGGCTTCCTTCGCATGTAGCGCCAAGTATGTACCGAATGGTCTCATATCGTAATGATCTCGTAAGGATCGCTGACACTCCACGGATGGCATAGGAATCCAACTGCGCAAACTGTACCCCGTTGACAAGGGGCCAATTGAGCAGGCGATAATTAGGGTAGTCTGCCGGGCTAGCAGCCACATGGTGGATCCAAACACTACGTACTGCGGGTGGACGTTCAATTAGAGTGCTCCAATCTACAACTCCTTAGTCAGTAAGTGAAGAACACAAACACACGGATCATTTTGAAAAGGACTCAGCTGTTTACCCCCGGAGTTGTAGCGGGAGATAACATATGATTGCTGCCGGCGCAGGGCTGGCAGGTGGGCTGTTTGCTGGCCTGTTTGCGGGGCTATTTGCTGGCCTGTTTGCTGGCCTGTTTGCTGGACTATTTGCTGGACTGTTTGCTTGACTACTGCCTGAGCTGCTGCCTGCGCTGCTGAGTGGGGTATCGAGTAGGATTGGTGCTTGCGGCGACCCAGTCACTCGGGGAGCGTTTTGTGGAGCAGGGATTCCTTGTCCTTGCATCGGGTGAGCAGCTTGAGCGACTTGTTTTTGCGCTTGCGGTTGGTTACTCGGTACTTGAGGGTGACCCGGCGCGATGCCTGGAGCGACTTCTGCTTGCGCCAGAACGACAGGAACGACTTGTGCGTGGGCTAGCCGTTGAGGTTGACCCGGAACGACACCTGGAGCGACTTGTCCTGGCGCCGGAACGAGCAGAACGACTTAGCCCTGCGCTTCTGGTTGGGGTTGACCCGGAACGACATCTGGACCGACTTGTCCTGGCGCCGGCAAGACAGGAACGACTAGTCCTTCCGCTTAAGGGTGAGGTTGACCCGGAACGACAGCTGGAGCGACTTGGCCTGGCGCCAAAAGGACAGGAACGACTTCTCATTGCGCATGCGGATGAGGTTGACCCCGAACGCGATCTGGAGCACCTTGTCCTGGCGCCGGAACGACAGGAAGGGCTCGTCCTTGTACTTGCGGTTGTCATTGACCCAGAACAACACCTGGAGCGACTTGTCCTGGCGCCGGAACAATAGGAACGAGGAGTCCGTGCGCTTGGGGTGCAGGTTGACACGGAACGACACCAGGAACGACTTGTGCTTGGGCCGGAAATGGACCTGATATCGCTTCCACGTGGGGTTACGGTTGGTTAATCGCCGGGAAAGCGTTTTGGGGAATGCAAGCTGGGTTCGGATTAGCCGTAGCAGGACCCCATTGAATTGGGGCCCCCAGAGCTTGTAGCACCGGGGGAACAATCACCTGCGCAGTGGGGACTCCTGGCTAGCCCAGTGCATGTGCAGGCGGGCCCTTAGCCACCACCTGAAGCTGCTTGTTCATGGTGGTTTTCAACTTACTCATACAGTCCTTAACAAGTTGCACGATTGCCTCATTGGCCTCCCGCATACGAGCCACGCTATTCTCAGCTGATTCCGTGGCGAGCTGATCGCACGCAGGGCGCAATCTCCTCATTCCTGCAAGGATTTGCTCGAATTATCTGATAGCAAAATTAGCGAGTGGCCTAAAGTTCCTTGCTAGCAGCTCATCTTTCCCAAGTCGCCGCCATGCTTTATACACCCCGCGCCTGCATTATTAGCTGGGAAGCCCATGGCTTCCTTTAAGAGAGTAATTGACTTACCCCGAGGATTAGGGCGCGTTGCGCTGATCACCCCGAGGAGAGCCTTAGGCTGAAGTTGGTACGTCTGCCACGCCGGAGCCTGCTGTGCTCCTGGATTATGAATGTAGAGGTTTCGTATCTGGATAATATTATAAACCATATTGGTTGATGCTTGGTGTATCTAGATGAGTGTATTGGAACTAGTATGCTGAATATGGTGGTAGTTGTGGACGTTCTGAATGTGAGATGGTTTTTGGTATGAAGTCCCATCTATCGCGCTCTATCCACTTTATATATAAAACTCCTAGACGTTCTAGGGTGTTTGAAAGAATCAGGTTGTGTTTTCAAGATTGGCTAAAACTAGATAAAACCTGACGCTGAAAGACAGGACTCTGCCATTATCCGATTCAAGTTGAATAACAGATGATACGTGCATTTTCACAGGAGTGGCTCTGGTCTTGAGAGAAACAATAGCTGAGGCCAGGAGACATCTGCGCTAAACCCCATCAACGACTAGTTCCTCTTCGGGGCATCTGAGCTCCTTGACCCTGGGTGCGAACCACACACGTTGGGCTCAAGACTAAAGATAGCGGTAGAAGTACCATCTAATGTACAAGTAACTCACGATATAGACTGCGCTGGGTCCCACTATGCCTAGCAAATGTCCATTCTACCGACGAAAATACCTCCGATCTAGCGCATATGAGAAACACCTGCGAACAGCGCACACAAATCTAGACATTGTTCTCGTGTCCACCGTAGGATATCCATCATCTGGAGTGATTATCCACGACGTGGATCCAAGCATATTGCACGACCAAGAGGCGAGCGAGCTCTCGGATTCCGATGGGGAAATCCAATCCTGATCCCATCGGACACGAGTTCGACTAATTAACTGCTCACGAGGCTGATACCGAGATACCGAACAACTCAACGTCTGCGTCACCTGGCAGACAGGAGCATTATCCACGGGCCGGAGAAGCAATTGTGGACCTCAACGGATTTGAGCAAGAAAACAGCAATCTCTGCGAGGATCCGTGGGTACCGTTCAGTTGTGCACAGGGTTTCAAACTGGCGTCTTAGTTCATTAAGAGTAAAGTAGCTAAATCACCAATCAATGAATACTTCTTGAGTGGCCTCGGTAGTTCTGCGTTAGTCTGCTATAGCTCTATGCATACGCTCAAGAATCACCTCCGATCGTTGGACCCCGACAGTTCGTATCTGCCATGGTCTGAAGGACAACTTCAGGATAGCAAGAGAACTCTGCCATTCTTTTATCGTAACCTCCTGGAGTGTGTCAGATATCTCCTTCGCCAGATCGCATACCAGGATGACTTGGTCTACGCGCCGCAGCGTGAATTCTATCCTAAAGGTGAAATGATCTAGACGGAAATGCACCCCGCGGACTAGTGGTGGGATATGCAAGTACAGCGCCCTAACCTCCTTTACGGCAACGTTAGCTGACTAATTATGGAAGACAAGTCCACCTGGTGCCACAGTCGTTCCCATTATTGCCACCTCCGATCAGACCCATCTCAGCAACTTCACTGGTGACTGCAAAGGGTGGCCTGTCTATATTACGCTTGGAAATCTTCCGTTAGCCCTGCGCAACAGCCCTGGATCAATGGCTGTTCTGCTTCTCACATTATTGCCTGTCCCCCCCAAACTCTCAAAGTCCACCAAAGCAGATCAATAGCAGGGACAAGTGAATGCCGACACACTGCAAGACTTATTCGAATTCATTCTTGCCCCACTGCAGCACGCGGCGCTTGATGGCATCCCAATTGATTATGCTGACGAGAAGGTTCGGAGGTGCTTCCCAATCTTGTATGCCTGGGTTGCGGACTATATGAAAAACGTGACACTGCACAGGTTAAAATCCAAGGCTTGTCCTACATGTGAGGTGCCTGCCGGAGAATTAGGAACCAACATCAACAACTATCGAGCTAGAGATTACGCAAGATACTAATAATATGGATAGGAAAACCGGTTCCCAGGCTCGAAGTCAGACAGCACCAACGTCAAGTTCCGCCGCCTTGGTATCAATTTGGGCCAAAACGTTATTCATGGACTTTACCAGGGCTTGGCGCCCGACTTGCACACCCCGGACATGCTCTATACGGTTTATCTGGGATTATTTAAGCACATGATGGACTGGATCCAAGCCTTTCTCCAGAAACGCGGGCGACTGCAAGCATTTGACGACGTTTGGAAGGCATTACCCCAGTACCCTAGGTTTTTGGTTCCCAAAAAAGCTTACCGCGAGGTTGAGCAGTGGCAAAGGAAAGAGATGAGGAATCTTGGGTGCTGTATTTTGGGAGTTCTGGTGGTGGCACTGCGTCAGCCACAGAGTTCATAAGTGATACCTTTCAAACAGGCGCTCGGATGCGTCAGAGCGCTAGTCGACTTTCGTCTGATGGCACAATACCGAAGTATATTGAGGAATCGGAATACGGGGGGGTGGGGAGGCTAGCTGTGTGTGCGTATCCTAGTACTCGCGCGGCTTTGCCGTAACAAAAAAGCGCTCTCTGGCCAATTGTGGTGAGGTTTTTCTAACTTCATCGCCACAATTCACCAGACGGCGTTTTGCACATCGTCAAGTTGTATATATATGATATCTAGAAGCAATTGCCTAGAAAATAAAGAGTACTAGCTAGTTTACCTTATACACATATGATTCGGACTGGGGGCGCAGGCCGACCTTAGAGATAGCAGGAGAAATACGTCAGGGCGCGCGGAACAGGCAATGTGAAGCTGGCGCCATCATGAGAAGGAATTGAAGAGAACCGGAGCCAGGGTGTAGACAGGGCGTCAGTACAACGCGACGTCGTCGTAGGAGATAGAGTGCGTTGTAACGAAATTCAGGGCGCACCGGGCGTAGAGAACGCAGAAGCGACGTCGCTTGCGTCAGGGCGCAACGCCGACGGATCTGACGCAAGTTCCTTTTTTGCTGATCAAGGAGACCATTCCACCAAGGCTTAGACCTTGCAGAGGGGCGGGATCCAGGTGTAACGCATTTGATTGTAGAGATGAGCAAGGTGATGGTGGGTGAGAAGTAGATGTCGAGTTGTTTGGGGGTCTGTGAGCTCGGGTAGGGGGGAACCTGCCAACCTTCAAGGTTTACTATAATACTGGGCTAGTTGGTGTCTTCCCACCATGGCCTGGACTGGAGAGGGGAAGGGGCGAGGGAGATGAGGGAGATGAGGATGGGGACATGGTCGGACCCTGTCGAGGGGAGTGGCGAAGCGTCCCACTGGCCAAAGGCCGGGATTATCTAGTGGTTGGCGAAGGCCAGGTTTATAGTGCTAGGCCTCTGGAACAGGATTCAGGGGAAGTGGGTGCAGGTGCTGGGTTTGTTGAGGAGCGAGAAGCCTAGTTCAGAGGCTCGCTCAAAAACGTGGGCTGCCTCTCTTTCTTGGCTAGAGGAAGGACTCTGAAGGGGTCTACTGCCGGGTTGTATATATTGAAGTCGCTCGCGACTAGGCAGGGAAAGTCACAATCAAGGAAAGAACGGTCTAGCGAGACCGAGCGGTGGGGGGGGTTAATAGGGCCTAAATCTCAAGTCTTTCTTTTTTTCTTTTCCTCTCACTTTTTTTTCTTATCATGAGTTCATTGTTTTTAGGTACAAGAAGCTTTGTGCAGCGCTAGATATGGAAAGAACAAAACCTATAAATCAAAACAAAAACACAAAAGAAACCAAATCTGAGTCCACCGCAAAATCTGAAAATACTTGGCATAAAACCATTTGCCAACGCTCCTATACGAGAAATATTTTCTGAAAGCAAGTTACTCACACATAGCCAATCCCAGGTGCTTATTGCAAGGAAAACTATAACTATCAGGATTTTACTCAAAGGAAAAACTACAGGCTCTTCTACAGGCGGCGTTACATTCTGGGGGAGAGGGTGGGGGATCCCTGGGGGGTAAAAAGATCAAAGTTCATTTCCGGGGGGACGCCAGTCCTGGTACTAGTGATGTATTGGCCTAGGGCTTTTATAAGATGGGGTTCGTTCCAGATGGGGCTTTCCCGTCGACGCTGGTGACCTCTTTCTGTTGTCGGTTCCAGGCCTGGGAGCGGTAAGGGCAGTCGAGGATGGCATGTTGGAAGGATTGTTGATCGAGTCCGCAATGGGGGCAGGTAGGGTCGGGGTTCTAGTGGAACCAGCAGGGGTGTGCGGCTAGGTCGCTTTCGGCGGAGCGTATCTGGTGGATCCCCCCTGGGACAAACTTCCATAGTCCCCTGAAGAGGTGGGGGGAGAGGCGGGGTGATGGTCGTAGGTGGGGGGGGTGGCTGCGTCGGTAATCCATTCTCTGAGCATGATGTCCTGGGCTTTAGTGCGTAGGGCGTGGTAGGTGTGTACCTGGAGTTGGCCGGGGGAATGTTACTTCCGGCGGGGAGGGGGAGGTAAAGGACAAGGGGAAAACATTTGAGGCCCTCTTGGAGGGGGCGAGTGAGGTGGGCCAGGGCATCAACCGGCAGGTGTTTACTGAGCAGAGGGGATGGTATGGGGGTCCGCCAGTCGTGTGGGAGGTAGACCAAGGGGAGGCTGCGAGTAAGGTGCTGGGACGAGTCCTGGGCTCTGAAGAGTGCGAGAGAGGGGGAAGTTGGCGGGAGCCTGCCAGCAGCTGGGTTCTTAGTTGGAGGGGCGCAGGCAACCCTAAGGGCAGCCAAGGGTGTTCTGTATCTGCAGTAGGAGATGATAGGGAGGAGGAAGGGCTCTCAGGACAGGATAGAAGTCGGGGTGGGGAAGAAGGCGTTGGTGGTCCATCTTTGGACCCTGTGCCAGAAGCTCTTCATGCCTCTCACGGCGTTGGAGTTATGTGTAACGAGGTTGGCCTCGTAGGTGGGTATGTAGAGGAGACTGCCTTGCCCGATATGATGGCAGAAAAAATGTCGGATACAAGCGCCGGGGGAGGATAGTCGTTTGACGAATTAGAAGGGGGCGTGGCCCACCCAGAGCCTGTGCCTGTAGTGGTAGGTTGAGGTGATTGCGGGGGTCAGCTACTAGCCGAGCATGTCACTGCCCGGGAGGGGTGAAAGAGGTGACCATCTAGTTTTATGGGTGCATTTCAGTGTGGGGTACACGGGCTAGTTGTTCGCCAGTGAACGATTTCCGTTTTTGGGACGGAGAAAGAGACTCCCAGGCTCACACCCGTTGCGGAGATGTCCGTCAAGATTCCTTACAGGTGGCGGATGTTGCCCCAGTGCATATCCGAGGCAAGACTGATGGCGAAATTGTCGACATTGCAGAGCTTAACGCGCGGCCCCCTGGGTATCGTGGAGTGTTGGGGGGCCACATAGAGAAGGATCAGGAGGGGGGGGATCGGTGACCCCGTGGGGTGCCTACCGAGACTGAGGTTGGGAGGTTGGGCGAGCCTTGAAAGACCAGTGTGCAGGACCTTTCGGACAGGAAAGAAGAGACCCAGTTAACCTTGTAAGTGGGGGTGGGTTTGGCCAGGAGCGAGGCCCTGGGGGTAAAGGCGTTGACATCATAAAACCCGGCCTTGATATTGAGGAAAAGGGTGGAGGCCCTTACTCTGGGCCTTGGAGGATTCTGACTTCATGAGTGAGGGAGAGGCAGGCATCAAGTGAGCTGAGGCCTTGAAGGGTGTCCCAAACGGTGACTAAGCAAGGCAGACTCTCACATGACTAATAGTTATTAGTCCTCGGTTTGTTATCTTTCACACTATGAGATCAGTTGACTCATAGGTTTTCACATGACGACGCAATAGCGTGTCATTGGGTTATTGGTTGATATTTGACATGACGCACGATTGTGGTCATGTGGTTTATGTATTTCGCACATGACTCATAGTTATGAGTCATGGGTTTTGCGCATGTGCCCCCGTTAGGGCACATGATGTGTTTTATGAGTTTTGATTGGCTGCGAGATAGGGCGCAGCTGACTCGGATGAGTCAGCTGATGGATTTCACACTATGACTCATTATGAGTCATGAGTCGCGCAGGGCTAGGGTTGAGGGAAGAACCCCTATATAAGGGCACCCTCGGTGCAGGAGATTTGGGTTCTTCACGCAACCATCTAAGTTCTTTCATCTTATTTACTTTCAATACAAAGATCTTTATCTATCACGCTTTCGGGAATCAAGACACGACTGTCTTATAAGAGCCTAGCGATCGAGTTGCTAGATAGGAGTCAACGGACTTAGCTATCGCAACAGCTATTGGGCTAAAAGAAGTGATCGTTAGAAAATAATCGGTTACCTGCTGCAAGTATCACCCGAGGAGGTGAGGATTGTAACAAAGGGAGGCACATTGGTTGGTGAGGAGCAATGCCATGGAGCGGGCGATGGCTGATTGTCTAACCGCTATTATTCGATAGAGGATCTTTGACACAGTTTTCAGTAGAACTATTATGCGAAAAGATGCTGGTGAGTCATAGGATAGGTGCCCTGGTTTGTCCAGGACAAAAGCGTTTGCGCTTTTTTAGTGAGGGAGGGTGGTAGCTAAAGGCGACCACGGGGGAGAGGAGCTCCAGCAGGATGCCGTGGTGGAAGCTAGGGACTGTCTTCCATACCGAGTATGGGATACCATCTGGGCCGGGGGCGGAGGAGGCGGAGGACTAGCTTAGAGCGTGTTTGATTTCATCGGTCATAAGGGGGTTAGCCGAGGGGTGGGTTCTGTCTGGCGGCCTCTTCAGGAAAGGGGGTCTTTTGGCAGGAAGAAGTAGACCAGGAGGGCTTTGTTAATGGAGACCGGGTCAGAAGAGCACAGGAGAGAGGGGAACCTTGGGGTCTTTCTGGGGGCAACGAATTGCATGGCTATTCAGATATTTCGTGGGGTTTTTTTGACGAGAAAATCGGCCCAATAGGAGGCGTTGGTGTTTTTGATGCCCTTGAAGTATCCTGTCCTGGATTGTCTGTCAAGAAGGACGGAGTCGTGGCTTTTGAGTCTTCTGGCCTTGCGGGTGGCCTTTGTGTACCCCTTGGGGAGGGTGGTAATATGGGGGGTCCACCAGGGTTTAGACCTTGAGGAGGGGCGGGATCATGGGGTCGAGGCTTTGATCATGGCGGTGAGAACAGTGGGGGCAGAGGAAAACTAGAGGACGAGTTGGCAGGGGGAGGGTGTTTCAAGGGGGGGGGACTTGCCATCTTTCGAGCTTAGCTATTCTGTTGGGCCAGTCAGTGTCTTCACAGCGTGGCCTGAAGCGAAGAGAGGGAGGGGTGGGGGCCTGGAGGGAGATGAGAATGGGAACATGGTTGGACAGTGTAGAGGGGAGAGTTGATGCGTCCCATTGGTGAACAGCCGGGAACATATAGGAGTTGGCCAATGCAAGGTCTATGGCGGTGGGCCTCTGAGCGCCTGACAAGAGGAAACGGGTGTAGGTGCCAAGGGCGTTGAGGTGGGAGAAGTCTAGTTCAGAGGCGCGATCAAAAAAGGGGCCGAATGTTTTTGTTCGTTAGTGGAGTGGACCCTGCAAGGGTCGGCTGCTGAGTTATGTATGTTGAAGTCGCCTGCAACCATGTAAAAAAAATAACAATTAATCAAGAATGTCTCTGGTGAGACTGAGCGGTGGGGGGGGTTGATGGGCCTCGCATCAGCTTTCCAAATCCTGAAGGGCGGAAAGGAGGAGCCGCCACAGCCTTGGGGCATGTAAACCTGCAGGGCCATAAGGTCTTCTGAATCTGAAAAAACAACAGGGAAAACTGAAAAAACGTGTAGATATTTTTGGGAAATATGGGGGGCTACTTGGGGTGTGGCAATAGGGGGGTCAAAGGACTTAATGCCTGAAAAACAGGGGAGAAAGCCCTTGGAGGATGGGGGTCTTGTAAAAGAACGACATCAACGGGGGTTTCTTCCGTAAGGGAGGAAAATAAGGAGAGAAACACATCCCAGATATCCCGGCTGTTGTGTTAAACGAGGGAGAGTGAGTTGGCCGAAGTCAGTCCGTGGCGTTAGGTGGAGCGAGGGTTATTACCCATTCCCGGAACAAGCCTGAGGGTTAAAAGGAGTTACCGGTGGCAAGTCCAGGCCAGTTGGTGCTGGCTGGGGGGCGCTGGGGGGGGCAAGGCTTGTTTTCGGGGCATCGTGGGGGTCTGGGGTTGGACAGGTCAATCGTTTAGGCTGGATGGGGCTTCGGGAATAGCTGGTGCTGAGCGGCCATCGTCGCCTATATCTCTGGCTTCCTCACTGTGGGAGGAGGCTTTGGATAGGTCGTTGTCGGAAGGTGGGAGGGCCTCGGTTCGAGGAGGGATGATTAGTCTAGCCCTGCATTCTCGGGAGAAGGCATCGTGGTCGTCACCACAGTTGGTGCAATGCGCGGGGAAGATGGGGGGGCAGTCGGGGAGAGCCTAGGAGTCGCCCCGTTTGGGTAGGTCGAGCTTTTGCATCTGTGGGCCGAGCAAGTATGATGAAGCACACAGTAGGGGCAGGTGGGATGCTTCTGGGTGCATCGGGGGGAGGCGTGTGCAAATCTGTAGCGGTTGGTACATTGGGTGTATCGGCTAGCCTTAATGATTTTCTCAACGTTGAGGCGTTTTGAGAAGAGGAAGAGGGCTGGGAGGAGGATGGGAACATTGTCATGGTTAATGGAGACAACCACGGAAGTGGCCTGCTTGGAGAGCCTGGAAGCTTGGTCCTTTTGAAGGTACCTGGCCGCACCAATTG
>Ga0307507_10004478_pt1 | contig 24710 bp, 2 predicted proteins | sample 7_EM_MG_FD_207223 | JGI IMG/M metagenome (GOLD analysis project Ga0307507, IMG submission 207223) | Populus trichocarpa ectomycorrhiza microbial communities from riparian zone in the Pacific Northwest, United States - 7_EM | ecosystem: Host-associated > Plants > Roots > Unclassified | place...
CTGACTAATTAGGGGGAGGTCGCATCAGTATATAGACCACGTAGTCTGCTTTAATACAAGAGATAGTCACCACCATCCCAAAGAGCATATAATACTATACGTATTTCGTGCCCCGGGATACGACTCACTCGTGCTATTAAGTTAGTACGAACACCTTAATAGTAAAGCCTTTAAATTCTTCCTAGAATAGCAACCGTAATATATAATCCGTAAAGTTCTTATATATATACTCGTAGATTTTTATTTCTATATATTCTTCCAGGTCTTCCTCTAAGGCAGTTGCTATATTAATCCCGTAACTATATCTGGCGATTCTCTCCTTCTAATTAATTTCCATATTGTCGTGTCTTTATATATGTTGTAGTTTAAGGTTAAGGTTAAGGTTAGGGTTGTAGTTAAGGTTAAGGGTTGTAGTTAAGGTTAAGGTTAAGGTTAAGATTGAGGTTTAAGGTAAGGGTGTAAAGGTAAGGGTATATACGTCCTCTATAGCCGTTGGGCCTATAAAGTGTTCTTAGCAAGACTGCTATTCTCTTAGAGATCTGTTATATTGGCTATAAGGCCAGTATAAATTCTCTTAAGCTTAAGGGAGGTCGTAATCTTCTCTAAATAAAGATATAATTCTCTAGGCGATCTGATGCATTAGCAGTTAAGCTAATACATGGTCTTAAGCTTTAAGGGTAATATAGCTTTCTCCTTTAACTAAAATAGACAAGGCTAGGCGATCCATGTACTATTTCCAGTACGGTTCTTAAGCTCTAGCTTATTGCGTATTTCCTGATCTATACGTCTACTAATTAGTGTTGGTATACTCGCTTTATTAACGTGCACAAATATCACTTATAGTGGTACGTATGCGGTGTTAAAGTTGGTAGTTAATTATTGTCTCAAAGTAAGGGGTTGCTCTAAGGTCAGATTAGCTAGTCTCGCTTCATGGTCTCGTAACCACGTTACATGACTAACATTCCGACAGTACTATAATACTGGTATTAACACAGCCTGGCTAAAGCTTAAGAAGAACTTTAAGCTAACAGATTTCTTACCTCTTTACGTTATAGCTATTGTCCTTTACCATATACGGCGATTTAAATACTTTAAGAATAAGTGGGCAAAGCATCTAAGTTGGGTTAAGACCGCAAGGAAGTCATTTAAAGACCTTTTCTTAAGTTATTGTGAAAAGGTTCCTAATGTTAATTCCGCCTTTAACTTTAAGAATTAGCTAAATAATATAAAATCTTCCTACCTTGCATATAACAAATTCTTAGTTAATTACCTATTATAGAAGTATTATAAGTAGAAGAAGAAGGATATAGATAGTCTAGAGCTTAATACCTATCTGAGGTCTTTTAATTGCCGGCTTCTATTAATTAAGGACCCGCTTATATGGTAGAAGGAGCATTAAACTAATTTTCCTATCCTTGCACGTATGGCATTTGACATATTCTTAATACTAGTAATAAGTAGTAAGGTAGAACGCGTATTCTTAGCGGCCAAAAGGCTTATTACGGATAAGCGAAATTACTTAGGAGCAGAGGTTATAGAGGCTAGTAAGTGTTAGAGGCACTAGCTAAAAGCAGATCTTATAAATTAAAGCAAATTCCAGCAAATTCTTGCAATTAATGAGCTTAATATCTTACCCTTTATTCTTTCTGCCACTGTATCGCGGCACGTTGCTAGGACAACCCCCTAGCCAAATAATTGATTGGAAGTTCAATTAAATCAGCCGTTAATTAGGCTAGCTTCAATCAATCAAATATCCCGCCAATCAATCAGGATATTTGATTGTTGGCAGCACTGACCTAGATCCAATGAAACTTCTTTTAATTTCATCACGATTTTTACGAAGGATTATATATAGAAAACTGCTCTGCGGTCCCTAATAATCAAATCAAGCATTTAGATTATATGGCATTTCCTCCATGGCGCAATTGGCTAGCGCGTCTGACTGTTATCCAGTCCATCTGGATAAGAAATCAGGAGGTTCGTGGATCGAGCCCACGTGGGGGAGGAAATTCTTTCTTTTGCATCTTATATGTATGGTTTTTTGTAGCACTTTTCCCTGGCCAGGGCACTGCCAGGCATGTGGATGAATAACGTTACCCTATTCTACTTATATATACTACCGGTTCATCCTGTTTAACTTTTTCCCCCTGGGAGAAAATCTGACGAAGATCTCGGCAAGTTAGCGTTTATCTATTGCACGGGAATGAGGCCCCTTTAATCGTTGCCACGCAAATGCCAAAACTACGAACAGAATATTTAAGATTCATAAACTTTAATAATATAAAAGGCAAGGTAAATAAGGCAGGAGATTATTAATACTCTAAAACTATATAAAATTATACTAAATAGTGGTCCATGTTTGCTATCAACTTGATGTTATTTTGCGCGGCAACAATTAAACGAGGTGGCCTTCGGAAGATTGAATAACTGCCTGCTATCTAGGAAGCAGTAGAGAACAACTTATATGCAATTATCTTAACCCGCTGCTTTGCGTCCATCTGTTATCGATAACAGGTCAGCCAATCAGGTAAGCTTCACGAGATACTAATGCCCAATTAATTCTAGTCGCGATTTAGCGATGGACAAGGGATAACTATGCGAATATTATAAATTACCACAAGATTTCGCGTTTCAATAAGCTTCCGGTTGATTGCTTTAAACTAGCCTGCAGGCATTTCCCCTATTTGAAAGTATTTTCATTCTGCATTGTAAGGCTCGTAGATTCTCATCTAAACGCTATCATTGCTACAATTCGACTTCACGCTAGTATCACCAAAAATATTTTCTTCATAGCTAAACCTCTACAAGCCTATTCGTGGACACCCCCACACGAGAGGATGAGTGATGGAGCTCCTCATTCTTCACTTGCTAAGTCTCGCTGTCAACACTCGAAGTATGCTACTCGGATAGCCTTTTCAAAAATCTAAAGTAATCTTGACCGAGTATTCACACTCTTCTTTCCATTACTTTGGAAAAGTAACTAATGAAGTTCTTGTAACAATACTAAATAGATTTGCACCATGGCCGAAAATAGCAGCCGTTTTGTAGATTAGTTACGGAAGTATCCAAACTACTTTATCCCATCACCCGTCAATTATCGTCCTACGTTATCGACAAGAATTTGGCCAATTAGGAGGCATGAATTGAGTACGATTCCTTAGTGTTATATGCACGGGCCATGTTCTTATCAATAACGTACTACCTTAACGGGTGATGGGATACCTCCCCGAGGAGAGTTTCCACAGGATGATATGAAGATACCCTCTTAACGGGGTTCAACTTCTCATCGGCTGTAGCATTAGCCACGTTATGAGATTACAAAATGGCTTTAGAGGTCGCATGCTGAGGTTGGGGCCTAACCATCATCCAATTGATTAGTCTACGGACTACTCTACCATCAGTACGAGGAAGCTTTGTCTTATTTTGACCGACGAGGTTCGTGCTAGGTCAAATTACCTGTCTTTTAATTTCATGAGCTCTGCGACGCTAAATCTATCAAGTTAGCAATGCTTTTTGACATGTCCTATGCATCACTCAAAGCAATAGCCAGAGTCGCACATGTGAATTTGTTCAAGTGTCAATTGTCGAGCTGATCCCTACGGCTCCACGCAGCTCAGGTTCCCCCCTCTGGACAACGACGACATGATGTGAAAGCTCGCTCCTTCCAGTCCCAAAGTAGCCATAATGAACCCGGCAGAGAACCGACAATGCAAGTGAACACTGATATCCTTCATTTTCAATATCTACCCCCCTCATGCACTACCTTCCCTTAGCGTTTCTTTTGCTGTGACTCTTTGAGCACCTTCTTGACGATCTTCTGCTCTTCGATGAGGAAAGCTCGCACGACGCGATCCTTGACGCAATTTGCGCAGCGCGAGCCGCCGTAGGCGCGCTGAACAGTTTTCTTAGGACGAGAGACGGTAGCGTATTCACGGGGCCGAAGGGCTGGGATCTGCAGGCCGATTCAATGTCAATTTTTTGTCCCACAAAGGTCATCGATATCCTGTGTTGCGCGGTCGATTCATCGGATTTTCGACACTCTTCCAGCTTTGTGATAGTCTATTTCCAAGCACACCTGCCATGTAATGAGAGTATGCCACTTACGCCTGGGAGCTTCAATCCGCAGTCACCGCATTTTGGTGCGCTTCCCTTCTTCTTGATGTGGAGGTATCGTAGCTTGCCGCCCGGGGTCTTGATGACGCGGACGTTGTTCGACTTGGTATTGTACCTGCACCCGAAACGTCAGTTATATGCATCCTCCAAATATTTTGTGCTGCAAAGGCGTCGAATTCATAGATGATGCGGTATGGCGGTCAGGATATGGAGTTCTTACGGTTGCCTCCTGCGCTGTTAGAGAAATTTGTCAGTGATCGTGGTCCAATGCAACTCAAATTGGGGGTTCCAAGGCATCAACAACTTACATATGTCAATCTTGTAGAAGGCATCTTGACGGAGTTTTAGAGATATCGATGGAGGAGTCGTTAGGGTCGAGGTCGTCACGTTGTCTGAATATCGCAGTGAGATGTGTGGGCGTGAGTTGCTAATGCTCGCTAAACTTTTGAGCCGCGCTTTGCCTCTTCGGGATTTTCGTGACGCCAAGCCCGTCGCAAAAGATTCGTCGCGCGACTGGAGCAGGCCGCCACTGTTTTCTTCCAAACAGCAACTCCCTCCATCGCGAGAGGGGATGCAGGTGGTTTCATTATCATTTTTTCATCTCTGCTTAAAGTTTGAAATTGTAATAATCTTTCCACGCGTGCCTTGAGCGCGCTTTTGAGCGAGTAGTGCTCACCCGGGCCTTGCATCTTCACCCTATACTCCAAAGCTCAACTTTCAGCCTTCAACGATTTCTTCCATCACGAAATCATGTCGTCCCTCCCTCCTCCACCGCCCCCGGGCTGGGGACCTCCCCCTCCTCCCGGTGCTCCGCCGGGAATGTCCCTCGCCCCTCCGCCTCCTGGATATCGACCCCCCGCCGACCCGCAAGTCGCGAAGTTCGCGCAGAAGAAGAAAGAATGGCTTCGCATGCAGAAACAGAGGTTCGGCGAGAAGCGGAAGGGTGGATTCATCGAGACACAAAAGGCGGATATGCCCCCTGAGCATCTGCGAAAGATCGTGAAAGATATCGGAGATGTGTCACAGAAGAAGTTCAGCAGTGATAAGAGGAGCTACCTTGGAGCGCTGAAGTTCATGCCTCATGCTGTGCTTAAGCTGCTGGAGAACATGCCCATGCCGTGGGAGAGTGCCAGAGAAGTCAAGGTACTGTATCACGTCAACGGCTGCCTGACGCTGGTAAACGAGATACCAAGGGTTATCGAGCCAGTGTTTCACGCGCAGTGGGCGACGATGTGGGTGTGCATGCGTCGCGAAAAGAGTGATAGAAGGCATTTCAAGAGAATGAGGTTCCCACCTTTCGACGACGAGGAGCCGCCTTTGTCCTGGTCTGAAAATATCGAGGACGTCGAGCCCCTGGAACCTATTCAGATGGAACTTGATGAAAACGAGGATGGACCTGTATACGACTGGTTCTATGAACACAGACCGCTGATTGATACGCCACACGTAAATGGTCCAAGTTACAAGGAGTGGAACCTTACTCTGCCGCAAATGGCTACATTACATCGATTAAGTCGTCCACTGTTAAGCGACTTAGTCGATAAAAACTACTTTCATATGTTCGACTTGAGTAGCTTCCTCACTGCTAAAGCTTTGAACGTTGCTATACCGGGTGGTCCTAGGTTTGAGCCTCTCTACAAGGACATTGACCCGAACGACGAGGACTTTGGAGAGTTCAACGCCATCGATCGCATCATCTTCCGCGCCCCAATCCGTACCGAATACCGCGTCTCTTTTCCCTTCCTCTACAACTCACTTCCGCGAAGTGTAAAGCTTTCTTGGTATTCTTACCCTCAGATCGTTTATGTCCGCGCCGAAGACCCGAGTCTCCCGGCTTTCTACTTTGACCCTGTCATCAACCCCATCTCTTCTCGGTCGGTCGCCCCAAAAAATCTTACGGTCAGCCACGAGGATGAGATATTTGGATTTGGTAATAACGAGGATGACGAGTTTGAGCTGCCTGGCGAGGTGGAGCCATTCTTGGCTGATGAGGAGCTTTACACCGATGAGACATCGCCGGCTATTGCTCTGTGGTGGGCACCATATCCCTTCGATAGACGTTCCGGCAGAATGGTAAGGGCTCAGGATGTGCCGCTGGTAAAACAATGGTATCTTGAGCACGTTCCTCAGGGCCAACCCGTCAAAGTCCGAGTCTCTTACCAGAAGCTTCTGAAGACATTCGTTCTTAACGAACTCCACAAGAAGGCCCCCAAGGCTCAAAATAAACAGAACCTAATGCGGTCCCTCAAATCAACAAAGTTCTTCCAGCAGACAACCATCGATTGGGTTGAAGCGGGTCTTCAAGTCTGCAGGCAGGGCTTCAATATGCTGAACTTGCTAATTCATCGAAAGAATCTAACATACCTGCATCTCGACTACAATTTCAACTTGAAGCCCATTAAGACCTTGACAACAAAAGAACGGAAGAAGTCGCGTTTCGGAAATGCATTCCACTTGATGCGAGAGATTCTACGCCTGACGAAGCTGATTGTTGATGCTCAAGTACAATATCGTCTTGGCAATATTGATGCCTTCCAACTTGCAGACGGTATTCTTTATGCTTTCAACCATGTTGGTCAACTGACCGGTATGTACCGATACAAGTACAAGCTCATGCATCAAATTCGATCTTGCAAAGATTTGAAGCATTTGATCTACTACCGATTCAACTCTGGTCCGGTTGGCAAAGGACCTGGATGCGGCTTCTGGGCACCCGCTTGGAGGGTCTGGCTCTTTTTCATGAGGGGGATTATCCCTCTTCTTGAGCGCTGGCTGGGAAATTTACTTTCACGTCAATTCGAAGGCCGTCACAGCAAGGGCGTTGCGAAGACCGTTACGAAGCAGCGTGTAGAATCGCATTTCGACCTTGAACTCCGAGCATCAGTTATGGCAGATCTGATGGATATGATGCCGGAAGGTATCAAGCAGAATAAAGTTAATACCGTTTTACAGCATCTTTCAGAAGCTTGGAGATGCTGGAAGAGTAATATTCCATGGAAGGTGCCTGGTCTTCCTGCTCCCATCGAAAACATCATTCTCCGTTATGTGAAGAGCAAGGCTGATTGGTGGATTTCCGTCGCACATTACAACCGCGAACGGATCCGAAGAGGCGCTACGGTTGACAAGACTGTTGCGAAAAAGAATTTGGGTCGTCTGACTCGTCTTTGGTTGAAGGCCGAGCAGGAAAGACAGCACAACTATATGAAGGATGGCCCATACGTCTCCTCTGAGGAAGCCGTTGCTATTTACACGACCACCGTTCACTGGCTTGAATCGAGGAAATTCCAGCCTATTCCCTTCCCTAGCGTCTCTTACAAACATGACACCAAAATTCTTATACTTGCTTTAGAACGACTCCGAGAGGCCTACTCTGTCAAAGGCCGTCTCAACCAGAGCCAAAGAGAAGAGTTGGCTTTAATCGAACAAGCCTATGACTCTCCCGGAACTACTTTGGCTAGGATCAAGCGCTTCTTGCTCACGCAACGTGCCTTCAAGGAAGTCGGAATTGATATGAACGACAATTATAGCACAATCAACCCTGTTTACGACATCGAGCCTATGGAGAAGATCACGGATGCCTATCTTGACCAATACCTATGGTATCAGGCTGACCAGCGCCACCTCTTCCCGGCATGGATCAAGCCTTCCGACTCCGAAGTACCACCTCTATTAGTGTACAAATGGGCACAGGGTATCAACAATCTCGACAAGGTTTGGGAATACCAGGATGGCGAGTGCAATGTCATGATCGAGACACAACTATCAAAGGTTTACGAAAAGATAGATCTTACCCTTCTCAACCGACTTCTGCGCTTGATCATGGACCACAATCTTGCAGATTACATCACTTCCAAAAACAATGTTCAGCTCAACTACAAGGACATGAATCACACCAATAGCTATGGTATGATCCGAGGTCTTCAATTCTCAGCTTTCGTCTTTCAGTACTATGGTCTTGTCATTGATCTACTCCTTCTCGGTCTACAGCGAGCTTCCGAGATTGCCGGGCCACCGCAGAGTCCCAATGACTTTCTACAATTTAGAGATCGCCCCACTGAGACCAGGCATCCAATTCGGTTATATACGAGATATATTGACCGCATCTGGGTATTCTTTAGGTTCACTGCAGATGAGTCTCGCGATCTCATCCAGCGGTTTTTGACCGAACAGCCTGATCCCAACTTCGAGAATGTCATTGGATACAAGAACAAGAAGTGCTGGCCTCGCGATTCGCGGATGAGGCTAATGCGCCACGACGTTAACCTTGGAAGGGCCGTTTTCTGGGACCTGAAGAATCGCCTCCCGAGATCCGTAACAACAATTGAGTGGGATGATACGTTCGCCAGTGTCTACAGCCGAGATAACCCCAACCTCCTCTTCTCGATGTGTGGTTTTGAAGTCCGCATTCTTCCCAAGATTCGGAATTTGAGCGATGAGTTCCCGGTCAAGGACAGCGTATGGTCTCTGGTGGACAACACTTCCAAGGAACGAACAGCACATGCCTTTTTACAAGTAACCGAGGAAGATATTCAAAAATTCAACAACCGAATCAGGCAAATTCTCATGTCTTCTGGTTCAACTACCTTCACAAAGATTGCGAATAAGTGGAATACTAGCTTGATTGCTCTTTTCACTTACTACCGGGAGGCAGCCGTTTCTACGGTAAACCTACTGGATACTATCGTTAAGTGTGAAACGAAAATCCAAACTCGTGTAAAGATTGGCTTGAATTCTAAAATGCCTTCTCGTTTCCCGCCAGCTGTTTTCTACACGCCAAAGGAACTTGGTGGTCTAGGTATGATTTCTGGTTCCCATATTCTCATCCCTACGAGCGACAAGCGATGGTCCAAGCAGACAGACACTGGTGTGACCCACTATCGTGCTGGTATGTCTCATGATGAGGAGACGCTGATTCCAAATATTTTCCGATACATTATTCCATGGGAGTCCGAGTTCATCGATTCTCAAAGAGTGTGGATGGAATACTCGCAGAAGCGTCAAGAGGCCAACCAACAGAACCGCCGCCTGACTCTTGAAGACCTTGAAGACAGCTGGGATCGTGGTCTTCCACGTATCAACACTCTATTCCAGAAGGATCGAAGTACTTTAAGCTTCGACAAAGGTTTCAGGGCCCGTACAGAATTTAAGAATTATCAGCACATGAAGAGCAATCCGTTCTGGTGGACAAGTCAGCGACATGACGGCAAGCTGTGGAATTTGAACGCTTACCGAACCGACGTCATCCAAGCACTTGGTGGTGTTGAAACCATCTTGGAGCATACCCTATTCAAAGCCACCGCCTTCCCGTCTTGGGAAGGTCTCTTCTGGGAGAAAGCCTCTGGTTTCGAAGAATCTATGAAATTCAAAAAGCTCACCAATGCCCAGCGATCTGGTCTAAATCAGATCCCCAATCGTCGCTTCACTCTTTGGTGGTCCCCAACTATCAACCGTGCCAATGTCTACGTCGGTTTCCAGGTCCAGCTTGATCTAACAGGCATCTTCTTACACGGAAAAATTCCAACGCTGAAGATTTCCTTAATTCAAATTTTCCGAGCCCATTTGTGGCAGAAAATTCACGAGTCGGTGGTGATGGACTTGTGCCAGGTCTTTGATCAAGAATTGGAGGCGCTTGGCATTGAGACTGTTCAAAAGGAGACGATTCATCCCAGAAAGTCTTACAAGATGAACAGCTCTTGCGCTGATATACTACTTTTCGCTAGTCACAAGTGGAGCGTGTCCCCCCCTTCGCTTCTGTACGATACGAAAGACTCGATGAGCTCGACAACGACGAACAAGTTCTGGGTTGATGTACAGCTCCGTTACGGTGATTATGACTCTCACGATATTGAGCGATATGTACGCGCAAAGTATCTCGACTACACCACCGACAGCATGAGTATATATCCTTCTGCCACTGGTTTGATGATTGGTATTGATCTTGCATACAACCTCTATTCCGCCTATGGACAATATTTCCCAGGTCTTAAACAGCTCGTTCAGCAAGCGATGGCTAAGATCATGAAAGCCAATCCGGCTCTCTACGTCTTGCGTGAACGTATCCGAAAGGGTCTGCAGCTATATGCTTCCGAGAGCAACCAGGAATTCCTAAATTCTCAAAACTACTCCGAACTCTTCAGCAACCAAGTTCAACTTTTCATCGATGACACAAACGTTTATCGTGTAACGATTCACAAGACCTTTGAGGGCAACTTGACTACTAAGCCTATCAACGGTGCAATCTTCATTTTCAACCCTCGAACCGGACAGCTCTTTTTGAAGATCATTCACACCAGTGTTTGGGCAGGTCAGAAACGTCTTGGTCAATTAGCGAAATGGAAGACTGCTGAAGAAGTAGCTGCACTCATTCGATCTCTACCTGTTGAAGAGCAGCCGAAGCAGCTCATCGTCACCCGCAAAGGCTTGCTTGATCCCTTGGAGGTTCACTTGCTTGACTTCCCCAACATCTCCATTCGAGCTTCTGAGCTACAACTACCCTTCCAGGCTGCAATGAAGGTCGAGAAACTGGGTGACATGATCCTCCGAGCAACTGAGCCGCAGATGGTTCTCTTCAACCTGTACGACGAATGGCTTAAGACAATCTCTTCCTATACCGCCTTCTCCCGTCTTATTCTCATCCTACGTGCCCTGCATGTCAATCAAGACAAGACTAAACTTCTTCTCCGCCCCGATAAGACTGTCATCACTCAAGAACATCATATCTGGCCTTCCCTATCTGACGAGGAATGGATCAAAGTTGAGACCCAGCTCCGCGATCTTATTTTGAATGACTATGGCAAGAAGAACAACGTCAACACCTCGTCACTTACAAGCAGTGAGGTTCGCGACATCATCCTGGGCATGGAAATATCCGCACCATCAATGCAGCGCCAGCAAGCCGCTGAGATCGAGAAGCAACAGCAGGAACAACAACAGTTAACAGCCGTCACGACCAAGACGCAAAACGTACACGGTGAAGATATTATTGTGACTACCACTTCGCAATACGAACAAACATCATTCGCCTCCAAGACAGAGTGGCGCACTCGAGCCATTGCGACTTCCAACCTCCGTACCCGTGCAAACAACATTTACATCAACTCTGAAGATGTCAAAGAAGAAAGTCACTTCACTTATATAATGCCTAAGAATATTCTCAAGCGCTTCATCACCATCGCTGATCTTCGCATCCAAGTTGCAGGATACCTCTATGGTACCTCGCCACCTGACAACGACCAAATCAAAGAGATTCGCACAATCGTTATGGTGCCCCAAGTCGGCAATACAAGGGACGTGCAACTTCCAAGAGAACTTCCTCAGCACGAGTACCTGAATAATCTGGAGCCGTTGGGTATCATTCATACGGTGAGCGGGAATGAGCCGCCGTACATGCAAGCGAGCGATGTCACACAGCACGCCAAGTTGATGCAACAGCACGCCAGTTGGGACAAGAAGACTGTCTCCATGACTGTAAGCTTTACACCTGGGTCCGTGTCTCTCGCCGCGTGGGCCCTTACCCCGAATGGGTACAAGTGGGGAGCAGAGAACCGCGATACAATGTCCGACAACCCCGCGGGCTTCTCGACCGCTTTTGGAGAGAAATGCCAATTACTTCTGAGTGATAAGATCAGGGGCTATTTCTTGGTACCGGAAACTGGAGTTTGGAACTACAGCTTCATGGGCAGTAGTTTTGGCATGGTGGAGAAGAAGTCGGTTTGGGTGAAGATAGATACGCCTGCCAGGTTTTATGATGGCGTGCATAGGCCGTTACATTTCGCTAATTTTGCTGAACTGGAGGATGTCTGGGTTGATAGGGAGAATAACTTTGATTGAGCTGTGGGTACGGTCGAAGAAGACTAAGTGGTTGTGGGTTACCCGATGCATTATTCTAGGCTGGTCAGGACGGGCGTTCTTAGGGTACCTTCCACAAAGATTGTATTACTGCGGATGTGTTTCTAGCTTCGAGCTCAGGAAAGCAGATGTAAATAGTAACTACAGGAACGAGCAACTAAATCAGATGCGCCTGCTCTTGAGCAAAGTGTTATTTTCTATAGAAAAATGTGAATCATCTAGAGTTGGTTCGCAACCTACTCCATTATTCGCCCTGATACATAATAGTCGTCATCGAGTGGATCCACTGGCACGATTCATGGATTTGAACGCCTTGACCCTCCGCTCCATCGCCTGCGGGTCGAGAAATGGAGAGGGCGTGATAGATGGATTAAACACGATAACTAGTTGGCGCTTAGAATATTTTCGTTGAAAAAGGCTAAGGTGAGCTATCGGGTTCTCCTACCCTTACTCTTAGAACGTTCCTTAACCGGAAGAGTGAGGGTTAAATCACCGCGCGCGGAAGAGGATTCGGTGTACGAGTTTGCTGTTGGAGAGAAGGTAGGTTTTTTCAAGGGTTGTTTCTTGAGGGGAACACGAGGTTTAATTAATTCTGTGGCTTGGATTGAGGACATGATAGTTATAGTATAACAATTGTGCTCTGGTGGGGTCGAGAGAAAATATCTGCGTTCTCAAGATTTGCGAGGCGACCGAGACGAGCCAGAGCAAGATTCTAATATTGCAGCCTCACACTTTCAGGGCTTACTCGACAATTTAGTCAAATTTCATAGAGCTGTGGATATCAATAGTATATCCACAGTTACATTTGTAGCTATCTCAGTTGACTCATCCGAGGAATTTGAGGAGCCTGCTCCCGCCCTTAGCCAATAGAACGCCGACGGTTTTGAAAACGGTCCAATTTTGTAAGCGGGTATTTTGCGCATTCTAGGCCCGCGATAACAAATAAATAGCAATTGCGGCCTTGAATTTAACTATTGCAAAATTCTAAAGAATAACTAATCTGCTTCTTCTCTATCGCATAATACTTTAATTAAGAGTTTTGGGTGTTGGGTTGAAATTGCATACGAATTCCAAAAGGTAGAGATTTTGGTGTTCCTTGCGTTTTAGCAGATGGACCGTTTTCAAAACCGTCGGCCTTCGTAGAACGCCGCGCTACCCCCTACCACCCCCAAAATTCCTCTGCGAAGCGTCTGAGAGCTTATGGGCGCGCGTTTGGTGTAAACCGGGTCCTTTTTCTAACGTATGTTGGTTTTAAAAAACTCTAGCGGCGTGAATATACTAGCTACGGTCTGAGGACCCTCGGAGAGGAATCTACCTTGGTGCTGGATTTTCTCTCCGAGGGTCTGAGTCAACTGAGATAATTTGTATGGCTGGATTAGCGGCTGAGTCACGATTACGCGGGCGCCCGGGGGGGCCGTGCGCTTAGCGACTGTGGATGTTACCCGGCATGGAAAATCGCTATTGGCTCGCTTGCTACTAGCGCCTTAGCGACCGCTTTGTATCTTATCAGTGTTACCCTTGCAGAGCTTTTAGAAGCCATTGCAGGCCTGCAGTCCGAGCTTAAACTCTTATTGTCAGAATATTTTTTACTATATTATTCACCTCTAAGCAGTTTTGAAACCCACTCAAGTATAGTACTATAAGAATATTTAGGGATAGAATAGTAAAGTATAGATTATATAAGTAGAGGTGTTTCCTCCCCTGCTATGCTTACCCTACCTCCGCGCCTAGCCCGCAGATACATCCCTAGCAAAACCGCACACCCAACCCCACCAACAATATAGTTGAACGGCAACCAACCCCACTGAAACCAATACCACGCCGGCGCGGCCTGACGTCCCCACGTCGGCGCCCCCAATCGCTGTAGCCACCGCACCGCCACAAGGATTAGCATCACCGCCTGCATGCCTAGCGTGAGCAAGCTTAGCGCGCCCGGGTCGCCCGCCTGCCGCCGCAGCTCGAGGTACTGCGGGTAGAATTGGAGGGCGACGAAGATAAGAGAAACCCATGTATTGATAATGGCGGAGAAGCCGGTAAAGATGTCGAGGCTCATCGAGGGAGGCGAGGGCTTGGGCAGGGCGATAACGACGGCGGGGAGGAGGAAGAGCACGGCGTGGACGAAGGCGGTGGTGGGGATGCTGGTTCGGGTTGTGGAGGAGGAGGCTGAGGGCGCGCTGCTAGCGGGGTATGCGGCGTAGAGCATGACGCTGGAGAGGCGGGTCAGTAGCTGCGAGTGGGGTGGGGGTGAGGATGGGAGGAGTTACAGTATGATCGAGAATGCCCATTGAAGGGCGACTTGGATGAGTCCTAGGACTGCGCCGAAGGCCTCAGAGCCGCGGAGCTGGCCGTTGCCGATAAGCTCTAGGACGGGGCTCTTGTCCGTGGGCCATGCGCGAGCGGTCAGGAGGAGAGTGTTGGCGAGCTGGATGTTAGAGAAGATGGCGTTAAAGAGGATGAAGTAGGGGGAAATGCCGCGGGTGGATTGGCTGCTTATAATACGCGCGACTTGGGGGATGTATGAGACTGCGATGGCGAGTAATAGCGTACTATTTTGCGCCTTAGAAGTGTGCACGAGGGAAAGGAAGACGGAGAGGAGAGCACGTACGAGTCGATCGCGACATCACCGGGACTATTGCGCAGATTGCCATCCCAGAGACCCATGATGGATTATGAGTGCGGCAAAGTGAAGAGAGTGGGAAGAAGGTATTCAGACTCAGGGCACGAGAGAAGATGGAGTGAAGGGATACAGTGAAAGTGGAAATGGTAGATGAGAGTAAAAAAGCGAAGCATTAATGAGCTGAAGTCGGAAACTACTCTTCTTGGAGATTTGGCGCTAAGGCTGAAATTCCTACAGGGTTCGGGGCGTGAGCCTCCTTCATCTTAACCTGTACCTTGGATGTTCTAATAATAAAAAGATGTGCAGGAAGGCTTTTAAATGCTCGGAAACCAACAGCAGGGATAATTAATGCGAAAAGTCACTCTTCAGTCTTCACTCCTCCTCACTCTCGACTTCGCCTCAAACGGTCATCATGCAGTACAGAAAGTACGGTCATAGCTTCGCCTTCCTTCGCCTTCCTTCGTCGAATCAAATCAAAGTAATAAGCCAGCCAGAGTGCACGCCCGCCATCTCTAGGGGTAACACCGCTGGCACACGATTCCTTCGGACGTCGTGGTGAAACCGTGGCAGCTAACATGTAACCACCACGAATAGTTCAATCTAATTTGACAGCAGGCAATCACCGACGGACCAGTTGAACAAAGTGAGTTATTTTATTTCATGTTGTTAACCGGTGGGGGCAGAGAGCACAAGATGCTCTCATCGAGATCGAGAGCATATAGGATCACGACCATATCCACTATTTAAGCTATTTGAGGTACGGCTATTGAACTCATTCATCCCATCTACATTCGTTTTATCCTAGAATTTTTGCTACATCCAAGAAACTATCTGTGATATTGAAGTCCATCCTTCGTTACGTTTAATCTTGCCCTTCGTCAGTTTTCCTTCCCTTCGTCGGATATTCGGCTTCACTCTACCCCTATTGCCCGTCATGGTTCGGCTCAATCAATCCGTGCTCATTTCCTTGCTATTCGTATGCCTCCTGTCTTCGGCTGCCATAATACCGGCTCTCAAAGACAGAGAGACAGCATGCATCGCCTTAGGGGACTGCCCCGGAGAGAACCCTCCTGCTGCAGCCTCAACGACGCCTGCTCCTTCGCTATCTATTGCCCCCCCGGCGACAGCAACTCCGGAACCCTCGGCTACGGCCCAAAGCATTCCTATTGTGAAGGGCTATGTTGCCTTTGGTGACTCCTACGCCGCAGGAATTGGCACGGGCACCACCGAGACCGGCGGGTGCCGCAAAGGCTCATACTCTTATCCACGCCAGCTTGCAGCCATGGCCTTAGGCGATATTGATTTTCAAAACCTGCCTTGCTCCGGTGCCATCGTTGGTGAAGTCCTACAAGGTGGGAAAAAGAGCCAAATCGACGCATGGACCAACCCCAGCAATGCAGATATCGCAACCCTCTCAATTGGCGGTAACGACATCGGCTTCTATCCCATACTAACCGCCTGCGTCTTGCGAGTGGGACAGAGTTTTGCCGGCGATTGTGACACCGCGATCCAGAGCGCATACGACAAAATCAACGGCCGCGACCTGTTCAACGATATCGCCTCCGCGCTGAACCAAATGATTGACAAGTCCGGCCGAGACGACTTTAAGGTCTACATGACCGGCTATCCTGCCTTCTTTAACGTAGACACCAAGACCTGCGACTACAGCACCTTTTACTACTGGCAGCCCGGCCACCACTCCTTCCATCACCTCGGTAACTGGGCCTATCTCTACCAATCCCTCCGCCTCCAGATCAACAACCTCGTTATTGCGCTCAACACAATGCTCTCACAGGTCGCCGACTCGGTCAACGCGCAATACCCCTCGCAGCGCGTTTGGTTCATCGACCCCAACCCCGCCTACGACGGCCACCGCTTCTGCGAGACCGACGCCGGCACCGAGGTCACCGAGCCCGACGCCTCCCGCGCCGACACCTGGCTCTTCCTGTCCGGCTGGGGGGACAACGACCTGCCGGGCACCGAGTCCTCCCAGGACGCCGACAACCAGCAGCTCAACGCCATCAGTGCCGGCAACGACACCGACATCGGCAACGCAGCCTCCCTCCCCGATCCGAGCACCTGCAGTGCCGCCAACGCCGCCGCCGGCGACAACGACTGGTACGACCTGATGGCGTGCGAGGCCGCTATCGCTGTGGCGAACATGACGACGGGCAATTACTCCGGGCCGAGCTATGCGCAGGAGGTCTTCCAGCAGGACCAGGCGGCGATCGCGGCGGGCAATTTCAGTGCGGTCGAGGTCGATTGGTATGTGCCGACGAGCTCGGCGAAGACCTTCCATCCCAGGACGCTGGGGCAGCAGGCGTATAAGATTGCGATTATGAATGTCTGGTAGGCGGGTTGAGAAAAGGCAGGTATATATTATAAAGTGTAAAGTAGTATATGAGATTTAGTTTTATTTATAGATTTATTAAATATAAGTATAAATAAATCCTAATATTTCAAGATCTAAACTATTCTAGATAAGAACTAAGCTTTAGATAGCTTACTTGGTTTAGTTTGGTTAGTTAAAGCGATCTATATCCAGATTTAGAAGTGGAAATAGACTTTAGTAGATACTTAGTATCGAAAGCGGAGGTAAGGTTTTCGGCGTAATATAACTGGGTTAGCTTACGGCATAGGGTACGTTGATGCAAGTTGTGTTATATAAAAGCTAGGAATATGGCCCGCCGTTTATAGCGGCAAATGCCACCGCTTTTATAGGTCATTGTCAATATAGGTGACATTACTAGATGCAGTAAGTGTCAACCTAGAAGTAGGGAGAAGTTAGCAAATCCTATAAAGGCTCTTACGTCCTTAATGTTCTTGGGTTCTTACCAGTTTATAATTACTTCAATCTTCTTTAGGTCCATTTATATGCTATTTATAGAAATAATAAGTCCAAGGTATAGGACTTCCGTTTTATAAAACTCGCACTTATCTATATCTAATTGTAAGCTAGCTTTATGTAGGGCTTTCAAGATAAGGTTAACGTGTTTCTTATATTTAGTTAGGTTATTGCTATATACTAAGATGTTGTTAATGTAAGCAGTACAGAAAACGTCTAAATAAGGTCGTAGGGTGTTATTTATAAAGTGTTAGAACAAACTTGAGGCATTTATAAGGCCAAATAGCGTCACTAAGTATTTAAATAGTCCATATTTAGTACGGAATGCAGTAATCTATTTATCTCCTTTTATAATACGGAGGCGGTTAAATATATAGATAAGGTCAAGTTTTGTATAGTAGCGAGCCTTACTTAATTAGTTTAGTGTCTCTTAAATTAACGGGAGCGGGTACTAATTCTTAATGGTAATAGCGTTAAGAGCTTAGTAGTCTATATAGAAGCGTAGACCGCTACTAGGTTTCTTAATAAAGATTATAGATACAGCTATAGGTAAAGAGCTTACTCTGATAAATCCTTTACTTAGGTGCTCGTCTAAGTACTTTTATAGTACTTTAAGTTTATTTTAGGATATTCTATATAGGGGTCTAAATCCTAGCTGTTTTCCTTCTTTAAGTATAATCTTGTAGTCATATAGTTGGTGTTCTGCTAACTTATCAGCTTCCTTTTATAAGAATACCTCTAGGTGCTTATAGTGGTATACTGGTACTTTTATAGCAGGGTTAGTGTACTTCTTTAGTGCTAGGGCCTTTTTAATATCGGCCATTATAATGGCGAAGATTATATATTTAGGTTTCCTAGTAAGTCGTACTAATAGGGTAGCTCCAATTATATAGATATCTAAGGTGTTAAGTGAGCTTAAATTGTCCTTAGTTTCTTATATGGTTTCTTATTTAGGTTTAGGTTTAGTATTAGGTATAGAGTTAGTGTTAGATTTAGGTTTGGGTTCTTTAAATATCCTTTTTATAGTAGAATACCAGTTCTTCTAATACTTTTATATATTAAGCTTAAGCTTCTACTTAGTTTAGGGTGTAGTAGTTAGAGTTAGTTTATATAGTTATATATTATTTTTAGTTTCTTAATAGACGTCGGTGGAAATCTTATATTAGTGGAATTTGGTAGAATTCTTAGGTTAGTAGAATTTAGTAGAATTTTTAGGTTAGTAGAATTTAATAGAATTCTTAGGTTAGTAGAATTAGGTAGACTTTTTAGGTATAGGGTAGACGTTAGTAGAAATTTTAGACTTATAGATCCTGGTGGATTTTTTAGATTTTAGTTTAGGGTCTAAGTAGTAAGTTATAAGGCACTTCTGCTTATAGTGGGAGGTGGTAAATATAAGCTTAAGGTTATCCTGGTTAATAGTTACCTTATATAGCTTTATCTAGGGTTATCTAAGGATTACTAAGTAACCTAGGATAGTTATAAAGAGCTTAATTAGTTCTTTATGGTTTAGGTATTAGAGTCTTAAGGCCGCTATATAAATAATACGGCCCAAAATAGTGTGTTTACCATTAAATCTAAATATATTAATATACTGGTTAAGGGGTATTAGGGTAAACCTATTATCTTATATAAAGATCTTATTAATAAATCCTATACCGCTAGCTCCTATATTAATTAAAACTTAAATATTAGCCTATTAACCTTTCTGCCAAAAACGGTAGTTAATAGTTATACTATAATCCTAAGAGTTAGGGTTTGCTATATCTAATATATTAAATAAGATCCTATAATATAGCTATCCTAAAGAGCGACTTAACTCTAGGATATGCCTTTTAGTAGTAAGCGGAAAGGGGTTCCTTTAGAACATTAGTTATAACTTTATCCTTATAAGTAGTGCTTACTAAATATAGGGCTAGAACTAGGTAAAAATTAAGGGTAGTAACTAGAGGATTAATGCGGTGAATAGTTATTAGTATTAGCCGTTTATAAGTTGTGTTAGGGTATAGGGATAGAGCAGTATCTTAAGATATAATCCTTGCTTCCGTATTTAAAGTAAAGGCCTAGCTTAATGCATTATTCTTATTTAGGGGACCCTAGTAGAGCATATCCTAGGGTCTCTATATTAATATCTATAGCGTTAGGGTGCTTAGGCTAAGATAATAACTTAATAGACGTTTATGGAGCTGTTATATTATATTAAGGGGTGGACTTTAGTGTTAGGCATAGTATATTATTATACCATTTATTAATAACGTTTGCGTAGGCGTTGACGGCTCCTAGTAGATCTATACCTATTAGGGAGGTTTTTAGTTTAGGGCTTAGGGACTTAATAAGGCTATTAACCAGTGCGGATTTATTCTAGCCTATTTCCTTTACGTAACGGTTAAATTTAGAAAAGTATACTGGAAAGCTTTGTATTTCTTAAGTTATATAGTTTATCTTCCTCTAAGTAGTAGCTTAGTGGTTTAGGTTACTGTATATAGCTTTAAGAAGTATAACTAGACTTTATACTAAGTTTGGTTAAAGGGGTTTAATAAGGTTAGCTATATCTCCTTCTAGTTAACTTAGGGCGTAGTAGAGTTAGTTAGCTTTAGTTAGGTAGCGGCTAGCATTACTAGTTAGCATATTTTTAAGCTAGCCTAGGAATAATTAGAGTTCTTATTATTTACTAGTAAATATTAGGAGGTTTAGTAGTTGTTTAGATTATTGCGATACGGTAGTTAAATTAGGGTAAATAGTTACTATAGGTTTGGGACTCTTATCCCACGTGTTCGTCTCTAGAGAAGATGTTTGGTCTTAGGGCCCTATTATAGGCATCTTAAGGATACGGACTTCTTCTTAAAGGTCCTTAATTATTTATAGGTATCGTGCTTCTTATTCGGCTTATTATTAAGTTAAAGTGGCTTAGTTTTATATAAGGGCGTCTATAAAGGACTTCTATATCTCTACTAATTGTTCTTAAAATGCGGATATAATGCCGGCGGCTGTTATAGGGGCTTTAGGGTCGTTCTGTATTTTAAAGGGTAGTGTATAAGGTTAACGCAACGTAGTGTTATAGAGCGAGTATAAGCAGTAATAATATATAGCAAGTAGATATTATTAAGCTATATATATAAACTGCGTAATAAAGTCAAGACGTTGCGTAAGGAGAGAAGGTAAGGAAACGGGAAGAAAGGGTATATATTGTTAGTTTAGTTGCTTGGTTAACACGTGCACAGAGCAGAATAAGATTTAAGGAGCGGTCCTGGCAGAACTTAGTAGAATTTAGTAGACTTTAGCAGAATATAGCAGAATGCGGCAGATTGCCGTTAGATTGCTATAGATTGCCGGCAAATTGCCGGCAAATTGCTATCGGGTTGCCGTCTCGCAGTCAGTCTCTTCTTGCTGCGTCGGTGGAAACAGGTAAACATGTGTAAGGTGTTACGGAGGTGTCCTGTAACAAACCCGTACGGAGAAAGGAAGAGAAGTATTATATAATAACTTCCTACCTAGGCTAATTTCCTAAGCTATGTATCTTTACTTATGTATAATGCTAGTACTTTTTATAATAAAGTATATAAGGGTAATTAGGGTTAGATAGATAACTGCTGTCCTTAATATAATATATAAACTTGGCGCTGTAACTAATATTATAACAGGTCCTAGTAGAGCAAAGGGTATTAAGATAGTTATTAATGTTTTCGCTTTTGCGCTTAGCCGTAGTATACCTCGTCTTAGCGGATTAAAGTAGTAATTCTATTTATTATAGCTAAGACTAGATAGCTTAAAGTTTCTATATAAAATTTTCCTCTATATCCTTAGATGCGGTAATTGCTATCCATATAATGCTAATAGCGAAATCGCTTATAACGTCTAGCTCTATAAAGTCCTTATTGGTATGCTTTAACATAGTGCAATAGACGTAATATACGTGCAGTGCGGTGTATAGTTGGATTCTTCTTATTCTATCTACACGTCTTGATGATACATATACGCGTCTCGCGTAGATTACGTGCTGTGCACGTAATACATAAAACGAATATATACTAATACTGGAGCAACTCTAAAAAGAAACCAAATTGTCCTATTTCTGTTATCTGTAGTATATACGCAATAGCTAGCTCTTCCGTCTATAGTATACAATAGCTTCTCCTTTAATTCTATCCCAGTTATATAACGCTTATATATTACGGACAGCTTAAGTACGATGTTACGACTACTTAGGAAAGAGTCGGAAGAAGCTAGTTAGTTAATACAGACACGGTCCAAGATAGAACCAGTGGAGCCATGTGACGAGGAATAGTAACCGAGGTCACGTGGTGTTAAACGCGTTGACTGTGTTAAATAAAGGGGACGCTATATTTAAGACAGATAACACGTACCTCACGTACAAGAGAGGATTTCTTAGGCGTACGGTTGTGTATTTAAAGGACCTTAGTCCCTACCGTAGATAGTTCTCTCCTTATAGTAAATTTTAGAATATAATTGGAGTTAATCTATTAGGCAACTGCTTTACTAGTTATTATTACGTTGTTAACCTATTTATATCTATATACCTAGCCCAAGAATAGGACCCACTGTAGTTCTTGCTATAAGGTTCTGTTATATATTCACTACTAAGGTTACGGTATTAAATAAAGTTAAATAATATACCACCTAAAGCACTAGTCGCGATGCTATTAACGGCAATAACTACCTTAGGATTAGGAGACACTAGTATAGCAGATATGGACTTACAAGCGGTTACAAGAGGTTAGTTATAGGAAATGGTTAATTGCTTATTAGACAACAGTAGGATACTTAAGGAATGTATTAATAGAATTAGCGCAGTAAAGGTTAAGTTACCGTTAATTAAACAATTCTTAGGAGAAAGGTTAAAACTTAAAGGATTCCTTATGTAAATACACTTTAAGGTTATACAGGAAGGAGCAAAGTTGGCAATACCTATAGATTAAGTAGCGTATGCAGGATTGTTCTTAACAGGAAGAGTACTAGAATAGTTTAAACCTTACCTTATAGAGATACAAGTTAGCGGTATAACAACTACTAACCAAGATATATAATTTATGTTTACTAGTTGGAACGGGTTTACGGAAAGACTAATATAGATATTTAGAGACTTGGAAGCATTAACTATAGCAGAACGGAAGCTTTAAAACTTAGTACAACATTCTTTAGCAATTAAGTATATAACACAGTTTTAGACACTTGTAATATAGGTTAAGTGGAATAATAAGGCACTTATAGCATAGTATAAATAGGGACTTAAGGCTAAAGTCTAGAACGTAATTATCCTAATAGAAGATGCGGAAAGTCTATAAGACTTAATAGATTAGTTAATAAAGATTAATAATAGGATCTATTAAAGGGAACAAGCTAAGAAAGGGCAAGATAGAGTTCTATAGTCGTATAAGGCGTAGAGTATGTATCGGCAGACATAGAGCTAAAAACTATAAAATGGCGCAGAGCTAATGGACCTAAGCGGTACTAAAGAATCTAAAAGATAGATAAAGAAACTATGGAAACCTAGAGGTTAAGGATTAAGTAATTATAGGACTAAAGAGCAGAGGCTAAACTAGGGATCTTAGCAGTAGAAGATGTTTAGGCGGACTCTATAATAAGAAAAATGGTTTAAAGATAGAGCTTATATAAATTATAAAAAACAAGGTTATTTTGCTAGAGACTATAAAGGTAGTTAGAGTAACTACGTGGTAAAGGGTACTAGGTTATTAGAGTATAATAACATAGATATAGGGATATTGCGTAGGACCAAGAAGTGTTTGATTAAATACTTTACATTTTATTATAATAACGCATACCAAATTTATAAAGACGCTAAGTATAGCGTAAGCTATTAGCTGTAAGAGCTAGAGTTAAGAGGACTTAAAGGAACTAGAGAGTTAGATAAAGAATAAAATTAACTCTATAAGCTAAATTAAGATGTTAAAGCAATATATAGACAAAGATTAGTAACAATAATAATAGAGTTAAAGTACTTATTAATTAGTAGTAATAAGGAAGAAAATAAGGCTAACTAGGAGCACTTATACCTTAGTAATGTAATAGAAGCAGAGACTAAAACCACTATAAAACGTAGATTAGTAACGGGTATTATAACACTATTAAATACGGCATCTATCGCTTTATAAGATAGAAGGAGTAATATCTAGAGATAATTAAGCAAGCAGATAACTACTAGTGCTAGCTTACCACTTATAAAAGGTAAAAGGTTATAGGTCCAAGATTCTTATAAAGAGATAAGGAAAGCTCTAGACTTATAGGATGTAATAAGAACAGCTTAAGAACCTATAATAAACAAAAACCAATAGGAAAGAGCAGTAACTTAGTTTAGTAATAAATAAATAAGTATAGGATGCAAGTTTAAGAACCATAAGTTTAGGGAATAAATAAGAACATTATTAAGAAGCCAAGATTTCAAGAAACAAATAAGGACTATAGCAATTTTAGGTAAATATAGTATTTAGCCTAAAGATTAAAAAGTTAATACTAAGATTAAGAAGTAAGACAACTTCAAGGATCTAGCTACAAGACGCAGAAAATAGGAAACTATAAATAAGTTTAGATAAAGAATTATCGCATAGCAAAAGCAAAAGCTAGATAAGAGGTTAGCTATACCAGGTCATATAAGAGACAGAGCACCTATATAAAGAGTTACTAATAGGCCTAGTGTAGGGACGCCTAGAGTAAAGTAGTTAGATAAACTAGAACAAGAAGAGGATCTAGATATTCTAGTTAGGTTCAAAGAAAGACATATTAAAGGATGTTATAACACAGCGATAACAAGGTACTTTCTTATAGATAGACTATATACACTAAACCAGTTATACGGAAAGTGGTATAGGCAACGACATAACAATGAATAGGAAGACTTTTATATATAGCTGGATAAAAAAGTTGTCTAAGACTAACCCATTACGGAAAAACGTATAAGTTATATTAAAGGAGCGTTAATTATAATATTAAGGAACCTAGAAAAGGGATCTAGGGACTAGAGAAGAGAATAATAAATCTTAGTACCTATAGTAGAAATACTAGTAGTTAAGTTAATTAGGTATAGGTTTAAACTTAAGGATAAAAACAAGTTAAGAGTTAACCTAAGTCACCTAGCGCATTATATGTTATTGTAGATAGCTTATATAGATGACGTGTGCAATATATAATAATAATAATAATAATTCTTTGATTAACGTCTGATACGGATCCTACTAGCCCACGCAGACTACTCCGTCACAGGGGGAAAACTTATAGTTTACATAAAGAAAACCCTGCAGTTGGGTTAGGGGAGGA
>Ga0307507_10004479_pt1 | contig 24707 bp, 8 predicted proteins | sample 7_EM_MG_FD_207223 | JGI IMG/M metagenome (GOLD analysis project Ga0307507, IMG submission 207223) | Populus trichocarpa ectomycorrhiza microbial communities from riparian zone in the Pacific Northwest, United States - 7_EM | ecosystem: Host-associated > Plants > Roots > Unclassified | place...
TAACGGCGGCGGTAATAGCAGTAACAGTAACGGTGGTAGAAGCAGTAGTAAAAGTAGACATTTAGCGCAGTAAAATAAAACAGAACAGTCAGCGGTAGAACACTCGGTAGAAGAACTCGGTAACAGTTAGTAAGTAGCAGGACATCTAACAGCAGAACTTTTAATAGCAGAACACTTAGTAGAAGCGGAACGGTCAGTAGCAGTTGGTTGAGGCAGTAGCGGTAGAATAATTGGAACAACGGAACAGAACGGCTGAATAGCAGCAGTAGAATAGCTAGTTGGAACAGTAGTAGCAGTAGCAGTAGCAGTAGCAGTAGCAGTAGAAGTAGCAGTAGAACAATCGGTCGGCGGCGGTTAGTTGGAGTAGCAGTCGGTGGAAACAGTAGAACGGAACAGGTTGGTCAGAACAGTTGGGCGGAACTGCATAACAGATCTAGTAGATCCGGCAGTAATTAGATCTAGCAACGGTACAGATCTAGAATAGTAGAGATAGAGTAGTTGGTTAAGATAGTAGGGATAAAGCAGTTGGACGGAATGGCGGCGGCGGCGGTAGGGCAGTTAATCAAAATAGCAGAGACTCTGGCTTAATTTAGTCGTTTAGCTGGTCGTTTGATATCAAGACTCTGCATCTAGCTCTGCATCTGGCTGTGCATCTAGCTGTGCATCAGTAGCTCTGCATTGCATATTCTGCGTCCGTGTCTGCGTCCGTGTCTGCGTGCATGCTTTAACTGCTGGCCGAAGACTATCTAATTGGTTAGCGACGACGTGCTGCAACTAATTGTTCGGTTGTTCGATTAAGGTAGAAAGTTAGCCCGGTTAAAGGTTCTGACTATCCTAATTTAAATACGGAGACGGCGTTTAGCTGATTAAGATTTAATAAGGCCCTGGCTTAACTTAAGGTGTTTTCGGCTGCATATACGACCGAGGTTCTGTATCCGTAGATAATTAATTAAGACCTCCATGTAAGCGTGCGATCGGTCAAGGCTCCGCATCTGCCGTTCAATTAAGGCTTCGCATACATAGGCGTCCAGTTAAGCTGCCGTACTGTTATCCAATTAAGGCTCTGCACCTATGTGCTCCATATCCATAGACTCTACGTACAACTCCGTATAAGACTCCGTGTAGAGATCCGTATCTGCGTCTATAGGAAAGACCGTTCTGGTTAACCAGTCCATGGGCGTTAAGACGGGCGGCAATTAATTAATAAAGGAGGGTCAAAGGGAGAGGTTCCTACAGAGGCTGTCTATCTGCCATTATAGGACCTTTAACTGCTGATCGAAGACGTCTAACGGCGACAGTAACTAATTCAATTTGACCGTAACAACGTACGATTAACTAACGTTTAAATAGGGTATCAGGTCGGCCTAACTAAAAGCTCTAGCTAATCTAACTTAACTATAGAGGCGGCGTTTAACTAATTAAGATTTAACTAAGACTCTAGCTTAACTTAAGGCGTTTTCTATTATACGTACAACCTGGGCTCTGCATTATCGCATGCTCAATCAAAGCTTTTGAATCCGTTAACGTTCTATTAAGGCTCTATATCCGTAGGCTCTGTACCTGCGGACAGTCAATTAAGACTCTGGCTATACAGCCGTTCGGTTAAAGCTCTGCATCTGTAGTCGATTAAGGCTCTTAGTGTCCACCAGATGTCCAATCCAGAGACCTATCCTAAGACTTCCTCCTTCGCGAGCACTAACGGCAGCTTCCTCTGAACCATTACCACAGGCCTAGTGCCCTTGTAAGACGTCCTTAATAGCTGCTTTCTTTCCTTTCAGAACCGTCTTTGCTCTTAGCTTCTTCGGCGCATCCTTAGGCTTTTGCGACTGCTTCTTTACCCCGGCTGTTAGCAGTACGCTTGCGTATCCTTGATCTTCTTCCAGCTTAAGAGCCTTCTTAGGATTGTCTTCTACTTTTAGTCTCTTAATTACTGTCCTGCTGGCTCTACATTTCGCCTAAGTCGTCCTTAATATTATCCGGTGTCAGCTTCTTGGTTGTTATAACTGCCTCTGTCGCATGTCCCTTGCCCTTATATCCATAATGCAGTCCTTTCATCAAGACAATCTCTAAGAAGTGCCGGCTCCTATACGTCCAATTCCTGTTCCCCTTGTAATCCTTGGCAAGGTCCTTTACTGGCTTAGCCAGATACGGCTTAGTTCCGTCTTTAGTCGTATAAGGATAGTTTAGGCTTAATATAGTCAGCTATGCCCTCCGTACAATCTCTTGCAGAGCATCTTTGTTAGTGCCTCTTTGTATACTGCTTTACCGTTTCCGTAGTACTTGATTTCCAATGTCATGTTGCCGCCCTTGTGTAGGTCCCTTCCTTGCCGCAGTATCTGTTCTCATCGTGTAGCTAGTGCAGTGCTGAATTCGGATGGCGGTTGCGGAGCTACGATCAGCTGTTATTTGAATAAGGAATAAGGTCGGCCCGGTCAAAGGCTCTAATCTAACGACATTCGATTGACTTGCTTTAGTAACGGTGACTTGCTAATATCAAGGCTTAGGCTTAATTCGACTCTTCGACTAACCGTGGCTTCTGTACAGTCGTTCGATTAACCAAGGCTTCCGTATACTCGTTCAGTCAAGGTTCTACGTACAGCTCTACATCATACAATCGGCTCTGTATCCGTGCAATTAATTAAGGCTCTCCGTACCGTTCTTATTATGTAGCTGGCGCATCATCGAATTCTAGGGGCGGTGTAGAGTTCTGCCAGCTCTATTGCTAAGTGGACCAATCAGGATTTTCCGTCCCTGGGATAGAAAATCGCTATTGGCTTGTTAACAGGCGGTAAGCTAAACTGATATCTTTTACAGTAGATTAACGCGTCTCGACGCGCCGCGATCGAGAAAGTAAACAAGAAAAGGAGCTTTAGGAAATACTGTAATTAAGCAGAAAAAAATAGAAATCTTTTATACCGTTACCTGCGTCCCCTCCCCCACCTTAGAACTTGACTGTCCCCTAGTCAAACACCCTACACCTACTGTGGAGCCTGCGGGTTAATGGCTGGCCTGGTTAAGCGTCCGTCTCCAAGACCGTCTCCAAGGATTAAAAGATTCATTCTTCTTCCTAGCCTCTGCCGTCTCATCCACAGGCTATAATATAATCTAGATGCATTCTCCTAGTCGTACATTCTTCTCCTACGGCAGAGCTTGCGGCTTAACGGTTGTTCTGGTTGTACGGCTGTCTCTAGAGGTTAGGCGAGTCTGCGGACGTTACTGGCTGGGCATTACTGCTAAGTCCATAGGCCGTACTTAATAGTAGTCCTCCCAGTTTATACGCATTTTGTCACTATTCTTTAGCACTACTCCGTTATGGAAAGCAGTAAAATCAGTTTGTAACGTAGGGGCCTGCTACTGCGTCTATTCTTTCTTTAGCCTGCCTAGGTCTATTCCCTAGTATATACGGAGCCAGTTCTTAATACCTTCTAGCCGTCCTTTATTGCCGAGCCACGGAAGTACTGGTCTAGGTCGTTCGCGTGTCCTAGCTACTAGTCTTCCTTTATTAGATAGATACACAAATCCTTGCTAAACAAGATCCTTAAACCCTTGGCATTTATACTAGGTGAAACGGTAACCTCCTCCGCATCTAAAATAGGTCTATAGGCCTTGTCCTTGCATACCTTGCTAACCTTGTACGTTCTACTACGGCTGTCCAAAGGCGGTGGAATCTTGCGGATATTGAAAATCGTGCGGATATCAAAAGTCTTGCGGAGATTAAAAGTCTTGCGGAGATTAACAGCCTTGTGGGACAAAGGGAGCTTAGCTACTTTTCTGCCAGTCTTTATATCCTTATACTAAGCCTTAAACTGCGGCCTGATCTAGCAGTATCGTGAACTTCCTTGGGTCTATCCGGATTTGGTTAAGGAACGGCATTAACCATGCAGCTGCTATAAGCTCCGTCTTAGTCAGTTTCAGACTCCTCAGTTAGCTTAGCATTTCATCCATTTCTTAGTCTACAGTAGAGGGTAACTACTACTGCGTTAGGGCTCCTCTGTGTACACCTAAGTTCAGAAGCCTTCCTTCTCTCCTACGGTCGAGCTCATCCCTTTGCTGCCGTAGCTCCTATATAAGCTGGATATTTAGGGCGTCTTCTTCCAAAAGGACATCCATTTGCTTGGCGCCCTCTACAGCCACTATCCTTAACTCTACGGCCTCCTTTAGTCTTTTAAATATAAGGGTGCTAGGCTCGTCTACTACAGCTCCTGTTTGTTCCATTACATGCCTACAGTATTTGACAGGAAGTCCTCGCATAAACAATTACCCCTTCTCTTGCTTAGTAAGGTTTCCTACAGCTACCGCTTTAGCTAAGATAGTAGTAAAGTCCTATATATAGTAACGTAATTCGCCTAGCTATTCCGCAGATTTTTAAATAAAAGCTTCTACAAAGTCTCTTGTCTCCATGCGTCAATAGTAGTCGTTTACTCAATATTCTGCCCTAAGCTTTCTTATAAGCTCCATCCAATTACCAGCTATAAATTTAGGCAAGCTTCGGATCCATATCCCTATCCAGTAATCATAGTACTCTGGAAGGCCCTGGCGCTTCTCCGTACTCGTCACACGATATCGGGTGCATAGCCGCTTGTACCATTTAATAAACTATAACACGTTCTGCCCTGCAAAGTAAGGAGTCCCAGCAGTTCCTAGGGCTGGTATAGGCTGGACTATAACGTAGACCTTATCTTAAGCTATTAACTACTGGTTATTAGGTGCATCTAGAGCTTCCTTAGGAGCTTGCAGGTAATCCTTACAGCTTTCATCCTTTATCTGCTAAGGGTCATCAGTCCTAGGTATTACAGGTAAACGCTATAGTAGGTCTGTTTACATAGCCATAGTCTTAATAGAGGATATCCCAGATAACTGTCCTGGCGGGACATTAACAGGTATATACTTCGGCTGGTCTACTTGTATAGCTATATCCCTAACAGAAGGCGCCTGCTTCTTAATGCCTAAGGGGAGGTCTTCCTGGGAGAGCACGGAATCTTCATCTTTTACCACTACTAGGTCTTAATACGTCCATCTATTTTAGCCTACTATCGTTCCGTATAGTAGGTCCTTACGGAGTGCCTCTAGGGCCGCTGCTAACATAATCCAGATAACTTAAAAGAGGACAAAGCTAAGCCAAAATAGGAAGCTTTTAAAGGTAGATCCAATCTCGTATACTCGCGGCCTTGCTCGGTATTGTCTCTGTTCTTAAAGGGCAGCACTAGCTTCCTTTGCCGCCAGATATCTTAGATCTTATTTCTATCTAACTAATTAGCCCTTAGCTTGTTATCTTTGTATCTTTAATAACGTTCTGGCCATGCTTATGCGCGCGCGGGTAGCGAGATTTCGACTACTAGTAGTTATTTAATTGGCCAACTGGTTCGCTTAACGCCAAATTTCTAAGTATGGGCACCGAACCTAACTCCCAAGACCTTTTAACCTACACTATTTTACTTCCTATTGCCACTCTTTGGCCTATATATTAAGTCTAGCTGTCCGTCTTTTCCGCTGTCTTTCTGTTTAGGGTCTGCTTGGTTCCCCTTACTATCTAATACTGCCTAGTTCTCTGGTTCTCTAGTTCTACCATCTTATCTATCGGTTCTTCTACAGTTAGTTGTTCTTCTACAGCTAGCAGTTCTTTGGCAGTTGTAGTATATTCCTGCGTGTCTTCTGTGTATATAGCACTAGACTTCTAATCTAAAGAGCTTGCTGTCGTCCCCACGTGGAATGCCAAATAATATGTGGAAGGGGACGGTGTCTCTTAGATAGAAAAGTCACGGTGCTATCAGTCAGTCAGTCTGTCAGTCTGTCGGTCGGTTGATCGGTCGGTCGGTCAGTCGGTCGTAATTAGTCAGAAGTAAAGCAGTCAGTAAGAAAGAAAGAAAAGAATGTATTTCCGGTAACTGGTAGGGTCGTAATTGTATGTAAGATAAGGAGGAAAGGAGGAAAGCCGAAGCTCAATAAATACAGGAAAATGCCAAGACAGTAGGCGACGTCCAATCTACACCACCACACTAGTAGTTTAAGTACATTTACAGATAAGACTCCAGTTCCTAGTTCTGGTGTTCTATTTACCTATTTATCTACAAATGGAAAGCCGTACTATAGCGGTGGTCTATCTTTAAATAAAAATATAGATCTAACCAGTACCGGCTTATAAAGACACTACCTCTATCAGTAATAGTAGAGTATGGTTAATCTACTTTAAGAAAGCATTTTTCCTTAATTAGGGTTATAAGCGCTTATGCGTTAATCGTCTTATTAATAGGAAGGTATTAGACGTACTTTAAAAATCTATTAATAAGTACCAGGACCGAATTATATATTTATCCTTACCTATCTTTTAAGGGCGGGAGATCTATAATAAAGTCCATAGCGTAATATTGCTATAGCTTACTAGTAGGGGGAACTAATTTAAGTAAACCCCATGGCTTATGCCTTTATATTTTATATACGTAACACTTCTTACAGTGGCTAATATACTCCTTTGCTTCCTGCTTAAGCTTTAGCCAGTAGTATTTACATTAAATTAATTCTACTATCTTGGCTTAACTATAGTGGCCGCCTAGAGGATTATCGTGATTCCTTATAAGGATCTTCTATTGTAGATTTACTTCTTATAGCACCTAAACCTTACCATATCTACGTAGTAGGCCCATTGGGTCTAGTTTTTAATAGTAACGCCTAGCAGCTTCCTTTCTATTATATTTCCAGTCTACTTCCGCATTGAAGATGGTATAGGAGGCGTCTCTCTGTTGTACCTTATAGATAAGATCTGTTAACCTTTTAGATAGTTCCTAGATAAAAGCTGTTTTACCTTATACTGCTCTAAGTATAAGACTAGATAGTACTATAGATCTTATAACTTCTTAGTGCGCGTACGTTAGGAAGGCCGCTATGAGGTTGAAGTCCTTTGGCCTTTAAAGGGCTCTAGGTTCTAATTACTTTATAGCTTTGCTTTTAGTTTAAGGGGATAGCTTAGCAATTAAGGGTAGTATATTATTAGGTTCTAAACTTGTGTTAGGGATATCCTATTTAGGTATCTTTAGACCCTTATTAGCTACGGACCAGGTACTAGCTAGAACGTTAGTGGAAGCCAATAGGGTTTGCACCGCCTAAGACTTAGTGCTTAGAGCTATGGGTGCTTAAGCATCCTATATCCAGAGCTTGTTCTATAATATAGGGAGTAAGATATCTATTATCTATTTTCCTTCTCCCGTTTTAAAGCCTTTGGCATAGTTTAGCCGTTGTAACAGTCCGTTAGCAGGGTTATTTTCCCCTAGCTTATATTTGATTTTAAAGTTAAATTATATAAGCTCCTCTGCCTATCTGGCTTATTAAGGTATAAGCTCCTTTATAGTTATAAAGTAGCGTAGATTATAATAATCTAAGAGTATATAAGTGGTATAGCTTGCGTGCTTAAGGTAGTGTTGCCACTATTTAAAGTAGTTAACTATGGCCAGCAGTTCCTTATCGTGGATATAATACCTAACTTTAGGTCCCTAGAATTTTCTACTATAAAATGCTACCGGTCTCTAGTAGAGCTGGATAGCGTCTAAATGTCTATTAGGTTGCAGTAGGATACCGACAAGGACAAAATTTAATACATTAGTGACCATTATTAGTGGCTAATCTGGGTTAAAATGCCGTAATAGTGGAGCTTCTATAAACTTCGCACGTAGTTCCTAAAAGGCTTCCTATACCTTTCCAGGCCATATCTATAGTTTATACCATTTAGTTAGTCCCTTCTTAGTTTTCTTCTTTTCTACCTTTAAGCTTTTTGCCTCCTAGGCTAGGTCTCAGAAAGCTTTAGTAATGTGGTTAGATAGGTGTTAGGCAATATCTAAATAGTTATAGATAAAGCGCCTATAGAAATTAGCAAAGCCTAGGAATACTTAAACATCCTAGTAGCTCTCTAGCTCTGGCCACTCTTAAATTATCTACATCCGTACTAGGTCTATAACTACACCTATAGGCGTTATAATGTACCCCAGGAACTTAACCTGTTTAGTGTTAAAAATACACTTTAACGCCTTAATATAGAGGCCCTAATTATCCAAACGTTCCAGCACTTTGCGGATATATTGCTTATACTAATCCTCATCTTCTAAGTAGATTAAAATATTATCTAAATAGATAACATATATGCGGTTAACTAGTCCCCCTAAGGCTCTATAAATATACAATTAGAATGTTATAGACGTATTAGCTAGCCCAAAGGGAATTACTAAATACTTAAAGTGGCCGTATTAGGTTTTAAAAGCAGTCTTTTACTTATCCTCTTTTTTAATACAGAGCCTATAATAGGCGTCTTATAGATCTAGCTTCGTAAAGATCTTCGCCTTAGATAGTTAATCCAGCATTTTACTAACTAGTGGTAGTAGGTAACGGTTCTTAATTATAATCTTATTAAGACCGCAATAGTCTGTATATAGCCTTATAGTTCCATCTGGTTTTGGGATAAAGAGGATTAGTACGCCTACTAGTAACTTACTAGGCCATATCTATCCCTTTTCCAGTATGCCATTAAGGTACTCCTATAGGATCTTAAGCTCTTTATAAGAGAGGTTATAGATAGGAAGGTTTAGCAGTTGTTTGCCTTCTTCTAGATTAATTATATAATTATATTCTAAGTTCCGCTAAAGGACTTTTGCTCATCTACCTAAAAATACCCTTAGTAAGTCCCTTAGGCCTACTAGGATATTCAACGAATTGGGGTCGCGTTTATCCTCTATATTATTGTTGGGTAGGTCCCAAAGGTCCCTTAGGACACTTACGGGCAGCGTTACGCGCTGTAGTGGCTATTTATACATAGTTGCCACTGTATGTTAAATAGTTTTATATAGTAGCTAGTGGAGGGTAGGGAACTCTTTAATATAGCGTTTAAGGTATTATAGCATACTTTTTGCGTATTGCTTAAGCTAGAGTAACCCATGGCGGTGGAAGTATCTTGTAAGATCTCTAAGATCGCCGCCTCCCTGCAGTGTCTCCATGACCTGTCCGGCAGTTCCTCATAAGGTATCCATTATAGAAGGGCTATCGCCTATACTAGGCTCTATACCCATCTTGCTATAGAATAGGGATTGGATCTAATACTCCTTTAGGTATAGAGCATATCTATTTCTCCTAGAACTACATCCTCTAGGATGTCTTTTAAGCTTATTAGTAAAATACGCCCTTCTAATTCTTTATTATTCCACTATTTAAAGGCTCCTATCTTAAAGCGTATCTTAGGATCTACTTCCATAAACTAAGAATATCTAAGAATAAGGTTATAGCCTACAAAGTTAGCTGCCTAAAAGGGTTGCGGGCCAACCACCTTAGTGCGGTTGTGTATATTGGCCACTAACACTATAAGCTTATAGGCACTATATAGTTTAATCTAATGCTTATCTAGAAACCCTACAGTAGGTTTCCGCCACCTTAGCAATGGGATAAGCTTATACTCTTTTACCAAATTATATTATATAAGATTGATTTCGGCGCTGCTATTATATAGTGCTTAGAACTAACATACCTTACCTATAGGGAGTACCATTTTTAGCTTAACAGTAATATAGAGAGTCTCTTTTTCTATATCTTGCCCTAGTTACAGCTAGGAGAGGTCTATAACTAGGGCTTTTCTTTTTTTGGATTATTAGTACGGTTGTCGCCCTGCTTATTTTTCTAATTAGGTTTTCCTCCAAAGAAGTTTTTTCTTAACTTTTTAGAGTGTTCCCATAAGAATGCCAAATGAGTGTTAGGTTGGCCCTAGGAGTCTTTCCTATTACTTAAGGTCCCTAACTTTAACTATTCCGGATTTCTCTTTAAAAACAGCTTCTTTAGAGCTTAGGTCTGCCCTATATTACTACCAGAGTGCCTACACTTCTAGTTACCCCCTAGCTTCTTGCCAGAAGAGGTCTAGTTCCTTACCGTATCCTTAGCGTTTAGAACCGCTCGTTTAAAATCCACATATATAGTAATCCGCGATAGGGCTCCTACGCGCTTTATTTTATTATAAATTACTAGCTTAATTCTAGCCCAGATAAATCCAATCTTCTCCTTCTTATAAATGCTACCGTCCTTGTTTTTAAAGAGCTCTAGATCTATTAATTAAGTATAAGTTTCCACAAAAGCGGAAATTATAGCGGTTAAGCTGTGTCCCATTCCAGAATAATTCTGTATTATTATATTGTATAATATGCGGATCTTAAGTCCATTTCTTTAGAAAGGGTTGCAGCTGCGGCTATATAGTAATTTACTCTTTATTAAGCTAATTAAGTGTAATCTAGTTTAGGGATCGGTCTTTAATCTTACTAATAATCTATTAAGTACACTCTTTGGTATTATCTTATATTATTAGCATTTTAAAGAAGTTATCTACTTTATAAACCCAGTCGTCCAGCTGTTAGGCGTTAGGTCTATAGCAGAGTTCTAGACTGCCGGAGGTCTTAGCTAGTTAGTCCATATCCCTCTTCTATTTGCTGCGTAGATACCTTTTTAAGTCTTCTATACCTCCTTAGGTAGGTACTAAGTAGCCATTAGGAGGCCCTTGGCCTTAACTAGGTTATAAAAGATTTTATCTAGCCTAGATTAAGCTCTACTAGATCTAGACCTACCCCTAGAGGTTTCTAATATATTTATTAGTGGCTCCTTCCCACATGGCTTCTAAGAGCCTTGCGGTAGCTTCCCAATATCCTCCTTGGAGAAAATTAGTATAGGGCTCTTAACTTTTTAACCTTAGACCTGGGGAAGCTCCAGCTATAGAGGTAGTGTTAGTACTAGTAGCTAATACAGGTTTCCCTGCAAGGCTTAGGTCTTAAGTTAGTAGTTAGGTTGGATTACCTAAAGAGGTAGGCCCACTTAGCTTATAAGCAGTCTGTGCGTCACTACTATACTAATTATGGGCCGGTGGTTTTCCGGGAGGGTTCTGGTTAGGTCCCTAGTTAGGCGCGTTAGTATATTTCTCTGGTATTTCTAATTTAGGGGAAGATCTTAAAGTTACCTCTGGCGCTTAATCTTCTAATTAGCCTAAGTGGAGCTAGAGGGGTTCTAGCTGCTTTCTAGTAGTATTATAACCGTTATAAAGAGTATTTATATTTTCCTTAGTGTTGCTGGTAACTATAGGTGTGCGAGAGTCTTTAAGCTCTTAGTGCATCTGGGTGTTAAGGCTTGTTTAGCCGTCTTACCTAGAGGTTTGTATTATCGCAATCTCTTACTATTAGAGTGACCTTCCTGCCTTAGCGCGACGGCTTTCTATAAGGTATTTATGGAGTTTCCGTTTAGGTCATTATAAAATTTTAAGGGAGGATAGTAGATATAAATAAAAGATATAAACAAACAATCTAGTCCTTAAAGCCAGCTGCCCTTCTAAATAGAGTAGGAAGGATTTAAATATAAGGGGACTTTATAGACAGGGGGCTATAAGGCATAATTGTGGAACAGGATAGATTAGTAAGAGAGACAAATCCTTAAGGAGGTAAGGCCTTAGGGATTATGGAGACTATATACTACGGGCACATGCCTCTGGTATGCGACTGACGGACGTCTAAGGGGTGTCCAGGGGTTGTCCTAAGGGCAACCTAAGGTGACTGTAATAATATCCCTTACAGATATACTCTATATTACAATCTACACCCCTTAATCAAATTTTTTTTGGTGTAATATTATAATATACTAACTGTTAATAATATTGTTAAGTTTTCTCTACTAAAATTAGTATAGCTAGTATTTCCTTACTACTAGTTTAGCATTTGTCGGTATCACCCAAGTGCACTTAATTGGCCTATTAACTGTTGAATTGATTCTTGTCTAATAGGTAGAGAAAGCAGAGGATTATAAGGATCGTGGTGCCTAAGTAGGGGGCTGATGAGTCATTATAAGGATGACTAATCAGAGACACGAACAACGACACATAACCACGTAACTTCTGTCCATATATTCCGACACTGGCAGTTCTTTCTTTGTGCGTTAAACTGCTTGTGGCGCTACAGGAAGGCAGCAAGGTATTGGTTAGCTGCAGGCTGAGCAGTCGAAGTTGGTAGCGGTGCTGCAGGCAGGGCAGCAGAAGTTGGTAGTAATGCTGCGGGCAAAGCAGCAGAAGGTCGATTGGGTTACTGCAGGCAGAGCAGTAGATAGCAGTACGGTGCAAGCGTTAAGTGGTAATAGTAGGTCGAACGTTTGGAGCTCGGTCTATTAGCTGGTCGTTAGATCGCAGGTATAACGGCGCAATCGTTGTCGTAGTAGTACGTGATAGCAGGCATATCGGCGCTATCGTTTAGTCGGTGGATTGCAGGCGTAACGGCACAATCGTTTAGTTGGTAGATCTTTATCCTAACAAAGCTTAATACCCGAATTCCCGTTTATATCTTTTGGACGACGACATCCCCGAACGTGCTTATGGAGAGTAGTATTCGAGGGGAATATAGATCCGCACTTAGTATACTTAAAGGGTTGACAATCTGGCAAATGTCTAAAGAGCGCTTGACCTAAAGGGAATGTAGTAGAGCACTTTTCGCAGGTTCGAGATTGCGGAGGTTTATATGAGCTTGGCTGCTATGGCTCCTTGGCTTTAGTTAACGAAGAGGGTGAAGCTGGCGGAGCTTGCGCTAACGGAGCTTACTTAGTTTGTAGCTCTTAGATCTCTTTTTGCTGTTTTTTAAGAAGAGCTCGTAGCTTATAGATCTCTTTTTATTGCCTAGTTCGTATCTCTAAGTCTCTACTCTATACTTGACGAATCTTATCTTGTTGTCGCTTAACCGTGTTTTATATATCCTGAATTTGTGTCTGATAAGCGGTTGTAGTTGGAAACTCCCATTGGGCTTTGTTGTTATAGATGTTGATATAACAAGGCCGCCTAGTGGCCGTACAGCTCCCGCTTTTGTATCCTTCAGGAAGTTAAGGTAGTGCCATTAAGGGTTTATAGCTGCCGCAGACGCCGGCAGATTTAAGAGGGTAGAGGATGGGGAGCGCGCTAGCGTTATAGGCGCGCTATTGACGTGATTTCCGACGTGGCAGATCTGCAAGGAAGGTAGCAGATAGTGTTGGGATTATAAGTAGAGGGGGGTGCGTTTTAGACGTTAACTTGGGACCCTAGGTTTAGTGATACTTCTGACCTAAAGTACTCAACCAAATCTTCGTAAACGTGGTTGTTCTGCGTAATGGACGCAACTTGGTATCTCCTAGTACTTAGTAACACTTCTATTACTGGTTTTCTGCAAGTCTAAGGTAGCTGGGTGTTTTGGTGCTGCTAATACTGCTAGGTTATTAGATGCTGTAAAAGCTGGTGTGCTATGTACGGCTAGAGCGCTGCCGTAGTACTGCTGGGGTAGCTGCTGAGGTAGCTGCTGGGGTACTACCCGAGGGCTATTGGATGTTGGTTTGTATGCTAAGCACACTAGGTAGTGGTTTACTGCTGAGTTGCGTAGCTACGCTGGGGTACTGCGTAAAGCAGTTAGGTAATTGGATGTTGGGTGCTGTAAAAGCTGGTGTGCTGTATACGGCTAGAGCGCTGCCGTAGTACTGCTGGGGTAGCTGCTGCTGGGGTACTGCCTAAGGGCTGTTAGATGTTGGGTGCTGTTGAAAGCTGGTGGTACTGGCACTTAGTGAAGAGGCTGTACTGGGGGTTGATTTGCGTGCTGTAGAATGTCTTGTGCGTTGTGTATTTGTCGTATATTCTAAGCTGCTGGGGTTGGGTGCTGCTGGAGCTGCTAGGTGCTGGTTTTGCTGCTAGGTACTGGAATGCTGCTTTTGATCGAAGCTGCTGGGGCGGCAGTGAACCTTGTTGCTCTATAGCCAACCGGTGAGGTTGACTATTGATCAATGTCGGTAACACCTAAGTGTACTTGATTGGCCTATTAACTGATGGTTTGATTCTTGTCTAATAGGTGTTGAAAGCAAAGGATCGTAAGGATCGCAGTGCCTAAGTAGGGGGCTGATAAGTCACCGTAAGGGTGACTAATCAGTAATACGTGACTACGTAACCTTTGTCCATATATTCCTGTCCATATATTCCAACATACTTAATTAAGAGATAATTATAAACTTTAAAGCTCTCTACTAATAATATTGGCTATAGTTTATAGTAAAATACTTATTAGAGAACCGGGATCTAATTAAGCAGATATATATTCTTTATGTAATTTAATAGGCAATTACTGCTTAAAAGGAGGTAATACTATAGGCAATTAAAAGTTACTTTATTAAATCTACCTTATTTAGTATAAAAGAGGGCCTATAAAGTTACCCTTATAATTATATTAATCCCCCTATTTTAGATAAGATATAGTAAATAATAAAACAGTTATATACGGTAGGAAGAGTTTGTGTCGGAATGTTAGTTATGTGACGTGGTCACGAGACCACGAAGCGAGGCTAGCTAACCTGACCTTGGAGCAACCCCTTACTTCTAGACATCAATAACTACCAACTTCAACACCGCATACGTATCGCAATACAGTGATATTCGTGCACGTTGATAAAGCAAGTATACCGACACTAATCAGTAGACGTATAGATTAGGAAATACGCAATAAGCTAAAGCTTAAGAACCGTACTAGAAACAGTATACGGATCGCCTAGCCTTGTCTATTTTAGTTAAAGGAGAAAGCTATATCACCCTTAAAGCTTGAGACCACGTATTAGCTTAACTGCTAACGCGTTAAATCGCCTAGAGAATTATATCTTTACTTAAAGAAGATTACAACCTCCCTTAAGCTTAAGAGAATTTGTACTAGCCTTACAGCTAATATAATAGATTACTGAGAGAATTGCAGTCTTGCTAAGAATACTTTACAGGCCCAACGGCTGCAAAGGACGTACATACCCAAACACCCTTACCTTAACACCCTTACCTTAACGACCTCAACCTCAACCTTGACCTTAACCTTAACCTTAAACTACAATATATACAAGGACTAGTACACTGCTTTAAACAACAAAATAGATCCTAAATAGAAGGAGAGAATCGCCAGACATGGTTATAGGATTAATATAGCAACTGCCTCAGAGAAAGACCTGGAAGAATATATAGAAACAAAAATCCATAAGTATACATATAAGAACTTTATAAATCATACACTACAGTCGCTATTCTAAGAAGAATTTAAAGGCTTTACCATTAAGGACTTTAGAAAGATACGCTCTATTACTAGAGTAAAGCTCCGTACTTACCTACTCCAAAGAGGAGTATATGTCGCCACACACAGCAACAGATACCCACTTTATAAGGTTCTATATAATGTCCTTATAGAAGAGGAACCTTATAAATGGACAGATAAGGAAATCACAGGAGCTCTTAAGGAAGTCAGCCCTATAATTACAGTAGCACTATGAGAACAACTTAACTTAACACAAACAGCTCTAATATTAAATTAAGCTATAACCCTGTTAGTTATAACCTCTTTAGTTCCTGTAACCCCCCCCTATAGCCTACTACCTTCCCACACGGTACCGACGCCTATAAACTATTAACTACCTCCACTACCTCCAACGCCTGTAATTCAGCCTATAGCTATAGCTATAACACCTAGAACGCAAATACCTACCCCTACAATACCCCAACTAGCTGTTATATCTATACCCTAGCAAACTACACCAACCGCTACCTAATAGCAAGCTGCACCTACCTCTACCTAGGATTAACTACTTACCCTCCTTACTTAACTCCTACAGATGTAGAATTAGCAATTATTACCTACAGCAACTGCCTCTACCCTCCCTCCAGCAACCGCTCCTACCCTACTTGGTGCTCCTCCTGCCCAGTATCTTTACCCTAGTACTGCTAATACCGACCCTGCTATACACCTGCCTATGTACAGCAAAGAGGCAGCTACTATTACTAAGATCTACACGGACGACCAGAAGTACGATGGAGTGAGTAATAGCTTTAACTTTAAGTTAACTATCTTCTATAATATCTGCAAGAGAGCTAGTTTACCTCCTAAAGGCTATATAACTGCATTCCTAACTATACTAAAGGGACTTGCTTAGAATCACTACTATAATAGCAGCCTTTTAACTAGATTATTTACTAAGGCATATAACCACATGCGTCACTTCTTTAAAGGACTAGAGTACTATTAGAGAAATCTTACTAAATAGAACGCTACTAACTTCTAAGGAATTATTAACAAGAACCCTAATAAGCAAATCTATTAGAGTTTCTAACTACTCCTTAATAAGCTCCTAAAATATTGCTATAGATTACACCTAGAGTTTTATACAGACCTCTTCCTTACAAATAAGCTAGTTACCGCTTGCTAAGGAGTACCAGCATGCCGTATTACCATTTCCAACCCTTCTAAAGACCTCTTCCAGTTAATTAGCAAGTTGCAATCTTCTATAGTTATATAGGAGAAGGAATACCCTTCCTAGGCCTTAATAAGACCGTCTTAAGAAGCCTACTTTACGGATCGCATATACCGCCGTAATATCCGTAACAACCGTAACCAAACCCGCTCCTATAGACAAAATACCGTCAGATCCATAAAGGCCAAGTACCACATTTGCCAAAAGGAGACCTACCGCTTATAGAAATATATAGAGGAGGAGCGGAACCGTTCTAGAGATAAGTATAAAAGACGTTTTAACAATAACAAGGGCCATAACGGTAACTTTAAAGAACGCTTTAGACAATATACTATCTACTATAAAGGAGACGACAATAATAAGCGTAATAAGACTTTTAAAGCTCTTATACTAGACATAGACGCTAACAAAAACACTAATAATAACAATAGCAAGGAAGAATTAGAAGACCCTAACGGCTACTACCTTATATTATTTAGGACTCTTACTACAGACAAAGCAACCTCTACAAGCGTAGAACTAGCCAACAAGGCTTGCGCTTACTTACTTACTGCAACCTCTATAGAACCTACTACAGAAACTAACCCGTTTAACTATAACACAACAACCGCCGCTTTACGCTATACTTCTATAGTATTTATGGGAATTATAATCGATACCAGTGCGTTAAAGAAGTCTACAGCCAGTTATGGACAATTCTAGGCACTATAGAACGCGGACCAATCTATAAGACTTAATACCTTAACCAAAGGACAAGTTAACGTGCAGTTTGGCATTAGAATTGCTACCTCCATTAAAACTATAGATATTGTCACCCCTATAGGCAAGATACAGTTTTATATTATCTATACGGATACCCCCTTCTTGCTCTATTTAGCGGATATAGACAGACTCTAAATCTACTACAACAACCTTAGAAACGTTGTTATCACTCGCACTAAAAAAGTGCTAGTAGTGTGACGGTTTGGCCACCTATTTCTCCTATAGAGCTTATTACTATAGTTATATTTATCTGAATCCTTTAACGCGAACCCCTGCTACTTAATAGATATAGAGCTACGACGCCTATATCGCCGATTTAGACATCCCTTAGTTAAGAAATTATAAAAGCTACTTTACCATGCTAGCCATAAAACTAATAGAATGGCTATTAAGCAACTAACCAAGTTCTACCACCACTATTAGAAGTTTAGTAAATTACTAGGCAGATTCCGCTTCACCCTATAAGACAACGTTAATTTTAACTATAATATCATTGTTAACATTATATACATTAGCGGATCACCCCTCCTATACGTTATTAATAAAGGAACGCGATTCCAAGCTAGTAGATAGCTATAAGACATTAGCGCTAAATACATATAGGACGTTCTACGGATGTACTAGATTAATACCTACCTAGGGCCACTAGACCTAATTACCCACAACACTAGAAAGAACTTTATTAGTAAGAAATTCAAGCAATACGCCACCATTATAGGAATTAGTATAAAGGGAGTACCGGTTAAAGCACATAACTCTATTAGAATAGTAGAGCGCTACTATAGTCTATTACAGCGAGCCTACCAGATTATTATAACTAAAATACCTAACATTAATAAGGAGATAGGACTCTAAATGGCGTTTAAAGCAATTAATAATTCAGCTAGCCCTAAAGGACTAGTTCCTATACTTCTAGTCTTTAAAGCCTACTCCTAAATAGTCGAATCCGATGCATTATCCCCCACTATCATACAACGCGCTGCCGCAATTAAAAAGGCTATGGCAGAGATACAGAAGCTATAAGCTAAATAACAGATTGCTAATGTGCTAAATATATAAAACAGACCTAATACTAATGCGATTTATAATCTCCCACCAAACTTACCCATTTTGGTCTGGAGAGAAGGAAACACTAGCTAAAGCGGCTATTAGAACGGGCCATTTACCTTACTTACCGTTAAGGGTGAAATATGCACTATTAAGCTATCTAGCGGACCTACAGCCTTCTAATCTACGGTTGTAAAACCCTACCTTTAAGCAACTGAATCGCAGGAGCAAATTATTAGACTAGAATCGCCACCTAAACCTCTACTTAGGTTAGCCCTTTCTAAGACTGTCTTAGAGAGACCTACTAAAGCTTAGTAACAACCCCTAAAACAAAGCAGAGGACGCCCTCGCAAATACCCTCTACTTACGGCTATAACTAATATCACTATCTACCTATAGGATGACAGTTAATTTAGTACCTAATTTAGTACCTTCTAATAGAAGGAGCTTACTAGTTTACTTAAGAAGGGAGTTTTCAAGATTATAAGACTTACGGATATACTATAAGGCATACAACTCTTTAACTCGCGATTTGTTAATAAGATTAAGAATAAGGGAACTAATAAAGCCTTTAAGAAATCCCAACTAGTTGTGCAAGCTTATAACGACTTAAAAAAGGAACTGGTTCTTACCTAATTATTAACTATTTAATAAGTCAGCTAATAACTAATTCTCTATATTACCGCTATAAAGCTTCTATAGGCACAACTTTACCTCCAAGATATTTTACAGGCCTATATACAATCAACCACCACACTAAATTGAGAGTTCTATGTATAACCTCCGCACAAGCTGATTAAGCAACTTGGGATTAACAAGGCCTCCATTCTAAAGGTTGTAAAACCACTTTACAGAGTACCAGAAGCCAGTAACCACTGGTTTAAGATATATTACTTATATTATATCCAACAGTTATATATAGACCAGTCTATATACAACCCCTACCTCCTACAGAGTAACGAACCCTTTAGTATTATAGGCCTATAAACTAACAATACTCTATTCCTGGTAGATAAGACCTTTATAAACGCAGAGCAAAACAAGCTGTATAAGGCCAAGTTTATAGCTAAGGAACAGGAATAACTTACCGTTAATATACCTATTAAGTTTAACGGTAGAGTTATTTAGCTACTAACTAACGGGAGTATTACGCTTACTTAGGAACAACAATACACAAACCTTAGTATAATTAGCACTAAGCTTGCCACAAGTATAGGATTAAGAGGAGCCACAAGAACCTTAACTCCAAAGGACCAGTACATCACTTAATATACTAGAGGTGTATATATCGCTTTAGTATACCAGCTAGAAGCCTTATTTAATTTATCCTTTACCACCTAGGTAATTAACCCCAATAAGAAAGACGCAAAACAGTTAAATAAGCGTCTAAACTAGCAAATCAAGAACGCCAATAAAGGTCTTAAGTTTGTTAAGTTAGATATTAAAACCCTATAGCTACTAGTATTTACAGACGCGTTGTTTGCTAATAACAAGGACCTCTCTTCGCAGATTAGCTACGTCCTTATACTAGCTAATGCTACAAAGAAGGCCAATATCGTCTATTAGAGCTTAGTTAAGTATAAAAGAGTTACTTAGAGCGTACTAGCTTCTAAACTCTACGGCACGGCCCACGGCTTTAACATCGGCGTTACAATCAAGTCTATAGTAGACAAGATCCTACAAATTAACCTTCTACTTATGCTTTGCATTAACTCTAAGTCCTTATATAACTGTCTAGTACGACTTGGAACCACCTAAGAAAAACGCCTAATAATTAACATAATGTGCCTCCGGCAAGCCTACAAACAGAGACAGATTATAGAGGTAAAATAGATTAATAGAGAGGCCAACCCTACTAACGCCATAACAAAGGGAAAACCTTACGCGGCTCTTTAACGGCTTATTAATACGAACCGAATCAACCTATAAGTTATAGGATGGGTTAAACGAATAAACTTAGATTTAGCTTAGCGTTAGGTAACTAATTATAATAGTGCGGACCCTAAATTCAACTAACCAATCAGGATTTTCCATGCCCAGCATAGAAAATCGCTATTAGCTCGCTTACCACTAGCGCCTTAGCGGCCCTCGCAATATATTAACCTACTACCCCTAATAACTCTTCTTCTTCTTCTCTTCCTTAGCGTAGTATCTCCGTAATACAGTATTTTACAGGCTTTAGTTTAGAGACATTTGTACAAGCTGTAATACGGGTTATATAATTACGGGCCTATAAAAGAAGCGTGGAAGCTATTGCGTATACGCTACGAATAGTCTAGAAGTAAACTTGACTTTAGAGTGTAGATTAACCTTCTTTTTAGAGTTGCTCCAGTGTCAGAATGTTAGTTATGTAACGTGGTTACAAAACTATGAAGCGAGGCTAGCTAACCTGATCTTAGAGCAACCCCTTACTTCTAGACATCAATAACTACCAACTTCAACACCGCATACGTATCGCAATACAGTGATATTCGTGCACGTTAATAAAGCAAGTATACCGACAGTTTGTAATATTATAAATATTTACAATTTTATTAAGCTTTCAGGTAAGGAGGTAGAGGGTTTAACTAAAGATTTTATTAAATACGTAGTAGAGCTCTACGCGGGGCCTAATAGAGATATGGAAATAAATAAGGACGACTTTATATAACCTTAAATTAAGGCTAATAAGGCCTTGTAAGCCTTATAAAAGCTTTATCTCTATAAAAAATAATAGAAAGATAGTAATATAGACTTAATTATAGCTCTTATAAGGCATAATTATTAAATATAAGGGCGACGAATTTATAACACTAAGCAAAACTTAATTACGACTTATTTTAGTATAGTTAATTAATTAATTTTAACGTCGCGTATATGGATATAAGATATTATTACATAATTTTAACCTTTGGTATATTTAATATATAAATATTAAATATAGAAATACTCTTGTTATAACAATACGCTCAGCTATATAGACTGTATCGTATTAAAGGGTTTTTACTATAATTAATAAATAAATAAATAAATTATCGTACGAATAATATATACTATAGTTTATATCTTTAAAGGGGGTTAGTTATAATTTTAGTTCTCTTCTAATCCTTTATACACTCTATAATCTCTAGCATATCCGCTCTAAGCTAAACTCTCTCCTAATATATTATACGACGTCCTCTAGAAAAAGTAGTTTCTGCCTTATTACTTATTGCAGAAATAAAAAGAATATTAACTGCAAAAAGAGAGAGCTATAGAAAGCGTTTCTGTTATTAATTATTTGGCTACTATTTAATAGGATTAGTTTTAAGACCGTATAATAGCTTTAAATTATAAGTCTTAAATTTATTCTAGCTCTTTACACGGTTATATTTCCCCTTAATTTTATTAGCAAAATAATTAAACTTATTAAGTGGTTCCTCTAAAGTAGAATCTAAAAAGAAGCTTTATATAAAGTTAATATTAAAGGCAATTTACGCCGATATTGCTCCTAGAGTTAATTAACTTACTAAATCGCTTTTAAAGCAATATTCTCTAGCTATATTAATTTAATATACATTATATAATAACTTAGATTAAGAATAAGAGTAGTAGCGTAAAGCGGAGTAATAAGTAGTTTTTAGTAATAAGTGTTAAGCTTTACTTTATATTGTATAACTTAAACCTAAAAGCTTTTAGTTATAGTTAATCTATTACTCTAAAGTAATATCTAACATATATATAAGTAGATTAATAGAGTAGAGATATTATATAATATACTAAGGTCTCTCTTATATAGAGATTAAGAATATTAAGAACATTAAGAGCCTTATTAAGTATTGCATAGTTTCCCTAGAGCTTAAAAGTTGTAGATTTAAAAGTCCTAAGGAATTTATATATTGTATAAAGCTAGACCTATTCTTATAGTAAAAGAATATCCACCCTATTAATAGAATCTAGATGCTTAGTAATACATCAGCTTATAGCCTCCTATAGCTAAATTGCGATATCTAGTATATTCTACTAGCTATTCCATCTTATATAATTATTAAGAGGAATTCTTATTCTAGCTTATTATTTAAACTACTTTATATAACTAGAACTTGCTTAGATATAGACAATAATATTATATAGTTTTCTAAGAATACCGTAAGTAGCTTAAATTCTTAATTCTCTTTCCTTTCTCTCTTTTTAGAAAGCTCTTAAGCCTAAGCGTTATTATTATTATTGTTGGAATATATGGACAGAGGTTATGTGGTCATTCGTGTCTCTGATTAGTCATCCTTATGATGACTCATCAGCCCCCTACTTAGGCACCGCGATCCTTACGATCCTCTGCTTTCTATACCTATTGAACACCAGACAAATCCAGAGATTAATAGGCCATACAAGTGCACTTGGGTGTTACCGACATTGATTAATGGTCAACCTCACCGGTTGGCTATAGAGCAATAAGGTTCACTGCCGCCCTAGCAGCTTTGATTGAAAGCAGCACTCCAGTACCTAGCAGCAAAACCATACCAGCAGCTCCGGCAGCATCCAACTATCCAGCTAGCTTCGAATATATGAATGCGCTAATATCTGCGGATATTGGCAACGCACAAGATATTCTACAGCACGCAAACCAACACCCAGTACGACCTCTTCACTGAGCGCCGTACCCCCAGCTCAACAGCATCAACCCCCAGTACGACCTCTTCACTAAGTGCCGTACCCCTAGCTTAACAGCACCAAACGCCTAACAGCCCTTGGGCAGTACCCCATTAGCAGCTACCTCAGCAGCTACCCTAGCAGTACTACGGCAGCGCTCTAGCCGTACACAGCATACCAGCTTTTACAGCACCCAACACCCAACTACCCAACTGCTTTACGCAGTACCCCAGCGTAGCTACGCAACTTAGCAGCAAACCACCCCCCTAGTACGCGTCTTAGCATACAAACCAATAGTCTAACAGCCTTGCGCAGTACTCCAGCGTTACAGCAACCTAGCAGCATCAGCAGCACCCAATACCCAACAATCCAGCAGCTACCTTAGCAGCATCCCACAACCCAGCAGCGTCAGCAGCACCCAATACCCAACAACCCAATAGCCTCGCGCAGTACTCCAGCGTAGCGACGCACACCAGCAGCATTAGCAGCACCAAAGCACCCAGCTTCGCCAAAGAAGCAACCAGCTCCAGAAGAGCACCCTATATAAGCTCGACACCCTGCCACGTCGAAATCACGTTAATAACGCGCTCTCCAGCCCCCCTGCTCCTCCGTTAGCATTCGCAGCAGTTACCAGCGCGCCCTTATCTTACAACAATTTTAGCTCTGCCAGACTCTCAAAGTTCTGCCAGCACGCTATTCCTACATTCTCGACACTCTGCCACGATCCTAGCAGCCCTGCTACGTCGAAAATCACGTCAATAGCGCGCCTATAACGCTAACGCGCTCCCTATTCTCTGCCCTCTCGAATCTACTGGCATCTACGATAATTATAACTCCGCCAGAGGAATCGAGACCTGTCAACAGCGCGCCTACAACGCTAGCGCGCTCCCCCTCCTCTACCCTCTGCCCTCTGCCAGCATCTACGGCAGCTACGAACTCTCAATATGGCACAACAACTTCCTGAAGGATGGAAAAGCGGGAACTGTTCAACCACCAGACAGCCTTGCTATATCAACATCTATAACAACAAAGCCCAATGGGAGTTTCCAACCACGACCGCTTATTAAAAACAGATTCAGGATATATAAGATATAGTTTAACAACAAGAGCAGACTTTTAAAACGAAATTACGCTAATAGCAAGATATTTTAGACCTACGTCAACGACAGTACGAAAGAGTCCTAAAGGCATATTAAGAACAAAAGGAAGAGATCAAGGAGTTACAAAGCGTAGTTCAGCAATTACAGCAAGCTCTGTCCGCGCAAGCTCCGTCCGCACAAGCTCTACCCGCGCAAGCTCCGCCAGCTTTACCCTCTTCGTTAACTAAAGCCAAAGAGCCACGGCAGCCAAGCTCGTATAAACCCCCGCAACCTCGAACCTGCGAAAAGTGCTCTACTACGTTCCCTTCGGGCTAAGCTCTCTTTAAACATTTGCCAGATTGTCAACCATTTTAATGTACTAAGTGTGGATCCACATTCCCCTTAAATACTACTCTCTATAAGTACGTTCGGGGATGTCGTCATCTAAAGGATCAAGCTTCATTAGGATAGAGAATCAGTTTCGGCTGGATTGGTACTAGGATAGCTGCTTTACGCACAAAGAAAGAACTGCCAGTGTTGGAATATATAGACAGAGGTTATGTGGTCATTCGTGTCTCTGATTAGTTATCCTTATGATGACTTATCAGCCCCCTACTTAGGCACCGCGATCCTTACGATCCTCTGCTTTCTATACCTATTAAACACCAGACAAATCTAGAGATTAATAGGCCATATAAGTGCACTTGGGTGTTACCGACATGTTGGTATCACCAGGGATACCTATTCGAATAGGTCGGAGTTGTAGTCAAACAGTCTTTGCTGGTTGATACGATGGTTGATTCTTGATTGTTCTAATAAGGAAGGGCGAGGAGCTTAAGGCTCCTCGCCACGCTAGTGCCGCGGCGACACGTGACCACGTAACCACACGTGATATTGTCCCGACACTGGCAACTCTTCTTTTATGGGTTGCCATCTATATAC
>Ga0307507_10004480_pt1 | contig 24700 bp, 6 predicted proteins | sample 7_EM_MG_FD_207223 | JGI IMG/M metagenome (GOLD analysis project Ga0307507, IMG submission 207223) | Populus trichocarpa ectomycorrhiza microbial communities from riparian zone in the Pacific Northwest, United States - 7_EM | ecosystem: Host-associated > Plants > Roots > Unclassified | place...
CATTGCTTAACGTCCGATTCGGATCCCTGTTGGGCCCACGCGGACTACTCCTTATATACATGTGGGGAGAAAACTCTATTTGAGAAAACCCCGTGATCCGTCTCCCCGCCTTTTGGGGCTCGCTTGGGTATTTATATTATAGACCCTAACAGTAACACCTATAAATAAGATTAAAATAATGGTACCTAAACCTAATCCGTTAAAAGCGAATACTAAACTAATAATGGTAGCTTAACCTATACCTACTATAAAATCTAAAAAGCTCCCTAATTCTCTAATGTTTAATAGAAACCGAAATAACCTACGTCCCTTTATAACTAAGCTCCGTCTTAAACTCTTAATAAACTATAATTAATACCCCACTAAGGCTAGCAAGGTTAGCTATAGAATGTCTTATTTAAGTAAGGATGCTGTATAAACTATAGATCTATTCTTCTATATAGCACTTTTATTAACTTTAAAACCTTTATCTCTCTACTAGAATAAACGTATAATAATGCCAGTCGCGAATATATAGCTGTTACTAAACTTAAAAACCTATAATAACGGAACCGAGACTTTACTAGCTTCTTTTTGGAATTTTTAGGCCTTATTAATAAGCTAGATTAAAATTAAGCTGCTAGAGTTACTGCCCTTTAACAAGCTATTTTAGATAAGATTAGAGCCTAATTAGTAGATAGAGAATTGCTAAAAAAATCTATCTAAATTTACTATAATATATTAATAAATGTTCGTATCACTTCTGGTAATACGTATTGCTATTGCAATAGTATTAGGGTAACTGGCTAATTAATAAATGCTTATTAATTCTCCTATTCTATAGGTGGAATTTGGTGGATTTCCTAAGCTCGCTTAGCTTATATAACTAACCTAATTAGCTATAGACAACCTTGTTCAGACACTGGGAGTATTTAGTTTTTAATAGTGCTTAAGCACGCCTTCTACCAAATTCTGCCAAATTCCACTTATATTCTGCCGAATTTTACTAAGTGGTTAAAGTAACTAATTACAATTTTCTATCCCCGGGATGGAAAATCGCTATTAGCTTGCTTAGTACTAGCGCCTTGGCGGCTGGCCTTGCATCTTCACGCTCTCTGTTCCTGCTTTAACGTCTTCTCCTCTCTTTACCTACTTAGTAACTTGTAGCTTAATTATATTTATATTAATTAGATCCTTTAACGCCTAGTAAGGCTTTAATTTTGTTATAGCGTCTATAGGGTTACTGCCCCTATTAATCCATTTAATCTCTACTATCTCTCTTCTCTTATACAATTATTATAAATATATTAGGTTAACTATAAGTTATTTTTCTTGTGTTATCCTAAGTTTAACTAAGTAGTTATATAGAGATTTTAAATTAATACAAAGGATAAGCGGTAGTTATTTAAGTTGTAGGATCTTCTTAATGGTTGCTTTAATTATAGCTCTGGTATTAAATCTATAGGCCATTCTATATAGTTTAGATACTAAGACACTTTATATAACTTACTTGCATTTAATAGATAACCAATAAAGGATATTAGCCCTATTATCCTTGTCTATAAGTATAATAATAAAGCTAATCTAAGAAGAGAGGTTATAGTTATTAGTAAAGGATAAGTCTATAAATATTATTAGTTTAAGAGTGCTTGTATTAAGTTATATAAAGTAAAGTCCTTAGGAGGGATTATTAATTTGCTATTATAGCTGTTTGTTAAGCTGCTTTATATATTCTTCTTTTAGGTTAATAACTTATGCTATAAAGGAGAGGTTAAAGGCAGCTTTTAGTTAACAGACTGTGGCAATATAGGCTCCTCTTACTCTCTAGGTAATGTACTAGTCCTTTAATATAACTGCCTTATAGACTTCCCCTCTAGAGCTAATTAGGTTTATAGCCTTTATAGTAACCAACTTTAGGTTCTAGTATTAACGTTCCTAGGTAAAGGCTATTAAATCTTTTTCTTACTTAATATAGCCTCTATTAAACTTAATTAGGGTATTTAATATAAGCTTCTCTCTCTTTTTTACTAGGAACTTTGCCTTTTAAAGCCTAGCTTCTTTAGCCTTTATAAAGGTTTCATTAGCAAGAAATAGTATATTATTAGTTTGCAATCCTACAATTCTAAAGCTATTACTGTTTGTATATAATAAACAGGGGTTATATATTAACTGGTTTATCTATAGCTTATTAAGGTAGTAACAGTAGTATATATTAAATTAATAGTTACTAGCTTCCGGGACACTATATAGTGGTTTAATAACTCTTAGAATTAATCCGTTCTTTAGTTTAAGTTCCAATAGTAGGCGTACAAAGAAGTCTCTATTTAGGTAGGTGCTAGACTATATATAAGCTTGTAAGATGTTGCGTAGGTATAAAGAAGCTGGTCTTTTTTTATTTCCCTATAGGGTTGCTATAAGTGCTAGGATAATTCTCTAGCTAATATGTTAAATAGTTGGTAACTATATTAGAACTAGATCTTTACCGTGGTTGTTATAGGCTTATATAACCAGTCTAGACTTCTTAAAGGCCTTATCTATTTCAGCGTTCTTAATCTTATTAATAAACTAAGAGTTAAAGATTCTAACCCCTTTTGGGACATCTGCTGTATTAATAAATTTAAAGATACCTTTCTTAAGTAAACCATTTATCTCCTTACATTATAACTTTATAAATAATGGTGAGGTACACTTAAAGGCTATAGTATTAGGTTTTATTAGGCTGTTATTAATAAATATTAATATATCTACAATGTTTTACTAGGACTTTGTTAGCAATTATTATGTTTATTTTAACTTTTAGGGGGGTACACTAGCTGCTAATTCATTAGTTAGTTCCTTAGTTGGTTTCTTAATTAGTTCCTTAGTTAGTTCTTTCTCTAGTTCCTTATTAGGTTCTTCTAGTTTAGGTTATAGGTATAGCTTTACTGCTATAGTCCTAAAATTAGTAGGTCTGCTAAGGAGCTATACCTTATATATCTCTCTGTTAATTCTAAGCAACTTAAATAGGCTAGTCCATTTACCGCTCTGTCTAGTATTGCCTTTATGCTATATAAGTACTTCTAAGTTAAGGGGGAGGTTATAAATTGTGGTAACAAATGGGCCGTTTTATTAGTTTAATGTATTATTAACTTGCTTCTTTACCCTAATCCTTATAATCTCCTTTATTGCCTTCTTTATAGCTGCCGCTTGCTATATAATAGAGGGTGCTGGTAGGTTAAGTTTGCTTATTTAAGGGTAGGTACTAAAGATAAGAAGTATTGGGACTAAGCTATCTAGGCTAGCTATATTATTAGCGGCCTTTACCGCCATTTATAAAGCCAGTTCTTTAGTTATTCCTAAGGCCTACAGCTCCTCTATAATTATTTAGTATACTTAGCGTAGTATTAGATAAGCTCTTTCTACCATTCTAATAGATCAATAAGCTTCTACTAGGACGCTCTTAGTTAATATGGCCATTGCCATAGCATATTGTTAAAACTCCTTGCTTATAAAGTTTTTCCTAATATTATAGGTAATATAGTTAGGTAGTTTAATATAGGTGTTAATCTAGCAGAGTTATAGGGTATCTTAGGTATATTTTATGGAGATATTATATAGCTATCTTACGGCTTAAAATCTAGTAGCTTTATTAATTATATAGAGGATAGGGCTTCTATTAATATATATAATATTAATAAAAATAGAATGGTTGAAATTAGAATCTTGGTTTTCTTATAATATAAACTTAAACCATTTAGGGGATTTGCTATATTTCTGGCAGTAGGAGCAGTACTTAGTAAGATAGTTAATAACTTACTTATTAATGTTGTTGTGGCCAGAGCGTTTTAATACCTTATATAGCTTGTCTGCTAATAGATATCTAAAGCGGCAGTGAAGTTGGCGGAGTTCAGTAGTAGTTAGGTAGTAAGGGTTTTGGTTAAATAAGTGGGTTATAAATAACTGTAGTAACTCTTCCTATAGTAAAAAGGGGTGGCTAAATCAGCGAACTACTAGCACTAATTTTGTTGGGGTGACTAGGACGTTTTTAAGGTTATTATAATAGACCTTTAATATATCTATATCTGCGAGACATAGTAGGAAGGGTGTGTTAGCCTTTATAATATAAAACTTAACATTACTAACTGGTGTATTAACTGTAACGGAGCTAATAGAAGGGGTAGAACTAATGCTAAACTGGATATTAATAGTACTAGCCTTTAAGGTATTAATAACGGTATTATAGGTCTTCCTGTGTGCAAGGTATTGTCTATAGCCTACTATTAATCTCTTTAAAGCTCTAGTATTAATTATTACTCCATAGAACTTGTTAGAGGTATATTAGCTAGTAGTAATATAGGCAAATAGGTCTAAGTTATTATAGTAAGTAGTTAGGTTAGTGGCGGTAATTATATAGGTAAAGAATCGGTCTGCTAAGTCAGTTACAGTATTAATAGCTCCTTTGTGCTATATCATTCCAAAAAAGATAAAAAATAATTTAGTCTATTCCTAAGTTGGAGATAGTAGTAGTAACTTAATATTAATTATAAGAGCTTCTATTGCATTATTGGTAGATTCTAAGTTAAGTTTATTATTGTAATCTATTCCCTTATACTTAGTAATATATTACTTAGCGTACCTGTTAAAGCGGCGGTTAAGTTTATCTTTAAACTTCTTTCTTAATTTATTGTGTTCTTCTTTTAAGTGTTTAGATAACTAGTAGCCTTCCTTATAGCAGATAAAACAACGCTTCTTTAATAATGTATATTAGCTAGATAAGGATAATTGTGTTCTATAAGGTAATTGGGGGTATTGTCTATAGTAGCGGCGGTTAGTAAAGAAGGCTTAGTAGTTCTTACTGTTTAACTTTTTAAATATTATAATAGAAGATTATAAGTTATTAATTAGGCTAGTTAGGCTGTTAGAAGGTTTAAAGCAGGTATATTAATACGCTAGTAACTCCTAGTAGGCGTTAATAAGTTTATTATAAAGGAACTTGTCTATATATAAATCTAGGTCAAGACTATGCTAGAGGTATCTTAGTTCTTTAATAAGTAACTATAGGCAGTCTAAGGTTAACTTTCCAACATTCTCGCTCTTGCCTATTATGGACTTTAGAGTTGTCGCGTTCCACCACCCTAGTATACCGCGTCTATACTTAGGTCCCTTAAAGTAGTTACGTATAGTGTTACAGATTTAGTTAAATAAAAGAGTTAGGGTGACGTTCTTAAGGTTAATATAATAGTGGTTAAGTGCTAAGCCACGTAATATTATAGGGTAGGCTTTAACCTTAGCTTCTTAGGGTACGTTAGCTTTGTTATAGAGGTTATAGAAGATAGTAAGTTTAAAGTTAAAATTGTTATCTTCTCTGCTGTACTTGTTATCTTCCATATATATCTTTATAAGGTTTGTTAACTCCTTACCAAAACCCTAGGTTTAACTCTGTCCTCTAAGTGGTTCTAGTTATAGGGTTAAGTTAATATAGTTAGGCTCCCGTTATAGTGGTAATATAGGGGTAGATTATGGTATAGTGGTAAGTAGTATTGTGGGTAAAATAGTGTTTATAGGTGGCACCATAAGTAGGGTAGGGTTTATGGTTAATAAGGTTAAGATTAGGGTTTTGATTATAGATTGTAAGGTTAGGTTCTTAATAGTACTGGTAAAGTTGTTCTTAAGAAGGTATTTAATTTATCCTAAATTAAACTCTCCTCTAGTTGCCATGTGTTCCCTAATCTTAAGCTTAGTCTATTTCATAGGGTCTTCTTATAAAGTGTTAAATAGTAATTTAGGGACTGTGGCATTCCTGTGCTTCCTTACCCATATACTATTAGTTTATAGGAACGTTTAAAGCTTTCAAATAGCGTGTTGGTTGCAATCCTTAAAAGTTTATAGTATAAAGTTGTTAAAATCTTCCTTATAGACCTCCTATAGTTCATTATCCTTAAAATTATAGGCTTTGTATTTAAGGATCTTAAACTTTACAAATTTATTAATATCCTCTATAGTGGTTTTATTAGACTATAGGTTAATACCTTTAGGCCGTTTCTTCTATCCTATGTTAACTTATGCCCTAATGTCTAACATATTAATTCTTGTCTTGTAACTCTTATTAAGTTTAATTTTAGGTTCTAGGTGAAAAATGCGTAATAGACGCAAACTAATGGCCTATTAGATAGGGGTCAGTTCTTTAAGTACCTAAAGGCTATATATAAAGAATTAAGGGCCTATTAGATAGGGGTTGACTTTTTAAATACACGTTAACTAATGCTCCTTAATATGATCTAGGTAATACAAAATGCGTAATAGACGCAAACTAAGGGCCTATTAAAAGGGGTCGGTTCCTTAAATACCTAAGGGCTGTATATAAAGAGTTAAGGGCCTATTAGATAGGGGTTGACTTTTCAAATACACGTTAACTAATACTCCTTAGCAAACGAGATTGGTAGAGGCCTGTAGCAGGGACTAATCAAGCTCATCTCTCTTTATAGATAATACGTCTCCTGATCTATAATCACTGATTAGTGTTTATATTACTTCCGGTGATACATATTGCTATTACAATAGTATTGGGGTAACTGGTTGATTAATTGATGCTTATTAATTCTCCTATTTTACAGGTGGAATTTGGTGGATTTCCTAAGCTCGCTTAGCTCATGTAACTAACCCAATTAGTTATAGACAACCTCGTTCAGACAATAAATTAATAAGGACCTTTAATATAACAAATAGACTTATTCTCTAAAGTTAACTATACCTTATGTTTAAAACTCTACGAAACTGGTATATGCTTTAAGGCGCGATCCTTCTCCAAGACCTAAAAGCCCTATATATAACCCTATAGACCTTAATACCACTTAATCTTATGCACCCTTAGGAACCAATAAATAAAGAACTTAAGCTATAAATGGAGAATGCTTTGGATACGGTAAAAAAGGATATATTTAAAAGTATTGCCGAACTTACCCCTTCAAAAAGGTCCGCTGTAGTTCCTCCCGTTTTTTAAATTATACCCATTCCTTAAGTTATACTTATTTCTTATAAGAGGCCAGTCTGACCGGAACGTATGATTATCTAATCGACAGTGTAGAATGAGAGTCACAGATAAGTAGAAGGTAAGTCGAAGGTAGAACGAGCTTTACGTATTGAAGGATAAATGCTTTCTGACCTCTTCTATTTAGAGACTAATCGCTGGTTCTTCTCTAGAGGAGAACCAGCTTCCTATATAAACCTTCTGAGACACTAGTAAAACCTTTCGCCCCTATCTATCTAACTATGTCTCTCTGGAATATATATGGGACGTAGACGGGATATTGATGAAACCTCCTACTGTTTTATCTGATATGTACCTCCTTGGGGGATTCCGTTACAATTGCCTCCCCTTTAAGGGTCTTGGTCCTTTAAGACTTTGCCTCTTAATAATCTCTTATAGAGTTCCGGCTAAAACCACTAGGGAAGTTCTTTAGTGAAAAGGTACTCTATAATATGGCTTATTGCTAGTTCTTCACTAGCGTAGAACCTTACTTTGTCTTTCTATTCCTCCGCTTTTCTTCCACCATAGCTCTTATAGTGCCTTTATAATAGAACTTTAATAATAATAATAAAAATTGGATGGGATTCACCTTTCTTATTATAAGAATTTGTTATAAGCTGATCCGGGGGTTGTCCTATGTGACATATTAACTGGCCACCATCCCTATTTACCTGAAATGGGTCCTAATAATGACGTTTTAATGTTAATTTCTTCTAGTTTATAAGCTGTCGTCTCTTACGCGTCCTTCCATTAACAATACTATTTATCTTGCCCTTTAGCAGACCGTTTTTTATTATATTTTAGCTTTTAGCTTTTATATCTCTAGCTATTCTTTCTTCCACTACTCTGTTCTCTTCTTATAATATATCTATAGGTAACAGGATCCCTATTTTATCTCTTTAATAATACTAACTTCCCATAGTATTCTCTTGCAATAGCTTGTGATTATACTGCGCGTCCCTAGACTAGCGGCGGCGTTGTTTCTGCTCTATTAGCACTATAGACCACTTCTATTACTCCTGCGGTGGTTTCTCTAAAGTGCTACCGTTGTTGCGTTTATATGATTATGTTAAACCCTTCCTATACCTATAAGATGCTGCGCTCTAGTAAGAACAGATCTAAGTATTCCCACTATTGTAGCTAGAAGAAGACCTATGTTCTAGTATTTCTTATTCCATCCTATTCTGGATTTTACTAACTATATTAGATCCCTGCTGTTTACGCGCATAAGGCTCACCGGCTCTAACGCGCCATTAGGGATTTCTGTCTATATTAGAATAGTAAAAAACGGGGATAGAAGGTGTTTTCTATTACTTATAGCCTTTTTAATTTAATGAGGGTTTCTACTACTGTAGAGACGCAGTAATCTCGGACACATAGTATCTAGGAGCATATATGTAAGTAGCTCGTTCTTATAAATAATAACATTTGCACTTTTATACGGGCCTTTCTAGCCAGGTAAGTCTCTTTAGTAATATATTTAGGAACTATGCTAACTTTTTAGTTGTTAACTTTCTAATCCCAGCCTAGATGCCGATTTAGAACCTAGGGATAACACTAAGGATAGTAATGAAGATAAACGCTCTCCCCGCTAGTCCCCTGGCCATAGTAGTCTATTTAGTTCCCGCCGCTCTAAGAAGAATATTAGTAAGAATGCTAATGCTTCTGGGGATAGGAGTGCTAATAATACTACTAGCGATAACGTTAAGATAGAGGAGGAGGCTCCTATTACTACTTCTAGTGTTTAAGTTGTTATTTTATTCTTTCTTTCTTCTTATAGGATAGCTTTATATAGTGCCTCTCTGGTGCCTCTAGGATGCCCTAGTACTGGGAATTAACTTTATCCTTTAGGGATGCCTCTATTCTTATTTTTAGTAATAGTCTATATAAAAGCAGTATACAGCTATAATCTCTGTATATAATAAACGGGTGGTGTTTTTATAGGTGCTTTATAATTTCTTAAATTTTCTAAATCTTTGCTCTGTGTCTTTTTAGTTCTCTTTATATTATTAACTTTATTGCGTATCTCTAGTATTAGACCAGATACTCTCCTTTTATCCCTAGGGAACCCTCCTAAATCCCTAGGGCCCCTTTTTCTAGTGCTACTACTCATTCTTAAATAGTGTCTTCTTTAGATAGTATCCCTAGTAGTTCTTATATGGATCCCTATGGCTTTCTCTTATAGGATTTTAGGATCCCTATTATAATGGCAAAATGTTCCTATTTTTAATGCCTATACTAGACCTTATGGTTTTAATTTATAGGGTCTTCCCTATTATCTTATCTATAGCATATTTGGAACCATTACTAAATCCTAATTTATAGTCTTTAGGAAAGTTTTAATTGCCGTCTTATATTCTGGCTAAAGGTGCTTCTTAGGTTCCTAACTATTATACACCTAGGAGTATCCTTCCTAATAAACTAAAAATTCGCGTTTCTTCTAACTCCATCTTTAGTCTAGAATGTCTTCTATATTCCATTTTAGTTCCCTATTAATTTTGCTAGGTAGGGGCGGTTCTATACCGTCTCTTCTCTGGTATAACTCTAATAAGGAAACAAAATATATAATATATTGGATATAATTTTAGCAATTCCAATTTATAGGCTTAATTTCCTTTAGTTTTCCTAACTATCTTAAAGGGTCTAAGCTACTAGTGGTCCAGCTTCTTCTTAATACGTTTTATCCAGATGTTTTTTTATAGATAGTAAGACTTCGTCTTCTATTTTAAATTCTTTAAGTATATATCCCTTATTATAGTACCTTTTTTATATAGCCTAGGCGTCTAGCAAGTGCTTTTTAAGTTCTTCTTTGCGAATTCTTATTTACTTAATTCTCTTAGACGCCACTAGTGCCTCTCTTTTAGGAACAATATCCTTAATATTTTAGGGGTTATTTACTTTTACCCTAAACAATGCTTTATAAGGGGTCATTTTTATACTACTATAGATGCTTATATTATATATATATTGCGCTAGAGCTAACTATAATGGCTAATTATCCTGTTGATAATTAATATAGCAGCAGAGGTAGTGTTCTAACAACGCATTTAGACGCTCTGTTTGCCTATCTATTTATAGGTAAAAGGTAATACTTATTTTTTACTGTATTTTTAATAAAAGACAGAATAAAGACTAAAATGCGCTGTTAAATATGGTACCTCTATTGGATATAATTCCCCTTAGCGTGCTAAATAAGAGCCACCGCTCTAAAAACAGGTCTGTTAATTCCATTGCCGTAATTATTATTATAACAGCAAAATACCCTAAAAACTTTGTATATCTGTTAACGATTACTAGGATAGTATTAGCAACCTCTTCTATTCTTGTTTTGGTAGGGGGTAAGCCTATTATAAAATCTATTATTAATTTTAATATGGGTCCTTGCGGAATAGAAAGTACTAATAACTTACTATATAGGTAATGCCTAGATATCTGTACCCTTTAGCATATATTATATCTTAATATATAGTCCCTAACTTCTTTAGACATTCCATCCTAAAAGTATTTCCTTTAAACGGCCTTAAGGGTCCTGTTGGCACCATAGTGACCCCTAAAAGGGTTATTATAGAAGACCTTTAGAATTTTATCTTAAACCGTTTGGTCCTTTAGGATATATATAGCACCCTTAAAGCGTAATAGGCCCTTTTAGTCTTACTGCTATAGCTTCTTAGTAACTCTAGCTAAGTTAGTCTCTGCTATATCTTTCTACCTCTCCCCAGAAACAAAGGCGTCCCTTTATTATACTTAAAGAAGAATATCTAAAAAGGGTTTATATAGATCGCTTATTTCTATTTCGCCCGCCGCCATTGCAGACCCTAGGCATGGCATAAGACGTTTTAAACTATTAGTGCCAGCAGATTCTCCTGCCGTTATATAGTATACTATACTATGGATAGGCATCTTGCCTATCCCCTCTGGATCTGGAAACTTGTAGCTAATACGCTATTAAGTTAAAGGTACCGTAATACCCCTAGCACATCCTATAGAATTCTCGCTAATTCTAGGGTACGCCAACTTTATAATATCTGCTTAGTCTATAACCTAGTCCATAACCATATCCTACGGCTTTATTATTATAGTGCTTTACAGCTGCATTGCTAGGACCTCTACCCTACTACAAAATTCTATAGTTTTAGGGAAAGATTCTTCTTTCTTTCTAAGTAAATTTTATAATATAGGAATTATTTCCCCTGTGCTATCCTAGATTCTCCTAGTCTTATAATTTAGACGTCTTAATAACCTATTAGCGGGATTTGTCTTTCCTAGGCGGTATATAATTTTAAAGTTATATTATAATAGTGCCTCCGCCTATCTGGCTTGTTGACCACTTAACACCTTTATAGTTATAAAGTATTCTAGGTTGTTATGGTCTGTAAGGACTTTAATAGGATAATTGCTTCCTATATAATAATATCGCTAGTGCTTTATTGCTATAACTATTATAAGCAGCTCCTAGTCGTGCGTTATATAATACTGCTTTATAGGGGTTATTTTCCTTAACTAAAACGCTATAGGATGCCATTCTCCGTCTTTTAATTAAGATATAATTGCCCCTAGGGCAAAGCCGGATACATCCGTTTTAAGGTATATATATAGCTCCTAGCAGAAGTGTATTAGGATAGGCGCTAACGTAAATAAATCCTTTAACTAGTCTATAGCCTACTTAGTAGCTTCCCTAAATATAAAGGGTTCTAACTTCTTGCTATCCTTAGATCCCTTTAGCAGATTGGTAATTAGGAGCATTACTTACAAGTAATAAATAATAAACCTTTGGTAGAAGTTTACTGTGCCTATAAAAACCTATACTTCCCTAAACGTTGTGGGGTATAGCTATTCCCTAATAGCGTCTACCCGGCTTTTCTCTATTAATACTCCATTAACGCTAATAATAAAGCCTAGAAAATTAATGCTAGTGATATAAAATAAGTATTTTTTTAGGTTTATATAGAGCTTATATTCCTATAGTCTTTCTAGTACCATTTACACATAATATATATATGCTTTATAGTTATTAGAGTAGACTATAATGTTATTAAGGTAGACTATATATTGTATCTAACAGGCCTAATTATGCCTTATTAATATAGGCCTAAAATATCACTAGTATATTAATAAGCCTAAATGGCATTACTAGGTACTTAAAGTAGCCATACTGTCACGGGACACCTCCGTGACACCTTACACACGTCCACCTGTTTCCACCGTCTCGGCCTCCATATTTATGACTCAGTCAATTAAGACACATAACGGCAATCTAAGGCAATTTGCCATCACATAACGGCAATCTACGGCAATTTGCCGTCCTCCACTATATTCCACCATATTCTACCAAGATCTGCTAGGACTATAACCCAAAGCCTATTCCGCCCTGTATATGTGTTAACTAAGCAACCAAGTTAATAATATATACCCCTTTCCTCCTATTTCCTTACCTTCTTTTCTTACGCAACGTCTTAACTTTATTACACAGTTTATATATATAGCTTAATAATATCTACTTTGCTATATATTATTATCGCTTATGCTTACTCCGTAATACTACATTATATCAACCCTATATACTACCCTCCGAAATGCAAAACGACCCCAAAGCCCCTATAACAGCTATTAGCATTATGTCCGCACTTTAAGAATAATTGGTAAAAATACAGAAGTCCTTTATAAACGCCCTTGCATAGAACCAAGCCACTTTAACTTAATAATAAGCTAAACAAGAAGCACGATACTGGCAATTAATTAAAGACCTCTAAGAAGAAATCTGCACCCTTAAGATGCCTATATTAGGGCCCTAAAACCAAACACTATCTCTAAAGATAAACACGTAGAATAAGAGCCCTAAACCTATAGTAGTTACTCACCCCAAACTAACTACTATACCGCAACGATCTAAACAACTACTAGACCCTCCAATATTTACTAGTAAATAATAAGAACTCCAATTATTCCTAAGCCGGCTTAAAAATAAGCTAACTGGTAACGCTAACCGCTACCTAACTAAAGCTAACCAACTCTGCTACGCCCTAAGTTAATTAGGAGGAGATATAGCTAACCTTATTAAACCTCTTTAACCGAACTTAGTACTAAGCCTAATTGTACTTCTTAAAGCTATGTATGGTAACCCAAACCGCTAAGCTACTGCTTAGAGAAAGATAAACCACATAACTTAAGAAATAAAAAGCTTCATAGTATACTTCTCCAAATTCAACCGTTACGTAAAAGAAACAGGCTAGAATAACTCCACACTAATTAACAGCCTTATTAAATCCCTAAGCCCTAAACTAAAAACCTCCCTAATAGGTATAAACCTACTAGGAGCTCTTAACGCCTACGCAAACGTTATTAATAAACAATATAATAATATACTACGCCTAACACCAAAGTCCGCTCCTTAATATAATATAATAAACCCACAAATGTCTATTAAGTTATTGTCTCAGCCTAAACACCCCAACGCTATGGATATTAACACTGGAACCCTAGGATACGCCCCACTAGGGTCCTCTAAATAAGAACAACGCACTAAGCTAGGCCTCTGTTTTAAGTATAAAAGTAGCTCCTATTTCTCTAACTACTACTCCATCCCTATGCCCTAACGCGAATTACGAACGGCTAACACTAGCAGCCGTTCACCGCATTAATCCTCTAGTTACCGTCCCTAATCTCCACCTAGTTCCAGCCCTGCATCCAGTAAGCACCACTTATAAGGACAAAGCTATAACTAATATACTATAAGAACTCCACCCAGATTGCCTCTAAAAGGAAGGTCCTAGAGCTAAGTTGCTCTCTGGGACGGCGCTGCCTTAGGATCTCGTTAAATACTTTAGATATTACAAACTCTAACTCTTAGGATTACAGTATAACCGTTAACTATTATCTTTAGCAGAACAATTAATAGGTTAATACTTAAGTCCTAATTAATATAGGAGCCAGTAGTACAGGATTTATTAACAAGATCTTTATATAAGATAATAGTTTTACTCTAACCCCCCTTAACCGGCATATTAATGTATTTGGATTTAATGGTAAATATACTATTTTAGGCCATATTACCTATATAGTATTCCTAAGACTCTAATACCTGAACCATAAAGAACTAATTAAGCTTTTTATTACCACTCTAGGTTACTTAGTAATCCTTAAACAACCCTAGATAAAGCTATATAAGGTAACCATTAATTAGGACAACCTTAAGCTTCTATTTACCGCCTCCCGTTATAAGCAGAAGTGTCTTACAACTTGCTGCTTAGACTCTAAACTAAAATCTAAAAAATCCACCAAGATCTACTAGTCTAAAATTTCCACCAATGTCCACCCTATACCCAAAAAGTCTACCTAATTCCACCTACCTAAGAATTCCACTAAATTCCACTAACATAAGATTTCCACCAACATCTACCAAGAACCTAGAAATTACACTAGACTATATAAACTAACTCTAATTGCTATACCCCAAACTAAGCAAAAGCTTAAGCTTAATATATAAAAGTACTAAAAGAACTAGTATTCTACCATAAAAAGGATACTTAAAGAACCCAAACCTAAATCTAATACTAACTCTATACCTAACACTAAGCTCAAACCCAAATAAGAAACTATATAAGAAACTAAAGACAATCTAAGCTCGCTTAATATCTTAGATATTCACATAATTAGAGCTACCCTGTTAGCACAACTTGCTAAGAAACCTAAACATACAATCTTCGCTATTACAATAGCCGATATTAAAAAGGCCTTAGCACCAAAGAAACATACCAACCCTGCTACGAAAGTACTAGTATGCCACTATAATAACCTAGAAGTATTTTTATAAAAGGAAGCTAATAAGCTAGCAGAACACTAACTATACAACCATAAAATCGTACTTAAAGAAGAAAAACAGCCAGGATTTGGACCCTTATATAAAATGTCCTAAAACGAACTCTAAGTATTATAGAAGTACTTAGACGAACACCTAAGTAAAGAATTTATTAGAGTAAGCTCTTCACCTATAGCTATACCTATAATCTTTGTTAAGAAACCTAGCAGCGGTCTACGCTTCTATGTGGACTACTAAGCTCTTAACGCTATTACCATTAAGAATCGGTACCCGCTTCTATTAATTTAAGAGACACTAAACCGATTAAGTAAGGCTCGCTACTACACAAAACTTAACCTTATCTACATATTTAACCGCCTCCGTATTATAAAAGGAGATAAATAGCTTACCGTATTCCGTACTAGATACGGACTATTTAAATACTTAGTAACGCCGTTTGGCCTCGCAAATGCCCCAAGTTTATTCTAATACTTTATAAATAATACCTTACGACCTTACCTAGACGTTTTCTATACTGCTTATATCAACGACATTCTAGTATACAGTAATAACCTAGCTAAATATAAGAAACATATTAACCTTGTCTTAGAAGCCCTACGTAGAGCTAGACTACAATTAGATATAGATAAATACAAGTTCCATAAAACAGAAGTTCTATACCTCGGACTTATTATCTCTATAGACGGCATACAAATGGACTTAAAGAAGATTAAAGTAATTGTAAACTAGCAAGAACCCAAGAACGTTAAGGATATAAGAGCCTTTATAGGATTTGCTAATTTCTATTAACAGTTTATTAATAACTTCTCCGCCCTAGTTTTACCTCTTATAGCTCTAACCCAAAAGGACAAAGCCTTTATCTTTAACAAGGAATGCAAGAAGGCCTTTACCTATTTAAAAGTCATATTCACTACCGCATCTATACTCTAACACTTTAACCTGAACTAAAAGAGTGTTATAGAAGCTAACTCATCTAACTACGTCACTAGAGGCATTCTGTCTTAGTATAATAAAGAAGGGGTACTACACCCTATAGCATACTTCTCAAAACGACTAAGTCTAGCTAAATATAACTACGAGATCTACGGTAAAGAATTATTAGCCATTATTAGATATTTTAAACAATGGCGACCTAAACTAGAAGGCGCTAGATTTCCGATTAAGGTCCTTAGTAACTATAAGAATCTACAGTACTTTATAACCACAAAATAGCTAAGTCATCATTAAGCCCGCTGGTTAGAATATCTGTCTTATTTCTAATTCTCAATTATGTACCACCTAGGCGTTTAAGGTTAAAAACCTAATACCCTAACTCAACGTTTATAAGACATAACAGTATAAGAAGAAGCGCGCGCCTACTATAATTAAACCCTGCTTCGTCCCGAATTATTTAATCCCCTAGCTAAAGACCTCATAGTACACGTCCTTAAAATAACTAATCAATTAATTAAACAGATTATAATTAATAAATACCTAAATGACAAGTTTATCTAAGAGACACTTAAGCTAATTTAAGATAGCGTTAGACGCTCCAAAAAGATCTCTTTAAGTAAATATAAAGTTTGCGGAGACTACTTATACTACTAGAACCGCCTAGTTATCCCTAATTATAATAAGCTTAAGCTTAAGCTCCTTAAACACGTATATAACCTACCAGTAGCCAGCCACCTAGGCCAAGGAAAAACCCTAGAACTACTCTAACAAGAGTACTACTAGCCGAACATATATAATATAACACAAAGGTACGTCTCTAGCTACTATACCTGCCGACGAGCTAAAGCTTTGTATAAGATATATAACGGCTTTCTAAAGCCACTGCCTGTTCTAGACCGAAGATGGAAGGATATTTTAATTAACTTCGTTATTAATCTCCCTAAAAGTAAAGGCTGCACGAACATTATAGTAGTTATAGACCAACTATCTAAGATAAGACACTTAATCGCCTGCCCTAATATATTAGCACCTGCCATTGCCTAACTGTTCCTGGATTACATATAGAAACTCTATAGACTCCCTAAAACAATCGTCTCTAATAGAGGCAACCAGTTCGTTTTAGTATTTTAGAAAGAACTAACTACCCAACTCTATATTAAAGCACTATTGTCTACAGCATATTACCCAGAAATGGATGGTTAAACAGAACATGTAAATGCTATAATGGAATAGTATATTTGGATATATACGTCGTATCTATAGGACGACTAGATAGACTAGCTTATATTTACTAAGTTTACCGCAAATAACTCCGTCTTAGAAACTATAAAGGTCTCCCTATTCCTAGCTAATTACGGCTAGCACCTGCAAATGGGTTTTAAACCCTTTAGTAATATTCCTCGTCCAGCTTATTAGGCCTTATAAGTTATAGAAGCAAACGAATTTATAAAGAAGATAGAAGAACTATAGGAGTTTCTTATTAACAAAATAACATGGGCCTAGTCTGTCTATAAAGCCGCAGCAAATAAGAACCAAACCCCAGCACCAGCTTACCAAATTAGTAACTTTGTCTGGCTAGATATAAGAAATCTAAACACAAAACAACCTACTAAGAAACTTAATTAGAAGAACGCCGGCCCTTATAAAGTTAAAAAAGTTGTCTCTCCTTATACCTACCAACTGAAGCTCCCTAATACGGTTAAAATCCACCCCGTATTCCATACGTTAGTCCTCCATCCTACTACCCCTATATTAGACGCCCTGCCTAGACAGATTTAGGACCCTCCCCCACCAGTTAAGGTAGATAGTAAGGATAAGTACTTTATTAAAAGAATTAACGATATTAAGTATAACAAACGGAAACGCCAGTATATATACCTTATAAAGTGGAGAGGCTTTACTGAACCCTTATAGGAACCTATTAACTCCGTAGAACTTATATAAGCCATAGAAGACTTTTACAAACTCCACCCAGAACTACCACAGCCCCATCTCGCAGAAGCTCAAGTTTAAAGGGGGGTACTATTACAGGACACCTCTGTAACACCTTACACACGTCTACCTGTTTCCACCGTCTTAACCTCCATATTTACGACTTAGTTAATTAAGACACATAACGGCAATCTAAGGCAATTTACCATTACATAACAGCAATCTACGGCAATTTGCCGTCCTCCACCATATTCCGCCACATTCCGCTAAGATCCGCTAGGACTATAACCCAAAGCCTATTCCGCCCCGTGCACGTGTTAACTAAGCAACTAAGTTAACAATATATACCCCTTTCCTCCCGTTTCCTTACCTTCTTTCCTTACGCAACGTCTTAACTTTATTATACAGTTTATATACATAGCTTAATAATATCTACTTCGCTATATATTATCATCGCTTGTGCTCACTCCGTAACACGTACTGTATTTAGAACGCCGTTTTCTATTTATTACTGGCTTTAATCTAGATTAAATAGTATATATCTTTTAGATCTAATTTCATGAATATTTTTGTGCCTAATAGCCTGTTGATAAGCTCCCCTATTAAGGGTAGTAGGTAGTAATTCTTTATAGTAATCTTGTTTAGCGCCTAATAGTTAATATAGAGGCGAAGGGTCTTGTCCTTCTTAGGTATAAATATAATTGGTGCTCCTACCTAGCTTATAGAAGGCTAAATCCATCCTCTCTAAAGATTATCCACTATATACTAACATAATACTGCTAGCTCGTTTTTTAATAGGTTGTATAGTAGTCTAAAAGGAGGTTTTTTGTCTCCTGTATCTATCTTGTGCTCTACTAATATAGGGTTGGGTAAGGTATGCGCAGCTTCCTTGTTAGCAACATCCTTTAGGTCTGTATATTCTTGTGGAATCTCTAGTTTCTTAACTACGCATAGCCGGACATCTAAAAATAAATACTCCGCGTCCCCATTCTTGGTGTTAAGAGTGGTATATATAGTATACGCCCACCCTTCCTCTTGTATATGGTTTAAGAAAGTCTTTTAATCTTTAACTATAATGCGTGGTTAAGACTTCTGGTGTTAATATAAGCTAAAGGCCAATTAATGTCTAGATTGACTTGTTAAAGCTATAGGTATCCCAAAATAAGGTTATACCCCTTAATTTCTGCGGCGTAGAAGCGTATCTCCTGCGTGTCCTATAGACTATTGCGGTCCTAGCTGGCTACGGAAAAAGTTTGTTCCCTATAGCACGGAATTTAGTGGCCTCTAATGCTTTAAATGGTGCGTATCTATAAGCTACTAAAGTCCAAATCTAATTCTTTTACTAGTAATTAAGAAATGAACCCTATGGTCGCGCTACTGTCCATAAGGTAGTCTTGCATTACCTATTTATTATTAACTTAAATGGAGACGGGAATGACTATCCCTTAACCCGCCACGTTACGTCCATCTGTTATTGATAAGGATTAGCCAATAAAATCAATAGGATCAAGGCTCCGTGACCATACGCGTATTTTTGATTCTGGTGTTCCGCACGGACCATCTACCAGATGGACGCTGGCGGGTTAAGGGATACGGTAGCTTACTCCCTTCTTCTCTTGCTAGCTTAGTATAAGGGAGTAAAGGTCTACTAGGCTCTCTCTTTTCCCAATTCTAACTCTTGCTTTTTCTACTAGTAGGAGTGCTAAATATAGCCCTTCCTGCCGTAGTTATAGCAAACGCGTATTTCTTGATTCCACTTATTTAGATTAGGTTTTTACCTATTGTTATTCTGGGGTTGACTAGCGTTGCTCTAGGGCTGCGAAGCCTGCTTATGTTATTCTTCTGTAGGGCGGTTAGGTTGGAATCTTCCCCTATTATTAAAGCAAGGTTTAGTCCTACGCTTTTTATTATTGGCGTCTTATTCCTTTTGCTTGCCTAGATAGTCTTTTTTAGCATTTTTAATCTAAGTGGCTTTAGAGATAAGCTTTTCTTAAGAGGTAGGAATTTCACCCTTCTCTTGTATAGCCTATTAAATCTTAGGTCGTAACTTGGCAAGTAGCTAATAAAGTTATATAGCGTTATCCTACAGGTCTAAGTAGGGTACATTGTTTTCTAGCTCTTTTAAGTAGTTTATAAACTAGACTACACTTTGGCCTTCTTACTGTTTAGTATTATAGTATCGCTAGTTATAATCTATCCCTTAATTAGTAGGGTCTTGGACCTAATTAACCAACTAGGACTTAAACTCGCTAAATTTAAGGGGTATAGTAAGTTTCTTCTTGTAGCGTGTCCATAAGCTCTTAATAGTGCCATGCAGGAAGGTAGAAGCAATTAGTGTCTAATTATACTTATTAGAGTAACGTTTTGGATTTAGTTGAAACTTGGTTTCGCATTAATAGATAAAATGATTATAGTTTTAGAGACTATTACTATTGTACTTATTAGGTTCCTTTATACGGAATTTGGGTTTATCTAATATTATAGTATAGTGTGGCGTTACCCCTTTAAGTCCGCTTTGTGTCTAGGGTGTCTATACTTCTCCTAATTGTCCTTGCAATTGTTCTTGGTAGTCTTAATATGCTTATCTTAATTATATCCCCAACTCCTTTATTTTTTATAAGGTCTTATATAGTAACCGCTCTAATAACTTCCTAGTGGTAATTGTTTCTAAGGGTCTTAGAAAATTAGATAGACTAGCCATAGCTTCCTAGCCTACTCCTTTATAAGTAGAGGGAATGCGCTCCTTTGGAGAGACTCTCTAAGCCTTTTAAGGTAAGGGCGTTGCTTTATAGGGTAAAGGAGTATGGCCTATTATTATTAATTAATAGCCGTACGTTCCTTCTGTAAAGGATTATAAGTAATTAGAATTATAAGAGGCCAATCTAACTAGAACATATAATTATCTAATTAATAGTATAGAATGAGAGTTACAGATAAGTAAAAGGTAAGTTAAAGGTAGAACGAGCTTTATATATTAAAGGATAAATGCTTTCTAACCTCTTCTATTTAGAGACTAATTGCTAGTTCTTCTCTAGAGGAGAACCAGCTTCCTATATAAACCTTTTAAGATACTAGTAAAACCTTTCGCCCCTATCTAACTATGTCTCTCTGGAACATATATGGGACGTAGACGGGACATTAATAAAACCTCCTACTGTCTCATCTGATATGTACCTCCTGGGGGATTCCGTTACATTTCTTAAATTATACCCACTTTATAAATTATATTTAGACGCCATAAAGCATCTCGCCTTTAGTTAACTTAGAAAATAAATTATTCTAAGGCCAAGTTGCGCCTTAGGATAAAAAGTGGAAGAGTTTAAGTATCTAGGCTCTTCTAGCGCTAATATACGGCATAACTCCCTTAATATACTTGGCGAAATTTAAACACTTAAAAAATAGAAAAAGGTATAAATCCTAATAGACAGCGGAGCTACTAGCATGGGCTTTATTAATATAAACTATGCAAAAACTTAACACCTAAATTTAAAGAAACTTAATAAGCCTTAAGGCCTATAAGGCTTTAATGGCAAACCCTTAATATATAGCGAAATAACGCACTATGCCCTAGTAAAAATGCGGATAGGTAAGTACCTTAAACATATCTCCCTATTTATAACACCCTTAAAGCAATATAAAGTTATACTTAGATATAAATAGCTAAAATAATATAACCCTTTAATTAGCTGGGTTAAAGAAACACTAAAGTTCTATATAACTTACTACTAAAGTTATTACTTAAAAAACCATTTACCCTACAAACATGTATATAACTATTTAAATTTAATATAATATAAATTATCCTTGCTACGAACCTTAAGCCAATATAATAAATCTATAACTACTAATTGTGATAAAGAATATAAAGATATTACATTAAAACTTTTTTAATTTTATATAATATAGGCCGCGCCTTTTATCTTATTAGCAAAAAGATAAAATTATAAAATCTTTACTATAACCATAGAAGATATTAAGAAAGCACTAGAACTAAAATAATATCCTAATCCTTAACCTCTTGTGCTTAAAGAGTACTATAACCTAATTAATAAGTTTAAAAAACAATTTATAGACCAACTAGCCCCGCACTAAGAGAAATATAATTTTAAAATAGAACTTAAGCCTAATATAACACCAAAATTTAGTCCGCTATATGGTATATTATAAGAAGAACTGCTTATAATATAATAATACCTTAACAAGCATTTAGAAAAAGGATTTATTCGCCCTAGTTAATCTCTATTTACCTTACCTATGCTATTTATTAAAAAGCTAGGAGGAGGCTTAAGATTCTATATTAATTATTAAGCTTTAAATGTAATTATAATTTAAAATTAATATCTAATTCCTCTAATTTAAGAGCCGCTTAACTATTTAGTAAAGGTATAGTACTTTATAAAGCTTAATATAATTACCGCCTTTAATAAAATCCGTATATATAAAGGAGATAAAAAGTATATAGCTTTTTATATATAATGGGGACTCTTTAAATACCTAATAATGCTATTTAGTGTAAAGAATAGTCCTAGTATATTTTAGTAATATGTTAATAATACGCTTTATAAATTCCTTAATATATTTATTACCGCATATATTAACAATATTTTAATCTACTTATCCTCGCTTTCTAAATATTAAAAATATATTAAAATAGTCCTTAAACGCTTATAAGACATAGGCTTATAATATAATATTAAGAAATATAAGTTCTACGCGTCTAAGGTTATATACTTAGGCTTAATTATATTATATATCGGAATTAAAATAGACCCTAAAAAAGTCACTATAATTATAAACTAGGAAAGCCCTAGCAATATATAAGAAATTTAAGGATTTTTAGGATTTGCAAATTTCTATTATTAATTTATTAACTACTTTTTAGAAATTACCTAGCTATTAGTAAATCTAATAAGGAAAATTTTTAAATTTAAATAGACCACTAGATATAAATAAGCTTTTAATAATTTAAAATATTGCTTTATAACTATTCTAATTCTTACTTACTTTAACCCTAACCTTAAATATATTATTAAAACTAACTTATCTGGTTATGCGCTAGGGGGAGTATTATTGTAATATAATAAGAATAGTAAACTATATCTAGTAGCCTTTCTCTTCCAAAAACTAGCCCCTACTAAATTAAACTATAAGATATATAATAAGGAACTGCTTATAATTATTAGATGCTTTAAATAATAGCGTTTTAAGCTAGAAGGATTATTATTTCCAATATATATATTAACAGACCATAAGAACCTGTAATACTTTATAACTATAAAACAATTAACGCAGCGCTAAATTCGTTAGGTTAAATACCTCTTATAATTTAACTTTAAGATTATATATTAACTAGGCAAACTTAATTAAAAGCCTAACGCATTAATATAACAATTATAGGACTTACCTATAAATGCTTTAAACAAACAGATTATAAATTAATTATAGATCTTACTGCCTCCTAAATGTTTTGAAAAACTATATTCTATATTTCTAGATATAGAACTTAATAGAAATTAATTAGAAGTTAATAAATAGGAAATAGAAATTAATAAGCTAATAGAATACAAATATAAAAATAATATATGGATAGTAGATATAATAAAGGCAATTTAAACTGGAAAATAATAGTATAAGGATATTATACTTACTAAATACGAAATTTAAAATAATTAATTATACTATTAATAGAAGATAGTAGTTCCAAATTCTAAACCCTTACGATTTAAGATACTTAAATTTATATACAACTCCCCTATAGTAGGACATCCTAGCTATATAAAAACTTACAAAATTATTTAACGAGTATATTACTGGCCTATAATATATAACTACGTATAAAAATACGTTTAAATATACAGAATGTACGTGTATAAAAAGACCTCTTATATAAAGAAGTAAGGAGTACTTTAACTGCTACCAATTCCAATATAAAGATGGCGCGATATCTTAATTAACTTTATAGTTAACTTACCTAACAGTAATAGGTTTATAAATATTATAGTAGTTATTAACCGCCTTATAAAAATGCAATATATAATTTCTATAGACTCAATTAATGCGATATTAGTAGCTAAATATTTTATTAAATACGTCTTTAAGCTATATAGACTTTTTAACTTAATAATATCCAACCATAGAAGCCAGTTCATTTTAGACTTCTAGTAAGCTCTATATAAATAATTAAGCATTTAAATATAACTCTTAACTGCATTTTATTTAGAGATAGATAGCTAAACTAAAATATAAACATAATTATAGAACAATACTTATAAATATACTGCTTTTATTTATAAGATAACTGGGAAAAATGGCTACCTTTAGCTAAGTTTACTGTAAATAATACAATAAATATATTACTAGGCGTAATACCATTCTACACGACCTACGGACAAGACCCTTAACTTAGATTTAAACTATAACCTAATATTAATATAATAGGACCCATGATTAAATAGATCTAGTTAATTAACGCGTATAAATTTACTAATTAAATAAAGCAGTTAACAGAACTATTATAAAGTAAATTAATGTATACTTAAATATTATAGAAATAGTATATAAATAAAGGACGAGCTCCTATATAGGACTTTAAGGAAGGTAATATAGCCTACCTAAATATATAAAACCTAAAGACTTAACGGCCCTTAAAGAAACTCAATTAGAAGTTTATGGGCCTATACTAAATTAAGAAGAAACTAAGCCTATACGCCTATAAGCTTAAACTGCCAACTAAGATAAAAATACACCTAATGTTTTATATAAGCTTGCTATAACCTTTAAGAAATAATCCTATAACTTATAAAATCCCGCCACCACCTTCTATAATTATTAATAACGGTAACGTATTTCACGGATAAGCTGGTCAAACGGGTGAGCTGATCACTTCAAAAACACACCAAAAAATGGAGAAATCACACTTTAATATCTTAACAACCACTTAATAATAAATTTTAATAATTTAAATTTGGACTTTTATATATACTCTCTAGCTCCTATTAAAGTTATATAATAAATAGTCGGGTGGTTTTTAAAAT